>Ga0114984_1001046_pt1 | contig 10383 bp, 14 predicted proteins | sample Shrwel1BS1Day1_FD_96987 | JGI IMG/M metagenome (GOLD analysis project Ga0114984, IMG submission 96987) | Subsurface microbial communities from deep shales in Ohio, USA - Utica-3 well 1 S-1-Day1 | ecosystem: Environmental > Aquatic > Deep subsurface > Shale gas/oil reservoir > Produced water/Flow... | reverse complement strand
GCTGATTTGCGGAAAGTGTATAATATTAATGAAATAACAACTGATTTTGGCAAGATTGATGAAGCTACAGTTGCTAATTATACAAAAGCACTCAAAGATAATTTGCAGGGTACACACTTAAGAATGGTTAGACAGGCTGATGATGTGTATAGACAAGCTGTCAGCAGAGGAGTTAACACTGTCCTAACTGGCAGCGGAACAAGAGTTGAGGGTGCACAGAGAGTACTGAACGAGTTTGCTAACAGAGGAGTTAGCGGATTTGTTGATAAATCTGGCAGGAGTTGGAATCTTAAAACTTATGCGGAAATGGCAACAAGGACCACAGCTGCTAGAGCAAGAATAGATGGCTCATTAAATAGATTTCAGCAGAATGGTGAAGATTTGGTAGTTGTTTCAGCACACGCTGAAAGTTGTCCAATATGTGACCCATGGGAAGGTAGAATATTAAGTATAAGTGGCAAAAATGAAGAATATCCTTCTGTTAGTGAAGCAGAAGCTGACGGGTTATTTCACGCTAATTGCACGCACAATACAACACTTTGGGTAGAAGGATTAACAGAAAAACCAGAGCCTGTTGATAGTGCAGAAAATTATGAAGAACGACAGCAGCAAAGATATATGGAAAGACAAATTAGAAAATGGAAACGCAGAGAAGCAGGTGCTATGACAGAAGATGAAGCTAGAAAGGCTAAAAATTATCGCAAAAAATGGCAGGAAAAACAGAAAGAATTCATTGAAGAAACTGGAAGGTATAGAAAATATGAACGAGAAAGTATAACACAAGCGAGGTAAAGGGGTGATTTGTTGAATATAAATGCCGACACAAATGTTAAAATAGGTTGTTATAATTACGATCTAATATTTGTCGATAACAACAGCGAAGATTTAGATTATGGCGAAAATTGGGGAATAATTGATAATGTTAATTTAGAAATCAAGATTGCGCAAAACCTAAAACTCCAACAACAAGAGGAAATATTTTTGCATGAAATAATACACGGTTGTTTAGATTACATGAATTTAGATCACGAAGAAGAATTGGTTTCTAAACTAAGTAAAGTTTTATATCAAGTTTTAAAAGATAATAAACATTTTAGTGATTAATTACGTATCATCTGCGTTAAAGATGTAAAATACTAAGGAGGAATTATAATGGCTGATGAGAAAAAAGTAGAACAAAAAGAGGTAGAAAGTGTTGAGGAAGCGACAGCTGAAGAAGTCGATAAAACAGAAAAGGAAGATAAAACTCAACAAAAAGAAGTAGATAATAGTATCCCTTATGACAGATTTCAGCAGGTTATTGAAGAGAAGAATGAATATAAGCATGAATTAGAGAAGCTAAAAGATAAGCTGGCTGAAATGGAAGACCCGGAAGAATTAAAAAAAGAATATGAGAGCAAAATTGATGAGATTAGTCAAAAGTCAGTTAGAAAACAGAAAGAATTTGCGGTTAAAGAAGCTGCATTAGCTGAAAATGTTAACAAGAAAGCGTTGAATGATTTTGTGCAAGTCGCAGACATCGATAGCTTGGAAATTGACGATGAAGGCAATGTGCAAGGTGTGAAAGAATTAATTACAAAAATGAAAGAAGAAAAGGATTACTTTTTCCAAAAAGGTGAAAGTAATAGCAGTAAAACGGCAGGTAGTTTTAATAATGGCAATGATGACACAGGCAATGATAGCAATGAAGATTGGGCCAAAAAAATGGCAGATAAATTTAAATTTTAACTAAAATTATAAAGGAGAGATTTTAAATGGCTAATAGTATTGCACTAGCAAAAAAATATACAACTTTACTTGACGAGGTTTATAAAAGAGGGCTTACATCAGATATTTTAAGCGTACCACAGGAATTGGTAAGAGATGGCGCAAACGCAGGCGAAGTTTTACTGCCTAAAATTGCATTAGACGGATTAGGTGACTATGATAGAGCAACTGGATATCCTTCTGGCTCTGTTAACTTTAGTTGGGAAACACACTCACTTACACAAGATAGAGGTGTTAAGTTCACAATTGATAGACAGGATAATCTGGAAGCGTTAGACAGCGTATTTACATTTGCAGCAGGACAATTTGCTAAACAGGAAGTTGTACCAGAGTTAGATGCTTACAGATACGCACAGTTAGCTTCAAACGCTAATACAGTGGTTAATGCTGATTTAGATAACACAAATACAGTAGAAGCTGTTGAAACAGCTAAAGTGGCGTTAGAAGATGCCGAGGTAAGCAAAGAGGGTATGATTTTATTTATGACACCTCAAGTTTATTCTAATATCCGCAATTCAGATTTATTTGATAGAGATATTATGGATATCGGTGACAGAACATTTGACGCTTACGACGGCATTCCAGTAGTTAAAGTGCCGCAAGGTAGATTTTATACTGGAATTACTCTTAACGATGGTTCTAGCACATTTGGATATTCTGCAACCACTGGCGGAACAGAGTATGAACTTAACTTCCTACTTGTGCACCAAGCGGCTGCACTTCCAATTGTAAAACAAAGACAGCTTAAAGTATTCGATCCAGATACTAACCAAGAAACAGATGGATGGTTAATGCAGTCTAGAGTATATCACGACATCTTTATTCCAGATAATAAGACTGTTGGAATCTATGCTCACACAAAAGCTACAGCTATAGTGTAAGGGTGATAATTAATGAAAATTAGAAGAGGCGGTGTTACACGGCACGTGTCAGAGCGTGCCTTTGACACCAAATTCAAACAGCAGGGATATGAAATTGTAGAGGAAGTTGTAGAAGAAGAATTAGCAGATAAAACTGTTGATGAATTGAGAGAAATTGCTAAAGAAGAAGGGTTAACAGGTTACTACAAATTGAATAAGGATGAATTAATTGCTGAAATTGAGAAGGTGAAGTAAATGAATGTAGGAGAGACAATATTAAAACTATATAATTGGATTAATGGAGAAGCAATAACAAATATAGCAAATGGTAGGAAAGCAGTATTAACTGAAACTCAATTAATAGAATCTCACTTTTCAGAAGAATATACAACTGCACAGACTGATACAGCAATAATCACACCTTCTGCTGGTAATAGACTAATTATAACTGATGTCGCTATACACACTAATGCTACAACTGGAGTGGTAGAGTTAGATTTAGGCGGCGTAAAAGTCGCGAGGTTATATTCAAGTGTTAATAATCGTTTTGCTCCACAAGTCAAAAGTGGAACAGGCGCAGTTGACCAACCACTAACATTAACTACTACTACCGGAACAAACAAAGTATTTGTGTCGGTTAATTATATAGAAATTGAAGGTTAGGTGATAAAATGGCATATGCAACATTAACAGAATTAGCAGATTATCTAGGTGTGTTAGAATCAGACCTACCAGGCGATGCTAACAGGCTATTAGAGCGTGCAAGTGACTTGATAGACTATTATACCTTAGGTAGAATAGAAGCTGGAGAAATAGCGTCTAAGGCTACTGTAAGGCAATATGAATGGTGGAGTCAATTTGATGAGTTTAACACTCAACAATTCTTCTCTGAAATAAGTATTGGTCCTTTTTCAGCAGCTAACAGGGGACAGAGTCCCAGTGGTGGGCCTCCAGAGTTAGCACCCAGAGCAAGACAATTATTAATGCTTAATGGTTATTTATACAGAGGTGTTGATGTGCGATGAAGTTACCTAAATCAGCACAACCACATACAGTAACAGTTAAACCATTCTTAGGCGAAGGTGCTTATGGCCCACAATATGGTGATGAATTTGAATCAACTGGATATTTTGTGCAAAAAGAAAGTTTAACACGGGATGATGAAGGCAATGAAGTTGTAAGTGGTAGTCAATACCACACAAGTGATGATATAGAATTAAAGCAACAAAGTGAATTGGCTTTTAATAACAAAATTGAAACAGTAGTAACTACTAACAAATATTATAATGCTTTTACTGGTAAATTATCAAATGTTGAGGTGATGCTCGAATGAGAATTATCAGTAGCATTAGAGAGGGTCTCGACATTGAGAAAAAGTTTAAAAAAGCTGCTGAAAAAGGTTTGTGGCGAGGTATGGAAGGTGTTGTATTAACTGAAGCCAATAAACTTGTACCACACGACGAAGGAACACTTGAAAAAAGTGGTTTTATTGATGCTAAAGGTTTAGTTGCAGCAGTAAGTTATGACACCCCTTATGCTATCAGACTGCATGAACATCCAGAATATAATTTCAGAGGTGGAAGAGAAGGCAAGTGGGTAGAAAAAACAATTAAACGCAAAGATGTGCAAGATAAAGTTTTAGAAGCTATTGCACAGGAAATTAGAAAAGAATTGTAGGTGGTGGTATGCTGCAAAGTGAAATAGCAAGATATTTAGATGCACAAGGAATATTAAATTTTGATGAAACGGGATTAACCGGTAACACTTTTATTGATATCCTACCCGCCGAACCAGATGAAGCAATCGCTATTTATAGAAGAAGTGGAACACAATCTGATAGCAAGTTACCTTATGACAACGCAGGAATACAATTTATTGTTAGGGGTAAATATGATCCGAGAGTACCACTTCAATTAGCACAGGATATTTATGATGAGTTGCATGGTTTCTCATCTGATAGGTTTGAAGATGGTGGCAAATGGATAGTAGGATGTATAGGAACACAATCTGGGCCAGTTAGACTAGGGCAAGATGAAAATGGTAGAGCAGAATACAGTTTAAATTTTAATGTTGATTATCAGAATAAAACAAAACAGAGGAGTGAATATTAATGGCATTAGGTAAAGTATTAGCTAAAGAGTTTACATGGGAAGTTGATGATGGTACAAATACAGGCACATATGTAGAAATTGGTGGATTAAATAATGTTTCATTATCACCAACTAAGAACGATGCAGACACAACTACTTTTGATGAAAATTGGGTATCACACTTAGTATCTACTAGAGGATTAGAGGTAACATTAGAAGGATTATATATTGAAGACCCAGGCACAGGTGGTAGAGATACAGGACAGGAACAAGTTGAAGCAGCAATCGCAGAAGTTGGTTCAGCAAGTATTGTACCTTTCCAAGTAACTTCTCCCGGCGGAACAGTAATTGGATTTAACGCTAGTGTTAATGGTGAGCCGTTTGGTATGGGTGGAGGTGGAGGGAATGATGATGCAACTTCCTTCTCATACACATTAACAGTTAGTGGACAACCAACAGTAGCATAAGGAGGTAAATAAATGGCAACTTTAACTTTGCAAAATATAGAATTAGCTGGGTTAACACCAAGTTTTACAGCGGCAGATGTTGCAGGAGATACATTTGCTAATGATGGTGATGTAGTATTATATGTCAAAAATAGTGACGCTTCTCCACACGATGTAACACTAAATGTGCAGAAGTCAATTAACATTGGCGGAATCGATATAACATTAACCAACCCAACAGTAACTGTACCTGCTAGCGATGAAAAAATAATTGGTAGGTTTGATAAAAGTTGGTTCAATGACACAGATGGAAATGTAACAGTAGATTATGATGGTGTAACGAGCGTTACAGTAGCAGCATTACAATTTTAAATTAAACTTGGAGGGATAGATTATGAGTAATAAGTACAAAGATTTTGATGAGTTTTTTGCAGAAAAAGATAAGGATGAAATAACATTTAAATTTGCAGGTGAAGAATATAGTGTGCCAGCTTCAATGCCAGCTATTATTCCAATAAAAATGGATAGGCTTGCCAATGAATATGGCACAGAAGCAGAGATACCTAATGAGGAAACTTATTCATTGATGCTTAAATTGTTACCTAAAGGCAAACTTGAAGAATTAGCAGAAGATGCAAGTGTTGATGAATTAAATGAAATACTGATGTGGATAATGAATCAATATTCACCAGCAGTAGAAAATGATGAAGAAGATGATGAAAAAAACTAAACAACAGCAAGCCTAATGTGGCTAAATTCTGGCTATATATAGAGTCAGATTTCCAGAGGGAGTATAACATCAACTTAGCTCAAGAAGTAGATAATATGACGAGTAGAAGGTTTTTTACACTACTTTTTGGACTAAGCTCAACCTCTATGTATTGGCTTGCTATGCAAAACAATAAGCAGGATATTAATGATCCAGAAACAGCAGAAAGAACACTCATTAGAGCATTCAAGAGTGTAGGAAAGTAGGTGAAGTTATATGGGAATGAAAGTCGGTGAATTGTACGCAGTAGCCGATGTTAGAGATAAGCAGTTTAACACTAAACTTAGCAGAATGAGAAAAATGTTAGGCAACAAAGGTGCTTTAGTTGGTGCAGCAGTTGCAGGTACAGCAGCAATAGGTGCGGCATTTTCAGCAGTTGCAGCAGATGGCATTAAACAATTTACTGGCATGGAAAAACAAATGTCAGAAGTATTTACATTGTTACCTAATGCTTCAAGTGATGCTAAAGAGAAAATGATAGACGATATGCAGGAATTCAAAATGGAAATGGGTACAACTACTGACGAAACAGTACCAGCTTTGTATGATGCTATTTCAGCAGGTGTCCCAGAAGATAATGTATTTGAGTTTCTTAAAACAGCACAAAAAGCTGCTAGAGGTGGAGTTACTGATTTAAACACAGCAGTAGATGGATTAACAACTGTTATTAATGCTTATGGTAAAGAAGTGGGCGATGCTGAAGATGTATCAGATATATTATTTACTACTGTAAAAACTGGTAAAACTACAATGGATGAATTAGGTTCTAGTCTATCTGATGTAGCACCAATTGCAGCAGCGGTTGGAGTTAATTTTGAAGATGTAGGTGCAGCGTTAGCAACAATGACTGCTCAAGGTGTACCAACAACAGAAGCGACTACTCAACTTAGACAAGCTATGAACGAGTTGTCAAAAGAAGGTACTAACGCTTATGATGTATTTAAAGATGTAGCGGGTGTAGCATTTACAGAGTTTATTGAGAATGGCGGAAACCTGCAAGAAGCTATGGTATTAATGGAACAAGCAGCAGAGGATAGCAATACTAAAGTACAAAACTTATTCCAAAATATTAGAGGTGGACAAGCGGCATTAACCTTAACTGGTAGTGGTGCTGAAACATTTGCGGAAAACTTAGATGAAATGCAGGATAGAGCAGGTGCAACTGATGACGCTTTTAACACAATGATGGACACTTCAGCAACTTGGCAAGAGCGATTAGGCTCTGCGATAGAAGTAGTTAGAGAGAAAGTAGGTGAAGAATTATCTCCTACATTTGATAAGTTAGTTAAATATCTTGTTGAAAATATGCCAAATGTAATTGAAAAAATAGAAGGTTTAGGTGAAAGATTAGATTTTGTTACAGAAAATATAAGTTATGCTAAAGAGGCAATAGATATATTTTATCAAGCATTAAAAACTTATATGACTGCTGGAGTAGATGCAGTAATCATATTAGCCGATTCTTTTGGAATAATTAAAGATTCATTAGATATTGTGGTTGCTCAAATAGGTAAAGGCACAATTGGAATGAGTTTATTTTTTGCTAAAGCAATAGATAAAATTTTATCGCAAGCTAGAAGATTAGAAGGTTTACCCGGTGTCGGTGATATGTTTAAAAATATTGCAGATAGCTCTGAAGAAGCAATTAACAAAATGGAAAGTGATCAAGATAAATTAAATATCAAAATAAAGAAAAATACTTTAGATATGGAAAAAGGGTTTAGCAACTTAAAAGAAAGCGTTACTGATTTTGGGAGCAATGCAGTTGATGGTTTTATGAATACTTATGATGCTGGCAAAACTTTATATGAAACGATTGTCACAAACAACAATGCTACAACTGAATATTCTCAATCTTTAGATGAATTAAGGAGAAAAGGTGTTAAAGCATTTTCAGAAATTAATGCCGAAGGAAATAAAGTTAAAAAAAATTTAGGAGACGGAATTGACACAGGTGGCGACAGCGAAGAGTCTACCGATACTGGTTCTAGCGACTTCACTCAAACAGGAACAATATTTGAAGGTTTTGTGCAAAAAAGTGAAGAACAAGGTAAAAAAGGTGGAGAAGCTTTTGCCAGACAATTTAACGGCAACTTAAATAGCATTGATTTAATGTCACCAACTGAAGAAGCTATGCAAGCACAAGCTGACTATATATCAGAAATGAATGCTGAACAATTAGCAAAATGGATTAAAATACAAAATAGAAAGTCTGAAATTAGACGTGCTAAACACGAAGAAAGAATAGAATTTAATAAAATGTGGGGACAACGTTTATTTGAACAAAATGCAACTGAAATGGAAATGTTAATTAAAAAGAAAGAAAAAGCAATCGCTGAAGCAGAAGAAAAGAACGCTGCGACTTGGGCTATTGAACAATTTTATAATAATAAAATAGACGCTTTAGAAGCAGAAAATAATAAAAAGTCAATGCAACGCTTTGAAGAAAGATTTGGATTTATCAAATCTGGATTTCAGCAAGCATTCGAAAGCATTCTCAAAGGCACAGAAAGTGTTACAGATGCTTTTGGCAACTTGTGGAATAGCGTATTAGATCAAGTTATGTCAAAGTTAGCTGAAATGGCCGCCAGCAAAGTGTTCAACTTCCTAATAAGTGGTGGTGCTTCTGGTGGTGGCGGCTTTCTAGGTAGTATTTTTGGCGGTATCTTCCACGATGGCGGGGTTGTTCCCGGGCCAATTGGAGAAGAACGCTTAATCTTAGCGCAAGCAGGCGAAACAGTATCCCCTATAGGTTCAAACACAGGCTCTAGTGGTGGAGGATACAGCACAGCTAATATAAGTGTTAACTTAGATGGAAAAACCATCGCACAAGCCGTGAAACAACCCTTAGTAGACACAATTAGAATAACAGGAGGTGCGCGCTTCTAATGAAAGCAATTATAGGTGGAACAACTTACAGCATCAAAATTAACACTTTTCAAGCAGAGGACACTATTGAGATGCGTGCCACCTGTTCATTTTCTATCCCAGACAAACAAAATGAATATACTTTCAAAAAAGGTCAACCTGTTACAATAATAGATGACAAGAATAACAATGAGCTAGTATTCGCAGGTTATCTTGAAACTAGCGATAAATATCCTCTCGGACACATTAACAGCTACATGCACGATATAGTCTGCATTGATATGCATTATCTAGCTGATAAGAGAAGGATAAGCTATGCAGCAAGGAATAAATTAGCGGGAGATATTATTAAGGATATAGTTGACCAAAAACTTGTTGAGGAGGGTGTGTATTACAGTAAAGACTTAAATTTTGTTGAAACTACAACAGCAGATTTCTCAACTGGCACATTATCAAATGTAGTTGCTGAAAATGATAGTTTGAGATTAGATAAAACTGGCGCTGATGTAACTGACATTGAAACTACAACAGCAGACTTTGCAGAAGGCACTCTGACTGATGTAGTGGCAGTTAATGATGGGTTGGAGTTGGCTAATAATCCTGCTTTGAGTTTTGATGGGGTAGATGATTATGTAGATTTATTTGTTTTAAGTGGGAATACAATAACAGTTGAAGGAGAATTTAAATATTCTACTGGTAATTCAAATAGAGAAATAATAGGCAATTATGGTCAAGGTGTTACTGATAATCATTTTGAGCTTTATATACAAGAGAATAATACTTTGAGATTTGGTACTGATGATGGAGCAAGTTATTATTCTGTAGATACTCCTTCTTCTTATGATGATAATAATTGGCATAATTTTAGACTTATTTATAATAATAACACTAAAGACCAAAAAATTTATATAGATGGTAGTTTAGTCGCTGATGACAATAGAGGTAGTGGTGATGTTGACTTAACTCAAAGAACACTTAATATAGGTAGAAGAACTATTGCTAATGATAGATATTTTGATGGAAGTTTAAATAATTTAAGAATATGGGATATAGAAACATCATCTGATATGGACTCTATATTAGCAGGAAATGAAACAGGATTAGTAGCATATTACAAAGCAGACGAAGGTACAGGAACAACATTAACTGATAGTGCAGGAACTAATGATGGTACTATCTATGGTGCTAGTTGGATAGAAGATAACACAAGATATTTAGGTACAGGCACACGCCAATCCCCTCAACTAGACTTATCAGCAGTTAATGATGTAGCGAGTAGTAGTATAAGCTGGACTGAAACGCTCAACTCACAGACTATAACTATTGAAACCTCAATTGATGGTGGCTCAACTTGGCAGACAGCAACTAACGGTGGTGCTATACCTAACTTACCTGCTAATCCAACTATTCTTGATGTGAGACAGACTCTTGAAACTACCGATACTACTGTCACACCTAGATTAGAGAGTTTAGAAGTAGAGGTAGTATCAGCATATAAAACAACAGGTTATCGTATAAGTAAGCCTTTTGACTTATCACCTGCTGTTGAGGATGGAGGAAGTACAATAAGTTGGCAGGAAACT
>Ga0114984_1001045_pt1 | contig 10388 bp, 11 predicted proteins | sample Shrwel1BS1Day1_FD_96987 | JGI IMG/M metagenome (GOLD analysis project Ga0114984, IMG submission 96987) | Subsurface microbial communities from deep shales in Ohio, USA - Utica-3 well 1 S-1-Day1 | ecosystem: Environmental > Aquatic > Deep subsurface > Shale gas/oil reservoir > Produced water/Flow... | reverse complement strand
TCCTGACCGTCGCGGGCGATGAACTCAGGAAAGACGGTGGCAACAGGGCCAACCGGGTTCCTCGTGCCAACCGCACCGAACAGCCGAAAGGCTGGGCTCCGAATCTAGGAATCCGGTGTGCGGTTTGAACAGCAAACCCTTTTAGTCAGGAGAAAGATCATGCAACTCGCATCCCGTTTCGCATCACGTTCCCCGGTACTGCGCAGCGATTCCCCGCTGTCCGATGAGCAGATTCACCGCGTGGCCCCATCCATCTTTGCGGAAGCGCCCCACGAAAGCCGTTCCCAGCGTTACGCCTATATCCCCACCGCCACGGTGCTGACCGAACTGCGCAAGGAAGGGTTTCAGCCCTTCATGGTGACGCAGACCCGCACCCGCCACGAAGACCGGCGCGACTACACCAAGCACATGATCCGGCTGCGCCATGCCAGCCAGATCAATGCCCGAGGCGAAGCCAACGAAATCATCCTGCTGAACTCGCACGACGGCACCAGCAGCTACCAGATGCTGGCCGGCATGTTCCGTTTCGTGTGCAGCAATGGGCTGGTGTGCGGCGATACCGTGGCTGATGTGCGCGTGCCGCATAAGGGCGACGTGGCCGGACAAGTGATCGAAGGTGCCTATCAGGTGCTGCACGGCTTCGACCGTGCGCTGGAGTCCCGCGAATCCATGCAGGCCATCACGCTGGACGAAGGCGAAGCCGAAGTGTTTGCCCGCGCCGCGCTGTCGCTCAAGTACGACGACCCGGACAAGCCCGCCCCCATCACCGAATCGCAAATCCTGATGCCGCGCAGGTTCGACGACCGCCGCCCGGACTTGTGGAGCGTGTTCAACCGCACCCAAGAGAACCTGACCAAAGGCGGATTGCATGGGCGCAGCGCCAACGGACGCCGCCAGCAGACCCGCCCGGTGCAGGGCATTGATTCCGATATTCGCCTCAATCGCGCCCTGTGGCTGCTGGCCGATGGCCTGCGACAGTTGAAAGCCTGATTTCCCTGCGCGGCAGGGGCAGGCAGCAACCCTTGCCGCGTCATTCGCTGCTGCATTCCATCATCGCAAGGAGTTTTCACCATGAACGCCATCAACCACACCGAAGCCCAAGCCATCCACGCCGCAGCCAGCGCCGCGCCTGCCGTGCTGCTGGAAGCCGCCGACCCGAGCAAGAATCTGATTCTTGTGCCGCTTTCGCGGCTGGTATCGCGCCCCACGGGCCGCAACGTGCGCAAGACCCCGCGCATGTCGATTCTCGAACTCGCCGCCAGCATCCAGCGTGTCGGCCTGCTGCAAAACCTGATCGTGACCGCGACCGCTGACGGCGAGCGTTACGAAGTCGTGGCCGGAGGCCGTCGCCTTGCCGCCCTCAAGCTGCTGGCGAAAAAGCACCGCATCAGCAAGGAATGGGAGGTGCCTTGCCTGCTGGTTGCCGATGGCACCGCCCGCACCGCCAGCCTGACCGAGAACGTGCAGCGCGAAGCCATGCACCCCGCCGACCAGTTCGAGGCATTTGCCGCGCTGGTGGCCGAAGGCCGCCCCATCGAGGACATTGCCGCAGATTTCAGCGTCACGCCGCTGGTGGTGCAGCGCCGCCTGAAACTCGCCAACGTGTCGCCGCGCCTGTTGGCCGACTACCGGGCCGAGGCCGTGAGCCTTGACCAGTTGATGGCCCTTGCCATCACCGACAACCACGCCGCGCAGGAAGCCGCGTTCTACGATGCGCCCACATGGCAGCGCAGCCCGCACAACCTGCGCGACCGCCTGACCGAGCGCGAGATTGATGCCCACCGGCATCCGCTGGTGCGCTTCGTTGGGCTGAATGCTTACGAGGCCGCAGGCGGTGGCACCCGCCGCGATCTGTTCGCGGAAGCCGATAGCGGCGTGTATCTGACCGATGCCACGCTGCTGGAACGGCTGGCGCAGGACAAGCTGGCCAGCCTTGCCGCCGAGGTGAAGGCCGAAGGCTGGGCATGGGTGGATGCCACCCCCGGCACGACCCATGCCGACCTTCAAGCCTTTCAGCGCGCCCCGAGGCAACGCCGCAGCCCGAACAAGCGCGAAGCCCAACGCATCGAGAAGCTGCAAACCAAGATGCAGGCGCTGGCCGAGGCCGTGGATGCCGCCCTGGACGCCGACGATGAAGAAAAGGCCGACGCCTTGCAGGAGGAAGGCGAACACCTGGGCGAACAGTTGCAGGCGCTGGAAGATGGCTTGCAGGACTACGGGGAAGCCGTCAAAGCTGCCGCCGGTGCCATCGTCACCATCGACCGCAACGGCGAGGCCGTGATTCATCGCGGCTTGATGCGCGAAGCCGAAGCCAAGGCGCTGCGCACCTTGGAACGGCTGCGGCAGGGTTTCGGCAGCGAAGGCGAAGCTGGGAACGACGACACAGGCGAGGAAGCCGACGACGCCCCCAAGGCCGCCGCCATGTCCGACCGGCTGGCGCAACGCTTGAGTGCCCACCGTACTGCCGCGCTGCAAATCGAAGTCGCCCGGCATCCGCAAGCCGCGCTGGCCGCCGTGGTGTATGGCATGGTGCAGACCGTCTTGCAGGAAAACCGCTACGGTCTCAATCATGATTCTTTGCCGCTGGGCGTGGGCCTGAAAGTGCAAGACCGGCTGGAAAGCATGGCTCCGGACTTGCCCGAATCACCCGCCGCCGTGGCGCTGCGCCAACTACAACAGGTGGCCGGTGAAGCCTTGCCGCAGGACAGCGCCGAACTGTTCGCCGCGCTGCTGGCGAAGCCGCAAGATGAACTGGTGCGGCTGCTGGCCGTGTGCGTGGCTTCCACGGTGGACGTGGTGACGCCTCGCGCTACACAGCACCAGCCCGGCGAGGAACTGGCGCAGGCCGTGGGCCAAGACATGGCCGCATGGTGGAAGCCGACCGCAGAAGGCTACTTCAAGCACGTTTCCAAGGCCGTGATTCTGCAAGCCGTGGGCGAGTACGCGCCGGAGCACGTCACCCGGCTGGCGAAGTTGAAGAAAGGCGACATTGCCAGCGAAGCCGAGCGGCTGGCCGATGGCACCGGCTGGATGCCCGCCATCTTCCGTGCCGAAGCCCCGCAGCAGGACGCGCAGGACGTGACGGCGGACGAGGAAGCCGAACCGCCGGAGGAAGTCGCCGCCGTGGCGGATGAGCAGCCGCAGGCCGAGGCACTGGCCGCGTGACCTTGCACCACAGATAGCGCCCCGGTTCCGGCCGGGGCGCTTCATGCCGAGGATTCCCCCATGAGCCACGACACCACGAACCGCCCCCGCATGGCCGCGACCTACGCCCCCGGCACGGTACGCGCCCGCCGCTGGCATGGCGCTGGCGACGTGCGCGGCTACCGCCCGCCTCGCGGCTGGACAGCCCGCGCCGACCTGACCGACCTGCACCCCATCACGGGCCGCGCCTTGCCGCGTGCCGTGTGGTGGATCATCGAAACCAAAGAATAGGGAGCAGCCCCGCGCCCAAGCCGTTCCGTCTTGGGCGCGGGGAATGCCAAAATCCGGGCGCGGTCGTGGCCGCGCCCGGTGTTCAAGGCCCAAAGCCAGAGCGCCCCTGCGCCGCCTTCGGGCAGGCGGCGCAGGGGCTGCGCACAAGTGGCCTTGTGCGCGGGAAACCCTCGAAGCCCACAAGTGCGTCGGCGCACAGCGCCGCCGACATTCCGAACGCGCCCCGCCGCAATGGGCGGGACTTGTGGGGCTACGCCCCCGGCTTGCTGCCGCAGGTTGTGCAAAAGCGGGCCATCCTCGACGCTGACGGTTCGTCGCCTGTACGTCACGAAGGACGGTTCACCGACACGCCGCCTGGCCCTGCAATGGAGCTTCCACGCCACGCCTCAAGTATCAGGCCGCAAGCTACGTCAGGGACGCTTTCACCTTGTCGCTGGGCGTTGTCCTTGCCCGTGTCAGGGCACAAGCCGATGAAGCCGTCACGCGGGGAGCCGAGTCGGCCATGTTTCCTTTCGGAGCGGGTCGGCCCAAGGCGTCCTGTCTGTTTGTGAATCCTGGCGGTGGCCGGGCTTCTATGGCCGCAACTTCCAGCGAAAACAATTTCCCCTGCGCTGCGCGCATTCCTCGCGGGACAAATTGTTTTCGCTTCCAGGTGCTCCACTGCGTTGTGCCCGCAAGGGATGCAGCCAGCCCGTCCCCCGCCGGTCGAATCACAACAGGACGCGATGGGCGCGAACCCTGTTCAACCGAAAGGAAATTCATCATGGCAAACATCGGCACCTTCACCGCAGACAAAGACGGCTTCACCGGCACGCTTCGCACCCTGACCCTCAACGTCAAGGCCAAGTTGGTTGCCAACGACAAGGGCGACAACGAAAGCGCCCCCGACTTCCGCCTTCAGGCGGCCGGCCACGACATCGGCGCGGCATGGAAGAAGACCAGCGAAGCCGGACGGCCCTACGTGTCCGTATCCCTCGACGATCCTTCGTTCCCGGCGACCGTCTATGCCCGTCTGATCGAGAACGAGGACGGTACGCACGATCTGATCTGGTCGCGCAGCAAGCCCAAGGCGGCCTGACGGCCGCCCACCGCGCCCCGGCCCTTGCGGCGGGGGCGCGTCATTGGCAATGATTCACACATTAATTTATGCGCAGGTCATTAACTTGGAGGAAATAATTCAATCAAAAAGTTGCTTGATATTTCCATTGTCTTTGCTATTGGAAGATTCGGATCTTTCAGGCGTGTTGTCTTCAGGGAGGGTTCCATCCCATCCCCCGGCGAATGTCGATCGCTCAATCGCGCCAAAGTCCATTAGTACACCAAGAAATGATTTTTCTTCAATGGATAGCTGGTCAAACCCTTTTGGCACATCCCTGAATCCCTCAAACTCCAGTGAGCGAGCCAAACTGAATAGAGCATCCCCTTTGAGCTGAATTAATACATGGTCGGCTACTACTTCGGCAGGAACGCGCTGAAGATCTTCATTAACGGCATTCATCATGGATTGTGATACAGCCCGACCATTCGGCACGTATCGCTCGACAAGAGCAGCAGCAACACGCACCTTTTCCATGCCAGTCACCTCATCCTCCACACCATATCGAATTATATTTAGAACTGTCTTGCGCCGCTCTTCAATTGACTTAAAAGAAACTTTCGCCAAGCTAAAATCTAGCGTTACAGCCACAATGGAGGCCGCAATATATGCCAAGCGCAGCGCTATTCTTGCTGAATCACTATTTGGGTGGCTCGACCCAAGAATTCGAGAGAAACCAATAAAATGCTCTATGGATCTATTTATGGCACCTGAACCAAAGCCATCAATCAGGCCTGCCTTTAAATCCTGGTAGTTCACCTGAAGATCTTTATTTCGGCGTCCTTTATCGACATCCTTTATGTCTTTATTTAAATCTTCTTCGCTAATCCTGTCAGGGAAAAGAACTTTGCCGCTTTCGGTTATGCGCTTCAGATCAGCCCCATCCAGAACATAAACACCGAGGCGCGATGAGATTTCCTTGATAGCCGATCTATTATCTGTGGTGGCCACATAGGCGCCATCCACATTTAATAACTCGGATAATCCTTTGGTCCAAAGCAAGCGCTCAATCGCTTTAGGCTTCAACTTTGATTTGGCATCTACTATTTGACGTCGTCGAGACGATCCTGTTGGTCGCTCATATAGCCATATATCAACATCTGTCAGGTCATCACCATCGAACTGCAAAGGAACACCGCGTACCGCATACATACCTGCACGAAGGAAGTAAGCTCGCAGAAGTTCTTCCAGAAGATAGCCTTTTTCTCCAGTTTTTGCCATTATTTAAATGCTCCTTCTGGATCGAAGTGCGCTCAGGATGTCGTGAGTGTGTCGCTTGCTAGGTTGCGACTGTTTTTTTCTCGTCTTCTCGCGGGCATATTCAGGCCCTCGATATCCACTCATGGGCGCGCTTGGTGGAACATTGATTGCTTCAGCATTTGCATTGCCCTGTCGCAATACTTGGAGCGCAAGTTCGCCAACCTCTCTCTTTAAGAGCTTCATGCTGAACATGCCGGCCCTTGCTGGCGTTAACCGAATAACGCGATTCTGCTCTAAAACGCGGTAATCGGCACCAATTGCAGTAGCTGGACCAATTGTTCTTCCGCCAATTAGGGCATTAAGAATCCAATCAAAGCTTTGAATCCGACCTTGCGATGATGAGCGAAGCTGCATGCCATATGATAAAGCCGAGACCAAAGCTTTTGCCATGTCGAAGGTATCGTCTACCAGCGGATTGACGAACTTATGAAAAGCTCCTGGCAAAGTAACGAATGCATGATCCCCACTCTCATTGGAAACCGTGTTGACCTCTAGAACTCCTGCAGCTCTGAGCTTTTCGAAAAGGGCGTGACCTAGAATTTTCTCGCAGTTATTAGCATAGAGACACCCCGATTTATTTAATTGATCTTTTATATCTGAAAATGATTGTTGCTCTTGCGATGAAAGTGAAGATAGCACTCGTGCGGTTTTTGTGACTGAGTCTTTTTTGAAAAGATTGCCGTTAAATAAAAGTGTACTGGAAGGGTCATCACCCTCCTGATCTACAAAGCCTATTTCTGTTGATCGACGTAAAAAATCATCAACATCAGCAGACTTCATTTTGAACGAGTCGCCGATATATTCTTTTGCATCGCCAAGTGGCACCGGGGCACGCGAGGCCACCTCGCCGAGTGCAATTGCCGCGCGCTCGTGACTAGCAGGCTGTGCATCCTTAAAAATATCAGCTGCGTGTGATAAAACGCTTCGCGTCGTGACACCCAGCACCTGTATCTCGTCGCCAGCGGTATCAATCAATCGCCGCTCTTTGAGCAACTGAATATAGTGAGGCAGCTCCGTTCTTGGGTTCAGATTGGCAGATTTGGCAATTGCTGCTACTTCTTGCCCTGCTAGGGTAACTTCGTTGGTTTCCCCTAGCCGCATCAGCAATTCAGCAGCCTTCCCAGCCTCATCTAGAACCGAGTACTCTGCTGGAGCAGCGGTGTCGGAAACTATTTTTCTAGAGTGATGAACAATCCATGCGCCTGTTGTCTCTTTATCCAACTCAAAATCCATTTTTCCCCCGCTTTTTAGATGCCCGTGTGCGATCGTTCGATTCTATTTCTTCTAGCTCCTGACGTACCAGCGCTAGAAGCTGATCTGCCTGCAAGTCACTGTCACCGACATAGGCCAACGTTAGCAGCGTGAGCGGATGGACTTGCATCACCTCGCACAGCTCGGCCAACTTGTGGATGGTGGGGCTTTTCAGGTCGCGCTCCAGCGCACTCATATAGGTGCGGCTGGACACGTCGGAGAACGCTTCCTGGCTCAAGCCACGCGCTTTCCTGACTGTCCGTATCGCTGCTGCCAATGAGTTCCTTGCTGCCACCTATGGTTTTCCCTCAAAAACCAAGATGACAACCTATTGCACCCTATAGGGCTACAATCTATAGTGTTCATTTTATCTGATTGTGCCGTTACTGAAATCCGCATTGGCGGCTTTCTTCAAAAGCGGAGAGCCTGATCCGTGTCTTTCCTGACTTCCGTGCAAGTGTCTTCGTGTCTTTACGCTTCTGCGGATGCGTCGGCTTGCACATCTGTGTTTTCGTGGGAAGGCGTGAAAAAGCTTCTGATGTTCAGCACATCTGTGGGAGTGCGACCATGACCCCGCTCATCACCACCGACGAGCGCACGCGCTTGCTGTCCAACGGCCAGGCCCGCGCTGCCGGGCAGGACACCGATCCGCTGCCCGTGGTGCGCCTGTTCACGCCAGATGCGCAATCCACTTGGCTGCTGGCCTCGCTCGACCCAGCCGATGGCGATACCGCCCACGGCCTGATCGACTTGGGAATTGGCATGCCAGCACTGGGTACGGTGAAGCTGTCTGACCTAGCCGCCATCGTCGGGCCACGCCAACAGCCCGTGATGCGGGATCGCTACTTCCAGCCGTTGCGGCGGCTGTCGGAATACCTTCGGTTGGCCGAAGACAACGGTTCGATCACCGATTGAGGGCCACCGCGAAGCGGTGGCGCACTGTGTCTATTTCGGTCTGGTCTGTGACCCGTTCGGTCTGAATCGACAGTGTTGCACCGAAGCGGTGCGTGCCAGATCGAAACGGTCATGATGCTTGGCGCGGGCTGCGGCAAGCTGACCGACGCGGCATGCCATTGGAGTGCGTTGCCGCCGTCGCACTCGGACGATTTCAGCAACGCATCGGAGTTCATCGGTCTTGACACTGCCAGTTTACGCTTCACCCATGACGTTTTGACGATGGCCTCGTAGCACGCCGTTTCGCCGTGGCGACGCACCCCCAGCACAGGGAGGTTGCCTCATGGCTGATCGCAGTGCCGAGCCGTGGTATGCCACGGCGGCCTATCTCTACGTTCTGCATCTGGATGGCCCGGCGCTGGCCTGGGAGTACCTGCGCCGCCATCCCGACTACCGGCGCGACTGGCTGCGCCGTTGTCGCCAACCTGATGCGGTCGAGCGCTGGGGGCTGCGCCTGCTGGAAGATCCCGCCCTGGATGCGCGGGACGCGCACCCGGCCTGGTTCCCCGATCACGATACCGTGGTGCAGCTCTACCCGGATGCCGACCCGCCGCCTGATGCCCTGTGCTTTGAGTTCTGGAAGCTGCCGGGACACAAACACCTGATCCATGACGGCAAGCGCTTGATGCTGGTGGCGCGCTGGCCCGGCTGCTGCCTGCGCTTCGTGCTCGCGCCCGGCCTGGCCGACGGCATGGCTTACTCCTATGCCATCCGGGTCTGCGCTGTACCGTGTGCTCGATACCACGCACTTGCCGTCGAGTTGGACAGGCTAGCCGCTGCGGCGGATGCAGCTCCTGCCGCCACTGCGCGGCCCCGGCCTTCGCTAAGCCAGCTTCAGGAAGTGCATACCTTGCAGGCGTTGGACGCGACCCTGGCGGGCGCGTCCTTGCGTGAGGTGGCCGAAGGGCTTTTTGGCGTGGATGCCGTCGTGGCCGACTGGCACAAGGACAGCGCTGTGCGCGCTCGTGTACGTCGGCTGGTGCGGCGTGGCGAGGCGCTGATGCGCGGTGGCTATCGCAGCCTGGCGCAGCTTCCGCCGGTTGCATCGTAGTAAGGGGGACGTTTTGCAGCCCCTGCATTTCGTCCCTTAGCAAGAAGCCCATCTTTCTTGAAAGTGCCTCTATCCGGCCGCGTGGTGTGGCCGGGCTTGATGGAGGACCATCCCATGCGACCCGCTCTCTTGCGGCCTGCCGCCGCTGCTGTCGCTGCGCCCGCGCAGCCCCAACGCTATCTCACCAACGACGAAGCCGCCGACTACCTGCGGCTGTCGCCGCGCACGCTGGAGAAACAGCGCGTGATCGGCGGCGGGCCGAAGTTCCGCAAGTTCGGCCGCCGCGTCATGTACGCTGTAAGCGACCTCGATGCCTGGGCCGATGCACGCAGCTTTGATGCGACTTCCGACCCGGAATATGCCGAGCGGCACGCGGGCGACTACCGTGACGGCCGTTGACCTCTGGCTCGCCGATGGCCATCGCCATGTCCAGCCCATCGCTGCCGCTGCGGCAGCGACCAGCGCAGCAGCGGGAACAGCTCGAACTGTTCCGCGCGCTGCCGGGCGACATGGCGCCGCGCGACAGCCAGGACTTGATGGCCTTTCCGTTCTTCTCGCTCGCCAAGTCGCGGCGCACGGCACCGATCGACTTCCGGGCGGGTGGCATCACCATCCGCGTGGAAGGGACGCAGGAACACGGCATCGCGACGATCTGGGATGCCGACATCCTGATCTGGGCCGCCAGCCAGATCGTCGAAGCCAAGGACGCGGGCATCAAGCCATCCCGGCTGATGCAGGTGCGTCCCTACGAGATCCTGCGCTTCATCGGGCGCGGTACGTCGCTGCGCGACTACCAGCGTCTCAAGGCCGCGCTCGACCGGCTGCAATCGACCACGGTGGCCACGTCCATCCGCGAAACCACGGGAAGGCGCTTGCATCGCTTCTCGTGGATCAACGAGTGGAAGGAACTGGCCGACGCCAGCGGCACACCGCTGGGCATCGAGCTGATCCTGCCGGACTGGTTCTATGCGGGCGTGGTGGACGCCGCCCTGGTACTGACCATCGACCCGACGTATTTCCGGCTCACGGGCGGCATCGAGCGCTGGCTGTACCGACTGGTGCGCAAGCATGGCGGCAGGCAGGAATACGGCTGGCAGTTCGACTTCCGGCATCTGCACCGCAAGTCGGGCAGCAGTACGCGGTTTTCGGATTTCGCCTACGACCTGCGGGCGCTGGTCGCCCGGCAATCGCTGCCGGGGTACGAGCTGGGCATCGTGCGGATTCCCGAGGACGACATGGAATTGCTGACCTTCCGGCCCGTGCCGCAGACGGCACGGGGATAACAGCGGGACAAGCTGTGGATGGGGTCGTGCTATCAGGAGTAAGAGGTGTCGTGCTATC
>Ga0114984_1001043_pt1 | contig 10394 bp, 6 predicted proteins | sample Shrwel1BS1Day1_FD_96987 | JGI IMG/M metagenome (GOLD analysis project Ga0114984, IMG submission 96987) | Subsurface microbial communities from deep shales in Ohio, USA - Utica-3 well 1 S-1-Day1 | ecosystem: Environmental > Aquatic > Deep subsurface > Shale gas/oil reservoir > Produced water/Flow... | reverse complement strand
GTGTGTCGAGCGCTTCGATCGCGCATGGACACCAGATGGCTGGTTGGCACGTTTGCCGCAAGAAGATTTATGCCAGTCGCTGGGGGTCGCCAGCACTCAGAAGTACGAAGCGGATGGTGGCCCTGGGATCGCGGAATGCTTGCAAGTGTTGAGCAAGAGCCAGGCGTCTGCGCAAGATTGCGCGCGCTTCGTCATGGCGCAGCTGGCGTTTTGGCTTTTGGGTGCTATCGACGGGCACGCCAAAAACTTCTCCATCTTTATGCAACCTGGCGGGGGATATATCGCAACGCCTTTGTATGACGTGTTGTCGGCATGGCCGGTAATAGGGCATGGGCACGGAAAGATTGCTTGGCAGAAAGCCAAGATGGCCATGGCTGTTCCAGGGACTCAAAGCCGCCACTACCACCTGCAAAAAATCCAGCGTCGGCACTGGAAGGCTTTGGCAGAGTGGACGCGGGTTGAGGGCCTGTGGCCCGCGATGCTGGAGATGCTGGCGCAGCTGGACACCGCGATTGAGCAAGTCAATGCTGACCTGCATCCTAGTGTGTCACCGAGTATCGCGAAGCAAATCTACGACGGAGCACGTGCCCAAGCACACCGTTTTCTGGCTGTACCTGATTGATGAGGTACAGGGCTTTTGCCTCGATTCCAGTTTGCGGGATTCCCGCAAACTGGATTGCTTGATTTCAGCAAACTAGATTGCTGCTTTCCGGCAAACTAGATTGCTGGTTTTCAACAATGTGGAATACACGGTAAGGCTGATCAAAGGGACGCCGCCGATCACGCAAACTTTGCTGCCAACAGCGGAATTCATAGCTGATGTGGCGTATGCGACGAAAGAGGACGTGGTTTTTATCTTCGCCAAGGCGTGGAACCGTCTGGAGCCTGAGGATTTTTTGGCACTGCTCACGCAAGAAGCACGGTATGCATCGCAATCGGTATTCGAAGAGCTGGTTGGCGCATCAGCCATATCGGATTGCCTGCGAAACAAGATGCGGACGGTGCGTGCTCATAGCCTCAATGATCCGAATTCGCGTGTCCGGGTGGAGGCTGGCCGCACTGCTCGCGGTGAGGGGGTAGGCCTTGCGCGTTCATGACCCAGTGGGAAAAACTACTCACCAGGCGTCAAGTAAAAGCCGCATGCGCCTACTTCCCGGCCTTTATTGCAGCCAGCGATGGCGTCAAGGGCGACTATCCATGGATTGACTTGGCTAAGCTGGATGGGTCGCAGGGCTTGGTCTAAAGGTACGAGGGCCTGGAAGGCATTTAGCTCGTCCTGCGCCACCTTGCTTGCTATGCTTTAAGCTAGCAACTTGATAGTGTTTTACTTACAGGAGTCGCGCGATGCACGGTGTCAAATCCCAAGTGGTCAGTGTTCGCGTCGAGCCACACATCAAGGCAGCTCTGCAGTTGGCTGCCGATCGCGAAATGCGTAGCCTCGCCAATATGATGGAGGTCATGGTGGTGACCTACTGCCGCGCACAGGGGTATCCGCTGGAAGGCGTTTCGGTTGACACCTTGTCCAACACCAACCTGCGAGGAACTGCTGCGTGACGGTGGAGCGTCATGCACTCCTCGCGCAACTGGGATTCCGCTTCGGTATCAATGGCCCGCACGCGGCGCGGACCATGATGCTGGATGACCTGCGCCTGCTGCTGACCCACACATCCGCGCAAGCCACCCGCGCCGACTACGTCTCGGCTGTGGTTGATGGCAATGTGCTGGCCAAGCCCACCCGCAAGGCCCGCGAGTTGGCCCTGCGTCACATGGCAACGCTGTATGCCCTGGACCTTGGCAACCCCATTTTTCGCGCCCTTCGTCGCCTATGGCCGCTCAATGAAGCCGCCCAGCCGTTGCTCGCCCTGGCTGTTGCTTTGGCGCGTGACCCGCTCTTGCGCGGCACCCAAGCCTTCATCCTCGGGCAAGCCGCCGGCGCAGCAGTCCCACGCGAAGCCATGGAGGGCTTTCTCGACAGCTCACATGCCGACCGCTTCAGCCCAGCCTCGCTGAAGTCGTTCGCGCAAAACGTCGCGGGCACTTGGACGGCGGCGGGATTCCTTCATGGACGGGTAAGAAAAACCCGTGCGCTGGTGCAGCCGCACGCTGAATCCGTCACGCTGCTGCTGTTCCTGAGCTATCTGGAAGGCCGCACCGGCCAGCGTCTGTTCTCATCAGACTGGATGAGTCTTGTGGGCGGCTTACCCGATGAGCTGGAGGCGCTCGCAAGTTCAGCGTCACATCGAAGTCTCATGGTGTTTATGAACGCTGGCGGAGTCAAAGAAGTGCGCTTCCCCGGCTACCTCACACCTGAAGAAGAAAAAATCCGACAGGAGGTTTCACATGTCGTCTAAGGTCGCCAAACTGGTGTCCGCTTATCGCCAGCATCTGACTGTGCCCTGGCAGGCCGGCCTTGCGGCTATCCAGCGTGTCATCTTTGCTGTTTATGACAAGACCGACGAACTACGCCTGCGCGCCAACGTCGAAGAGTTTGCTTTGGTCACCCAGCAAGCCGGCAAAAAGTGGCTGCTGCTGGACTTGACCAACGCTTTCCCCGAATGGATGGCGGCCCAGGAATACCGTGACGCTTACTTCGAGTCGCCAGAAGACCTGGCTGGCTACCAAAATGGCGAACTCACCGAATTCATTGCTGGCCTCACCACCAAGCTGAAGAGCTGCATCAGCGCTGAAGCAGATGCTGATACCGTGGTGGCGCTCCTGGGAGTAGGCACGCTGTTCGGACTCGCCCGCGTTTCGTCTGTGGTCGAAGGCATCAAGGAGGCCGTCGAAGGCCGCCTGCTGGTCTTCTTCCCGGGCGAGCATCACCCTGAGAATCACACCTATCGGCTGCTGGATGCGCGCGACGGCTGGAACTATCTGGCCGTTCCGCTACTGGCCAAAGACTAAATAACTTAGAAATCACCTAGAGGGACCGTCATGCTGAACAGGGACATCTACAACAAGGCACCGCAAGAGAACCGCCTCGTCAATAACGGTGTGGCAGAAGTGTCCGAGGATCACTCCGACGCTGCGCAAGCCATCCTGCGCTACGAGTTGGAGACCTTTGTCTGTGACGGCCAGTATGAGAAGGGCCTCGAAACCATCCTCGACAAGTTCCTCGTCAACCTCGATGCAGGAACAGAGCAGCCGGGCGTCTGGATTTCCGGCTTCTACGGCAGTGGCAAGTCGCACCTGGCCAAGATGCTGCGCACGCTGTGGACGGATTACCAGTTCACGGACGGCGCCACCGCGCGCAGCCTGGCCAAGTTGCCCACCGGCGTGTTCGAGCACCTCAAAGAGCTCAGCACCCAGGGCAAGCGCCATGGCGCTTTGCATGCCGCCGCTGGCAAGTTAGGTGCCGGGGCGGGCGACAAAGTGCGTCTGGCGCTGCTGGGCATCGTGTTCAAGTCCAAGGGCCTGCCCGAGCAGTACAACCAGGCCCAACTCGTCCTGTGGATGAGCCGGGAGGGCATCTTGCCCACGGTGGAGGCAGAACTTCAGGCGGCAGGGCGCTCCCTGGCGCAAGAGCTGCCGCACATGTATGTGTCCAGCCACCTCGCCAAGGCACTGCTCACAGCCCGGCCCGACCTGGCGCACACCGAGGCCGACGCCCGCAAGCTGCTCAAGGAGCAGTTCCCCCAAGTCACTGACGTCACCAGCGAGCAGATGACCACGGCCATCGAAGCCGCGCTGGCCGTGGACGGCAAATTCCCGCTGACCCTGGTGGTGCTGGACGAAGTGCAGCAGTACATCGGTGCCGACGCCGAAAAGGCCTTTCAGGTGCAGGAAGTCACCGAGACACTGTCCAAGCACTTCAACGGCAAGCTGTTGTTCGTGGGTACCGGCCAATCAGCCCTTTCAGGCATGCCTAACCTGCAGCGCTTGATGGGCCGTTTCCCCGTGCAGGTCATGCTGGGCGATTGGGATGTGGAGAACGTCACGCGCCAAATCATCCTGGCCAAAAAGCCCTCGGCCCAGCCCGAGGTGGAGCATGTCTGGCGCTCCAATCTCGGCGAAATCTCCCGCCACCTGCGCGGTACCAAGCTAGAGCACGTCACCGACGACGAAGACGTGATGACGTCGGACTACCCGCTGCTGCCCGTGCGCCGCCGCTTCTGGGAACGCGTTCTCCGAACCATCGACACCACCGGCACGGTGTCGCAGCTGCGCAGCCAGCTCCGCGTGGTGCATGAGGCAGTGTTGGCCACGGCCGATGCGCCGCTGGGTCATGTGGTCTCGGGCGACTTTCTCTACGACCAGATTGCTGCCAACCTGGTCTCCACCGCCCAGTTGCCTAAAGAGGTTTTTGAGAACGTCCAGCGTTTTGCCGCAGGTGATGAAAACGCCCAGCTCAAGGCCAAACTCCTGAAGCTCGTTTACCTCATCAACAAGCTGCCCGCCGATGCTGCGCTGGACATCGGCCTGAAGGCCACCGAGGAAGCTCTGGCCGACCTGTTGGTGACGGACCTTTCCGCCGGTTCCTCTGAGCTGCGCAAGAAGCTGCCAGCACTGCTGGATGAACTGCAGAACAAAGACCGCCTCATCATGGCCCTGGCCGGTGGCAGCGGCACTGAATACCGCCTGCAAACCCGTGAATCCAGCGCCTGGTACGACGAGTTCCGCGCCCAAGAGGCCGAGCTCAAGGCTGCCCCCCAGCGGATAGAGCAAAAGCGTGCCGACCTGCTCAAGGCCCGTTTCGGCGACGTGCTGAAAAAAGTCCGCGTCGTGCAGGGCAAAGACAACGTCGAGCGGCGCCTGTCGCCCACCTACGACGACAGCCTGCCCAAAGACCACAGCAACAACCTCTACCTGTGGATTCAAGACGGCTGGCAAACCGAAGAAAAGTCGGTCATCGCCGAAGCCAAAGCCAAGAGCGCAGACAACCCCACGCTTTTCGTTTTCCTGCCGGCCCAGCACAAGAACGAACTGACCAACGCCATCGTGGCGCTCGAAGCCGCACGCACCACCCTGCAGAAAAAGGGCAGCCCGGCCACTGAAGAAGGCCGCGATGCCCAGCGTTCCATGGAAAGCCGCCAACGCACGGCCGAGAAGGAATTGGCCGAACTGGTGGAGCAGCTCCTGGCCGGTGTGCGCGTGTTCCAGGCCGGTGGGCAAGAGGCTGTGGACGGTAACGACCTGGCCGACCGCATCAACCGTGCCGCCAAGTCTTCCGCCATCCGCCTCTACAGCCAGTTCGACGCCGCCGACCACGACCTGTGGAGCAAGGTGCTCGACGAGGCGCGCAAGGGCAACCTCGAAGCGCTCAAGGCCGTGGGCCACACCCAGGAGGCCGACAAACATCCGGTTTGCCAAAAACTGCTGGCCTACATTGGCCCCGGCAAGAAAGGTGCCGAGATTCGCGACAACTTCGAGGCCCCTCCCTTCGGCTGGCCGCGCGACGCCATTGACGGCGCCCTGTATGCCTTGCTGGCAGCTGGGCACCTGAAGGCCGCCGACGCGGCATCCAAACCCGTCGATGCCAAAAGCCTGGACCGCGCCAAGCTCACGCAAACGCACTTCCAGCGCGAGAGCATCAACATCACGCCGCCGCAGCTCATCAAGATTCGCTCGCTGTTCAGCGCGGTGGGCGTGCCCTGCCAGCCCAAAGACGAACTGGCCAAAGTGCCCGCCCTGTTGGCCAAACTTCGCGACCAAGCCGCCCAAGCAGGCGGGCCAGCACCGGCCCCAGAAGCACCCAAGCTCACGCCCCTGGAAGCCATTGAAGCGCAAACCGGCAACGCCCAGCTGCTGGAGCTGTTCACCCGGCATGAAGAAATCGTTGGCCTGTCCAAATCCTGGAGCAAAACAGCGGACGACATCGCCCAACGCCTGCCCGCATGGCGCCAACTCACCCAACTGCTGCACCATGCCAAAGGGCTTGCCCCTCACGCCGCGCTGAAAGCCGAGGCCGACGCCATCGAAGCCCAGCGCAGCCTGCTGGCCGAACCCAACCCCGTGCGCCCCTTGCTCGATAAAGCGGTGGACGTGCTGCGCCAGGCCCTCAACGCCAAGTTGCAGGCCTTTGAGCAGAGCTGGCAGCAACAGCAAGCCCAACTGCACGCCGACGCCGACTGGAACCAGCTGACCGACGCGCAGCGTGCAGCCCTGGGCGCCCAGCACCATTTGGCCACCCCCGGCACCCCGCCGCTGGGCACGCCCGAACAGCTGCAAGACGCTCTGGACGATTGCGACCTGAACCACTGGGTCGCCAAAGCCCAAGCCCTGCCCAGCCGTTTTGAGGCCGCCCGCCACGCCGCCGTGCAGCTGCTCAAACCCAACGTGGTGCATGTGGCGCTGCCCAAGCGCACGCTGAATGACGAAGCCGAGCTGCAAGCCTGGCTGGCCGAGGTGCAGGCGCTGCTGCAAGCCAAGCTGCAGCAAGGCCCGGTGGCCTTGTGAAGCAGACCCAAGGCACACCGCATGAAACCCTTAAAGCCTTGGCTCGCGTTTGCCCAGCAGTTAGATGTGCTCCAGGCGCGCGGCCTGGAAGTTGAAGACCGCGCCGCCGCACTCGACTACCTGGAGCGCCTGGGCTACTACCGCTTGAGTGGCTACTGGTACCCCTTGCGCGCCATAGATGCGCAAGCCTCTGCAGCGCAGGGCAAGGCCGTTCGGTTGGACAGCTTTGTCCTCGGTAGCCGCTTTGAAGATGTGGTGCGCTTGTATGTGTTCGATAAAAAACTGCGCCTGCTGGCACTGGACGCGCTGGAGCGCATAGAAATGGCGGTGCGCGTGGATGTGGCGCACCTGCTAGGCAAGCGTGACCCCGCCGCCCATGAAAACCCGGCCTGCCTGCACGGCAACTTTGCCAAAAAGCAGATAGCCAAGGGCCCCGACGCCGGAAAAACACAGCACCAACTCTGGCTGGCCAAGTACCGCTCCATGCTGCACCGCGCCCGCAAAGAGCCCTTTGTGGTGCACCACCAGCAGCAGTACGGCGCGCTGCCCATCTGGGCCGCCGTGGAGGTGTGGGACTTTGGCCTGCTCTCCAAGCTCTTTGCTGGCATGCAGCACGCCGACCAGGAGCAAATTGCCGCCCTCTACGGTGCTCCCAGCGGCCAGGCCTTTGCCCAATGGCTGCGCAGCCTGAACTTCATCCGCAACGTATCGGCGCACCACAGCCGCTTGTGGAACATCAATGTGGTCGAACGCGCCCCGGTGCCCGCGCACTGGTCTGCCGCGCTCGATAACGCCCGCCCGTTTCTTTATTTCTGCCTGATGCGGCAACTGCTGGGTGTGATTTGCCCGCGCTCCACCTGGGGCCAGCGTGTGACGGACTTGCTGGAAAAAGAGTTTCCCAACTCCCCCAGCGCACAGCTAACGCTGCAAGACTTTGGTGCTTTGGAGGGCTGGGCCAATGCGCTGCACTGGAAGCAGGAGTGCAAAAAGTGACCCCAGAAATGAGAACCGACGCGTACACAGAGTGCAGAGGCGTCGGGCATATTGCTGGCAATCATAAACCAGTTTGCCTCCCGGCGACTGGCGAAACGCCCATTTGTAGGCTACACGCCACGGTAAAAACCATAGCTGCTCGCGCTTTTCCAGTAAGCGTTTGAGCCATATTTGATTAAAAAATACCCCCCTTTGCCATGCCCGCCATCCACAGCCAGCCCCTGCCCAAACCCCAACGCACCCAGCTAGAAAACACGGTCAAAGCTGCCCGCGAGGTGGCCGAGAAAGGCGCCCGCGCCGCGCTGGCCCAGCTGGCCGTGGCCGAGGGCCGCGCGCCCGACTACTTGAGCGACGACCACAAAGCCCTGCGCCGCCGCCTGCGCGCCCATGGCCGCGCGCTGGGCGATGCAAAAGCCTTGGACGACACTCAAGCCGTGCAGCACCTGGTCTGGGAAACCGCCTACGAGCACTGGCACCGCATGCTGTTTGCCCGCTTTCTGGCAGAAAACGGCCTGCTGCTGTGGGAGATAGGCGCGGCTGTGTCGCTGGACGACTGCGAAGCGCTGGTGCAAGAAACCGACCCCGCCATGAACCTGGGCGCCAAAACCCGGTGGGAGCTGGCCGGCAAGCTGGCCGCGCGCATGTTGCCCCAGGTGTTCAAACCGCACAGCCCGGTGTTTGAGCTGGCCTTCGCCCCCGAGCACCAGCGCGAGCTGGAGCGCCTTTTGGCCTCGCTGTCGCCTGAAGTGTTCCAGGCCAGCGACAGCCTGGGCTGGGTGTACCAGTTCTGGCAGGCCAAGCGCAAAGACGAGGTCAACGCCTCGGAAGTGAAGATTGGCGCCGACGAGCTGCCCGCCGTCACCCAGCTCTTTACCGAGCCCTACATGGTGGACTTTTTGTTGCACAACAGCCTGGGCGCCTGGTGGGCTACACGCCACCCGGGCAAGCCGTGCCCCGTGCCCTTGACCTACCTGCGCACCCTGGAAGACGGCACGCCCGCTGCGGGCAAGTTCGAAGGCTGGCCCGACAGCCTGCGCGACTTCACCCTGCTGGACCCATGCTGCGGTTCGGGCCATTTTTTGGTGGCCGCCTTCTTGCTGCTGGTGCCCATGCGCATGGCTGCCGAGGGCCTGACGGCCCAAGATGCCGTGGACTACGTGCTGCAAGACAACCTGCACGGCCTGGAGCTGGACCCCCGCTGCGTGGAAATTGCCGTGTTTGCCCTGGCCCTGGCCGCCTGGCGCTACCCCGATGAAGACGGCCACCCGCTGGGCGTGCGCGCCGATATGCCTGCGCCGCAAATTGCCTGCTGCGGCCTCAAACTCAACGCCAGCGCCGCAGACTGGAGTGCGTTAGTGCCTGAATCGCTATCAAATAAAGAGCTGGTCGCGCAGGACCTGCGCGCGCTACAGGCCGATTTTGCCCAAGCCCCGCTGCTGGGCAGCTTGCTCGACCCCGCGCGCAGCCTGAAAGACGACCTGGCCACCTCCAACGTGCAGGCACTGCGCGAACTGCTGACCCAGGCGCTGGCCCAGGAAAGCAGCGACGCCCACGGGCACGAAGGCGAGCTGCTGGAACTGGCCCTGAGCGCCCGCGGCCTGCTCGACGCCGCCCGGCTGCTGCAGGGGCGCTACCACCTAGTCATCACCAACGTGCCCTACCTGGCGCGCGGCAAGCAAAACGACACGCTGAAAGCCTATTGCGCCCAGCACTACCCCGACGCCAAAAACGACCTGGCCAACGTGTTTCTGGAGCGCTGCCTGGAGCTGGCGCACCCTGCTAAGGCCGGGCAGGGCGCGGGCGTGGTGCAAATCGTCATGCCACAAAACTGGCTGTTTTTGACCAGCTACAAAAAGCAGCGCGCATCGCTGTTGCAGCGCGTGCAGTGGAACCTGCTGGCCCGCTTGGGGCCAGGCGCTTTCGAAACCATCAGCGGCGAGGTGGTGCAGGCGGTACTGCTCACCCAGACCCGCGCCCCGGCGCCGGAAGGCTTTGCGCTGCACGGCGTGGACGCCAGCGCGCCCAAGTCGGCACCAGAAAAAGCGCTGCTGCTTCACGAGGGCGCGGTGGTGGCGGTGAGCCAGACAGGGCAGATGGACAACCCAGATGCTCGGGTGGCGTTGGAAGAAGCGTCTGAACTGCCGTTATTGGAGCAATTCGCTCGCTCATACCAAGGCATTACGACAGGTGACAACCCTCGCTACATCCAATGCTTCTGGGAGCAACGGCAGTGGGGGCAAGATTGGAAAAGCTTCCAATCGACTGGAGATGTGACCGCCCATTTTTGCGGTCGAGAGCAAGTGTTTCTTTGGGAGAACGGCAAGGGAAGCCTTGCTAGTTCTAGTGCCGCTCGGGTTCAAGGTCAGGTTGCATGGAGCAGTCAGGGGATTGCCGTACGGCAAATGCGCGAGTTGCCTGCGACGCTGAACAGTGGTAGCCCGTGGGACATGAATAGCGCCACACTAGTGCCGCTCGATGCATCGAACCTCCCCGCCATCTGGTGCTTCTGTTCCTCCCCCGAGTACAACGAAGCCGTTCGCCAAATCGACCAGGCGCTGAAGGTTACCAACGCCACGCTGGTCAAAGTCCCCTTCGACCTCACCCACTGGCAACAAGTCGCCGCCGAGCGCTACCCCCACGGCCTGCCCAAGCCGTACTCCGACGACCCCACGCAATGGCTGTTCCACGGCCACCCCCAGCCCGCCGCCGACCCGCTGCAAGTCGCAGTGGCGCGCCTGGTGGGCTACCGCTGGCCGGCAGAGCAGGAAGTAGCCACAGCAGCCGGGGCGGCAGAATCTCAAGCCAAATCGGCCTCTAGCGCTTACCCAGCAAGCGCAAGAAGCTATCAAAATGAGAGTTCTGCAGCCACCGGCACCACGCCAGCGCTGCCCACGCCAGAAAATCGAGCAAAATTGGCCTCTAACCCTTATGCAGCAAGAGCGAGCAGCTCTTGTATTGATAGCAAAAACACCGCTGCCGCCGCCCCCCAGCGCGCACCCATGGAG
>Ga0114984_1001042_pt1 | contig 10394 bp, 5 predicted proteins | sample Shrwel1BS1Day1_FD_96987 | JGI IMG/M metagenome (GOLD analysis project Ga0114984, IMG submission 96987) | Subsurface microbial communities from deep shales in Ohio, USA - Utica-3 well 1 S-1-Day1 | ecosystem: Environmental > Aquatic > Deep subsurface > Shale gas/oil reservoir > Produced water/Flow... | reverse complement strand
GCCCGACCGGCGACTGGGATCTGGTCCATGGGGACCGTTCGCCGGGAACACGATTCACTGGATCGTTTTCTGATCCGGCTCACCCTTCACCGACCCGCAGCGACCTGCCGCCCATCGACTGGCTGGAAGGCTTTCGGCCCGGCGGGCACAGCATGTATCAGCGGGTGATGGTGGCGGTGCTGTCTGGGCGCACCTCGATTCCAACCTGGACCTACTGGACGCCATGCCCCTCTTACGCAAGAGAGTCGCCAGCGGCGAGTGGTTACGCCCGTGAGCAGACCTTTGCGACTTTATCCGGACGAAAACGTTTACAATCGGCCCCTGCCTGAACATATTAAAGGACGTTTTAACTTGGGGGAGCTCCGCCCAGCATCCCCGTTACCGCCTCTGGCGTGGCAAGAAAACCAATCGCCCTTGATGAGTTGGAGATATGGCCGAGATAGAAGACCGCTGGTTATCAGTAGACGAGATAGGCAAGTACCTCGCTGTCAGCAGTGACACCGTGTACCGCTGGATCGACAAGCATGCGATGCCCGCCCATCGCATGGGCCGTCTTTGGAAGTTCAGGAAGGACGAGGTCGATTCCTGGGTCAAGGCTGGCGGCGCGGCAGACCGCAACAAGAAGGGTTCGAAGGAATGATTACCGACTACCATGCAAGCTACTACGCGCATGAATTGAGCCGGGTCGGTGGCACCGGTGTCGACCGCCTTGGCCGCGCGCTATTTGATGCATGTGTAGACCTGAATCCTCACCAGATTGAAGCAGCTCTTTTCGCATTACGCTCACCCCTTTCAAAAGGTGTGCTGCTCGCCGACGAGGTTGGCCTTGGCAAGACCATCGAGGCAGGTCTTGTACTATGTCAATACTGGGCCGAACGCAGGCGAAACATTCTGGTCATCAGTCCTGCCTCGCTCCGGAAGCAGTGGGCACTGGAGCTCTCCGAAAAGTTCAACCTGCCATCCATCGTTCTGGATGCAAAAACCTATAAAGACCAGCAAAAGCTTGGTATTCCGAACCCGTTCAGGGACAAGCAAATCATCATTTGCTCCATGCACTTTGCCGCCAGCCGGGCGGAAGAAATCAAAGAGTTTGCCTGGGATCTCGTGGTTATTGATGAAGCCCACAAGCTTCGTAATGCCTACCGGGAAAGCAACCGGCTGGGCCAGCGTATCCGTTGGGCAACAGAAGATCGCAAAAAGCTGCTTCTGACGGCGACGCCGCTGCAAAACTCCCTGCTCGAACTCTATGGCCTTTCGACCCTGATCGATGACCGGCTGTTTGGTGACTTGGCATCTTTCAGAACGCAGTACATCAACTATGGCGGTGATATTTCCGGCCTGCGGGAACGCCTGGGCGCATTCTGCTGGCGTTCGCTCCGTAGCCAGGTTATCGAATTCGTGCGCTACACCGAACGCAAACCCATTACCCGACCGTTCAAGCCCACGGAGCAAGAGCACAAACTGTATGAGGCGGTTTCCAGCTATCTCATGCGTGACAAAACCTATGCGCTCCCATCAGGGCAGAAACACCTGCTCATACTTCTTGTCCGAAAAGTTCTGGCATCTTCGCCCCATGCCCTTGCCGGAACACTTGAGATCATGCGTGACCGCCTGCTGAAATTGAGGGACGAAACCAGGCAGAACGCAAGCGCCTTGGATCTCCTGATTTCTGTTGAGGACATCGATGACGATCTGCTCGATGAAATCCTCGAGGACGAAGAAGATGGTCTCATCGATGACGAATCCCCGACACCTGAGATAGAACCGGAACCGCAGGCTAAAAAGATTGATCTGGAAAAGCTCAATGCTGAAATTGAAGAGCTGACTGACTACATTCGCTGGGCCAGAAGTCTTGGCATCGACACAAAAACCAGAGCGCTCCTGAAGGCCCTGAACATTGGCTTCAGCGTCATGGAAGACATGGGCGCGGCCAAAAAAGTGGTCGTCTTTACCGAATCACGGCGAACTCAGAACTGGCTCAAAGACTTCCTTGAAGGGAATGGCTACGCCGGTCAGGTGCTGACGTTCAATGGCACCAACAAGGATGATGCCTCCGGTCAGATTTATAGAGAGTGGCTTGCCGCCAACAAGGAATCAGGTCGCGCTACCGGCTCTCGTCAAGTGGACCTCAGAGCAGCCATCATTGATCGTTTCCGTGACCAGGCAAGTGTCTTGATCGCGACAGAGGCCGGTGCCGAGGGTCTGAACCTTCAATTCTGCTCGGCCATCGTCAACTTTGATCTGCCCTGGAATCCTCAGCGCATCGAACAGCGGATAGGCCGTTGCCACCGTTATGGCCAAAAACACGACGTGGTGGTCATCAATTTCCTCAACGAGCGCAACGAGGCCGACCGGCGTGTCCAAGAATTGCTCGAACTGAAATTCAACCTATTCACAGGCGTTTTCGGTGCCAGCGACGATGTTCTGGGTTCTATCGAAGCCGGGGTGGATTTTGAGCGCCGTATCCTGGAGATCTATCAGGGCTGCCGGAGCGAAGAGGAAATTCAGACCGCTTTTGAAAAGCTGCGATTCGAACTCGATGAGCAGATTCAGACCAGAATGCGTGACACCCGCAAGATGCTGCTGGAGCATTTTGACGAAGACGTGCACGAGCGGCTGAAGGTCAACCTGGCTGGAACCCAAGAACGACTGGACCGGATTGGCCGTCTGTTTTGGGCACTCACCCACCACGCCCTGGAAACCCATGCTGTTTTTGATGATGCGGATTTCTCTTTCACCCTGAACAGCAGCCCGGCTCCTCATGTCTCGACCGGGCGGTATCACCTGATCTCCAAAACCCAGGAGAATATAGCCGGGGAGTACCTCTACCGGCTCAGTCATCCTCTGGGAGAACACGTATTGAGCGAGGCTAAGGAAAGACCTTGCCCGCCTGCCGAAGTCGTTTTTGATATTTCCGGGCACTCCACCCGCATCGCCGTGGTAGAGCGTCTCAAAGGGTGCACAGGCTGGCTGAGCCTTCAGCGACTCCACATTGAATCATTTGATTTCGAAGAGTATCTGCTTTTCTCGGGAATGGACGACACGGGTAACAACATCGACCAGGAAACCTGCGAAAAGCTGTTTAATTGCAGTGGTTATGTCCGTGCCACGACCACCACCATTCCAGATTCCGTCAAAGAACGGCTCAAGCTCGATCAAGAGCGCCATGCCAAGGCGACCCTGGCCAAAAACCTGGAGGAGAACAACCGCCACTTCTCCGAGGCCCGGGACCAGCTTGATAAATGGGCCGAGGACATGGAAATGGCGGCGCAAAAAGAATTGGACGATACCAAGCGCCAAATCCGCGACCTGCAACGGCGCAGCCGACAGGCCCCTACCATGGAGGAGCAGCACAGCCTGCAGGAAGAAATCGCCAAACTGGAGCGCAAAAAACGCACCTTGCGCAAGCGGATTTTCGACATCGAGGACGAGATTGCTGAAAAGCGCGACCGCCTCGTCGAATCGCTCGAAAAACGTATGCAACAGAAAACAACTGTCACGCCGGTGTTCACCATCCGGTGGAGCGTGATTTAAGGAATCAGGAGATAACCATGCCATCTGCCGAACAACTTCGCAGCCGCCTTTTGAAGAAGCTTTCCGAGCTGTTTCAGCTCGACCAGCCGGATCTTGATTTCGGCTTTTACCGCATCATGCACGCCAAGGCGCAGGAAGTTCAGGACTTCATCGGCACCGACCTGCTTAAAATTGTAGCGGATGCCTTCGGCGATGTGGACGAGGCCCGAAAAGCCGAGCTGCAGGCTGTCTATGACAACACAGTCAGGGAGGCGAAGGAAGAATACGGCATAGCCGAACCAGAGAAGACGCCCAAGGCACAAAAAGCCAAGGCCGCGCTGGATGCGGTCAAGGATAGCGCCAGCGCCGAGGCCGAGGCCGATGTGTATGACCACCTGTATCGTTTCTTTGAACGTTACTACGACGATGGCGACTTTATCTCCCTTCGCTATTACACCCGGGAGACATCCGGCAAGGCCGCGCCCTATGCCATACCCTACAACGGTGAAGAGGTGAAGCTGCACTGGGCCAACGCCGATCAGTATTACATCAAGAGCGCCGAGTATTTTTCCAACTTCACCTTCGATTTGCGCCAAGGCGTCAAGACGTTAGACGTTAAAAAAGAGGAGTTAGCATTCGACAACCATGAATCGCCGCTCAAGGTTCATTTCAGGATTGTTGATGCAACAGAAGGCGAACATGGCAACGTCAAAGCCAGCAAAGAGAACAGGCGGTTTTTCATCATCCATAAGGAAAAACCGCTGGAGTTCAATGAAGAGGGCGAACTGGTCGTCAATTTCGAATACCGGCCCGACCCGGAAAAAACCGGCCAGGAAAACACCTGGCGGGACAAGCGCAACGCCGAGACGGTGGAGACCATTCTGAAGCATCTTGAGGCCATGGCTGCCGCCGGCGGTGAACACAAACAGCGGATCGAGGAGTATCTGCACCTATTTTCAATCCTGTCGCCGACTGATAAAAACAAAAACCGCCCATTGCTGGCCAAGTACGTGAACCAGTACACCGCCCGCAACACCATGGACTATTTCATTCATAAAGACCTGGGCGGCTTCCTGCGCCGAGAGCTGGACTTTTATATCAAGAACGAGGTCATGCACCTTGACGATATTGAAAACGCCGAGGCCCCGGCGGTCGAAAGCTATCTGACCAAGATCAAGGTGCTGCGCAAGATCGCCGGCAAGCTGATCGACTTTCTGGCCCAGCTGGAGGATTTTCAGAAAAAGCTCTGGCTCAAGAAGAAATTCATTGTTGAAACCAACTACTGCATCACGCTTGACCGGGTTCCCGAAGAGCTCTATGCGGAAGTGGCCGCCTGTGATGCCCAGTGTGAAGAATGGATCAAGCTGTTCGCCATCGATGAGATTGGGGTCTCACACGAAGACACGAAGACACGAAGTGAGGATTTGTTTAATAAGGGGATCGTTCCGTTCTCGCGGCCTTTGACGGTCGAGTTCCTCAAAGCCAACAACAAGCTGGTGCTGGATACCCGCTTTTTCGATGACAGCTTCAAGGCGCGGCTGGTGGCGTCCATTGAAGACTTCGATGAGCAGTGCGATGGGTTGCTGATTCATTCGGAGAACTTCCAGGCGTTAAACCTGTTGCAGGAGCGGTATCGCGAGCAGGTGAAGTGTGTGTATATCGATCCGCCGTATAACACTGATGGAGATGGTTTTGTATACAAAGATTCATACATGCATTCAACATGGCTCTCCATGATTAATGATAGGGTTAAAACCTCTAGGATATTACTTTCAATTGAAGGCACTATTGGGGTAAGTATTGATGATAATGAAGTCCATAATCTTGAAAAGGTTATATCTAACCAATTCGGATCAAATAAGATCGGTGAGTTGGTAGTAGTGAGGTCAGAAGGGGGTGGATTAGCAAAGCGTATCGTTAAAGGACATGATTATTTGCTTTTGTATGCGAACGATATAAATTCATGCCCGCCATTATTGCGACCAAAAGATATTAGAGGTGATATTGTTGAATGGAATGGTAGATCATACTGGATCGAAACGGACTGGTTGAGAGTAGAGTTTGGAAAATATGGGACACTTAAATATGAAGATATTCTTAAGGTAAAAGGCGAAGAAAAAAAACAGGAAATTGACGCTGGCATACAAAGTGGTATTTATAGGTTGATTCCAAAGAAAGATGGCCACATTGTAGGACGGCTTAGACCCATTGATGGAGATGGTAGTAAATTTTATAGCGTTGTCAAGTTTTTGAACGCAGATGGGGTTAATCAGGTTTGGGATTTATTTCCTAATGGGGGCTTTGGATATCCAAAGCCTCTTGGCTTGATAAATCATTATGTTTGTGGTTCAACATTCGAGTATAAATTTAGAGGATCCAATATCCTAGACTACTTCGCCGGCTCAGGTACCACTGGCCATGCGGTCATCAACCTCAACCGCGAAGATGACGGCAGGCGCAAATACATCCTCGTCGAAATGGGCGACTATTTCGACACCGTGCTCAAACCCCGCATTGCCAAAGTCGTTTATTCCAAAGACTGGAAGGACGGCAAACCCACGGCGCGGCATACCGGCGTTTCTCACTGTTTCAAGTATATCCGCCTGGAATCCTACGAGGACACGCTCAACAACCTGCGTTTCAACGAGGAACCTGCCAGGAGCCCGCTGCTGAAAGATCCATCGCTCAAGGAAGACTACATGCTCCGCTACCTGCTGGATGTGGAGACCCGGGGGAGCCAGTCGCTGCTCAACATCGACGCCTTTGCCGATCCTTGCCGTTACACCCTGGAGGTCAAGAAGCCGGGGACGGACGAGTACGCCACCCGTGCGGTCGATCTGATCGAGACCTTCAACTATCTGATCGGTCTGCGCGTGGTTCACTACGGCGCCCCGCAGGAATTCACCGCCCAATTCAAGCGTGTCGAAGACCCGGAAGTGCCGCAAGACCAGAAGACCAAACTCGTCCTCGATGGCAAACTGCAACAAATCAGGGCCGCACACGAAGACACGAAGGCACGAAGGGGCGAAAAAGAAAAAACAGTATCATGTGATTCAGGGAGAGAGGCTGGAGTATCAATGGAAAATGCTGGGGAGGTAACGAATAAAAATCTTCGTGTCTTCGTGCCTTCGTGTGAGAATTCTTCTCCCACCTGGTGGTTCCGCAAGGTCGAGGGCTGGGTGCCCAAGGACCCGGCCAATCCCAACAATGGCCAGCGGGAAAAGGTTCTGGTCGTCTGGCGCAAGCTCTCCGGCGACATCGAGCAGGACAACCTGATGCTGGATGAATGGTTCCAGAAGAACCGCATCAGCACCCGCGATTTCGAGTTCGATACCATCTACGTCAACGGCAGCAACAATCTGCCCAATCTCGCGCTTGCCGACGACACCTGGAAGGTCCGCCTCATCGAAGAAGAGTTCATGAAGCGCATGTGGGAGGTGCAGCAATGACAGCCTCACACGAAGACACGAAGGCACGAAGGGATAAAGAAGAATTATCCCGGATTGTCGTGGATTTCGCGTACCGGATGCATGTGGAGATCGGCCCTGGATTGTTGGAATCCGTGTATGAGGCGGTTATGGAGAAATTACTCCTGGAAAATGGACTCAAGGTGTATCGCCAAAAAGCCATACCTATTGAAGTGATGGGGCTGTCAATTAACGAGGGATTCCGGGCTGATCTGATTGTTGAAGATATCCTGTTGGTTGAATTGAAGTCAGTTGAAAAACTGGCTCCGGTTCATTCAAAGCAGGTTTTGACTTACTTGCGCCTGCTCAACTTGCCCCTTGGGCTTCTCATTAATTTTGGCGCAGCAACATTCAAGGAAGGCTGCAAGCGTATCGTCAACGGGAAACAAGACTTCGTGTCTTCGTGCCTTCGTGTGAATCAGAATCAGGGAGGCAATAATGGCGAAGCGTAAGCACAAAGGGCCAAAGCAACACGCCTTTCGCAACAAGCTTTTACTCAATCAGTGGCTGATGAGCCTGTTCGGCATCGATCCGCTCGCCGAGCACAAAGTCAATGGCAAAGTGGTTCGCCCCTTTCACAAGCTGGCCGAGCCCATCCACGATCCACGCCTGGAAGGGTTGGACAAGGATAATCTGCATTTCTTCTATCACCATCTCGGCGATAGCTCGCTCTTCAGCTATGCCGATCCAACGACTGATTTCCCGGGCTTTCGCATCAGTCGGGACATGCTCTTGACCTATGAGCAGAACATTGTTCGCCATACCCAGGCGATCAATGAAAAGCGTCACCGGCCAGTGGTGTGGAAATATTACCAGTGGCTAACCTTGATCTTTGTTGAAATCTACCTGGACCGATTTTTTGGCAATCGTGAAGGAATGCTCGCCGATCTCAATGCATTCGTTGAGCGTTTCAACCGCCACTGGGACGATTACGCCGATGTGCCGCCTTACAGCGAGGATGACCTGAACAAGCTTTGTCTGCAAAACGCCACCGGCAGTGGCAAGACGCTGCTGATGCACGTCAATCTGCTGCAATACCGGCACTACGCCGCAAAGCATGGGAAGGATAAGGAACTCTCCCGTGTCATCCTGCTGACGCCCAACGAGCGTCTCTCAGAGCAGCACATCACCGAGTTTCGCGAGAGCGATATTTCTGCAGGCAGCTACCTGCAATCACGTGGCGGCCTGTTCGGCCTGGCCCAGGGCCTTGAGCGTGTGGATGTGCTGGAGATTACCAAGCTGGCTGATCAGGAAGGACCGAACACCATCGCCACGCGAAGCCTGGGAGATCAGAACCTGCTTCTGGTTGACGAGGGCCATCGTGGCATGAGCGGCAAAGAGGAAGGTGTCTGGTTCACCCGGCGGTCAGACCTTTGCGCCAAGGGATTCACCTTCGAGTATTCGGCCACCTTCGAGCAGGCCGTTCAGGCATCAGGCAATGCCGATTTTGAGAACAGCTACGCCAAGACAATCATTTTTGATTACTCCTACCGGTGGTTCTATGAGGACGGTTTCGGCAAGGATTATCAGATCCTGAACCTGCCAAAATCATTCGAAGAGACGCAGTCTGCTTATTTGACAGCCTGCCTGCTGAAGTTTTATCAGCAGCTCCGGATCTACCAGGAAAAGTCGAACGATTTCGAGCCGTTCAATCTGGAAAAGCCGCTGTGGGTCTTTGTGGGCAGCACGGTTTCATCGGGCAAGATGAATAAGGATGAACAGATCGTCGCCACGGATGTGGCGCTCATCATCCAGTTTATCGCCGACTTCCTCAGCAACAGCCAAGCGGCAAAAGAGCGTATGAAGGCAATCCTCACCGGCCGTGGCCAGGATACCGGCCTACTGGGCGAGGATGGGAACGACATCTTTGCCGGGGCCTTTACTTATCTGGCCCGGGCCATGAATGGCGGCGAAACTGTTGAAGCCCTCTACCGGGATATTCTCGCCAGGCTGTTCAACCATGCCGCAGGCGGGCATTTGTCACTGGATCGCATCAAGGGCGAATCTGGCGAAGTGGCTTTGCGTGTGGGTACGAGCGAGACGCCCTTCGGTCTGATCAACGTCGGTGATGCCAAGAGCCTTTGTGATCACATAGCCAAAGTAGCAGAGCAGGAAGGCATACCACTGACCGTGGAGGACAGCGACTTTACCGAGGCAATGTTTGCCTCTGTGAAGGATTCCACGTCACCGGTCAACCTGCTGATCGGGTCCAAGAAATTTGTTGAAGGTTGGGACTGCTGGCGCGTCAGCACCATGGGACTGATGCATGTCGGACGCTCGGAAGGCGCGCAGATCATTCAGCTCTTTGGCCGCGGTGTCCGTTTAAAAGGTTACGAGTGGAGTCTCAAGCGCAGCGGTCATTCCCATGCGCCGACACCGCCGAAATTCATCGAGGAGCTGGAAACTCTCAACGTCTTCGGTATCGAAGCCGACTTCATGGAGAAGTTCCGCGAGTTCCTCACAGAGGAAGGCTTACCCGGCAACGAGCGCCGCAAGATTTTCACGATTCCCCTTAACGTTACCTATGACTTCGGCAAGAAGCTTAAAATCCTCCGCCCTAAGCGAAAAGCATCTGACGGCAAAGAGTACGACTTCAAGAAAGATGCGGCGGTACCAACAATCGATGGGGAAATCCCGGATTACATGACACACAACAAGGTTGTCGCCGACTGGTACCCGCGTATTCAGGCCATGCAGTCACGCGGTACATCCCTGGCGACCCAGAAGGACAAGGTTTCGTTGCGTGAACAGCATTTGGCTCTGCTGGACTATGACACACTCTTTTTCGAGCTGGAGCAATTCAAGCGCGAACGGAGCTGGTACAACCTCAATATCACCAAGGAGGGCATCAAACGTCTGCTGGAGAACCAGAACCAGGACTGGTACACCCTCTACCTGCCCGAAACCCGCCTGAACCCGGCAACCTTCGATGGTGTGCGCTTAATGCAGCAGGTGGCATCCGAACTTTTGAAGCGGTACTGCGATCGCTACTACAACTATTGCAAACGGGCGTACATCGAGCCACGTCTTGAACTGCGCGACCTGACTCCGGATGATGACAATATCCCAAAGGATGGCCATTACCAACTCATCGTGACTGGCGATGAAGAGCAGGTCATTCAAGGTATTCGGCAGATCAAGAAGGATCTGGAGCAGAAAAAGGATGACCTGCTGAAGGTTGGCGATCTAAACGCCTGCAATTTCGGCAAGCATCTGTTCCAGCCGCTCTTTCACGTCCGGCCCGGTGGGAAAATCACCATCCTGCCTGTCGCCCTCAACGAGAGCGAATATGAGTTATGGTGATTTCTGGTGTACAGGGAGATAGAAGGATGGCGTATCCTGTTGATTGATCACGACCAAGATCTCAATCAACAGAAGGTGATACGCCATGACCAAGTCTACCCTGAGAGCTCT
>Ga0114984_1001039_pt1 | contig 10415 bp, 10 predicted proteins | sample Shrwel1BS1Day1_FD_96987 | JGI IMG/M metagenome (GOLD analysis project Ga0114984, IMG submission 96987) | Subsurface microbial communities from deep shales in Ohio, USA - Utica-3 well 1 S-1-Day1 | ecosystem: Environmental > Aquatic > Deep subsurface > Shale gas/oil reservoir > Produced water/Flow... | reverse complement strand
GCGGAAAGCCGATCCGATGCGCTTCCTCCACCAGCGTGACATCGTCCTGCGCGGCGCCATGATACCCGGGAACGCAGGGAACCCCCGCGTCGAGCATCAGCCGTTTGGCCGCCGCCTTGTTGCCCATCGCCGCGATCGCGCTTGCGGGCGGGCCGACGAACGCCAGCCCGGCGGTCTGGCAGGCTTCTGCAAATGCCGCGTTCTCGGAAAGGAACCCGTATCCGGGATGCACCGCTTGGGCACCGCTGGCGCGCGCCGCGGCAAGGATCGCGTCGATCGACAGGTAGGAGAGCGCCGCCAATGGCGGGCCGATCCTGACCGCCTCGTCGGCCAGCGCCACATGCCGGGCCTGCGCATCGGCATCGGAATAGACGGCGATCGTCCGCAGCCCTCGGTTGCGCGCCGCTGCGATGATCCGGCAGGCGATCTCGCCGCGATTGGCGATCAGCAGGCTGGTGAACCGCCCGCTCAACCCACTTGCTCCGCCCAGAGCGGGACACGCTTTTCGAGAAACGCGGTCACCCCCTCGCGCCCCTCCGCACCAGCCAGCGCAGCGGCGAAAAGGTGCGAAGCATGATCGAGCACGCTGCCGAGTGGTTCGGTATCGATCCGCGCGATCAGCGCCTTGGTTGCGGCGACGGCTTCGGGCGCGCGCGACAGGGCCGTTTTCAGCAGTTTCGCCAGCCGCGCCTCGAGTGCCTCCGTCCCCGTCTCAACATGATGAACAAGGCCGATCGCCGCCGCGCCTCGCCCGTCGAGCCGCTCCCCGAGCAACGCGAGCCGCCGCGCCTGACTTCGCCCGATGCGCGCCGCGACGAAGGGCGCGATCTGGGCGGGCACGACACCCAGCCCGGTTTCCGACATCGCGAAGCGTGTGCCGGCCTCGCAAAGCGCGATGTCGGTGACGCACACCAGTCCCACCCCGCCGCCGAACGCGGCCCCCTCGACCACGCCGATCAGGATCTGCGGGAGCACGTCGAGGCGTTCCAGAACACGACCGAATACACGGTTGTCCCCGGCGAGCGCGGCCGAATCGAGCTTTTGACGGCTCAGAAAACCTGTCAGGTCGCCGCCCGCGCAAAACGTCCCGCCCGCCCCGCGCAGCACGACGACGCGGGTCGTGCGATCAACCTCGAGCGCCGCCGCCAGCCGGTCGAGATCGGCGACGACGGCATCGCTCAAGGCGTTGCGCGTCGCCGGACGGTCGATCAGCGCGTGCAGCACCGGCCCCACACGGCGCAACGCCAGCGTTTCGCACACCGGCAATTTAGCCAAGTTGGTTTCGGCGCTCACGCCGCCCGACCCGGGGCGATGCCCATATATTTGCTGATGATCCCGAGCATGACCTCGTCGGCACCGCCGCCGATCGAACTCAAGCGCCCATCGCGGTAGCGCCGCGATACCGGCGTTTCTTCCATGAAGCCCATGCCGCCGAAATATTGCAGGCAGGCATCGTTGACTTCACGCCCCAGGCGGCCGCCCTTGAGCTTGGCCATCGACGCGAGCTTGGTGACGTCGTCGCCCGCGACATGGCGGTCGACCGCGTTCCACGTCAGCGCGCGCAGCAACTCGACCTCGGTCGCAAGCTCGGCAAGGCGAAAATGCACCACCTGGTTGTCGAGCAGCGGCTTGCCAAAGGCGCGGCGCTCGCGCGTGTAGGCGATCGTCTCCTCTATGGTGCGCTCGCACCCGGCGAGGCAGCTCAGCGCGGCATAGAGCCGTTCCTCCTGGAACTGCATCATCTGGTAGGTAAACCCCATCCCTTCCTGCCCGATGAGATTGCGCACCGGCACCCGGACCTCGTCGAAATAGAGTTCGGCGGTGTCGGACGACCGCATCCCCATCTTTTCGAGCTTGCGTGCGACCGTGACGCCCTTGGCGCGCTTTGCGCCGTCCCTGAGCGGGACGCAGATCAGCGACTTGTTGCGATGCCCGCTTCCCTCACCGGTGTTCGCCAGCATGCACATCCAGTCGGCCTGGGTGCCGCTGGTAATCCACATCTTCGACCCTGTGATGACATAGTCGTCGCCATCGCGCCGCGCATGGGTGCGGATCGCGGCGACATCGGATCCGGCAGTGACTTCCGACACGCCGATGCACGCGACCATCTCTCCGGCGATCGAGGGCGCGAGAAACTCGCGCTTGAGTTCGTCGGTTCCGAAGCGCGCCAGCGCCGGGGTCGCCATGTCGGTCTGCACGCCGATCGCCATCGGGACGCCGCCGCAGTTGATGTAGCTGGTCGCTTCGTTGAAGACCGCGCCGTAACTGTAGTCGAGGCCGGAGCCGCCATATTCGACCGGTTTGGTGATGCCCAAAAGCCCCAGCGATCCCATTTTCCGGAACACTTCGTGTGCCGGAAAAATGCCGTCGCGTTCCCATTCATCGACATGCGGATTGATCTCGTCCTCGATGAAACGGCGCGCGGTCGTGCGCAGTTCGCCATGATCGGGGGTCAGTTGCATGTTCTGGTCCTTCCCTGCGTCACATCCGGGCGACCCCGAAGCTCGATGCGCTCGGGCGGCGCGCCTCGGCTTCGCGGCACGTGTCGAGGCAGAAGATGAGCATCCGGCGCGTGTCGCGCGCGTCGATCAGGCCGTCGTCCCACAGCCTGGCCGTCGCGTACAGCGCCTCGCCCTCGGTGCGGTAGGCCTCGACGACCCTTTGCCGCATGGCGTCAAGCGCTGCGTGATCGGGCTCGATCCCGCGTTTGCGCGCGGCGTCTTCAGCGACGATCGCCATCGTCCCGGCCGCCTGTTCGCCGCCCATCACCGAAATGCGGTGGTTTGGCCAGGAGAACAAAAATCGCGGATCGAAGCCACGCCCGCACATGCCATAATTTCCCGCGCCGAACGACGCGCCGATATTGACGGTCAGCCGCGGGACGGTGGCATTGGTCACCGCCTGGATCATTTTCGAGCCATGCTTCACGATGCCGCCGCGTTCGGCGTCGAGCCCGACCATGAAGCCGGTGGTGTTCTGAAGGAACAGCAGTGGCCGGTCGGATTGGCAGCAGATCTGGATGAACTGGGCGGCCTTGGCGGCGCCGTTGGCGTCGATGGGCCCGTTATTGGCAAGAATGCCGATCTGGTGACCACCGATCGCGGCATGGCCGGTGACCGTGTGCGGACCGTATCCCGCCTTGAACTCAAGAAAGTCGGAGCCATCGACAAGCCGCGCCACCACCTCGCGCGCGTCATAGGGCTGGCGATAATCCACCGGCACGATGCCGAGCAGGTCCTCGCTCGGATAGAGCGGCGGCACGACAACCGGGGGCACGCGCTCGGGCGCTCGGGCGTTCCAGCCGAGCCGGCCGATCACGTCGCGTGCGATGCGCACTCCGTCGGCATCGTTCTCCGCCATATATTCGCCGGTCCCGGCGACCGCGTAATGCATTTCGGCGCCGCCCAAATCTTCTGCGTCGGCAATTTCCCCGGTCGCGGCTTTCAGCAACGGCGGGCCGGCGAGGAAGATGCGCGTCCGGTTGCGCACCAGGACGACATAATCGCTCAGTCCGGTCTGATAAGCGCCGCCAGCGGTCGACGACCCGTGCACGACCGCTATCACCGGCAGGCCGAGTGCCGACATCCGGGCGAGATTGGCGAAGCTCCTGCCGCCGCGAACGAACATGTCGGCCTGACGAAACAAATCGGCGCCCGCGCTCTCGATCAACTGGACATAGGGGAGCTTGTTTTCGATCGCGATCGCCTGCGCCCGGAGCCCTTTTTCCATTCCCATCGGGGTCGCGGCGCCGCCGCGAATTCCGGCATCGGACGCCGAAACGACGACTCGCACGCCCGCGACGAAGCCAATTCCCGCGATATTGCCGCCGCCAGCGATGTTGCTGTCGCCATCGTCGTCGTGCATCCGGTAGCCGGCCAGTGTCGAAAGCTCGACAAAGGGCGCGCCGCGATCGAGCAGCAGCGCGATCCGATCGCGCGGAAGGAGCTGACCGCGCTTTTCGAATTTCGCGCGCGACTTGTTCGACGCCGCCTGCACCTTCGCCTCGAGCACGCGTAGCTGCTCGATCAGCGCGAGATGATCCTCGACATTGCGGGCAAAGCTCGCGGTCTTGCGATCCACCCTCGATTCGATCCGCACCTTGGATCCTCCCCGCCGGTCTTTTGGGCCTTGCTAAAACAGTATGGTTGGCTTGTTTTTTTGTCCAGTGGGTTTTCGCGAGGGGAACGGGCGATTAGGAAGAATAATGGCTAGCGTCGTCGAACAACCCGGCAGACAGGAAGCGAAGCGATTGAAAGCGCAGGATGCGATCCTTCGCGCGGCGATCACGTGCCTGGTCGAGCGGGGATATCCCGAAACCACCATCGCCCGAGTCGCGGAACGGGCTGGCGTATCGAAGGGCGCGCTCCAGCACCATTTCCCGACCAAGGAAGAACTGATCACCGCCGTCGCCGACCGGTTGCTACAGCGTTCGATCGACCGGTTCCTGCCCAGCGAGCCGACCAAGCCCGGGGGGCATAGCGGGGTTGCGACCGATCTGATGGCGATATGGACCTCGCTGATCGACACCGATGCATATCGCGCGCTGCTCGAGATCCTCGTCGCCGCGCGGACAGACGGGGGACTCCAGGCGCGCATATCGCCAACGCTGCACGGGTGGAACGCCGCGATCGACCGCGCGATGTCCGACCGCTACGAAGCCTTCGCGGGCGGTGCCGGCGAGGTGGAACTGCTGATGCTGATGAGCCGCAGCCTGATGCGCGGGCTGCTGCTTCAGGAGCGCTATGCCGATGACGCCGGCCAAACGCTCGCGGCGATCAGGCGCTGGATCGCACTCGTCGCGCCGTTGCTGCGGTCACGCGACGGTTCCTAGCGTGTCGGCAGCGCCCTGGCGCGCGCGTGCGCGGACGAGGCCGGGGCGCGCCAGAATCCGGTCCAGATACGCCGTCACTGTGTCGGGGTAGCGTGCCGACAGGCCGACTGCCCGGCCGAGGAACAAAGCATAGCCGATCGAGATGTCAGCCATCGTGAATCGCTGCGCCGCGACGAACGGTTCGCGCTCGAGCGTATCGGCCAGCACGCGGAGCCGCCCGAGAAACCATTGGCCGTAATCCTCGACCACCGTCGGCAGGCGACGTTCGGGCGGTTCGAAACGGCCGTATCGTAACACGAGCGTCAAAGGAAAGGTCAGTGTCGCCTCGCCTTGGTGAAGGCCGTTGAGATACGCGCCATAACCCGGTTCTTCGGGGGCAACGACCAGATCGCTTGGTCCAAAGCGATGGCCGAGATAGTCGCAGATTGCCGCCGATTCCGACATGCGCGTTTCGCCGTCGACGAGCAGCGGCACCGTGCCCAGCGGGTTCTGTTCGAGAAACGCCTTGTCGCGGACGCGCGGCGGGAACGGCAGCGTGACCAGTTCGCAATCGACGCCCAGTTCCTCGATCGCCCAGAGCGCGCGAAGCGAGCGTGCGTCGGCACAGTGATAGAGTTTCAAGACGCGATCTCCCCCAGTGAAATTTCCGCGGGCACGAGCGCGAGATCGATCGCCTGGTGGACCAGTTCAGGCGCCTCCATCGGCAAGAAATGGCTCCGTCCCGGAGAGACGAACATGCGCGCCTGCGGCGCGAGTTCGGCGAACGCGTCGGCATCGGGATTAGCAATGGTGCTCATCACCGTCCCGCGCACCACCGTTAGCGCGCCCCTGTAACGGGGCAGCCGACGCCAGATTTCGGTCGTAACCGCGCTGAATGTCGCCTGTTCCCATGCGGGCGCGCAGGCTAGCTCGACGCTGCCGTCGGCTTGAACAACGACGCCACCGTCCAGATAATCGTCGAGCCACGCCTCGGGCCAGGAAGCGAACATCCCGCGCCCCCGATACGCCGCGTGAATCTCGTCGCGGCTGCTCCACCGGTGGCGTCGCTTGCCCGCAATCCGCGCGAGTTCGAATTCGAACGGCAAGCCCTGTCGTCGTTCTTCATCGACGCGTGCGACGTCGGCGAACGGAATGAACGAGGGTTCGGCCATCGCGACGCCCAGCGCCAGCTCGGGCCTGCGCGCCGCCAGCATTCCGCTGACAGTGGCGCCGATCGAATGACCGGCGAGCAAGGCCGGCTCGCCCAGTGCCTCGATCAGCGCTTCGAGATCGTCCTCGAATTGTTCCCAGCCACGTAGCTCGCCCGGCTCTGCGCGGAGTGTGCTGCGCCCGTGGCCGCGCAGGTCAGACGCAATGATGCGGTAGCGCGCGGCAAGCGGCTCGAGCAATCGCCGGTAGGTCGCGGCGTTCAACCCCGTGGCATGCGCGAAGTGCAGCAGCGGCGCAGCGGGGCCAGCTTCGTTCCATTGCAATGCCGCGATCGCACCGCCGGAGATCGGAACACTAATTTCGCGCAAGATCGCGCCCCTCGGCTGGCGCGGAGCCGCTGTTCGCGACGAGGAACGCGACAGCGGCTTGGGAAAAGGCATCGTTTTGATCGCCCGCAACCATATGGCCCGCGCCCGCGATATCGGTATAGACCGCGCCTGGGACAAGCGCCCGGAAAGCGGTCAAGCCCTCGTCGCTCACCATGTCGCTCATTCCCCCGCGGATCAAATGCACCGGCAGGTCGAGGTTCGCGGCCGCGCGCGAAAGCGTCCCGATCGAGTCCGCCGGGGCGCCCCCAAGCAGAACTCCGTCAATGAAACGGGGATCCCAATGCCAGCGAAGTCGGCCATCGGAACCCGAGCGCAGATAACGCCGGAGGCCGTCAATGCCCCCGGTGGACCGCGGTTTGCCGGGCGCGTATCGAGCGACAGCGGCAGCTGCATCCTCGACAGTGGCAAACCCCTTGTCCAAATGCGCGCGCATGAAATCCATCACGCGAGTGACGCCCGTAGCGTCCAGGTGGGGCGCGATATCGACGAGAGTGAGGGTTTCGAACGTGCCGGATCGCTGCTCCCCTTCCGCAACCAGTCCCGCCAGACCGCCCAGCGAAGCGCCGATCAGGTGCGGGCGAATGTCCAGCTGGTCCGCCACCGCAACGAGATCGGCGGCGAAATCGCCGATGGCGTATCGTCCGTCCGGCGACCACGCGCTTTCACCGTGCCCGCGCAGATCAAGCGCCACGGCCTTGAAACCTGTTTCGGAGAGAAGCCGGATCGTTCCGCGCCAGGCGCCCCGTGTTTGCCCGCCTCCGTGTGCCAGCAGTACGGGAATACCATCTGGCTCGCCCATCACGTCGGCAACGAGCGTTTGGCCGTGGGCGCCGGTAAAGATGACTTGCTGCATCAATTTCTTTCGTATGGTGCAAAGTGGCTGGCAGACAACAGGTGCTGTCATCTGTGGATGGCTCCTGCGCTACTAAGGCGAGCTTGGTCCCGCAGCCACGAGATCGCCCGCCGAACCGTAGCTGAAACCTCGGCGCCCATCGTGGTTGCGACAAGTCGGCCTCCATCAGCGACAAAGCCATAAGAGTCTGACTTCTGTAACGGGTCCTCCAGTGTCAATCCCGTTTGAACCTCATCCTGTCGCCGGGGTCTTGCTTCTGTACGCAGTCGGCGCGAGGCCGCTGCTTGATGGGGTCGGAGAGGATAAGCCGGCCAATCTCAATAAGCGCAGTCATCTTGCGAGCTGCGTCAGACTCTGTAGCCTAACTTGATCCATCGTCCCGGCGAAGGGACTTGGCTCGGGGGCTGATGATGAGACCCGCCCGAAGAGCATGTCGTCTCCTCTCAGTCTAGGCGGCGGTCATCATCGGCGCGACCTTTTTGGCGACAAAGTTGGTTTGATCGCGCAGCATCCGATGCAGCACAACAGAAAGCTTGCGCGCGAGGGCCACTTTCTCCTTACGCATGCCGGCGCGGATCGAAGCCAGGACGTCGGGCGCGCCATCGCGGTCCCCCGCCTTCGCGGGGGCAGGGTCTGGATATCGGCCGTATGGACCCGCGCGGCGACCAGCAGACCGCCGGTGTCGGTGAGGATGTGACGCTTGCGGCCTTTGATCTTCCTGCCGACGCCCCCCGGGTCCAGCCTTCGGCTGGCCCGAGAACAGGCTCCGCCCGTGGGACCGCCGCTTTCCGTGGTCTTGACGCTCTGGCTGTCGATCACCCCGGCGCTGGGCGAGGCCTCGCGCCCGACCGCCTCGCGAAACGCCGTCAGCAGCAAATGGTTGATCGTGTTCCATGCCCCGCTGTCGCGCCAGGCGTAGGAATACCCCTGCACCGTCGTCATCGGCGGAAAATCCCCCGGCAGCATCCGCCACGGCTGACCGCCGGGCAGAATATACAGCAGCGCGTCGGTGATCGTCCGCAACGACCATTTCGCCGGACGCTCCAGACGAAACCGCGCCGGCAGCAACGGCTCCAGCACCACCCATTCCGGATCCGTCAGATCGCTTGAATAGCGCAGCCCCTTTCGGGCATGCTTACGCCGGGTGATCTCAGTCCACATGTCGATATCCGTTGATGGCTCGCACCTTCAACCGAATCACAAACGACTGATTTCACTCAACTTCATTTCAGGTCAGCCTCTCAGCCCTTGAAGGCCGCCGCGTGATCTTCGGCAAACTGGCGGAAGCTGCGCGGGGCATGCCCCGTCACCGTCTCGACCGTATCGGCGACATGGGCCAGATGACCAGCCGGCCCGAGAGCGTAGAGCTCGTTCATCATGTCGGCGAGCTTCTCCGGCATTCCAGCGGCCGTCATGCCCTCCTTGGACGCAGCCAGGGAAACGTCGATGAAGGTCACCGTTTTGCCAAGCGTTCCGGAAAGTGTCTGCGCCATCTCGGCGCAGTTGATCGCCTCGCCACCGGTGATGGGATATTCCTTATTCTCGTGCCCGGCCTCGGTCAGCGCCACGACGCCGACTTCAGCAATGTCACGTGCATCGACCCAACTCACCTTGCTGTCGCCGAGTGGCAGATAGAATGCGCCCTGCGCACGGATCGAGTCCGCAAACATGAGCATATTCTGCATGAAAAAGGTGGGCTGAAGGAAAGTATAGGCGATGCCGGACCCCTTGACCTCTTCTTGGCTCTTGCCATGCCAGCGTCCGATTTCAACACCCGCGTCCGGCCCTGCGCCGATGCCCGTCGACATGACGATATGCTTGACGCCGGCCTGCTTCGCCGCCTGGATCGCCGCGGATTTCATGGCGATCTGGTCGAGAGTGAGCGGCGTGACGAGGAACAGCTTGTCTACGCCCGCCATGGCGCCGGCCACCGTCTCGGGGCGAGACAGATCGCCCTCCATGACGTGAACCTTTGGTCCCAGCGCGGAGCGGGCCTTGGCTGTGTTGCGCGCCAAGACCCGGACATCGGCCCCGTTTGACACGAGTTGCCGCGTCACCTCGGATCCGATGTTGCCGGTCGCACCGATCACCAAAATCATCGTCCCGCCTCGCTCATGCCCTCTTCGGGTCCCGGTCTTTACCGAGTTGGCGGGAGGCCAGACGCCTCGCATGCCCTATATGGATTGTATATAAGTTCGGTTCCTTTTGAGAAGTAGGTACCTTGGAGTAACTGCCTATGACGCGCTTTTCGCACGAGCCATCCTGTCCCGTCGAAGCGTTGTTCCGCGTCCTCATGGGCCCCTGGACCATGTATATCCTTTGGACTTTGAGGGAGGACGGTCCCCTCAGGTTCGGCGTCTTGAAACGGCGGCTCCATAATGTTTCTGCCAAGGTTCTGACCGATCGCCTGCGCCTGCTCGAACGTGAAGGGCTGATCTATCGTGAGCACAAGCCGACCATCCCGCCCCAAGTCACGTATGGATTGACGGACAACGGAAGTGAGCTTGGCGATGCCCTGGACGCCCTGGACGCCCTGGACGCCGTCGCACGCCGCTGGAAACAGCGGATGCAACCGAAATGGCGCTCAGACCCCTTATCAATCATGCGTAACGAACGCTGCCCAAGCGACCGCGAGATGATGTCGAACTGAGAACGCAGTCGAACGCTCGAACGCGGCGGCATCCCTACGGGTCCACGGGCTTCCGCCACTTGCCGGAGGTGGACTGGATACGCCCCAGAAGGCGAGGAGACACTGAAGGCGGCGACCGGACCGGGTTTTTTCAAGCTACTCGTTGATAAGATCTTTGGCCTTCCTGGCCATTTCTCCCACTGCATCCAATGCTTTGACAGCCGTCTCTCTGGCTGCCGCCGCCGCTTTCTGAGCCGCATCTCTCGCGGCTTCAGCAGCGTGCTTCGCGGCGTCCTTGCCAAACTCGGCCGCCTTTTGGACTGCTTCCTCGGCCTTCTGCGCCGCCTCCCCGGCAGCTTCAGAAGCTTTGTTGGCGGCTTCCGAGGTCACCAACGCTGACGCAACCACGGCTGCGCGGAAGGTTTCTGTAGTCGCGTCCACAAGCGTCGTTTCCGCCTCGGCAAGTCGATCCTGGGCCGCCTTCAGGTTTGCCTGAAGGCGGGCGCGCAAGTCTGCGACCTTCTCTTCCGCTTGATCGGCGGTGGCGTGCACAAGCGCCTCGGC
>Ga0114984_1001038_pt1 | contig 10416 bp, 12 predicted proteins | sample Shrwel1BS1Day1_FD_96987 | JGI IMG/M metagenome (GOLD analysis project Ga0114984, IMG submission 96987) | Subsurface microbial communities from deep shales in Ohio, USA - Utica-3 well 1 S-1-Day1 | ecosystem: Environmental > Aquatic > Deep subsurface > Shale gas/oil reservoir > Produced water/Flow... | reverse complement strand
TGAGCAGGCGCTACGCGCACGGCCTCGTCACCGAGGCTTGCCCAAGGACCTAGGCGAGCGCAGTGCCATCGCCGACAACGTGCTTGAGCGCCAGTTCCAGGCCGATGCGCCGAACCGCAAGTGGGTGGCCGACTTTACCTACATCTGGACAGCCGAAGGCTGGCTGTATGTGGCGGTGGTGCTGGACTTGTACTCGCGACGCATCGTGGGTTGGTCGATGCAGTCCAGCATGACCAGCCAGCTCGTGGCTGATGCGCTGATGATGGCTGTCTGGCGTCGTGGGCGGCCACAGGAATTGCTGCATCACTCTGACCAGGGCAGCCAATACACCAGTGAACACTTCCAGCGTCTGCTGACTGAGCAAGGCATCGTGTGCAGCATGAGCCGTGCGGGCGAAGTCTGGGACAACTCGGCAATGGAGAGCTTCTTTGGTAGCCTGAACACGGAGCGCACGGCTCGCAAGGTCTACCGCTCGCGCAGGCAAGCTAGGTCAGATGTGTTCGATTACATCGAGAGGTTCTACAACCCGACGCGTCGGCACTCGACGCTTGGGTACATCAGTCCGATAGAGTTTTAGGAAGCTCGAGAAGCTTAGGTCGGTGTCTACGAGACCGGCAGCAGGCCAGAGAACCGTACCGTGAACGCAAAAAAGCCCGGGAATGAACCCGGGCCAAAAGAGGAAACGACTATGAACCTACAAGCAATTTGAGACCTTTGTTCGCCAAGCATTGCCCTTTAAAACATTGTTCTCACTGATGTATAGCTCGCACAGTGATGGATGACAGGGCTTTGAGACAAATATTTTTAGCCCCAGATTCTGGTGATGATGTCCCGGGATCCGCCGGGATATGTCATAGCTTTGCAGATCAGTCCCACCTCTGAATTGTTGAGCGTTCGGCGCTTGCTTCGATTAAGCTCATCAGCTGTGCTGGCCATGTACCGGCTCCGTTCGGCCGGTAACAGTTCAGGGGGCATTCCCGCAGGCGACTGCTTCAGGCTGTGACCAGCCAGTCACAAGCTGTCCGCGAAGGACTGCAACTGTACTCACTCCAGTCGCTAAAGGCTACCGCGCAAGAAAAAAGACTAGCGCGGCATAAACAGACTCACCGGTCCGCTCGATTGCAAATGTCGACCAAATTTTCGAACTCTCTAGGGCTGTCTCCATCGACGTACCGAGGGCGAGCGCATTGAATTTACAATTCATAAAGGCCGTACGAGCTGTCCAGGCATCCCAATTCGGGCACCTGCGGCTAAGGTTCATTGATACAAAAAGTAGAACTAATGACTCAGCGTGGAGTGATTCCGGTGATCGATTTATTCGCCGGACCGGGTGGACTGTGCGAAGGGTTTTCGTCTGTCGTCGATACGGCTGGTGAACGGCGATTCGCCGTCAAGGTCTCGATTGAGAAGGACCCTATTGCGCACCGGACACTGCTGTTGCGGGCGATCTTCCGCAAATTCTCCAAGGGCAAAGCTCCGAGCTGTTACTACGATTACGTCCGCGGCAAGCTAACCCGTGAGCAGTTTCTTGACCATCCCGAAATCAAGGAGGCTGCGGAGGAGGCTGCCAAGGAAGCTAGGTGCGCAGAGCTTGGCGTGACGTCTTCAACGGAGGTTGATGGGTGGATTCGTGAGGCGCTGGGCAACCAGACTGATTGGGTGCTGATCGGAGGTCCTCCCTGCCAAGCATACTCGCTGGCCGGACGCTCGCGGCTTCGCAGCAAGGACGTGCAGAAGTTCGAGTCCGACGTCAAGCACTTCCTCTACACCGAATACCTGCGGATCATTCAGGAGTTTGCTCCTGCGGTCTTTGTGATGGAAAACGTCAAGGGGATGCTCAACTCCACTAATTCCGGTAAGCGCATCTTCGAGCAGATACTTTCTGACTTGAAAGCGCCTCGGGATGACCTGAGATATGAAATTCGGTCGTTTGTGGTTCACAAATCTGAAGGTGAACTTGAGCCCAACGACTATGTGATCGAGGCAGACGACCACGGTATTCCGCAGAGTCGACACCGGGTTATCCTGTTCGGGATCCGTTCGGACGTGGCGGCTATAACTCCTGCGCTCAGGGAGCGTCCAGAGTCGTTCCTGCTTTGCAAGCAGGCCCAGAAAATTGGTGTGAGCGCCGCATTAGCCGGTTTGCCTCAGCTGCGCAGTCGCTTGTCCAAAGAGCCAGATTCACGGGAGGCGTGGATCGATGCACTCCGTCAATCGCCTCAAACTCTGAAAGGCTGGCGCGTGCCGCTGCGTAGCGACATCGAAGCAGCCATGGTGAAATTTATCAAGAAGGCTGAAAAACAGACGACGTTTGGTGCACCATTCGTGGAAACTGCGGTTGTTCCGGGTGGATGCATGCCCAAGGACTTGCAGGACTGGTATCTGGATCCAAGGCTTGGAGGAGTCTTGCAGCATGAGACACGTAGCCACATGCGCTCGGACCTTCATCGCTATATGTTTGCGGCCTGCTTTGCAGCGACGAGAAAATATGCTCCGGATTTGTATAACTTCCCGCCGGAGTTGCTGCCAGATCATGTGAACGTGGATGCGGAGACAATCCCATTCAAAGATCGCTTTCGCGTCCAGTTGGGGCAATTTCCGTCAACTACGGTAGTCGCTCACATCAAGAAGGATGGTCACTACTACATCCACCCTGATCCCGGGCAGTGCCGCAGCCTGACCGTGCGGGAGGCTGCTCGCTTGCAGACGTTCCCCGATAACTACTTCTTCGAGGGGAATCGGACGGAACAGTACGGTCAGATCGGCAATGCTGTTCCGCCGCTGTTGGCCAAGCAGATTGGCAAGATTATTCTCGACTTCATGACCTCTCCTCGTGGGGGGCGAGAGATCACATAGTATCTGGGCTGCTGCCGGTTTCGTATTCCACCTTAACAAGGTATCTTTGAAACCTGCCGCAGTCCACATCGAGGTCGGCCACATGAGCGACTTGGTCGCAGTGCTGGAGGCCGTTAAGGAGGCCGTGCGCGCTGGCGAACTGGACGCGCAGATCGAACAGGGCAGTGGCTCGCTGCGCGATGGCTTCAAGAAGACGTGACCTCAAGCAGGCTTCGTCGTGTCCTAGCTTTGCGCAGCTTGCGGGCTTTTTGCAATGAAGTTCTTGAACTCCTTCGGCAAGAGATCAATCATGTCTACTGTTTCCAGGATGTGGGTGTCGTAGGTTCGGCATAGTCGTCGCACCGCTAGCGCTAGCCGCGCTACTCCACCCTTCCCAACGGTCTCGCCGGGCTTGCGTTTCTTTACGGGCCTGACGCGGCTAGCCGCACCACGTCGAAGCTTCCCTTCCGACAAATACAGGGCATTGGCCGCTTGTATATACCCCCTGTGATACGCGACGTTCTGCCTGGATGTGAGCTGTTCAGCGAGATCACCCCATGTAGACATATCGACGTGCAGCATGACTAGGGATGCTTGCCCATGCCGCCAGTACATCTCAAAGGCGGTGCGTGCCAAATGCCGGTACGCGAGGGAGCCCGAGTGACCTCGTCGAGTGACCGTGTAGTGCCAGGGCTTGCTCGCCTTCTTGCCAAATTGAGAGAAGAACGCGATGGTTAGCCAGTCCCAAAGTCCGTCGTTCTTCTGGCTGAGCATTGCTTTCGCGTCTTCATGCGCCAGAAGTTCGGCAATGAACTTTCCGAACTCGAAACGGGTTTTGAAGACGCGTGTCAGGTCTATTTCAATGTCGATCGCCAGCTCGGTGACAGAGGGGTCGCTGAGCAACTTGGGCGGCGGCATTTCCCCCAGGCGCCGTTGCGCAAGCCACGATCGATAGCTTTCGCGGCCTGCATCTGAAAGTCTGTGAAGTTTCATTCTTCTACCCCCTTGGATCGAGCCTCGCGCAACAAAGCTACGAACTGGAAGCGTTCGCAGAAGGCATTGACGACGGTTGCGCACCATTCGTCCTGTGCATCGTCGTTGTCTTCGTCTGGCTCCTCTGTGATGCCATGAAGCTCTAGCCAGTCCCTGAATGCCTCCCAGGGGGGCTCGGCAAGCGCACCTGGAATTCGAGCGACCCACGCTGCAAGTTGCCGCGCGGCTTCGGGGAGGATCATGCCTATGAAGAACTTGTCTGCCTCAGCTTCGCCCGAAGAGTGGTAAATCTCCTTGTTGAAGTAAAGCACCGCACGACCTTCCTGCTCAAGCACCCTGATTTCCCAAGGGCGCTGCCCCAGGTCTGCAGGTTCCAAGGCAATGAAGCTTGAACTGTCGCCCTGGCCCTCGGGTCGGATGTTCTCTGCCGCAGCGGCCAGCATTGCTGAGCCAGGCTTGACCAAGAGGACGCGGAACGACCATGTGCCTTCATCTCCCAGTTCAGTCAAATGTATGAAGCCCTTGTTCCAACTGGCAACGGGACCAAGATCAACTCGTTCCTCTGCATTGCCGCGCCTAGCGATGACTACGACGTTGAGCCCAGGCGGCAAGGTCAAATCAGCAAGATCCAGGCGAGCCAAGCTGAATGCCAAGCGCTTGCTGCTCTCATCGATCAAGATGCTGATCCGATGCTTTTCAAGATCCACCAAGCCTGTGGGATTACTGAGCGTCGACAGTCGCGGCATCTTGCGCCTCCTCATAGTTCAAGCGCATGCGGAGGCGCAGATTCTGGTCGAAGCCGCTAACCGTCAGCTCGAAGTCAGCGGTCTCAACCAGAAAGCTGAGCTCATTCAATGCTTGCTCGACTATCGAATAGCCGGACCCCTTGATTGAAAATGTCTTTTCCCTTAGATCGAAATCGAGGGGGTCGTACTCACTGAAAGCGTCCTTGTCCAAACCTTCGTAGGCGAACTCAACGGCTACTCGCAATGGCAACTTGGCATAGAGAAGCGCATCTGCTTTGGCCGGCCTGACGCGGCATCCGTCGGCCAATGAATCAATTGCCAATACCCTGGGTTTTGGCGGCGGGATTTCACCAGGCACCTTGGGTTGCTTTCCATCCGGAGTCTTCTTCCCCTTGGTCTGCGCCGCAGGAGTGCTCCCGGGAGCAGAGAAGTATTTCGCCAAGAGCTTGAAGTCGCGCTTGTGGTCGCCCTCGGTCAGCACATCTAAGAACTTCACCATTGCGTTTCGCACGATTGCCACAACCGTCTCGCCAGCCTTGTAATACTCCGAGAGCCTGGGTAGCTTGGTGTTCCACCGAAGGTGTGTAGCTTCCTCCGCGCTAAGAAGAAGTTTGGATAGGTCACGATCATTTATCAAGGTCAGGCCGCGTGCTCGCTGACGCAGCTTGCCGCCTCCGATTGGCTCTTCGCCAATTAATAAATCGCGCCTGATCACAGCCTGTTCCGGCTGGTCAAGGTCAAATGGACAAAGTAGGTGCACGTCAAAGTGGCACATGATTTCCGGTCCCGACCGAGGCTTCACGACCACGGGAAAACGTACCGCAATGGCCTCCTCACTTTGATAGGCCTCGCGCATCCTCTCAAGCGCATCTGCATCGAAGCTTGCTTCTGTCAGCTGATTGGCCGCGGTGACGAGGTTGGCAGCAACAACCTCGTTCTTTGTGGATTTGTCGATCGCCTGCACTAGAAATTCTCGATAGCCCTTCGTCGTGCAGGTGTGTAGTGCACGGGCTTGCGCATCGGTGAGATGCGAGTCCGCAAGCGCAACGATGGATGCTCGTTCGATACGAATGTTGTCGATGGTGACAACAAGATCGCCTCGGTAGATCGGAACGAAAAACTCCGCAATCGTGATGCGGATGGCTTGGGCGGTATCGATTGCCTTGGGCGACGGGATGATCAGCGATAGCCCGGAATGTTCGGACGTTCGCTGCAACCCTAGGTGCTGGCGAACCTTTCTGATCGCGTCTCCTGTCTGCACTGGCATGACTCGCTCATCTGGCGGACTGCCATCCCACACCCCCCAATAGGCATCGCGCTTCCACTTGTGCGCGTCATAGTCATAGTCGCGCAAGAATGAACTGGCCCCGAAGAGCGCCTCGTCCATATGGCCGTGCCGAACTGTGTAGCCAAATATGGTACGAATTCCGCTTGTGCTGAAGTAAGTGATCTTTCCCTGACCCGCACCTCCATTACCAGAGCCATGCTCCTTCCCGCCTTCGCCTTCCCGGAACCAAAAGGCATTCCAGTTCTGACCGCTGCCTTCCAAGTCAGGATTCGTCAGATCCCCGGTCAGGCCGGAGGTTCCAAAGTCCTCGACGACTAGGCAACTCGTTACCGCAGCAGGAGCAGCCAGCTCAAGATGGGGAACGGACTTGTTGAACCGCTCAAGATGCTGTTTAGGAATCAGCCCGCTCATGAAGCTGGCCGCTTGCTCGGACAGCTGAATGTGTCGCAGCGTTACTTCGACACCACTTGCAGAAGCGACCTTTGCGTCGAGGGCATTCTGAAAAATTTCCCGCAACAGGATCGAGAGCCAGTCTCGGCGCTCCTTGGCAAAGTTGTTCTCTGACAGGCTTCTGCCTGTGCGGCCCAAGCCTGGGCGGATATAGCCCCATTTTGGGAGGCTGACATCAGAGGCTGAAGATGGTTGATTCACTCTTTTCTTCTCCCTTGAACTTGGACTTCAATTCGTCCAACTCGCGCTGCAGTACGCGCACTATCTTCGCAGCCTCGTCGGCGTCGTATTGGTAGTTCTTCTTGTTTGCCAAATTCCCGACCAGCCGGATCTGGCGGATCGCCGCAGTTACGCGACTGTTAGCTAGGCTGACAAATCTCTCGCGAGGATCGCGTCTTGTAACCTGAGGCTTGGATTTTTTGCTCTTTCCTGTCGCCATATGACGCTCCTGTGGGTGAGCAATTTAACCACATATCAGATACATGTGGAAAATGTAGAAATTACTGACGAGATAATGTGGTGACATGGCGCCGGTGACCTTGCCCTCGAAAAGTGGAGTTCTTAGCCTTGTTGAAAATATTGACAAGGAGTCAAGAGATGATAGCGAAGCAGGTGTGCGCACAGTACACGCAGGAGTTCAAGTTGAAGGCGGTGCGTCAGGTGCGTGCTGGGCAGGCGCAATCGGTGGTGGCCAAGGTGCTGGACGTGCCCAACGCCAGAGATGGGCTGGATGGCTTTCTACAATCACCGCAGGTTGCATTCGTCACTGGGCTTGAATCGCCCCGGGAATTGAGGAGGCTCCAACACTTGAGAAGATGGAGCCATGACAAAGTCAAACAAGTTCTCACCCAAGGTCCGCGAGCGGGCGATTCGCCTGGTTCAGGAATGCCGCGCTGACCATGCGTCACTGTGGGCAGCCGTGGAGTCAATAGCCCCCAAGATAGGCTGCGTGCCCAGCACCTTGCTAGATTGGGTCAAGCAGTCCCAAGTCGATGGTGGTCAGCGTGCCGGGACCACCACATCCGATGTGCAGCGCATCAAGGAGCTGGAGCGTGAGGTCAAGGAGCTGTGCCGTGCCAATGACATTCTGAAGACAGCCAGCGCATTTTTTGCGCAGGCGGAGCTCGACCGCCGACTCAAGTCGTGAAGGCCTATATCGACCGTCACCGCAACGACTGCGGGGTCGAGCCCATTTGCCGTGTTCTGCAGATGGCTCCGTCGTGCTACTGGCGCCATGCCAGCCGTTTCCGTGCACCGCAATTGCGCAGCGCCCGCGCCCAGCGTGATGAGGTACTGATGCGTGACATCCAGCGTGTCTGGCATGCCAACTAGCAGGTGTATGGTCCCAACAAGGTCTGGCTACAGATGAACCGGGAAGGCATACGGGTGGCACGCTGTACGGTTGAACGACTGATGCGCAGCCTGGGGCTGCGGGGTGTGCGCAGAGGCAAGAGCGTGAGGACCACCACGCCTGATACCTCGGCCCCATGCCCACGGGACCACGTCAACCGGCAGTTCAAGGCCAGTCGACCCAACGAGCTGTGGGTATCTGACTTCACCTACGTCTCGACTTGGCAAGGCTGGCTCTACGTGGCCTTTGTGATCGATGTCTACGCCCGCCGCATCGTGGGCTGGCGGGTCAGCCGCAATATGCAAACCGACTTCGTGCTCGACACCCTGGAGCAAGCCCTGTATGAACGCCAGCCGGCGGCCCACACCCTGACGCACCATTCCGATAGGGGTAGCCAATACGTCAGCATTCGCTACACCGAGCGCCTGGACTAGGCGGTCATTCAGCCATCGGTGGGCAGCAAGGGTGACAGCTACGACAACGCACTGGCCGAGACCATCAACGGGCTGTACAAGGCCGAGTTGATTCACCGCTGGGGCCCCTGGAAGACCAGGGAATCGGTGGAGCTGGCCACCCTGCAATCGGTGCACTGGTTTAACCATAGCCGACTGCTCTTGCTGATTGGAGGTATTCCTCCGGCACAAGCTGAGGCAAACTACTGGAGGCAGCTTGCCAGCAGCGATACCTCGACAGAGGTCTTCACTTAAACCAACTGGCCTCCTCGAAACTCGGTGTGATTCATCAGGGCCTTCTGAGCTTCGGTGTTGTAAATCCGCCGTCTTCGCCTCATGCCAACACTCCTTCCGCCAGAGGCGGTCATTGTGTTGCATTGACCAGTTGAATCCACACGTCAGCAGACGTAGACCGTGGAAGCTTGAACGACGCCATCCCCTATGGCTCAAGGGTGTCTAAGAAATCTGGATTGATTCTGCTAAAGACGACCTACACCTGCAGTGGCATCCAAACCCCCGAGCATGTCTTACAGAGGCCATCCTTACCTCAGCCCCATCGCCGCGGCGATCCTTCTGGCTTACGCCCGTTTCCAAGGAGGCAGCACACTGAGATCTATTAGCTTAGAACTAAGCAATTGAGTCGGATCTTTCAGCGCATTTTGGCGTGCTTTTTTGCGCTCTCGGTAAGCTTTTTGCTTCTCCGCGGGAGTCATCGCAATTCCCGTTGGCGGCCGCCCCCGCCGAGGCTTGTCCCTCGAGAACTTGTCGATTTCATCGTTCAAATTGCTCTCCTTTTGATAGTGATTTATGGTGACGCGATCCTTTGGAAATTACGTATAGCGCAGCTATGTCACCATGAACACCTAAATTTATGCTGCATTTTTAATAGCAATTTACGGTAACTCACTATCATTGGGATTTCGCTGGGTAACGCGTCACCATAAAAGCTATGCTTTTTATAGCGATTTATGGTCACGCGTTGCTATCGCAGCCGTTACAAGGTAACGTGTTACCGTAATCTTGCGTTTCCAACGGTCGATCCGGAGCAATGTGGGTAGTAAACCCGGCCGGCTGCTAAGCAGCCGCCCTGGCTAGCCATTTATGCAGCACGTACAAGCGCAACAAGCTCATGCTCCCGCGGGTTGTAGTACCGCATCGCAGTCTGAAGCGTCCGCCAGCCCATCAGTTTGGCGAGCAGTGGGGCTGTCATCCGTGGTGCTAGCCGCGACGCCGCTTCATGCCGCAGGTCGTGGAAGTGCAGGTCCTCAATGTTCGCCCTCGCACAAGCACGAGTGAAAGCAGCGCCGATACCGTTTGAGTCATGGAAAGTAAAAACCTTTTCGGTCGTGTTTCGCAGCAGGAGTCCGCGTAAAGCATCCTCCGCTTTTTCAGACAACGGCACGATACGCTTGTCCCCGTTCTTCGTAAGCGACAGACGAACTACGTGATTGCAAAGATCGACATGCGACCACGACAGCCCCGCGATCTCACCTCGACGCATGCCGGTCTCGATTGCAAGAACTACAACACACTCCAGACCTGCGCTTTTGCTTTCTCGGCAAGCAGCCAGTAGCCTTGCCTCCTCTTCATGCGAAGGGCGTCGCTCACGCCATTTCGAGCCTTGCGGAAGCTCGAACTTAGCAAGCGGATGGGTGATAGGGATCGACCACTTTTCCGTAGCTATCGTGAAAACAGCGGAGTAAAGCACGAGTTCTTCACGAATCGCCTTTTCCGAAGCCCCTTGCTTTCGACGCTCATTGCTGAAGTTCATGAAATCTACCGGGCGAAGCTGGGTAAGTCGTCGCATCGCCAGTGGGTGCGCAAGGAGTCGCTTCATGCGAGACATCTCCGGCCCCTTGCCGCGTTTACCCGGCGTGACTTCGCGCTTGTAGCGCTCGAGAAGCTCACCCAGTGTCGTCATCTCCGCTTCAGTTCGATCAACGAAGATCGCATGTCGCATCGCAGACTCGACTGTAGACGCCCAGTCTTTCGCGTCTTGCTTCTTTTCGAATGTCTTCGTCTGAGTCGGGTAGCCTTTGCGCCGGACGATGGCCTGGTACTGGTACGGACCGCGACTGTTAATGGTTGCCATTCCTTGCTCCTGTTCTGTTGAGGGGGCAAGGCGTATAGCGCCAACTGCAGCAAAAGTGCAGCAGAAACTCTAGCTACAACGAAAAAAGGCTTACGAATACTCGTAAGCCTTTGATTTTATTGGTTGCGAGGGCTGGATTTGAACCAACGACCTTTGGGTTATGAGCCCAACGAGCTACCAGACTGCTCCACCTCGCGGTAATTTCTGGA
>Ga0114984_1001034_pt1 | contig 10434 bp, 9 predicted proteins | sample Shrwel1BS1Day1_FD_96987 | JGI IMG/M metagenome (GOLD analysis project Ga0114984, IMG submission 96987) | Subsurface microbial communities from deep shales in Ohio, USA - Utica-3 well 1 S-1-Day1 | ecosystem: Environmental > Aquatic > Deep subsurface > Shale gas/oil reservoir > Produced water/Flow... | reverse complement strand
TTTAGGGGCGGGTCAGAATCATCAGCGGAGTGGATCACAACCACTGGAATGGGTGGGGCGGAATCTCCAGCATGGACGGGTCACAATCGCTGGAACTGGGTGTCAGCATCACTGGAATACACAATGCCCTGCGTTACTTGCTGAAAGAAGAGCTGAAGCTCAATCAGGCAGGCCCGGCGGATGGCTGGTTGACGGGAGATGCTTTGTGGTTAGTCAGCAAGACCGTCTCCGACAAGCTACGCGCCTATCTCCTGTCGCAAGGCATCGACGGCATTCCCGCGAACAACACCGCCGTGTTCAACGTGCTTCAAGATCACGGCATGCTCCAACCCACACCAGCTGGCAAGGCAATCTGGCGAGCGACCGTCACGAGCGCAGCCGGCTGGTCGCACACATTCACACTGCTGAAGCTGGTCCCAGCCTTGATCTGGGAGGGAGATGATCGGCCGGAGCCATTCACTGGTAACGTCGTGATAGAGCTGGAGCCCAGTGATGCCTCCGCAAATCCATCCACCGACAGCGGTGACTCCTTGCAGGCGTTAAACAACACAGCTGCGCCGGTTACCGAGCCCGCTACCGATAGCGTCGACTCCTTGCTGGCATTGCTCGCCTCCTCTGACGTCGCACCGCCTCCGCAGGAGACGGAGATTGAACAGCCACCCGCAACCTGCGTCAGTGAGCCAACCTCGCACGCCCAAGAGAGCGATTCAACGCAGCCTCCGATCCCAGTTCTTTCGCCCACCGATAACGACGAAAACTCGCGGGAGCCGCCTTCCGGCGAACATTTCTTGGCCTGGTTACGGCAAGGCATTCAAAGCCGAAAGCTGATCATCAATGCCCCCAAGGCGCTGGTACATAGCGTAGCCAACACCGTGTTCCTGGTCAGCCCTGGTCTGTTTCAACGCTATGCCCAGGAACACCCGCAAACTGCCGTGCTCGCCAAACAGGATCAGATCGCCGATTGGCAGTGGGTGCAAAAGCGCTTTGAAAAATTGCAACTGCACCGCAAGCAAGACAACGGTCTAAACATCTGGACGTGTGAGGTAACAGGGCCACGCAAGTCGCGGCGGCTACATGGCTATCTACTGAAGGAGCCATGGCACTTGTTCGAGGATGTACCGTCCAACAACCCGTACTTACAGCTTCGCGTTGAGGGATGATTGCATTTCTATTGGCCGTATTAGAGTTCAGCCTTTGAATAAGTGGCATATATCGACACTAGCCGATGCGCACCGACTCGATCCGTATTTCGACGAAACCTTGAGTATGTGCGCCGCTACCGAAACCGCGACGAAGCGGTGTCACTCGCGGTGACAGCTATTACCCACTAATTCAGTACCCTGCCTAAGCAGATGGCCGGAACCGAACGTGTCACCATGCAGCGGCGGCTGGCCGAGCTGTATGAGCAGCATTACCCGCTGCAGATATTCCCGGCGCCTGTTCCACTGTCATTGATGCAGGAACATATGGTGCGCTTGGTACGCGAAGAGATCATCAAGACTGTTGGCGTTGAGCCCGGCGCGGAGCGCCCGCCCCTTTTAGTACTCCTCCACACCCAACCCGTGCAGATTTAGCCTCCGACACTCATGCAACTAGCGACGATCTTGTGTCCTTCGAGGTCGCGTACATACGCCGCATAGACATTGGGCCCATAATCACGGAGCCCAGGGGCGCCGGCATCGGTTCCCCCGGCCAACAGGGCCAGCCTGTGGAACTCATTCACCGCGGCACGGCTCGGCGCCACAAAACCTATAGTCACGCCATTACCGACAGTGGCTGCATTGCGATCGGCAGGCGTCAGCACGACGAAACGAGACCCCGCGCCACTCCAGACCGAGGCATTGTCCTTATTGGCTACGTTGCCGTACCCCAGCGCGGGCAATACTGCATTGTAGAAAGCACGGGCTTTTTCCAGGTCATTGGTGCCCAGAGTGACGTGGGTGAACATGGCTATTCGACTCTCCTAATGGTGGTGTTGCAATGCAGTTTCCGGCTGCCTATCCCGATGGGCCGTCCCCATGCGAATGGCAGGCCTCATCCCTGCGTACTGTCGCCCATGGCGAGCGCCTCGCTATCCAGGGTGCGCATGGCTTTCGCCAGATAGAGCGCTACCGCATTCGGAGCCCAATTACCGGCAGGATCGAGCAGGTGCTGGCGCACGAAACGATAGTTCCTGAGTGGGGCTTTCAGCGTCTCGGTGCCATTTCGCTCGGCCAACTCGGCAAAGCGCCGCTCTATGTCGGCATCCAGTGCGATGAGCGCCCGCTCGTCGAGAATCCAGATATCACCGCCGAAATTCGGGAAGGACGCCATCTGATAGGACAGCAGCATCCGCCCTATATCGTGGCTGAGCCCATGCAGCCCGCTCTGTCTGTGCGCTACCTCGGGTGTCGCGTCATAGCGGTCGCTCAGCGATTTCTCCAGGCGGAAATGCGCTTCGATGACACCCGGCAACCAGCGTGTGTAGGCTGGCCACACCGAGCGTGAATCGGCGGTGCTCTGCGGCAGTTGCTCAAGTTGGGCAACCGCATCGCCGAGCAGGCGGACCTGTTCGGCGAGCGCGGCATCGCCAGCTTGCGCGGACAACTCGCGCAGCCGATTCAGGTTGTAGGCGAAGGCCTCTAGATTCTCGGCTTCATAGGGAATGCCGTTGAGGTTGTAGTAGAGCAGCGCACTGACCGTCGTCATTGTCGCTAGCGTACGCGTTTCCTGGAGTTCCTGCCGGCTCAGCGCAGCCAACGCTTCTCCCCTGGCACAAGCCAGTAGCGTCAGGATCAACAGGTAGTCCAGCAAGCGGCTTTTCTTATTTTTTTGGTGTGCCAAAACACTCTCCTCCTACAGGCTCTGCCCGTACCCGTCCCATGACCGGCGACTCAAGCCCTCACACGGGTATGACGGCAAGGCGGCCAAATTGTCCTGGACCTCAACTGAAGTCTCCATCGGTCAATACCGATTGATCGCGCCACTGCTCGATCTCCCGGCTTATGGCCGCTAGCTTGCCAGTCGCCACCTGCAGGGCGTCGGAGCCGGCCAGATAGCGCAGCGGCGGCTTTTCTTTAGCGGCCAAACGCACCAGCATCGCCCCCAGCCTGGCGGGATCACCTAGCTGCTTATGGTTATTGGCTTCCGAGGAGGCCTTGATCTTCTTGCTGAACTCCGCGTAATCCTCCAGCCCCCTGCCGCCCACAGCGGCCGAGCTGGCGTCGAGGAAATCGGTGCGGAACGCCCCCGGCTCGACGATGGTGACGTGAATGCCGAACTGCGCCACCTCCTGCGCGAGCGACTCTGAGAAGCCTTCCACGGCGAACTTCGCCGAGCAGTACAACGCGGCGCCGCCCATGCCGGCCACACCAGCGATCGACGAGACATTGAAGATATTCCCAGCCCGCTGCCGGCGCATCACCGGCAGTACCGCGCGGCACACATGGAACAGGCCGAATACGTTGGTTGCGAACTGCCGCTCGGCCGCCTCAGCATCGTTCTCCTCGAAGGGTCCCAGTTGTCCATAGCCCGCGTTGTTCACGACAACGTCGATGCGCCCGAAACGACGCACCGCTGTTGGCGCTGACCGAAAATTGACCCAGTAAAGGCCCTTGTGCCGACCGAAAACTGACCCAGGTGCTCAACTGCTCTTGCTCGTTTTTTGAGCAGGAGACCACAGGGTGATCAGTATGGAAATGATGGGCAAAATTCGGCGGATGTATTTCCGCGACCAGCTGTCGTTGCATGAGATAACCAAGCGTACGGGGTTGTCGCGCAACACGATCCGCAAATGGATCAGGGCGCCAGAGGCGACCCAACCGGTGTATCAGCGACGCGCTTTGTTCAACAAGCTCAGTCCGTTTCACGCCACGTTGGAGCAGGCATTAAAAGCTGATGCGCTGCGCCCCAAGTCGCAACGACGTACCGCCAAAGCGCTGTTGGCTCAGATTCGCGCGGAGGGCTACGACGGCGGCTATAGCCAACTCACTGCCTTTATCCGCGCCTGGCGCGGGCAGCAGGGCAAGAGTCTGCGGGCCTTTGTACCGTTGAGTTTTGCGCTTGGCGAGGCGTTCCAGTTCGACTGGAGTGAGGAAGGCCTGCTGATTGGTGGCATCTACCGACGCATGCAGGTAGCGCACCTGAAGCTGTGTGCCAGTCGGGCGTTCTGGCTGGTGGCTTATCCAAGCCAAGGCCACGAGATGCTCTTCGATGCCCATACCCGTGCCTTCGCTGCTCTGGGCGGGGTGCCGCGCCGGGGCATCTACGACAACATGAAAACCGCCGTCGACAAGGTCAATAAGGGCAAGGGGCGCACGGTCAACGCCCGCTTTGCGGTGATGTGCGCGCACTACCTGTTCGATCCGGACTTCTGCAACGTCGCCTCGGGCTGGGAAAAAGGCATCGTCGAGAAGAATGTCCAAGACAGCCGCCGGCGTATCTGGCTGGAAGCGCAGAACGAGCGATTTTCCAGCTTTGAGGCACTCAATGCCTGGCTGAGCCAGCGCTGTCGGGCACTCTGGCATGAGCTGACACACCCGCAGTACCCAGGGTTGAGTGTGGCCGAGGTGCTGGAGTTAGAGCAGGCAGAGATGATGCCGATGCCGGCGCCCTTCGACGGTTATGTCGAGAAACCTGTGCGCGTCTCCAGCACCGCCTTAGTCAGTCTGGGACGCAACCGTTACTCGGTACCCTGTGAGTATGCCGGACGCTGGGTCAGCAGCCGCCTGTATCCGACGCAGGTTGACCTGGTGGCCGATGATGCCGTGATTGCCAGTCATGCTCGTCTACTGGATCGCGACCAGGTCATCTATGACTGGCAGCACTACCTGCCGCTGATCGAGCGGAAACCGGGGGCACTGCGTAATGGCGCGCCTTTCGCGGATTTGCCCAAGCCACTGCGCCAACTTCGTCATGGACTGGCACGGCATACCAGCGGTGATCGGATCATGTCCCAAGTGCTTGCCGCCGTGCCGGTCGCCGGGTTGGAGGCGGTGCTGGTGGCTGTCGAGTTGGTGCTGGAAAGTGGCGCCCTGAGCGCCGAACACATCCTTAATGTCGTCGCCCGTCTGACCGCAGCACCACCGCCGGTAACGGTAGAGAACCACCTGCCACTCAAGGATGCGCCCCTGGCCAATCCGGCACGCTACGACCGCCTGCGAGTGGCCAAGGAGCGTGGCCATGCGTGATCTTCTGGCGGAACTCAAGGAGCTGCGCCTACAAGGCATGGCCACTGCCTGGGCGGAGCTGAGCGCGCAGGATGGAGCTGCTATCTCCTCCTCCCGATGGCTGCTCGAACACCTGCTCCAACAGGAACACGATGACCGCGCCATGCGCTCGGTGCGTCACCAGCTGAGTATGGCCAAGCTGCCCATGCACCGTGATTTGGCCGGTTTCGACTTCGCAGCGTCCTGTGCCGATGCCCGTCTGATCCGGGAGCTGGCGAGTCTGGACTTCACTGACAGCGCTCAGAACGTGGTACTCATCGGTGGCCCAGGCACCGGCAAGACTCACCTGGCCACGGCACTGGCTGTGTCTGGCATCACCCAATACGGCAAGCGTGTCCGTTTCTACTCCACGGTCGATCTGGTCAATCTGCTGGAGCGCGAGAAGCACGACGGCAAGGCCGGGCGTATCGCCCAAGCCCTGCTGCGAATGGATCTGGTGATCCTTGATGAGCTGGGCTATCTGCCGTTCAGCCAGGCCGGTGGGGCGCTGCTGTTTCACCTGCTGTCCAAGCTCTACGAACACACCAGCGTGGTGATCACCACCAACCTGAGCTTCGCCGAATGGTCGAGTGTGTTTGGCGACGCCAAGCTGACCACAGCCTTGCTGGATCGGCTCACGCACCACTGCCACATCATCGAAACCGGCAACGAATCCTACCGCCTTCAACACAGCAGCCTGGCTGCTCAAACCAGGATCAAATCACGAGAGCGCTCGCGCAAGGGGGCTCAAGACACGGAGGAAGACGAACCATTCTGAGGAGGGAGGTGCAGGCCTGCCGGAGTATCTTTCTGGCAGGTCATTCACCACCGAACCACACCGAGTCAGTACAGCGAAAGCGAACTCGGCGACTAAACTTATCCACAATTGCTGAGGCTGAAATCAGCAATCTTCCCTGGGTCAATTTTCAATCGGCAGGGTGGGTCAGTTTTCGGTCGGCGCCAACATTCAGGACAAGAAGCTGGTAGATGACCTTCATTTACAGGCATGTCGTCAGCGCATAACGGATGCCGGCTTCCAGTTGGAGTACCTTGAAGTCCGAAATGCACAAGATCTGAGTCCTGCGACGAGTATCGATACGCACTTGGTGATTCTGGTGGCGGCCCGCATTGGTAAAACACGGCTTATTGATAATTTGACTGTTGACATTTAAGGATACTGTGAAGCCGCCATGCGTTTAGTCTGACTTCAACTATCACTGTTTTTGAAGGTGCAATCGTACAAAACGCTTCAACCATTGCCTTTCCCGTGTTCTTGGCCAAGCCAAGGATGCACCACCGATTCGCAAGATACTTTTGCCCTTTAACCCAGCGCCGGAATGCCGTCAATAAGTATAGTCAAATGCGTACCCGCAGTTTTTACTTCCCCCCTCTCCAGCAGATCAAGCCGATCCGCCCAATCCTGCATCATCCTCCGACGAGGCCCCACGTACAGGGCATGGTTGTAGGTCGCACTGACCCTGTTGGGGTCTGCGTGCGAGAGCTGAGCATCTATCCAGATCTTGGGGTAACCGATCTCGTTAAGCGCGGTGGAGAGCGTGCCACGAATTCCATGCCCCGTGAGCTGCCCCTCGAAGCCCATGCGCTTGAGTGCTCCATTCAGTGTGTTCTCACTGATCCGCCCCTTCAGCTCACTACGGTGAGCCAGCAGGTAACACTGAGCAGGCTTGACCTGCTCCAGTAACTGACGAACGATTTCGATCGCCTGAACTGACAACGGCACAACATAAGGCGGAATATCCTGTGGCCGCTGCCCACGCTTGCGCATGCCATCCTGCAGTTGCTTGACCACCTCGGGTGGAATGATCCACAGGCCACGCTCCAGATCGAATTGATCCGGCGTCGCATGGCGCAACTCCCCCGTGCGCACACCTGTCAGCAGCAACAGACGAATACCGAGTTGCGTGGTCCTCATCCCCCCATAACGGCGTAGCTTGCACAGCAGGTCAGGCAACTCATGCAGACGCAGAAAGGGATTATTGACCACTGGCGGCTTGGGAACCGCCACCACATCCAGATCCGATGCGGGATTACCCTCCACCCCTTCGACTTTCACCATGGCAAAGCGGAACAAGTGCCTGAGCCAGGTGCGCACCTTTTCCGCAGTGGTGAATGCCCTACGCTGCTCGATGCGAGCCAGGACAGCAAGGAGGTCAAGGCGACGAACGTCATGGATGGCGATGCCCCCCAAGGCCGGAAGTACGTCTTTGTCGAAGATGCGCTGGATCTGCGAGAGCGTGCTCTGCCGCCCCTCCTTGAGCTCCAGCCTGCGGTGCGCGAGCCACTGCAGGTACACCACCTTGAAGCTGTTCTCGCTCGCCAAACGGACAGCGCGGAGCTTGTGCTTGCGGTCTACCTTGGGGTTGACGCCTTTGGCAGCCAAGGCACGGGCCTCATCGCGCAAGGCGCGGGCCTCCCGAAGGCTGACAGTCGGATAGGTGCCCAGGGACATCCGCTTCTGTTTGGCGGCCCAGTAGTACCTGAAGTGCCACGACTTGCCGCCCTTGGCGGACACCGCCAAAGAAAGGCCATCAAAGTCAGGGAGGGTGTAGTCCTTTCCGGTCGGGCGGGCCTGCCGGACGGCGACGTCTGTAAGTGCCATGAGCGAACTCCTGAACAAGAGCCAGGACCCGATGCTTGCCTCGCCGGCCGCACTCCTCCAGCAACAATCCGGAAGCCACAGTCCCCGTAAAGGTGGACTCAAAAATGGACTTAATCACCCCGGCTGGGGGTAGATTCCGGCAGCTATCGCTGGAACGAAAAAAGGGCCGTAAGGCCCTTATTTCAACGATCTACAGCCTTTGGTGGATTGCTGTAGAACATAATTTGGAGCGGGAAACGAGACTCGAACTCGCGACCCCGACCTTGGCAAGGTCGTGCTCTACCAACTGAGCTATTCCCGCTTGTCTTGTCGACGGGCGCCATTGTATAGAATCGAATCGCGCCGTCAACCCTTTGATTCAAAAATACTTATTTCTTTTCCGAGGTCGTGCTGAGGTGCGGCCAGGCGGCCAACAGGTATTGCAGCATCGACCACAAGGTCAGCACCGCTGCGACCACAAGCAGAACGTATCCGAGCACAACCCAGAAGGTGAAAACCGGCGGATTGCCCAGCAGAATGACCAACGCCAGCATCTGTGCCGCGGTTTTCCACTTGCCAAGGTTGGACACGGCCACATGTGCCCGTGCCCCCAGTTCGGCCATCCACTCGCGCAAGGCAGAGACGACAATCTCGCGACCAATGATGATCGCCGCCGCCAGCGTCAGCCACAGATTGGAGTGTTCGGCAGCCAGTAGCACCAAGGCTACAGCGACCATCAACTTATCCGCGACCGGATCGAGGAAGGCGCCGAAAGGCGTACCCTGCTCCCAGCGCCGTGCCAGGTAGCCATCTAGCCAATCAGTGACGGCAGCAACGGCAAAAACTCCGCTGGCTGCCCAGTGACTCCAGGCAAACGGCAGATAGAACAAGAGGATGAAAACCGGTATCAGTGCGACCCGGAGCACGGTAAGCAGGTTGGGGATATTCATCGGCACAACAAGGCTGCGAGGTGAGCGGGCATTCTACTCGCTGTGCAGAGTGTCATAAATCAACTCAGCGAGCTTTTTACTGATTCCAGGCGCTTTGGCAATTTCTTCAGCGCTGGCACGGGACAATTCCTGCAGGCCGCCGAAGTGATTGAGCAGTTCACGCCGCCGCTTGGGACCAATGCCCGGCACTTCTTCCAATGTAGAGGTGCGTCGGGTCTTGCCGCGTCGCGCACGGTGTCCGGTGATCGCGAAGCGGTGCGATTCGTCGCGGATCTGCTGAATCAGATGCAGTGCCGGGGAGTTGCCGGGCAAGGTGAACTCATGCTCGGCATCGTTCAGGTAAAGCACTTCCAGCCCCGGCTTGCGTGTAGTGCCCTTGGCCACGCCGAGCAGGATCAAATCCGGCACCGCCAGTTCCTGTAGCACTTCACGGGCCATGGCCAGTTGCCCCTTGCCACCGTCCACCAGCAGCACATCGGGCAACTTGCCCTCGCCGTCCTTGATCTTGCTGAAGCGCCGGGTCAGCGCCTGATGCATCGCGGCGTAGTCGTCGCCTGCAGTGACGCCCTCGATATTGAAACGGCGATAGTCAGATTTCAGCGGGCCTTCAGGGCCGAATACCACGCAGGAGGCGACCGTCGCCTCACCACTGGAATGGCTGATATCGAAGCATTCCATGCGCTGCGGAGGTTCGTCCATTTCCAGCACGGTAGCCAGCGCCTCGAAGCGTTCGGCCAAATGCTGTCGGTTGGCTAGGCGGGCGGCCAGCGCCTGCTCAGCATTGGTCACAGCCAGTTGCTGCCAACGGGCTCGCGTGCCGCGCACACGCAAGCTGATGCTGAGGCTGCGACCGCGCAGTGACTCGATGGCTTCGATCAGCGTGGCGAAATCCTCGTGCTGCACATTGACGATCAGCTCGCTGGGCAGGTCGCGCTCGGCATTGCCCAGGTAATACTGGGCGAGGAAGGCCATCAGCACGTCGCCGCCCTCCTCCTCGATCGCCACCTGCGGGAAGAAATTCTTGCTACCCAGTACACGCCCACCACGCACGCTGATCAGGTGTACGCAGGCGCCACCCGGCGTGAGCATCACCGCGACCACATCGACGTCGCCGGTACCACCTTCCATGCTTTGCTGGTCCTGCACGCGGCGCAGCATGGAGATCTGATCACGCAGCTCAGCGGCGCGCTCGAACTCCAGCGCCACGGATGCCTTTTCCATGGCGCTGGAAAGCTCCTCGCTCAAAGCATTGCTGCGGCCGTCGAGGAACATCACCGAATGGCGCACGTCCTCGGCGTACTCCTCTGGACTGACCAAGCCGACGCAGGGACCTTTGCAGCGTTTGATCTGGTATTGCAGGCAAGGTCGCGTGCGGTTCTTGTAGTAGCTGTCCTCACACTGTCGAACCAGAAAGGTCTTCTGCAGCAGGCTCAGGCTCTCGCGAATCGCCAATGCACTGGGATAAGGGCCGAAATAGCGCCCCTTGGCTTTCTTCGCCCCCCGGTGAATGCCGAGCCGTGGAAAGTCGCCGTCGGAGAGAAACACATAAGGGTAGGATTTGTCGTCGCGCAGCAGGATGTTGTAAGGCGGCCGCCATTCCTTGATCAAGGTCTGCTCGAGCAGCAGTGCCTCGGTCTCGTTGGCGGTGATGGTGGTTTCGATCTGCGCGATACGTGCGACCAGCGCGGCCGTCTTGGGT
>Ga0114984_1001033_pt1 | contig 10435 bp, 10 predicted proteins | sample Shrwel1BS1Day1_FD_96987 | JGI IMG/M metagenome (GOLD analysis project Ga0114984, IMG submission 96987) | Subsurface microbial communities from deep shales in Ohio, USA - Utica-3 well 1 S-1-Day1 | ecosystem: Environmental > Aquatic > Deep subsurface > Shale gas/oil reservoir > Produced water/Flow... | reverse complement strand
TTCAAGAAAGTGCTGCCCTGATACAGCACCCTTCATGCTGCTTTCGCCCACAAGGAATCGCGATGCGCTCGATCCCGTCGTCCCTGCTGGTCACCCTGATGTTGACCTGCACCGCGGTGCAGGCTGAAGAAGACAGTGCGCAGCCGGCCGCAGCGCCAACAGCCGCAATCGATGAGCAGAGCCGGCAGCTCGAGCAGCGCCTGGCGCAAAGCGAACAGCTGCGCAGCGAGCAGGAAGCCAGCAGCGCCGTGCAACTGCAACGCCTGCGCCAGGAAAACCAGCGCCTGCGCTTGCAACTCAAGGAAAGCCAGGCGCAGGCTCAACCCCGCCTGCTCAGCGAGGAGCAGACCTGGTTCGCCCTTGGCGCTGCCCTGAGTCTGGTTTCGGTGCTGTTCGGCGCCCTGTTGCGCGGCTCGCGCAAGACCCGCCGCGAGTGGATCAACTGAAGCCATGAGCCGACTGCTGCTGATCGACGACGACCAGGAACTCTGCGAGCTGCTCGCCAACTGGCTGACCCAGGAAGGCTTTCAGGTGACCGCCTGCCACGAAGCCGGCGGAGCGCGCCAGGCCCTTTCAGCACAGGCGCCTGACGCCGTGGTGCTCGACGTGATGCTACCGGACGGCAGCGGCCTTGAGCTGCTCAAGCAGTTACGTAGTGAACATCCTGATCTGCCGGTGCTGATGTTGTCCGCCCGCGGCGAGCCGCTGGATCGCATCCTCGGCCTGGAGCTGGGCGCCGATGACTATCTGGCCAAGCCGTGCGATCCGCGCGAGCTGACCGCGCGCCTGCGTGCCGTACTCCGGCGCACCGCCCCGGCCCCGGCCAGTAGCCAGCTGGAGCTGGGTGACCTCAGCTTCAGCCCCAACCGCGGCGTGGTGAGTATCGGCGAGCATGACGTTCCGCTGACGCTTTCCGAAAGCCGCCTGCTGGAGGCTCTGCTGCGTCAACCGGGCGAACCGGTGGACAAACAGGCGCTGGCGCAACTCGCCCTGGGTCGCAAACTGACCCTGTATGACCGCAGCCTGGACATGCACGTCAGCAACCTGCGCAAGAAACTCGGCCCGCACCCCGACGGCCGCCCGCGCATTCTCGCCCTGCGTGGCCGCGGTTATTACTACGCCCCGTGATCCTTTGCCCCTTAAGTAAACGACCTGCAACATCGCCTTTACCCAAGCTTTACCGACGTCTGACTGCCCTTGACCTTGACCGCCGCATAATGAGCCCATCCGGTCGTTACCGGTTTCGAGACAAGGAGAATCACCATGCGCAAGACCCTTACCGCCCTGCTGCTCGCCGCCACCCTGCCGACCCTGGCCTTCGCCATGCCGGACGGCGGCCCGCGCCACCATGACCGCGACCACGGCATGTTCAAGGAGCTGAACCTGAGCAAGGAACAACGCCAGGAGTTCCGCAAGCTGATGGGCGAGCAGATGAAGACCCATCGCGACATCACCAAGCGCTACCTGGACAAGCTGCCGGAAGCCGAGAAGCAGGCCATGAAGAAGGAGCTGGACCAGGCCCGCGCCGACCAGCACAAGGCCCTGCGTGACCTGCTCAACCCCGAGCAGCAGAAAGCCTTCGACGAGCACCAGAAGAAAATGGAAGCTCGCCGCGCCGAAATGGCCGAATTCAAGGCCTGGAAGGCCGAGAAGGACAAAAAGACCAACTGATCCATCGCCCTCGATCTGCCGCCGCGCTCCCCGAGCCCGGCGGCTTTTGCATGAGGAATCACCGTGCGTTCACTGTTCTGGCGCATCCTGGCGACCTTCTGGCTGGCCATCGCCCTGGTCGCCGGCCTGTCGCTGCTGCTCGGCCGCGCCCTGAATCAGGACGCCTGGATTCTCAGCCTGCACCCGGGCCTGGATGACCTCGACCGCCAGTGGGTCAAACGCTACGAACAGCAGGGGCCGGCCGCGGCGCAGGACTTTCTCGAACGGCGCAAGCGCCAGTACCGCATCGATACCCAGGTGCTCGGTGAGAGCGGCCAGCAACTGGTCAAAGGTACTTTCCCATCGCGCGCCGCGGCTTTCGAGGCGCGTCACGGCGACGACCGCCGCCTGCCCTGGCGCCGCCTGACCGCCGAATACACCAGCCCGCAAAGCGGCGAAAGCTATCTTTTCATCTACCGTATCCCGCATCCGGAACTGGCAGCCTGGCACCGCGGCAGCCTGTTCTGGCCGCTCAGCGCGGTGGCCATCGCCCTGGTGGTGCTGACGCTGTTCAGCCTGATGCTGACGCTATCGATCACCCGTCCACTGGATCGCCTGCGCGGTGCCGTGCATGACCTCGGCCAGACTGCCTACCAACAGAACAGTCTGGCTCGTCTGGCCACCCGCCGTGACGAACTGGGCCTGCTGGCCAAGGACTTCAACCGCATGGGCGAGCGTCTGCAGGGGCTGATCGGCAGCCAGCGCCAGTTGCTGCGCGATGTCTCCCACGAGCTGCGCTCGCCCCTGGCACGCCTGCGCATCGCCCTGGCGCTGGCGGAACGCGCCGACGCCGCCGAGCGGGAAAAACTCTGGCCACGACTAGGCCAGGAATGTGATCGACTGGAAGCGCTGATCAGCGAAATTCTCGCCCTTGCCCGTCTGGACGCCGACCCGGGCGCTGCCCAGCCAGTCGACCTGCGCGCCCTGCTCGGCAAACTGCAGGAGGACGCGCGCCTGACCACACCGCAGCAATCGCTGCAGATCGACCTCGAGCAGGGAGCGCAACTGGAGGGCTGGCCGGACATGCTCGAGCGTGCGCTCGACAACCTGCTGCGCAATGCACTGCGCTTCAGCCCGCCGAACCAGCCCGTGGTCATCGGCGTGCAGCGCCAGGGGCAGGAGGTTCTGCTCAGCGTGCGCGATCACGGTCCGGGAGTCGCCAGCGAGCATCTGCAGCAGCTGGGCAAGCCCTTCTTTCGCGCGCCGGGCCAGAGCGGTTCCGGCCATGGCCTGGGGCTGGCCATCGCGCGCCGGGCGGCGCAGCGTCATGGCGGTGAACTGCTGCTGAACAACCACCCCGAAGGCGGCTTCGTCGCCACTCTCAGGCTGCCGGCCAGGCAGCAGACAGGCTGAGGCGCGCCGGCTCACCCCTGCCAGGCGCTGACGAAATCCTCGACGCTGACTTCCGGGGCGCGGCGCAGCTCGCGTTCCGGTGTACCAAGGTAGAGATAGGCGATGATCTGCTCGTCCGCTGCCAGGCCCAGCCCTCTGGCCACATGGGCGTTGTAGGCCATATCACCGGTACGCCAGACCGCGCCGATACCCTGGGCGTGGGCGGCGAGCAGGATGCCATGGGCGGCGCAACCGGCGGCGATCACCTGCTCGGACGCAGGCACCTTGGGATGAGCCTGCACGCGGGCGATCACCACCACCAGCAGCGGCGCACGCATGGGCATGCCGCGGGCCTTGAGCAATTTTTCTTCCGGCGCCTGGGCATCGGCTGCCAGCAACGCGTCGGCGAACAACTCGCCCATGCGCTCGCGCGCCGCCCCCTCGACCGTCAGAAAACGCCAGGGGCGCAACTGGCCATGATCCGGCGCACGCAACGCCGCGCGAAACAGCAGCTCACGTTGCGCCGCATCCGGAGCCGGGTCGACCAGGCGAGGAACGGAAACACGGTTGAGCAGAGCGTCGAGAGCCTCCATCGGCCACCTCCAGAAACAAAGATGGCGCATTCTCGATGCTGCAAGCTGCACGCTGCAAGCTGACCGATGCACGCACTCGGACGTCGCAAGCCCGTGAAGCCTGCAATCGAGGGATCGCTGCCCCGGATTGTATCCGGGCTACGGGCCAGCCTGCAGCCGCCGTCAGGCTACCCGGTCAGGCGATATCACCGGCTGCACCGGCGGCGTCAGCGGCGGCAGGCCATGGGCCTTGCGCGCATCGTCGCAGCGCGGATTGTGCACGCCGTTTTCCCAGGATGCCTCGAACTCGCGGCAACTGCTCGAACGCTGTTCGTACATGGTGCAGCGCACGCCACAACCGACATCGCCCAGCAGCTGGGTGCAGCGCGCCGGCTTGCTCTCGGTACCACGCATGGCAACGTAGTGGGGGCTGATCTGGATGACCTGCTCGTCCGGAACGCTACCGCCCGCGGATTGGCACTCGCCCCAGAAAAAGGACACACGAAAGAACGCGCAGCAGGCGCCGCACGTAAGGCAGGGATTGGCTTCGGACATTTGAGGAGGACTCGGAAACCGGCGGACGCCGGCAACTGGCGGGTATTCTATGCTTGGCCATACGCTTGTAAAGCCCCTCACCGGGCACGTGTGAAAACTACTGCGCTCGGCCAGGCTGCGTTGAAAACAGGCTCGTGCGCGAGTCCGATCAAAATGCTCATTTACAGCTCGTAAACTGCGCTTCCTCGCCTGTTTTTGCCTTGCCTGACCTTCGCTCGCCATGTTTTCACACAGCTCGGGTGCAGCGGTTTACAGCCGCCCGTGCGCAGGTAGAATGTCGCATTTTTACAACCCGCCAGAGCCCCCCACATGGCCTTGCCGACGCTGCGCATCATCGGTTTCATCATCGGCATTTTCCTGATTACCCTGGCGGTCAGCATGGCTATTCCCATGCTGACCCTGCTGATCTTCGAGCACCCGGAAGATCTCACTGCCTTCCTATGGTCCAGCCTGATTACCCTGGTGGCCGGTCTTGCTCTGGTGATTCCCGGTCGTCCGCAGAACGCGCAGCTGCGCCCGCGCGACATGTATCTGCTGACCACGGGCAGCTGGACCCTGGTCTGCGCTTTCGCCGCCCTGCCGCTGATGTTGATCGCCCATATCAGCTATACCGATGCGGTATTCGAGACCATGTCGGGTATCACTACGACTGGGTCGACCGTACTGACCGGCCTGGACAGCATGTCACCGGGCATCCTGATCTGGCGCTCGATGCTGCAATGGCTGGGTGGCATCGGCTTCATCGGCATGGCGGTGGCGATTCTGCCGCTGCTGCGCGTCGGTGGCATGCGCCTGTTCCAGACCGAATCCTCGGACTGGGGCGAGAAGGTCATGCCGCGTTCGCATATGGCCGCCAAGTATCTGCTACTGGTCTACGTGGCGATCACCCTGCTCGGCGTGCTGGCTTACTGGGCGGCGGGGATGGAACCCTTCGATGCGCTGAACCACGCGATGACATCGATCTCCACCGGCGGTTACTCCACCTCCGACTCCTCTCTGGCGCACTGGCCGCAACCGGCCGTGCACTGGACGGCCGTGGTGTTGATGCTGCTCGGCGGCATGCCGTTCATGCTCTATGTCGCCTTCGTGCGCGGCAATCGCCAGGCACTGTTCAGGGATCATCAGGTGCGCGGCTTCATCGGCTTTCTGCTGCTCACCTGGCTGGTGTTCGGCACCTGGCTGTGGCTCAACTCGGACTACGCCTGGCTCGATGCCGTGCGCGTCGTCGCGGTCAACGTCACCTCGGTGGTCACCACCACCGGCTTCGCCCTCGGCGACTACACCACCTGGGGCAGCTTCGCGGTGCTGCTGTTCTTCTACCTGACCTTCGTCGGCGGCTGTTCCGGGTCCACCTCCGGCGGCCTGAAGATCTTCCGCTTCCAGGTCGCCTACGTGCTGCTCAAGGCCAACCTGATGCAGCTGGTGCACCCTCGCGCGGTGATCAAGCAGCAGTACAACAACCACAACCTGGATGAAGAGATTGTTCGCTCGCTGATCACTTTCTCCTTCTTCTTCACCATCACCATCGGCGTGCTGGCCCTGGCCCTGACCCTGGTCGGCCTGGACTGGGTCACCGCGCTGACCGGCGCCGCCACCGCGGTGTGCAACGTCGGCCCGGGGCTGGGTCCGATCATCGGCCCGGCCGGCAACTTCGCCAGCCTGCCGGATTCGGCCAAGTGGCTGCTGAGCCTGGGCATGTTGCTCGGCCGTCTGGAAATTCTGACCGTGCTGGTGCTGGTCACCCGCAGTTTCTGGAAGCACTGACCGATGCCTCTGTCCAGCCTGCGCATCTTCGCCTTCATCAACGGCATCTTCCTCGTCACCCTGGCGCTGAGCATGCTGGTGCCGGTACTCACCCTGCTGATCTTCGAGCAGCCACAGGGCATCAATGCCTTTCTCTGGTCGAGCCTGATCACCGCGCTCGTCGGCATCGCCATGATCGCTCAGGGCAGGCCCCAGCAAACGCAACTGCGCCCGCGCGACATGTACATGCTGACGGTATCGAGCTGGGTGATGGTGTCGATCTTCGCCGCCCTGCCGTTCATCTTCGCCGAGCGTGCGAGCATTACCGACGCCTATTTCGAGAGCATGTCCGGCATCACGGCGACCGGCGCCACGGTCTTCAGCGGCCTGGACGACATGTCGCCCGGTACGCTGATCTGGCGCTCGCTGCTGCATTGGCTGGGCGGCATCGGCTTCATCGGCATGGCCGTAGCGATCCTGCCGATGCTGCGCATCGGTGGCATGCGCCTGTTCCAGACCGAGTCGTCGGACCGCTCGGAGAAGGTCATGCCGCGCTCGCACATGGTTGCCAAGTACATGGTGCTGGCCTACGTAGGCCTCAGCACCCTCGCCGTGCTGGCTTTCTGGCTGGCGGGCATGGGGCTGTTCGACGCGATCAACCACGCCATGTCCGCCATCGCCACTGGCGGCTTCTCTACCTCCGACTCCTCCCTGGGCAAGTGGCAGGCACCGGCCATTCACTGGGTCGCGGTGCTGGTGATGGTGCTGGGCAGCCTGCCCTTCGTGCTCTACGTCAGCACCCTGCGCGGCAATTACCGTGCGCTGCTGCGCGACGCCCAGGTGCGCGGCTTTCTGCTGTTGCTGATCGGCAGCTGGTGCGTGTTGGCGGGGTGGAAATGGCTGACCACCGACCTTCACTGGCTCGATGCGCTGCGCCTGGTCGCTGTGAACATCACCTCGATCATGACCACCACCGGCTTCGCCGTCGGCGATTACCACCTGTGGGGCCCCTTCGCCAGCATGATGTTCTTCTACCTCGGCTTCGTCGGCGGCTGCTCCGGCTCCACCGCGGGCGGCCTGAAGATCTTCCGCTTCCAGGTGGCCTACATCCTGCTCAAGGCCAACCTCAAGCAGCTCATCCATCCGCGTGCGGTGATCAAGCAGCAGTACAACCGCCATCGGCTGGACGAAGACATCGTGCGCTCGATTCTGGCCTTCGCCTTCTTCTACACCATCACCATCGCCACCCTGGCGCTGGCCGTGGCCATGTGCGGTGTGGACTGGATCACCGCCCTGACCGGCGCCGCGGCTATGGTGTCCGGGGTCGGTCCCGGTATGGGCGAGATGGTCGGCCCGGCCGGCAACTACGCCACCCTGCCCGACCTGGCCAAATGGCTGCTGAGTTTCGGCATGCTGCTCGGGCGCCTGGAAATCCTAACCGTACTGGTGCTGCTGTTCCCGGCCTTCTGGCGCCACTGAAGCGGGTTCGCCCCGACTCAGCCGGCCAGCCCGCGGCGGCTGCGGTACTCGCCAGGCGTTTCACCGAACCAGCGGCGAAAGGCCCGGAAGAAGTTACTCGGGTCGGCAAAGCCCAGCAGGTAGGCGACCTCCAGCAGCGTCAGGTCGACCTGCCCAAGATATTGCTCGGCCAGCTCGCGACGGGTGTCGTCGAGTAGTTGCTGATAGCTGGTGCCCTCTTCCTGCAGGCGCCGCTGCAGGGTGCGTTGCGACAGGTGCAGGGTCTGCGCCACTGCCTCGCGACGCGGCTCGCCCTGGGGCAGCAGGCGACACAGCACCTGACGCGCCTGATGGGTGACGCGACTGCTGCAGAAGCGCGCCAGATACTCGCCGGCGAAACGATCATGCAGTTGCGCCAGCGCCTCGTTGGCGCTGGGCAACGGCGCCTCCAGATCGGCACGCTCGAAGATCAGCCCATAATGCTCGGCGTTGAATCTGAGCGGCGCCTGGAACACCTGCTGATAGGGCGCCAGATCGGCCGGCGCCGGGCCCTGCAGACGAATCTCGCGCGGCCGTATGGGCTTGCCGGTCATCCAGCGGCAGAACGCCAGGCAGTAGGCCAGCGATGCTTCGGCGCTCTGCCGGGCCGGCGGCAGGCGGTCACCGTGGATCGCCAGGGTCAACGCATAGCCGTCGGGTTGCGCGAGGAAATTCAGATCCGCCCCTTCGCCGATGATGCGCTGATAGCGCACCAGGCGGGTGAAGCCGTCGCGCAGATTGCGGCTGGACATCAGCGCGTACCCCACCACATGGAAGGACGCCGGCCGCACCACCTGCGCCATGTTCAGGCCGATGGCCGGGTTGCCCGACAGTGCCACGGCGCGTTGCCAGAGACGGGTCATGCCGTCCTGCGGGAAGCGCGCGTCCGGGTCGTTCAAGGCGGCATAGTCCATGTCCAGCTCGGCGAACAGGCTGACGCAGTCGACGCCGCCCAGCTCCAGCGCCTGCACGATGGCCAGTGCCCAGTTGGAAGATGTGGTTCTTTCGCTCATCGTCTTGTTCTTGTGATCAATCAGCAAGGCCATGATTGGCGGCGCAAGGATACTAGACTGGCACCTTAAGTCAGTGGCCTGCGCGGACAGCGCCGTTACACTGACGCTGACAATAACAGGAGGTGCGCCATGACCGCCCGGACCACCGAACGCTACCAGAGCTTCGCCGAGTTCTACCCCTATTACCTGCAGGAACACAGCAACCCGGTCTGCCGCCGCCTGCACTATGTCGGCAGCCTGCTGGTGCTGGCGATCCTCGCCTACGCCCTGCTCACCCAGCAATGGCTGTGGCTGCTGGCCATGCCGCTGGCCGGTTATGGCTTCGCCTGGATCGGCCATTTCGTGTTCGAGAAGAACCGCCCGGCGACCTTCGACTATCCCCTGTACAGCCTGATGGGCGACTGGGTGATGCTCAAGGACGCCTTTACCGGACGGATTCGCTTCTAGCCACCGCGCGGGGTGCGCCTCACGCACCCCAGGCGTTACAACGCCAGCGCTGCGCGCCGTTCTCACTGCCGGCTGACGGCCGACCGCTTGCCATTGCTTTGGCGCCACTCGGCGGGCGCGCTTGGCTGGCCGTGCCCCCTTGGTTATGATCCCCGCCCAACGAGCCTCTGGCTCAGGTCTTGCAGACCACCTTCGAGCGTCCGACAAGAGACGTCAGAATTCCAGCAGGGACAGTTCCAGCAGATGAAGCCAGCAACCACAAGCCGTGCCAACGGGCTGCCGACGCCGCCGTTGCGCGAATACTATTCGCGCGTACTGGCCTATATCGCCACGGCCGCCAGCATCGCCGCCGGCACCTACGTGGGACACTTCTCTTACGACATCCTGTGGATGGTGCCCTACGCCCTGCTCTATCCCCATCTGGCGCACAACCTCAGCCGCCGCTTCAAACGCGACCACCCACAACAGACCGACCTCGCCCTGCTGTTCATCGATGCCCTGCATGCCGGGGCGTCCTGCGTGCTGCTGGGCTTCTCCGTCGTGCCCAGCCTGATGTTCCTGCTGACGCTGTGTTTCAGCGCCCTGGTCATGGGCGGCCTGCGCTATCTGGGCCTGTCGCTGCTGGTGGCCGGCAGCGGCGCGGCGCTGTGCGCAGCGCTGGTGGAGGTGCAGCCCAATCCCGAAACCCCGACCCTGGTGGCGCTGGTCAGCATTCTCTTCGCCACCCTGTACATCTGCATCACCGCCTATTTCGTCAACCAGCAGGGCCTGCGCCTGGCCCAGGTGCGCAGCGAGATCAAGCGCGAGCAGGAAAAGGCCGCGCGGCTGGCACGCAACCTGGCCAAGTACCTGTCGCCACAGGTCTGGGAGTCGATCTTCACCGGCAAGAAGAGCGTGCGCCTGGAGACCCAGCGCAAGAAGCTCACGGTGTTCTTCTCCGACATCAAGGGCTTCACCGAACTGTCAGAAGAGCTGGAAGCCGAGGCACTGACCGACCTGCTCAACACCTACCTCAACGAAATGTCGAAGATCTGCCTGAAATACGGCGGCACCATCGACAAGTTCATCGGCGACTGCGTGATGGTGTTCTTCGGCGACCCGAGCAGCAACGGCGCCAAGAAGGATGCGGTAGCCGCGGTTTCCATGGCCATCGCCATGCGCAAGCACATGAAGGTGCTGCGCCAGCAATGGCGAGCCCAGGGCATCACCAAGCCGCTGGAAATCCGCATGGGCCTCAACACCGGTTATTGCACGGTGGGCAACTTCGGCGCCGACACGCGCATGGACTACACCATCATCGGCCGCGACGTGAACCTCGCCAGCCGCCTGGAGAGCGCCGCGGAGTCGGGCGAGATCCTGATCTCCCACGAGACCTATTCGCTGGTCAAGGACGTGATCATGTGCCGCGACAAGGGCCAGATTGCCGTCAAGGGTTTCACCCGCCCGGTGCAGATCTACCAGGTGGTGGACTTCCGCCGCGATCTGGGTGCCACCTCCAGCTACGTCGAGCACGAGCTGCCGGGTTTCTCCATGTACCTGGACACCAACGGCATCCAGAACTTCGAC
>Ga0114984_1001032_pt1 | contig 10437 bp, 10 predicted proteins | sample Shrwel1BS1Day1_FD_96987 | JGI IMG/M metagenome (GOLD analysis project Ga0114984, IMG submission 96987) | Subsurface microbial communities from deep shales in Ohio, USA - Utica-3 well 1 S-1-Day1 | ecosystem: Environmental > Aquatic > Deep subsurface > Shale gas/oil reservoir > Produced water/Flow... | reverse complement strand
TTGCGCGGCAATGAAAACCTGGGCTCATTGCCTGTTGAAGAATTTGTCCAGCGCCTGCTGGGTGAAATCAGCAGCAGGGCCTGATTTTTTAAACTAGAAGAAAGAGGCTAAATATCGTAGCGGAAAAGAAAAATCGCACCAACGAGGAAATCAGAATCCCCGAAGTGCGCCTCATCGGGATTGAGGGTGAGCAGTTAGGCATCGTTAAAACATCTGAAGCCTTGCGAATGGCAGAAGAAGGCGGTGTGGATTTGGTGGAAATTGCGCCGCAGGCCGTTCCCCCGGTTGCCAAGCTGATGGATTACGGCAAATTCCGTTACCAGGAGCAGAAAAAGGCAGCAGAAGCCAAGTCCAAGCAAAAGCAGGTCCAGATCAAGGAAATCAAATTCCGTCCTGGTACTGACGACGGCGACTACAACGTCAAGCTGAAAAATTTGACCCGTTTTCTTGAAGACGGCGACAAATGCAAAGTCACTTTGCGCTTTCGCGGACGTGAAATGGCTCACCAGGACATTGGTGCCCGCCTTTTGGAACGTGTTCGAACCGACCTGGAAGAAATGGGTGTGGTTGAGCAAATGCCAAAAATGGAAGGCCGCCAAATGGTCATGATGATTGCTCCCCGCAAGAAATAATCGACCTTTAAAAGTTCCGCATCAAATAGTTTGCCCAGTTCGGCAATCCCGCGTTATAATCGCGGGCTTGCCGGAATGCACTGATTTGTGCGTTACTGCAAGTTGCCCACCAGGTTTTAAAAGAGTTTCGTCGAAACCACCTGCAAGCAGGTTTGGCCAAGTTGAAAAACCGTCGCCAAACAGTATCAGGAGCACCAAGATGCCCAAGATGAAGACCAAAAAGAGCGCCGCAAAGCGTTTCTTGGTCCGTTCAAGCGGATCGATCAAGCGTGGTCACGCCTTTAAGCGCCACATTCTTACCAAGAAAACGACCAAGAGCAAGCGTCAGCTTCGCGGCATGGAAACGATTCACAAGTCTGACATCGGCCGCGTTCGCGACATGATGCCTTACGCATAACTGGTAGGAGCAATAAATGCCTAGAGTAAAACGTGGTGTAACGGCCCGCGCCCGTCACAAGAAAGTAATCGCCCAAGCCAAAGGCTTCCGCGGTCGTCGTAATAATGTATTCCGCGTTGCCAAGCAAGCGGTGATGCGTGCTGGTCAGTACGCATACCGCGACCGTCGCAACAAGAAGCGCGTATTCCGCGCCCTGTGGATCACCCGTATCAACGCAGCAGTGCGTGAACACGGCATGACCTACAGCGTGTTCATCAATGGCTTGAAAAAAGCAGCAATTGGTCTGGACCGTAAGGTACTGGCTGATCTGGCAGTGACCGACAAGGCAGCATTTGCAGCCATCGTGGGTCAAGTGCGCGCAGCGCAGGCTTAAACGCGAAAAAGTCAACATTTTTCTGGCTTAAGTATTTCACTTAAGTGCACGAAAAGACTGATAAAAACGGAGCTCTCGGGCTCCGTTTTTGTTTTCAGGCGGTACAATTCACAGCTCTATCCAAAGCCGTTCCAATCTCAAAAAGAATCGACCCAATATCCATGGATGCTTCGCTTTTAGCCATTCTTACCGAGGCCGAACAGGCCATGTCATCGGCAACCGACCCGGCCAGTCTGGAAAACATCAAGGCCCAGTTTTTGGGTAAACAAGGCAAGGTCACGGAGTTGCTCAAGGGCATGGCAGCACTGTCGCCCGAAGAGAAAAAAACCCGTGGTGCTGAAATCAACCAGCTCAAGCAACAGGTTGAAGCTGTTTTGAACGCCAAGCGCCAGGCCCTGGCCGACGCAGCCATGCAAGCCAAGTTGCAGGCGCAGGCCATTGACGTGACCAAGCCCGGTCGCATGCGCGGCACTGGCGGTTTGCACCCGGCCATGCGCACGCTTGAGCGCATTGAAGAAATATTCACCACCATTGGTTTCGATTTGGCCGACGGCCCTGAAATTGAAACCGATTTTCACAATTTCACTGCATTGAACACGCCGGAAAATCACCCTGCGCGCTCCATGCATGACACCTTCTACGTAGAAGGTACGGGCGGAAACCTGTTGCGCACGCACACCTCGCCCATGCAGGTGCGGTACATGCAAACCAACAAGCCACCAATTCGGATTATTGCGCCGGGCCGCGTGTATCGCGTTGACAGCGATGCAACCCATTCGCCCATGTTCCATCAAGTGGAAGGGCTGTGGATTGATGAAGGCGTCAGCTTTGCCGACCTGAAAGCGGTGTTCATGGATTTCCTGAAAACCTTTTTCGAAACCGACGACATCACGATTCGTTTCCGCCCCTCGTTTTTTCCTTTCACTGAACCGTCTGCGGAAATCGACATGGCGTTCACCAGTGGGCCTAACAAGGGCAAATGGTTGGAAATTGCCGGTTGCGGACAGGTACACCCGAACGTGCTGCGCCACGTGGGCATTGACCCTGAAACCTACACAGGCTTTGCCTTTGGTGTGGGCCCCGATCGTTTGACCATGCTGCGCTATGGCATCAACGACCTGCGCCTGTTTTATGAAAACGACATTCGTTTTCTGCAGCAATTCAACTAAATTTAACCAAGCCAGTATTGGATAATTAAAGATGCAATTCACAGAATCCTGGTTGAAGTCACTCGTCAACACCCCTTTGAACACCCAAGAGTTGGGTGACAAGCTCACCATGGCGGGTCTTGAAGTGGAAGAACTGGAACACCTTGCCCCCGAGTTTTCCGGCGTGGTGGTGGGTTTGGTTGTCAAGAAAGACAGGCACCCCGATGCCGACCGCCTGAGCGTGTGCCAGGTGCAAGTGGCCGAAGGCGACGTGCGTCAAATTGTATGTGGCGCGCCCAATGTGGCAGAGGGCCTTAAAGTGCCTTGTGCCTTGCCCGGTGCAGAACTGCCCGGTGGCTTCAAGATCAAGCCGACCAAGATGCGCGGCGTGGAAAGCGGTGGCATGTTGTGTTCCGGCAAGGAACTGGGAGTGCCCAGCGAAGTCGATGGCCTTCACATTCTGAACGACGAGTTTCCCGTTGGCGGCAATGTGCGCGAACTGCTGGGTTTGAACGAAATGAAGTTCACCCTCAAGATGACGCCCAACCGTGCGGATTGTTTGAGCGTGTGGGGCGTGGCCCGTGAAGTGGCTGCACTGACTGGTGCCAGCTTGAATGCACCGTCATTTGCACCCGTTGCTGCTAGCATCAACGACACTTTAAAAGTGACCGTTGAAAATACTGACCTGTGTGGCCGCTTTGCAGGCAGGGTTATTCGCGGTGTGAACAACACCGTGAAAACACCGCAGTGGATGGTGGATCGCCTGGAAGGCGCTGGCCAGCGCAGCCTGAACGCCTTGGTGGATATTTCCAATTACGTGATGCTGGAACTTGGCCGCCCAAGCCATGTGTTCGACCTGGACAAGGTGCAGGGTGACCTCACCGTGCGCTGGGCACGCGAAGGCGAAAAACTCAAGCTGCTCAATGAAATGGAAGTGAACCTGAAGCCGCACATGGGCGTGATTTGCGACGCCAATGGCCCAGAAGCGCTGGCCGGCATCATGGGTGGTGACCACACAGCGGTGAATGAAGGTACAGCCAATATTTTTGTTGAGGCGGCTTTCTGGCACCCCAACGCCATCGTGGGCCGTGCCCGCGAATTCAATTTTTCATCCGATGCATCGCACCGTTTCGAGCGTGGTGTGGACTTCCAGACCATTCCTGAACACCTGGAACGCATCACGGCGTTGATTATCGAAATTTGTGGTGGCCAGGCCGGGCCAGTGGTTGACCAGGTATTGAACCTGCCAGCCCGTAAACCAGTGACCTTGCGCCATGCGCGTGCAGAAATGGTGATCGGCATGCCCTTCAAGGTAGAACAGGTCAAGGATGTTTTCACCAAGCTGGGTTTCCAGTTCACCGTTGAAGGGCAGAATGCGGATGGACAAACTGCGGACGGACAAGCTGCAGGAACCCGATACGTGGTGAACCCACCCAGCTATCGCTTCGACATTCAAATTGAAGAAGACCTGATTGAAGAAGTGATTCGTGTAGTCGGTTACGACAACCTGCCTTTGCGCGCACCCATGGGCAAGCTCAAAATGCTGCCTGCGCCTGAAGGCAAGATCAGCCGCCATGCCATTCGCCGCCAGGTGGCTGCGTTGGGCTATCAGGAAGTGGTCAGCTACAGCTTCACGCCTGAACAATGGGAAGCCGATTTCAACAGCAACACGAACCCCGTGCGCTTGCTTAACCCGATTGCAAGCCATTTGAGCGTGATGCGATCAACTTTGATCGGTAGCCTGACCGGTGTCTTGAAACACAACCTGGGCCACCGTGTAGACCGTCTACGGGTGTTTGAGGTTGCTCGCGTGTTTGAACGTGATGAAAAAGTGCAGGATGGCGCCCAAACCGTGGCGGGCTTCAAGCAAACCTGGATGCTGGGTGGTTTGGCCTATGGCCTGGCCGATCAACTTCAATGGGCTGCGAACAACAACCGTCCGCTTGATTTCTTCGATGTGAAGGGTGATGTGGAGCAACTGCTGCATGGCCGCAAAGTGGATTTTGAGCGGTTTGACGCTGCCAATCCGCACCCGGCATTGCACCCTGGCCGCAGTGCCCGTGTCTTGGTTAACCGCCAGGTCATCGGTTTTATTGGTGAATTGCACCCGAAACTGGCCCAGGAATATGACTTGCCCGTGGCGCCAATCGTGTTTGAGTTGCTTCTGGATGGTTTGAACACTCGCAAATTGCCTGCGTTCAAAGAAGTGTCAAAGCAGCCTGTGGTAGTTCGTGACCTGGCCTTTGTGGTTGACCAGAACATTGCTGCTGCGCAACTTAAAAAAGCCTTGCTGGAAGTGAAAGACGACAACCTTGGGTGGTTGAAATCGGTTATCCTTTTCGATGAATTTGTGCCAAAAGAAGAGGGTAAGGGTCTGAATCTAAATGAGAAAAGTTTGGCTTTCAGATTGACCCTGCAAGGCAGCGACCGCAGCCTCACCGACGCCGACATTGAACCATTGTTGACAAAAATGATTGAGCAGGCTGGGCAACGTTGCACAGCGCGCTTGCGATAAATATTGATAAATAGGTAGAACTCACTGTGGATCAATTTGTGTTGAACGACGACCGATCAAATGAAATGACTGCGCGCTCTGACCGCATGGACCTGATTGAAGATGGCCTGGCGTCAGGCTCTTTGACCAAGGCCGAATTGGCCGAAATGCTGTTCGACAGCCTGGGGCTGAACAAACGCGAAGCGAAAGATTTCGTGGACGCGTTTTTTGATGAAATTCGCACCACGCTGGAAGGCGGCGACTCGGTGAAGTTGTCAGGTTTTGGCAATTTCCAGTTGCGTGACAAACCGCAGCGGCCGGGTAGAAATCCAAAAACGGGTGAAGAGATCCCAATTGCGGCGCGTAGAGTGGTAACCTTTCATCCCAGTCAGAAACTTAAAGCTTTGGTTGAATAGTCCCCACTAACTGATTCAAGTAAAAGTCAAATACTCAATGCAAAAAACCGCTACTGAAGACGGCGCGCCACCTACAGCCAGCTTGCCACCGATTCCGGCCAAGCGGTATTTCACCATTGGTGAGGTATCCGAGTTGTGCGGCGTAAAAACTCACGTGCTTCGATATTGGGAGCAAGAGTTCACGCAATTGAAGTCGATTACCCGCCGGGGCAATCGCCGCTACTATCAACACCACGAGGTGTTGTTCATTCGCCGAATTCGTGAATTGCTGTATGAACACGGCTTCACGATCAACGGTGCGCGCAACCGCCTGGACCAGGAAAAAAATGGCCCTGCAGGTGATGCGCCATTGCCCATTTTGATCGATCGTGAAGTTTTGAAAGAACAATTGCTGAATTTGCGAGAAGTTCTGAAAGTCTAGGCGTTTCGTGGTTATAATCACGCCTTCTCGGAATGTGGCGCAGCCTGGTAGCGCACTTGCATGGGGTGCAAGGGGTCGGAGGTTCGAATCCTCTCATTCCGACCAATAAAAACAAGGGCTTAGGTTGCAGAACCTAGGCCCTTGTTGCTTTTATATTAGCCATTTCGCTAATGAGCGAACGCTGTATCTCGACTCGCAATCTTTTTATCGAATGACCATCTCTGGCATCCAGGACGATCTTGGGTCAGCCGCTACAAGATCTTTGCCATTAACCGGACGTAGCTTCTTGTCCACTGGTACCGCGTCAGGTGTAATGAACGGATCCATATCGAGGTCTTTCTGAACCCCTCTGATTTCCCCGTTGTTCTCGAGAGAAAGGCTGTAGTACAAGCCATTGAACGGGTTCACGTGCAGGGCATTCGGCTTGGTTTTCATGAACATCAGTTGATATTCAAGCGTGGTCAGGTCAGTTTTGCTAATAATGGCTGGTTCATTGCTGACGGGGAAAAGGCAATACTGTTGAGTGGCCCCCGACACGCATTTGAAAGGGCGCATGGCCAGGAAGTACTCCTGCATTTGGTCTTCGGCCAATGTCACCTTGAATGTTTTCTCATCGGCATTTAGCGCGGTGAACTCAACTGTGCCTATTTTTACCTGCTCACCCTTCGGGTTGCTGAGCAGGATCGACCTTTGTCCCTCCAGTTTGTCCCAGGCGGTATTGGCATGAGCCAGCGCGCTGCATGTGAGTACAAGCAGTCCGGCACCGATTGATCTTAAAGCGGAAAATGTGTTCATTGGCATGTCCCGATAGGCAAGGTTGGCGTGGTTCGATAAGCATGATTGCATGATCCAGCGATCAGGTAAATCAGCTTGTTGTCTTCATTCGCTTTCAGGCAGTATCTGGTTACTTACTTGGTTCAAACGTTGCTATCCCCAGAATTGCGTACCTTTCTCGGGCTTTCTTGATCATTTGACCTTTTCTCGGCGGCGAATAATATCTTTTAGAATGTTACGTGAGAAATTAATCAATGTTCACAATTAAAAGGTTGATGTCCAACCGGCGCTTGGGTCAGAAGTTTTTGATCATTGGCGCCATGATGGCCGTCTTGATGGCGGTGCTCAGTTGGCAGGCCATTAGTAGTTTGTCCGCCCTGCGTGGCACTGTGTTGAATGAGCACAAAGGCGTGGACGAAGTTCAGCGGCTGACAAGCCTGATCTCGAAGGTGCAAGTTCACCGCGGGCTGAGCAACATGCTGCTCAATGGTGACACCGAAGCACAGGCCAGGATCATGCCGGTGGCCAGCGAGATTTCGTCTGCATGGGCAGCTTTTCAGGCAGACATGCCTGTCGGTTGGGAGCAGTCTCGTGCATTAGCCAGGCAAAGCGAGCAGGAATGGACTGCGCTGCAAGCCAAGCTCAAAAGCCTGAGTCCGCAAGCCAGTTTTAAACAGCACAGCGACCTGGTTGCGAACCTTGTCTTGTTGCTCAAGCAAATTTCGGACGACAGCGAGTTGACCCTGGACCCCGTGTTGTCCAGCTATTACCTGATGAGCGTGATCAACTTTGAATTGCCGCAGTTGCAGGAATCGATTGCGCAAATCCGCGGACAGGTTGCAGGCTTGATTGCCAGTGGTTCGGTCGATCGGGACTCAATGTTGATTAGCAATATGCGCCTGGGCATGGTCGATCAATCGCTGACTTCAGTCGCCCGCAGTTATGACAAGGTGGGTGAGGCTACAGAAGCGCTTCCCAAGGCTCAAAAAGATCTTTTCGAAACCTTGCAAAAGCAGGCTGGCGAATTGAAGGCCCTGTTGGTAAAGGTAGAGCAAAAGGATCCGGCGGTCACGCCCATGGTGTTTTTCAATTCTGCAACGGGCATGATTCAAACTGCCATCAATTTGGCCCAAGCCAATTCGGTGTTGTTGCAGGGTATTTTGACGCAGCGCGCTGACAGCTTTGGTTTTGACTTGATGCTGAGCAGCGCCGCCCTGGTATTGGGAATTGGCTTGGCTGGAATTGCGGCATGGCTGACCGTGTCTGATTTGAAGGCACGTGTAGTGGAAGTGATGGAGCAGACCTCACGCCTGGTACAAGGTGATCTACGTGAATTTCCAAGAACCGAATGCCTGGATGAAGTTGGACAAATTTCTGGCGCCTTGAATGCCCTTCGCCTTTCGCAACACAACTTTGCAAAGGCCATGCAATCGTCAGCCAGCGATTTGGCCAATGCAGCCGATGTGTTGCGCAATCAGTCTCAAGAGGTGAAAGGGTCAGCTGCAAGCCAATCGGATTCATCTTCGTCGGTTGCAGCCACGGTGGAGGAGATGACCGTGTCGATTACCCAGATTTCAGACAATGTGCGAAGCACACGCCAGGTGGCCGAATCGGTGGGCGAGTCTGCTAGGGCCGGCTTTGGTGGTGTTTCTGCTGTTACTGAGAGTATGCAGGACATCAACAATTCTTCCGTGGAATTGACACAACTGATCAAGGACCTCGAAAAAAGGTCTGCTGCAATTTCTGGAATTGTGGACACGATTGGATCCATTGCCAAGCAAACCAATCTGTTGGCCTTGAACGCAGCGATCGAAGCTGCACGTGCGGGCGAAGAGGGCAGGGGTTTTGCTGTGGTGGCTGATGAGGTACGTGGTCTGGCTGAAAAAACAGCAGGTTCTACTCAGGAAATTTCTGAACTGATTTCAAGCCTGCAGGCAAACACCCGCAATGCTGCAGAACTTGTGTGGGGCTGGGGTACGGTGCTTTCAACCGGGCTTGAACACGCACAGGGTGCAAGAAACCTGATGGCCCAAATTGATCAGAATTCAAAAAATGCCGAGGTGGCCATTGGTGAAATTGACCGGGCCATGGCAGAACAGTCGGAGGCGTCACTGCAAATTGCACAGCAGGTGGAGTCGATTGCGCGCACCACAGAAGAAAGTCAGCATGCCTGTTCCCGTCTGGATGAACTGGTCAGCAATATTCAAACCGTGAGCAACATGGTTCAGTCTCAAAGCGCACGGTTCAAGTTGCAGGCGTGAGCAAAACAGCTGCCAAACAGTGTGGTGTTTTGTATAAGGGCTTAAACGCGTTGGTGCAGCTGGGGACACGCGTACAGATCTGAGGCTGCTTGCATTTATAATCCGGGGTGTATGCCACCCCTGTTTTGGATGCAAGCCTCCCCATGAATGCTGAAGACCTTCAGAAACTGGTCACTGTCAAAATGCCATTCGGCAAGCACCAGGGCAAGCTGCTTGCAGACCTGCCCGGCAATTACCTGAACTGGTTTGCGCGGGAGGGTTTTCCGAATGGAGAAATTGGTCGCTTGCTGGCCTTGATGCAGGAAATTGATCACAACGGTTTGAGCCATTTGCTCAAACCCCTGCGCAATCCGGATTCACTTCAAAAGCCACCCCATGTCTAATGTATCTCGATCAAGCGTCGCCGTGATAGGTGGCGGGCCCGCTGGGCTGATGGCTGCCGAGGTGCTGTGTAATGCGGGCATTGCGGTGGATGTATTTGATTCCATGCCATCGTTTGGGCGCAAGTTCTTACTGGCGGGTATTGGTGGGCTGAATATTACTCACAGCGAAGAATATGACCGATTTTGTAATAGATATTCAATTGCGCAAGCTGACCTGCAAACTGCACTGGACAGCATGACACCGCAAAGATTGTGCGACTGGGTGCATGGTTTGGGAGTCGAAACTTTTGTTGGCACGTCCGGGCGTGTATTCCCAAAGGAAATGAAGGCAGCGCCTTTGCTGCGTGCCTGGTTGCACCGGCTGCGCAGCAAGGGTGTGCGCATGCATGTTCGTCACAAATGGCTGGGTTGGGCTGACAATGGCCATTTGCACTTTGCAACACCCCAAGGTGAAATCGAGGTGATGCCTCAGGCCACCATTCTGGCCTTGGGTGGTGCAAGCTGGCCGAAGCTGGGTTCCGACGGCGCTTGGGCGCCAGTGCTTCGCAACCAGGGTGTTGAAGTGGCGCCGCTTGAAAGTGCCAACTGTGGATTCGAGTTGAGCTGGAGCAGCTATCTGAAAGATAAGTTTGCAGGTGCGCCTTTGAAGTCAGTGGCTTTGAAATTCGTGGATTTGCAAGGCCAGGTGCGCGAGAGGCAAGGCGAATTTGTAATCAGTGAACACGGTGTGGAAGGCAGCCTGATTTACGCGTTTTCCCGCGAAATTCGACAGGTGTTGAATGCAAAGGGACAAGCCAGTTTCACAATTGATTTGTTGCCAGGCCGTTCACTTGATCGGGTGCGAAATGAGGTCGCCGGCTTTTCCCGAAGCAGCCATTCCATGCCGTCTCACTTCAAAACCAAGCTGGGCATTACAGGCGTAAAGTTGGCCCTGTTGCACGAGGTTCTGGACAAGGATGATTTCAAGAATAGCGAGAAGCTGGTTGAAACCATCAAGCGCTTGCCGATCACGGTTCACGCTGTACGACCCATTGCCGAGGCCATTAGCACGGCCGGTGGTGTGTGCTTTGACAGCCTGACACCCGACTATATGCTTGCGAACAAGCCCGGTGTTTTCGTGGCTGGCGAAATGCTGGAC
>Ga0114984_1001031_pt1 | contig 10440 bp, 10 predicted proteins | sample Shrwel1BS1Day1_FD_96987 | JGI IMG/M metagenome (GOLD analysis project Ga0114984, IMG submission 96987) | Subsurface microbial communities from deep shales in Ohio, USA - Utica-3 well 1 S-1-Day1 | ecosystem: Environmental > Aquatic > Deep subsurface > Shale gas/oil reservoir > Produced water/Flow... | reverse complement strand
TCGTGAGCGAGCCAATGCCATTCGTGCCCTGAGCATGGATGCCGTGCAGAAAGCCAACAGCGGCCACCCCGGTGCCCCCATGGGTATGGCGGACATCGCCGAAGTGCTGTGGCGCGACTACCTGAAGCACAACCCGCAGAACCCGAACTTCGCCGACCGTGACCGCTTCGTGCTGTCCAACGGCCATGGTTCGATGCTGATCTATTCGCTGCTGCACCTGACCGGCTACGACCTGTCCATCGACGACCTGAAGAACTTCCGTCAGCTGCACAGCAAGACCCCGGGCCACCCGGAATACGGCTACACCCCGGGCGTGGAAACCACCACCGGCCCGCTCGGCCAGGGCATCGCCAACGCTGTCGGCTTCGCCATCGCCGAGAAGGTGCTGGGCGCGCAGTTCAACCGCGAAGGCCACACCATCGTCGACCACAACACCTATGTGTTCCTCGGTGACGGCTGCATGATGGAAGGCATCAGCCATGAAGTCTGCTCGCTGGCCGGCACCCTGGGCCTGGGCAAGCTGATCGCCTTCTACGACGACAACGGCATCTCCATCGACGGCGAGGTCGAGGGCTGGTTCACCGATGATACGCCCAAGCGCTTCGAAGCCTACGGCTGGCAGGTGATCCGCAATGTCGACGGCCATGATGCCGAAGAAATCAAGATGGCCATTGATACCGCGCGCAAGACTACGGATCAGCCGACCCTGATCTGCTGCAAGACCACCATCGGTTTTGGTTCGCCGAACAAGCAGGGCAAGGAAGAGTGCCACGGCGCGCCGCTGGGCAATGATGAAATCGCCCTGACCCGCGCCGCGCTGGGCTGGAACCATGGCCCGTTCGAAATCCCCGCCGAGATCTACGCCGAGTGGGACGCCAAGGAAGCCGGCGCTGCCGCCGAAGCCGCCTGGAACGAAAAGTTCGCCGCTTACGCCGCTGCCCATCCCGAACTGGCTGCCGAGTTCAAGCGCCGCATGGCCGGTGAGCTGCCGGGCGATTTTGCCGAGAAGGCCAGCGCCTATATCCAAGAAGTCGCCGCCAAGGGCGAGACCATCGCCAGCCGCAAGGCCAGCCAGAACGCGCTGAATGCCTTCGGCCCGCTGCTGCCGGAATTCCTTGGCGGTTCGGCCGACCTGGCCGGCTCCAACCTGACCCTGTGGAAGGGCTGCAAGGGCGTATCCGCCGAAGACGCCTCCGGCAACTACATATTCTACGGCGTGCGCGAGTTCGGCATGAGCGCGATCATGAACGGCGTCGCCCTGCACGGCGGTTTCGTGCCGTACGGCGCGACCTTCCTGATCTTCATGGAATACGCGCGCAATGCCGTACGCATGTCCGCGCTGATGAAGCAGCGCGTGCTGTACGTGTTCACCCACGACTCCATCGGCCTCGGCGAAGATGGCCCGACTCACCAGCCAATCGAGCAACTGGCCAGCCTGCGTGGCACGCCGAACCTCGACACCTGGCGCCCGGCCGATGCCGTGGAATCCGCCGTGGCCTGGAAATACGCCATCGAGCGTGCCGATGGTCCGAGTGCCCTGGTATTCAGCCGTCAGAACCTGCCGCACCAGAGCCGCGATGCTCAGCAATTGGCTAACGTCGCGCGCGGTGGCTACGTGCTCAAGGACAGCGCCGGTGAGCCGGAACTGATCCTCATCGCCACCGGTTCGGAAGTCGGCCTGGCCATGCAGGCCGCCGCCAAGCTGGAAGAGCAGGGTCGCCAGGTGCGCGTCGTTTCCATGCCGTCCACCAGCGTGTTCGACCAGCAGGATGCCAGCTACAAGCAGGCCGTGCTGCCGGTTCAGGTGGGGGCGCGCATTGCCATCGAAGCCTCCCATGCCGACTACTGGTACAAGTACGTGGGCCTGGAAGGTCGCATCATCGGCATGACCACCTTTGGTGAGTCGGCCCCGGCTCCGGCCCTGTTCGAGCACTTCGGCTTCACCGTCGACAACATCGTCGCCACTGCCGAAGAACTGCTGGACGCCTGAGCGAGAACGACGCCGTAGGGTGGGTGACGCTCATTTCACCCACCGTTACACCGACGGTGGATCGATAGAGCGCGATCCACCCTACGTTCATCCGAGACCTCCTATGTCCAATCGCCCCTATCGTGTCGCCCTCAACGGCTATGGCCGCATCGGCCGTTGCGTGCTGCGCGCGCTGCACGAGCGTGGCGATTCGGCGAGCCTGGAAATCGTTGCGTTGAACGACCTGGCCGATCAGGCCAGCATCGAATACCTGACCCGCTTCGACTCCACTCACGGGCGCTTTCCCGGCGAGGTGAAGGTCGATGGCGACTGCTTGCACATCAACGGCGACTGCGTGAAGGTGCTGCGCCAGAGCGAGCCCGAGGCCATCGACTGGGCAGCGCTGGATATCGACCTGCTGCTCGAGTGTTCCGGGCAGTATGTCGCCCGTGAGCAGGCGCAGCGTTTCATCGATGCCGGCGCACCGCGCGTGCTGCTGTCCCAGCCGATGGCCAGCGAGGCGGATATCGACGCCACGGTGGTCTACGGGGTCAATCAGCAATGCCTGACGGGCAGCGAGCGCCTGGTGTCGAATGCGTCCTGCACCACCAATTGCGGCGTGCCGCTGTTGAAATTGCTCGATGAGGTGGTGGGGCTGGAGTATGTCTCCATTACTACCATCCACTCGGCGATGAACGATCAACCGGTGATCGATGCCTACCACCATGAAGACCTGCGCCGCACGCGTTCGGCCTTCCAGTCGGTGATCCCGGTATCGACCGGCCTGGCGCGTGGTATCGAGCGCCTGCTGCCGGAACTGGCCGGGCGTATTCAGGCCAAGGCCATCCGGGTGCCGACGGTCAACGTCTCGTGCCTGGACATCACCCTGCAGACGGCGCGCGACACTTCGGCAGAAGAGATCAACCGCGTGCTGCGTCAGGCGGCGGAGAGTGGCCCGCTCAGGGGGCTGCTGGCCTACACCGAACTGCCGCACGCCAGCTGCGACTTCAACCACGACCCGCACTCGGCCATCGTCGACGGCAGCCAGACCCGCGTGTCCGGCCCGCGCCTGGTCAACCTGCTGGCCTGGTTCGACAACGAGTGGGGGTTTGCCAACCGTATGCTCGATGTCGCTGAACATTTTCTCGCTGTATCCACTTCCTCCGTACCACCAGCCTTTGTGAAGGACTGATCCATGACCGTTCTGAAGATGACCGACCTCGATCTCGCTGGTAAGCGCGTGTTGATCCGCGAAGACCTCAACGTCCCGGTGAAGGACGGTGTGGTCAAGAGCGATGCGCGTATCCTCGCCTCCCTGCCGACCATCAAGCTGGCGCTGGAGAAGGGCGCGGCCGTGCTGGTCTGCTCGCACCTGGGGCGCCCGGAAGAGGGCGTCTACAGCGAGGAAGACAGCCTGGCGCCGGTGGCGGCCTACCTGTCCAAGGCCCTGAATCGCGACGTGCCGCTGGTCAAGGACTACCTCGGCGGTGTCGAGGTCAAGCCTGGCGAGCTGGTGCTGCTGGAGAACGTGCGTTTCAACAAGGGCGAAAAGAAGAACACCGATGAGCTGGCCCAGCAGTACGCCGCCCTGTGCGACGTGTTCGTGATGGACGCCTTCGGTAGCGCACACCGCGCCCAGGGCTCGACCCATGGCGTGGCCAAGTTCGCCAAGGTCGCCTGCGCCGGCCCGCTGCTGGCTGCCGAACTGGACGCCCTGGGCAAGGCGCTGGACAAGCCGGCCCGGCCAATGCTGGCCATCGTCGCCGGCTCCAAGGTGTCGACCAAGCTCGACGTGCTCAACTCCCTGGCCGATATCTGCGACTCGCTGATCGTCGGCGGCGGCATCGCCAACACCTTCCTCGCCGCTGCCGGCCTGCCAGTGGGCAAGTCGCTGTACGAGGCCGATCTGGTCGACACCGCCAAGGCCATCGCGGCCAAGGTCAGCGTACCGCTGCCGGTTGACGTGGTGGTGGCCAAGGCCTTCGCCGAAGACGCCGAGGCCACCGTCAAGGCGGTCAAGGACGTGGCCGAGGACGACATGATCCTCGACATCGGCCCGCAAACTGCGGCGATGTTCGCCGAAATGCTCAAGGCCTCGCAGACCATCCTGTGGAACGGCCCGGTCGGCGTGTTCGAGTTCGACCAGTTCGGCAACGGCACCAAGGCCCTGGCCCTGGCCATCGCCGAGAGCCCGGCGTTCTCCATCGCCGGCGGTGGCGACACCCTGGCGGCCATCGACAAGTACGGCGTGGCCGAGCAGATCTCCTACATTTCCACCGGTGGCGGCGCGTTCCTCGAGTTCGTCGAAGGCAAGGTGCTGCCGGCCGTGCAAGTGCTGGAGCAGCGCGCGCAGTAACCCTCGTCGGCAGGGCTGCCAACCCCGGTCTGCTAGGGTGAAGGGCGAGCCTCTTCACCCGGGCGGATTAAACCCCGGGGCAATCGGACGGTCTGTTGTAACTGGATCAACCGAACAAGGAGTCATGCCATGGGCAAGTTTGCCGTGTTGAGCGTTATCGGATTGTTTCTGGCCGGCTGTGCCGGTGGGCGCGAAGAGGCCTGTGAGGTCTTCAGTCCGGCACAGATCGATCTGCCGACCACGCAGGACGAGCAGCGAGTGGAAGAAAATAGCGGCTCACCAACCGGCGCAGTGCCGGAGCAGCGCTGCTGACAGGGAGCGACAGATGGATATGAGGCTTATGGCCGGGCTGCTGGCAACAGCGGCCCTGGCAGGTTGCAGCAGCCAGCCGGCGGCGCCGGATCACTGGAACCGCTGGGTGTGCGACAGCCAGGCCGAAGTGCAGTGGCGCTTCGCCAATGGCGGTTTCGATCAGGTAGATGTACGCCTGGGCGGTGATGACATCGTCTATCGCCTGACGCAGGAACCGGCCGCGTCCGGTGCGCTGTACAGCGATGGCCGGTTGTCCTTCCACACCAAGGGTGAGGAAGGCCTGGTCTACTGGACGGCCAGCGATGACCTGATCGGGCGCGGCTGCAAGGCGCCGTGAGAGCCTGCCTGCGGTCTGCCATGCCTTGGCTGGCCAGAGCATAAGCAGGCGCTGAGTGACGATGAATTGAATACCTCGCCCGTGGCGAGGCGCGAAAGGACAATGCTGTCCGTCCGCGAAGCTTGAACAACGCCTGCCCCTGCGGCAGGCTTGCACAATTAACGACCTCCAAACCGGGAGACAGAAACACCATGGCACTTATCAGCATGCGCCAGATGCTCGACCACGCTGCCGAATTCGGCTACGGCGTGCCGGCCTTCAACGTCAACAACCTCGAGCAGATGCGCGCCATCATGGAAGCCGCCGACAAGACCGATTCGCCGGTCATCGTCCAGGCCTCCGCCGGTGCCCGCAAGTACGCCGGCGCGCCGTTCCTGCGCCACCTGATCCTGGCTGCCATCGAAGAATTCCCGCATATCCCGGTGTGCATGCACCAGGATCACGGCACCAGCCCGGACGTCTGCCAGCGCTCGATCCAGCTGGGTTTCTCCTCGGTGATGATGGACGGCTCGCTGAAAGAAGACGGCAAGACCCCGGCCGACTACGACTACAACGTCCGCGTCACCCAGCAGACCGTGGCCTTTGCTCACGCCTGCGGCGTGTCGGTGGAAGGCGAACTGGGTTGCCTGGGCAGCCTGGAAACCGGCATGGCTGGTGAGGAAGACGGCGTTGGCGCCGAGGGCGTGCTCGATCACAGCCAACTGCTGACTGATCCGGAAGAAGCCGCTGCCTTCGTCAAGGCCACTCAGGTCGATGCCCTGGCCATCGCCATCGGCACCAGCCACGGCGCCTACAAGTTCACCAAGCCGCCAACCGGCGATGTGCTCTCCATCGAGCGCATCAAGGAAATCCACAAGCGCATCCCCAACACCCACCTGGTCATGCACGGTTCCTCCTCCGTGCCGCAGGAGTGGCTGAAGGTGATCAACGAATTCGGCGGCGACATCAAGGAAACCTACGGCGTGCCGGTCGAGGAAATCGTCGAGGGGATCAAGCACGGCGTGCGCAAGGTCAACATCGACACCGACCTGCGTCTGGCCTCCACGGGTGCGATCCGCCGCATGATGGCCGAGCACCCGAGCGAGTTCGACCCGCGCAAGTTCTTCGCCAAGACCATCGTCGCCATGCGTGACATCTGCATCGCCCGCTACGAAGCCTTCGGCACTGCCGGTAACGCCTCGAAGATCAAACCGATCTCCCTGGAGGGCATGTACCAGCGCTACGCCAGCGGCGAGCTGAACGCCAAGGTCAACTGAGCCTGACGCCAGACCCGGAGCCCCGCCTAGTGCGGGGCTTCTGCTTTTTGTCGGTGCGTTGCGCCGTGAGAGGTAAAACCCTGTAAAACTCCCGGAGCCTGAGGGCAGGCTGGGTGCGCCATAATCCGCGCACTGTCGCTCCGGGAAACTGCCACCCATGTCCAGCAAGCCACGCCTGTTGCTCGCCTTTCTTCTTGCCGTCTTGCTGGCCTCGCTGCTTGCCTCGATTTTCCAGACCCAGGCCAACCTGGCTGCGCTGCAGGCCATCGGTGCGCCGGTGCCGCTGAATGTGCGCCTTGGCACCACCGCACTCGATCTGCTCGGGTTTACCCCGACGTTCATCCTGCTCAGCGCCCTGGGCTTTGTCTTCGCCTTACCGCTGGCAGCCTGGCTGGCGCGCCGCATGCCGGCGCTGCGCTGGCTGATTTTCGTGCTGGCCGGCGCTGCGGCGATCTGGTCGGCACTGGCTCTGGCCAATAGCGTGGCGCCGATGCCGACGCTGATCGCCGCTGACCGCAGCCCGTTCGGCACGCTCGGGCTGATGGCCTGCGGCAGTGTTGGCGCACTGCTGTTTGGCCTGCTCGGGCGACGTGTGCGCTACCGGGCGCAGCCAACTTCTTCCGATTCTCTGTGACAAGGCGTTGCCCATGTTGAGAAGCACCCGCGCGCTGATGCTCTGCGCCCTGTTCGTCAGTACGCCGCTGCTGGCGCTGGATTACCGCATCGAAACCTTCAGCGAGGGGCTGGAAAATCCCTGGTCGGTGGCCTTTCTGCCCGACGGACGCAAGCTGGTTACCGAGCGCGTTGGCCGTTTGCGCATCATCGAAGCCGACGGCAGTGTCGATCCCGAGCCGGTAGCGGGCCTGCCCGAGGCGTTCATCGCCGCACAGGCTGGTCTGATGGACGTGGTGCTCGACCCGGACTACCGCGAAAACCGCTGGCTGTACCTGACCTATGCCCATGGCTCGGCTGACGCCAACAATACGCGTCTGGCGCGCGCTCGCCTGGTGGGCAACGAGCTGCAGGACGTTGAGGTGTTGTTCACCGCCCAGCCGCTCAAGGCCGGCGCTGCACACTATGGCGGGCGTATCGCGTTTCTCGCCGACAAGAGCCTGGTGCTGACCCTGGGTGACGGTTTCGACTGGCGTGAGCAGGCGCAGAATCCGGCCAATCACCTGGGCAAGATCGTGCGCCTGAATCGCGATGGCAGCGTACCGCAGGACAATCCGCTGGTAAGCCAGGAGGGCGCTGCGGCGGAGATCTACAGCCTCGGTCATCGCAACGTGCAGGGCATTTTCTATGATGCCGAACACGATCGCCTGTACAGCCACGAGCACGGCCCGCGTGGTGGCGATGAGCTCAACCTGATCGAAGCCGGCAACAACTACGGCTGGCCGCTGGCAACCTTCGGTATCGATTACACCGGTGCGCGCGTCAGCCCCTACACCGAGCTGCCGGGGCTGACCGCACCACTGCTGCACTGGACACCCTCGGTAGCGCCGTCGAGCCTGACCCTGTATCGCGGCGAGCTGTTCCCCGACTGGAAGGGCGATCTGTTCGCAGCCACCCTGGCTGAGCGTAGCGTGCGGCGTATTCGAGTGCGCGACGGCATGCTGGCCGGTGAAGAAATCCTCTTCGAGGAGCTGGGCGAGCGTATCCGCGATGTGCGCAGTGGCCCCGATGGCGCGCTCTACCTGCTCACCGACAGTCCGCAGGGGCGTCTGCTACGGGTGGTGCCCAGCGAGTAACCCTGCATCCGTTACACTGGCGCTCCTGATCAGAATGGGGTCGTAGTGGTGAAGTACCTACAGGGTTATCCGGTTGCCTTGCAGCAACAGGTTCGCCAACTCATTGCCGATGACCGCCTCGGCGACTACCTGGCACAGCGCTATCCGGGGCGACATGCGGTGCAGAGCGACAAGGCGCTGTACGGCTACGTGATGGCGCTCAAGCAGGAGCACCTGAAGAATGCGCCGGCCATCGACAAGGTGCTCTACGACAATCGCCTCGACCTCACCCACCGCGCGCTCGGTCTGCACACGGCGATTTCACGGGTGCAGGGCGGCAAGCTGAAGGCGAAGAAGGAAATTCGTGTCGCTTCGCTGTTTCGCGAGGCGGCGCCAACCTTCCTGCAGATGATCGTGGTGCATGAGCTGGCGCACCTGAAAGAGAGCGAGCACAACAAGGCCTTCTACAAGCTCTGCGAGCACATGCTGCCAGGTTATGCGCAGATCGAATTCGACCTGCGCCTGTACCTGACCTGGCGCGAGATGACCGGCGCCGGCTAACCGCGCAGGCGCACGTTGAGCTGATCGACCACCTCGGCCCAGTCGGCGTCCTCGAGGATTTTCTCGCGCAGGAAGGCCGCCTGCGCCGGGGTCCAGAACGCCGCATCGGCCAGTTTGCGAGTATCTGGCAGCGGTGCATGGGTTTTGATGAAGGCTTCGATGCCGGCCTCGTCATGAGCCAGGCCGAGTTGCTTGAACAGCGTTGCCAGGTCGTGAACGGGCGGTTCCATGGGAAGCTCCTGATGGGTTTGTCATGGGTATCTACCCAAGCATAGCCCGGATAGTTCCCGTTTACTCGACGCTGAGCACCTCGAAGGATTGCGCACCGCCAGCCATGGACAGGCTGATTTCATCGCCTGGCCCCTTGCCCAGCAGGGCGCGGCCCAGTGGCGCGGTACTGCCGAGCACCTGAATCGAGTGACCGGCCTGCTGCAGCTTCATGCTCGCGCCCTGTGGGCCGAGAAACAGCCAGCGTCGCTGCTCCTGGGCGTCGACCAGCTCTATCAGGGCACCCAGCTTGATGCCCTGAGTCTCGTCGAACGGACGCGGGCGTAACTGGCGCCAGGTGATCAGCGTCTGCCGCAGCTCTTCGACGCGACGCGCCTGACCGCTGGCCAGATAGGCCGCTTCCAGCCCCAGGGTGTCGTACTTGTTTTCGGCGACGTTCTCTTCGTGTGTCGCCGCTTCATGGGCGGTGACGGCGGCGAGGGTGGCCTGCTCGAGATCGCTCTGCAGATGGCTGAGTACGTCTTGCAGCAGCAGGTTCTTGTCCATGGCGTGCTATCGGGTTCGAGTGGATGAAGAGATGACGGCCTGACGCCGATAGGGTAGGGCTTCCAAGGCGGCCTTGTGTAGGAGCCCCGCCCCGGGGCGAAGCTTGCAAGTGCGCGCTGCCCTGATTCGCGGCGGGCGCCGCTCCTACGCATTCGCTGCGTTGATACTTAACTGACGGGCACTAGGCTGCGGCCCCTGTTCAAAGGTATTGGGTGGCCAGTTGCACGCGATTACATCCTTCAGCCTTGGCCCGGTACATGGCAGCGTCGGCCGAACGAATCAGGCGGGTGGCATCGTCGTCACCCTGGCTCAGGGCGATACCGATGCTGGCACCCACCCGGACGCTACGATCTTCCAGATGCATCGGCGTGTCCAGCCCCTCCAGCAGGCGCCTGGCCAGATACTGGGCATCGTCTGCCGAATGCACGTTCTCGCAGACCACCACGAACTCGTCGCCACCCAGGCGCGCCGGCAGGTCGCCATCGCGGATGTACTGGCGCAGACGCTGGGCGATCTCGGTCAGCACCTGGTCGCCAAAGCCATGGCCATGCCGGTCGTTGATCGGCTTGAAACCGTCCAGGTCGATCAGCATCACGGCGAGCAGTTCGTTGCGGCGTTGGCTGCGCGCCAGTGCCTGCTCCAGGTGTTGCTGCAGGGCCGTGCGATTGGCCAGGCCGGTCAGTGGGTCCTGCAGGGCCAGCTCACTGAGGCGCTGATTGGCCTGTTCCAGGGCCTGGGTGCGTTCGGTGACGCGCTTGGCGAGGATCTGCTCGTTGAGCTGTAGCGCGGCTTCGCGTTGGCGCTTGAGCTCGTTGAAGCGTGCCGCCAGGGCAAAGGACAGCAGGATCATCTCCAGCCCCGAGCCGATCTGCATGGCGTACAGGGTAAGGAAGTTCGACGGAATCAGGGCGAAGTTGCGTAGCGCCAGCAGCACCGCGCCGGTCAGCAGCATCAGCCAGGCCAGGGCGAACAGGCGAGCACCGGGCACCCGGTAACCAATGCAGACGAAGCTGGTGACCAGCAGTGTCAGGGTGGCGATCAGGCCGGTCAGCGACATCAGCTGCAGCGCGCGCTGCAGTGGCAGCAGCACACTGGCCAAGACGGCTGCACCGATGGCGATGGACAGCATCAGCAGGCCCTTGTCCCAG
>Ga0114984_1001029_pt1 | contig 10441 bp, 10 predicted proteins | sample Shrwel1BS1Day1_FD_96987 | JGI IMG/M metagenome (GOLD analysis project Ga0114984, IMG submission 96987) | Subsurface microbial communities from deep shales in Ohio, USA - Utica-3 well 1 S-1-Day1 | ecosystem: Environmental > Aquatic > Deep subsurface > Shale gas/oil reservoir > Produced water/Flow... | reverse complement strand
TCCACGTACGTTGCAGGAGCAGAACCTGAAGCCCCTCGGTGGTATCTCGTAGCAGGATCAGTGTGGCGGCAGGGCGTATATCCATAGTGTTCCCGTTATGTGCATTTTGTCGGTGCGCGTAGAGAGCAGGGGTGGTGATCGGGATGAGCTTTCCAAAACTGTGCGGAGCCAGGGATGGCGGAGCTCAAGTGCCACAGGGACGTGCTTGAGCGGGTTTTGGAAAGCTCATCCCGATCGCCACTTCCTCCAAATATCGTTGCGCGGAGGTAAAGAGCAAGATAACTGAATATGCCACAGGATGAACAGTAAAACCCAAGAGCGTATGATTCGCGGCAACAGCAACCCGCATCCAGACAGGTGACCAACCGTGGCCCGAATCAAACTCTCCTTCCCGGACGACGCCTTCGTCTTCAAAACCAGAATGCCCGTGCGCATCACCGATATCAACGGCGCCAACCACCTCGGCAACGACGCCCTCATCTCCATGCTGTCCGAGGCCCGGGCCCAGTTCCTCGTGGAATACGGCATGGAAGAAAGCGACCGGCAGGGCATCGGCATCATCATCACCGACCTGGCCACCATGTACCTGTCCGAATCCTTCTACCCGGACATGCTATGCTTCGAAGTCGGCCTGATGGACTTCAACAAGTACGGCGGTGACTTCGTGTTCCGGGTCACCAAGGCCGACGGTGGCAAGCCCGTGGCTCTGGCCAAGTATGGTTTTGTCTTCTTCGACTACCAGCGCCGGCAAGTGGCGCCCATGCCGGACAGCTTCCGGTCACGCTTCGCGGGGAGCGAATCAGGGGATTCCTGAATCCGTCGGTTCAGCAAGTGCCCGCAATCAGGCGGGTGCTTCCTGCTGGCGGAGATGGGTCATGCCCTGACGGTACAGGAAATAGGCGGTGGTGCCGGCCAGCAGGTTGCCCACCAGCGCCCCGGACATCAACCCGGTAAGCCCGGAGATCTGCGAGCCCAGCCACAGCATCGGCAGGTACCAGGCGAACAGCCGCAGGGTGGAAATCAGCAGTGCGCGCATCGGCAGCCCGAGAGCATTGTTCACCGAGACCATCAGCATACACACTCCCAGCCCGCTGTAACTCAGCGGTACCCGTAGCAGATAGTTCACCAGTATTTCCTGCACAGCCGCATCCCGGGTAAACAGTGTCGAGACCAGACCGGAAGCCGCCAGCCAGATCAGTGCCAGCGCCAGCTGCCACACCACGATAAACCGGACCGCAATGCGCACCAGACGCCGGATGGTCTCGAGTTCGCCGGCTCCCAGCAGGCGCCCGATCATCGGCGGCATGGACATGGTCAGAGCCAGCACCACAACGATCGAGAAGAATTCGAGTCGGGTACCCAGCCCCCAGGCCGCTACCGCCGCCGAACCGAAACCGGCCACAAGGGCTGTAGCGAACATGGCCGAGACCGGCGGCATCAACTGACTGACCATGGCCGGTGCCGTGATGCTGCCAAGCTGTCGCAGGGCTGCGGCCAACTTCAGCTGGAACAGGTCAAACCGGAGCCAGTGGCGCCTTATCAGGGCCGGGTAGACCACCAGCGCGCCCAGCCCGAAAGCGGTAATCGTGGCCCAGGCCGCACCCGGCAGACCCCAGCCGAAAACAAAGATGTACAGCGGATCCAGGGCGATGTTGATCAGGCTGGTGGCAATCATCATGTAGCCGGGCAGTTTGGTATCGCCATTGGAGCGACAGACCGCGTAACCGAAATACAGCATCGCTCCGGTCCAGGCCGACACCAGCCAGGGCGCCCAGTACTCCCGGATCACCGGCCGCAGTGCCATTTCTGCCCCCAACAGATCGAGGATCATCGTCTGAAGCAGCCATACCGACAGGCACAGGATCATCGCCAGACTGGCACCGATAGTGACAACCAGACCACCCAGGCGTTGGGCCCGGATTTCGTCTCCCTGGCCCAGGGTGCGGGAGATGATGGCGGTGGTAGCGATGCCGAGGCCCACGTACATGCCGCTGACCAGTTGCTGCATGGGCACCGTGAAACCCAGTGCGGCCAGCGGATCACGCCCGAGCTGACCCACGAAGGCACTGTCGGCCAGGTGGAAGGTCATCAGGGACAGAACGCCGAACAGCATGGGCCAGGTCATGTTATAGAGCTGACGGCCGAGGCTCGTGTTTCCGGATGTCTGGTTCAAAACAGCCTGCGTGGTATCGGGAATGGGTGAAAAGTCAGGGGAGTATAACGCAGATAAGGTGTCGGGTCCGGGGATCAACCCGGACCCGGTCAGGAGGGAATCAGAGTGCGTTCAGGGCAGCGTCGTAATCCGGCTCGTTCTTGATCTCGTTCACCAGTTCGCTGTGCAGCACCTTGTTGTTCTCATCCAGTACCACAACGGCTCGGGCACACAGGCCGGCCAGCGGGCCATCCTGGATGGCGACGCCGTAGTCCTGCTGGAACGCGTAGTTACGGAAAGTGGACAGGGTTTCCACATCCTTCAGGCCTTCGGCACCACAGAAGCGTGAGGCAGCGAAGGGCAGGTCGGCGGAGACCACCAGCACCACGGTGTTGTCGAGGTTGCCGGCTTTCTCGTTGAATTTGCGGGTGGAGGCTGCGCAGACGCCGGTGTCGATGCTGGGAACGATGTTCAGGATCTTTCGTTTGCCGTTCCAGTTGTCGAGTTTGACTTCTTCCAGGTCGCTGTTGGTCAGGGTGAAGGAGGGGGCGTTGTCGCCCGGTTGGGGAAATTTGCCGCTCAGTTCGATGGGGTTGCCGTCCAGGGTGACTTTGCTCATTTTGGCTCCTTGTTGAGTCCGGTTTGGGGTTTTACTGATCTACGCCTTCCAGACTAGTCTGGATGACTTTGATTGTCATTATCGCCCTTTTAGTTGGGTGCCGGTCCGGGCAGTTTAGTCTGTGGCTGAATAACAGCTGAAGTTCTCGTTCCGAAAAGGCCTGATGAAAGCCTGCGACGATATCAAGAGCTTCAAGCCCGCTCAGTCAGACCGCGATGCAAGCCACTCAGCCATCTCCAACCAACTCTCCCGAGGCGCCTTGCTCCCTGCAAGAATCCCCACATGCCCCCCCGGCACAACGCGAAACGTCTTGTCTCCGGAACTCACATGATCCATCACCCGTTTGGCAGCCCCCGGCGTCACCATCGTATCCTCACTGCCGGCAATCGCCAGTAAGTTGGCATTCACGTTCTCCAGCCGGGCAATATCCTCACCGATCTGGATCTCGCCCTTCGACAACTGATTATCGATCCACACCCGAACCACCGTGTCCTGAATGATCCCGCCGGGATAGGCCACCATCCGATCCAGGAACGCCGACATGGTGGCATGGTTGGTTACGAACTCCCGGTCCCCCAGACGCACAACCAGCTCCCAGTACCCCATCACGCTGCCGATCGGATTGGTCAGCTTGAACCCCAGGGTGTTGGCCCAACCGGGGGTATTGAACCAGTGGGATTTCAGGTTGTGAATACGGAAGCCCGTTCGTTTGCGAATCACCTCGGCCGCCTCGGCGATGGCCTGGGACGCCACCCCCATGAATCCGGACGCGTGACTGTCGATGGGGGAACCCAGCACAATGGCATTGCGCACATGCTGGTCCTGGCTCAGGGCGGAATAGAACAGAGTGAACATGCCGCCCATGCTCCAGCCGTGCAGGGACAGCTCCTGCTCACCGCTGTGTTCCCTTACCCGGTTCAGATAGGCGGGCAGAAGCTCCGCGACATAGGTGTGCAGGTTGTAGTGGCTGTGTTCGCGCTTTGGCACCCCCCAGTCAATCAGGTAAACCTCGAAACCCTTGGCGCGCAGGAAACGGACCAGACTGCGCTGTGGAAAGAGATCATAGATGAGCATGTTGACCGCCAGGGGCGGGATGATGACGATCGGGGTGCGGTGAGTGGTGCGTTCCACCGGAATGGTCAGATCGTCCAGTTCGATGAAATCTTCCTGCAACGGTGGGTAGTAGCGCAGGCTGACCAGACCGTCAGAATATAGTGTCTCAAAGGGCGTCTGGCCGGCCTGGACCAGGCTGGCGGCCCGGAACACCCGGTCGAAGGCATTGCCGGCGTAGATTGTAGCCTGGCGGGTCAGACCGGAGGTTTTGTCGAGCACCGACTTGAACGGGTTGGGCATCGGGATTTCCATGGAGCAGTTGATCACACCAGTGTAAAGAAAACAGGTGGCAAGGCTAACCCCGGGAAGGGGTGATGCCTATGGCAAAACCGTCTACCCTGCCGGGCAAACCGGTCACATCGGACCACTGCCCATTATCGTCGGCGCTTGCTATTATGCGGCACCATCGAACCCGAAAACCAAAAGCAGGAAAGCCATGCTCAGTTTCCTCCCGGCCCCGGTCAAGGGCATACTCAATTCCATTCTCCTCGGCATCAATACCCTTTTCTGGTGCATCCTGCTGTACATCCCGGCAATCCTGAAGCTGGTCATTCCGATCAAGGGCTTCCGCATCCTGTGCACCCGCTGGATGATCGCCATTGCCGAAGCCTGGGTCGCCTGCAACATTGGCTGGATGAAGCTCACCCACGGGACCCGCTGGGATGTGAAAGGTGCCGATGAGCTGGAGCGGGAGAGTTGGTACCTGGTGCTGAGCAACCACCAGAGCTGGGTCGATATCATGGCCATGCAGCGGGTATTCAACAGGCGGGCACCGTTCCTGAAATTCTTCCTGAAGCAGCAACTTATCTGGGTGCCGGTAATCGGCCTGGCCTGGTGGGGCCTGGATTTCCCGTTCATGAAGCGCTACACACGGGAATACCTGGTCAAGCATCCTGAAAAGCGGGGGGAGGACCTCAAGGTCACCCGCCAGGCCTGCGAGAAATTCCGCTTCACCCCGGTGAGCATAATGAATTTCGTCGAAGGCACACGGTTTACCCAGGCCAAGCACGACAAACAGAAATCACCCTACAAGCACCTGCTGACCCCGAAGGCTGGTGGTGTGGCCTTTGTGCTGGATGCCATGGGCGATTCCATTGAGACCCTGGTGGACGTCACCATTGCCTATCCCGATGGTGCACCCACCTTCTGGGAGTTTCTCTGTGGCGAGGTGAAGGTTATCCGGATGGAGATCCACACCCAGACCATCCCGGAACACCTGAAGGGCCGGGACTATGCGGCCGATGCCGAGCATCGTCGTAATGTGAAAAACTGGCTGGCGGAACTCTGGCAGGCGAAGGACGCGCGGCTGGAGAGAATGCTGGGAAATCAGTAAGCCGGCGGTTTTTAACCGCCGGCTTCGTCGTTGTCGTTGCGGATTTCCTCGGCGTCCACCAGCTTGAAGTTGATCTGTCGGCGCTCGTCATCCACACCGGCAAAGGTTACGTTCACCCGCTGCTCCAGCTGGAAAATCCGGCCGTTCTTGTTGTGCACCAGGCGCAGGGTGACCGGATCGAAGCTGAACTTGCCCTCCAGGTCCCGGCAGCTGACAAAACCTTCCAGGCCATTGCAGTCCAGGCGTACAAAGAAGCCAGAGGGAACGGTCCGGCTGATAGTACCGGCCATGGGTTCCTCTTTGAGAGACCTGGCGTAGTCGCTCTTGAGCCAGGCTTCCAGTGAATTGGCGGCCTGGCGAGCCCGGATCTGGCTGGCCTGCAGGGCTTCAAGCTGCTGCGTGTTCAGTAGCTTGATCGGAGTGTCCCAGAGGCTGGCCTTGATCAGCCGATGCACGTAGAAGTCGGAGAACTTACGCAACGGCGAGGTGAAGGTGGTGTAAGCACCCAGACCCATGCCCTGGTGCGGGGCCGCCTCGAAACCCAACTCGGCCCGGGCCAGCTGCCGGGAGATGATCGCCTTCACCGGCACCTCCGCCTCCAGCTCTCCGGTCCGTTTCATCAGGGCCTTGAAGCCCTCGGCAGAATTGGCATCCAGGTCCGCCAGGTGCGGAGCGTGGCTTTCCAGCAGCTTGCGGATATTCCCGGCACGGTCGTCGCGCAGGCCCGGATGCTGGATGAACAGACCTTGGCCTTGCTTTTGCAGGAAGTCCGCAGCGCATCGGTTGGCCGCCACCATGCATTCTTCCACCAGACGATGTGCCTCGTTCTGGACCGCCCGTTCAATCACCCGGATCCGCTTGTTTTCGTCCAGACGCAGGCGGAATTCCGGCCGATCGGCGCTCAGCAGGGCATGCTCGCTGCGCCACTTGCGCAGGGCTGTGGCGGCCTGATGCAGCTGGTCCAGACTGTTGGCGACCACATCGGGCAGGGCCTTGATCTCATCGTCCTCACGGCCCTCGATCAGGTGAGATACCAGGTCGTAGCTGAGCTTGCCCCGGGAGCGGATCACCGCCTGGTGAAAGCTGTAATCGCCCAGACTGCCATCGTTATTGACCTGCAGGTCACACACCAGGGCCAGTCGCTTCACCTCCGGCATCAACGAGCACAGACGGGTGCTGATGGCGTCCGGCAGCATGGGCAGGGGCTCGCCCGGGAAATAAATCGCCGTGGCCCGGTTGAACGCTTCTTCCTCGGCCGGAGTGCCCGGTTTGATGACCGCGGTGGGGTCGGCAATGGCGATGGAGAGGGTCCAGCCGGTGGCATTCGGTGTCGCCATCAGGGCGTCGTCCATGTCCTGGGTGCCCGGGCTGTCGATGGTAACGTAGGGCTGATCGGTACGATCCTCGCGGCCCTCCATGAGAGGTTCCAGGCTATCCTCATTCAGGCTGTCCGCCTGTTCCTGAACCGAGTCCGGCCAGGCGTCGGCCAGATCGAAGCTGGCGAGGGTGAAAGACCGCTCGATGCCGGGCTCGCCGGCCTTGCCGATGATCCGCAGCACCCGGGCCTGGCCCTTGCCATCCTTGAACGGGTGGCGGTGGATCTGGCAGTAGATGTAGTCGTCAGGCCGGGCGCCTTTTCGTTCCCTGGGCGGAATGAAAATCCAGCGGTTGATGCCCGGCGTATCCGGCGCCACGAAATGGCCCTTGCCCTTGATCAGGTAGCGGCCGACAAAGGTGGTGAGGTGGGTTTCCAGTACCTCCTCTACCACGCCCTGGGTCTTGCCCTTCTCTACCTCGTGCTCGGTAATGTTGATGCGATCTCCGGGAAGCACTTTCTGCATCTCCTCGGGGGGAAGAAACACATCTCGACCCTCATCGAGGGCAACAAAGCCGAAGCGCCCGCTGGTGGCCTTCACGGTGCCGGGGAAGACCACCTTGTTTTCCTTGATATCGGTTTTGAGCTGGCGCAATTGATTGAGAGCGTCGGCGTTGAGCATGTTAAGACGAACCTGGCTGCAAAAAATTGGATGTGGGGCAGAGTATAACGGTTATGGAAGCAGCCGTCAGATACGGTGTGGTAACCCCGCTACACTAGATTTCCGCCCAGAACCGCTGGAGGTTCGCCAGGGATTTGGTCAGCAGATCAAATTCCGCCGTTTTGCCGTCACGCTCAAAGATCTGGCGGCGGGCGGTGTCGAGGTCAAAGAGCACCTCACGTTGGGCAGGATCGCGGATGGTGCTCTGGATCCAACCGATGGCCACCCGTCGCTGGCCCCTTGTCACCGGCTCTACCCGGTGCAGTGTGGATGAAGGATAGATTACAGCGGAGCCCGCCGGCAGCTTGTAGGACTGCTCGCCAGCGGTGGTGTCCGTTACCAGTTCGCCACCGTCGTAACTTTCCGGATCATCGAGGAACAGGGTGAAGGAAATGTCGGTACGGATGCGGTTCTCGCCCCGGCCCATGACCGGATCATCCACATGATTGCCATAGGTCATCCCGTCCCGATAGCGGCTGAACAGGATGGGCGTCATCTTTCGGGGGCGAACGGCCATCTGGAAGACCGGGTGGCCGGTCATTGCTGCCTCGACTTCTGTCCGGAGCGCTCTCGCCTGGTCCGTGGCGGATGTCATCTGTTCATTATTTTTGACCAGACGTGCATGCCAGCCCGCGGTGTTGCGGCCGTCCTGGAACTGGCCAGCGTCCAGAGCCGCCCGAATCCGGAAAACCTGCTCGGGTATGAGTATGTTGCCTATACACAGAATCATGGTCACTCCTTTGTGTAATGGGAATAATTTGCAATTAGATAAAGTTTTGAAGCATCATGCCGCAACTGGTACCAGTCATCAATGTCGTTGTCGATTCGATAGCGGGCGGACAGTTAAAAGGAGCATTCTGCATGAAAGACCAGAAACTGAAACTCTGGATGGGCATCGGTGTGGCCACCGTATTGGCCGGCTCGGGCGCCTGGGCCGGGGAAGGTGGTGAATCCGGCGATGAGGAAATGGTGAAGGCTGCTGACCATGGTGGTGAAGGTGGCGAGACCCATGGCGGCGAAGGTGGTGAAAACCACGGCGGAGAGGGTGGCGAAAGCCATGGTGGTGAAATGGGCGACGCCTTCAGTTACTTTGCTGCCGGCGGAGAAGGCGGAGAAGGCGGAGAAGGCGGAGAAGGCGGAGCTGCGGTATCGCCAGTGGCTTCCGATGGCGCCCTGCTCGCAATGATCTACATGATGCGGGGGCATCTGATGGCTGCACGGGAGCTGATCAAGGCGGGCAAGGTTGCCGATGGTCGCCCACACCTGACCCATCCCTGGATTGAAGTCTACCCCATGGCAGAGCGTGGCCTGGAAGCCCACGGTCAGGATCAGCTCGGCGAGCGCCTGAAAACATTGGCAGAGGAAGCTGGTAAGGCCGGGAAATGGTCTGATGTCAGTGCCGACTTCAACGCAGCCTGGAAGTCGCTGGAGCAGGCTGTTGCTGCTGTTTCCGGGGATCAGCCCGAGTCTCCGGCCAGGGTGGCGAAAGTGATGCTGTCCCTGACCAAGCAGGCTGTGCTCGAGTACGAAGAGGCCCTTGAGGATGGTCACTTCGTCGCGGTTCATGAATACCAGGATGGTCGTGGTTTTGTGCTGGCTGCCCGGGAATACCTCGAGCGCAACAAGGCAGGCATGATGAAACAGAACAAGGAAGCCTGGCGTGATGCCAACAAGGCCCTGGACGAGCTGCAGAAGGCCTGGCCGACAGCCATGCCACCGGCCTCACCGGCGGTTAAAGTTGCCGACCTGTACGCCAGCCAGGCGCGGCTGGAACTGGCGTTGGCGCCCTACCTGTACTGATGTGAAACCGGCCGGGGCGACTGCCCCGGTTTACACCCCCGGCGACACGGTGGTTTCGTCGGGGCGGGTAATACAGATCTGGCTGACGGCTATTAATTGTACTCGGAGAAAACCCGGGTCTGGCCGGCGCCGTTGAACATGATCACCTTGTAGTGGTCCTGGCGGTCGCCGACTTCCATGCCGGGAGAGCCAAGCGGCATCCCGGGCACACTCAGGCCTCTGGCTTTCGGTGCTTCGGCAACCAGGCGCTGAATGTCACTGGCCGGTACGTGGCCCTCGATCACATAGTCACCGACAAACGCTGTGTGACAGCTTGCCAGGGCCCGAGTCAGCCCGGCCTGGATCTTGATCGGGTTCAGGTCGTTGGTTTCGGTAACCTTCACCTCAAACCCGTTTTCCTCCAGGTGATCGACCCAGTCCGCACAGCAGCCACAGGTCGGGGACTTGTACACGTGGATATTCTGCGCGGCACCACCGGCGAGGGCTGTGGTACTGAAGCCGAGGGCGGCGGCAAGGCCGATGGCAAGGGTGTGTCTGTTCATGGTGTTCACCTCAATGATGTTAGTGTTCGTCAGAGCCTGTGCTGCCGGACCCGCTCAGCCAGAACCACCAGACAATGGCGGCCATCAGAGCAAGTCCTCCGGCATTGACCAGAAAAGTGTCCATCAGTTCTCCTCCTTGTGTTCATGACGCTTCGGCTTGTGACTGGTCTGGAACAGTCGCAGGCGGTTGGCGTTGGAGACCACAGTGACCGAAGACAGGGACATGGCGGCGCCGGCCAGGATCGGATTCATCAGGATGCCCCACAAAGGATAGAGCAGGCCCGCTGCCACCGGTATACCCAGGGAGTTGTATATGAAGGCCCCGAACAGGTTCTGATGAATGTTCTTTACCGTGGCCCGGGAAATCTCGATGGCATCGGGTACCCCGTGCAGGGAGCCACGCATCAGCGTAATGGCGGCACTCTCGATGGCCACATCCGTGCCGGTGCCGATGGCGAAGCCGACATCGGCTGCCGCCAGTGCCGGCGCATCGTTGATACCGTCCCCGACCATGGCGACGGTATGGCCTTTGCCCCGCATCTCGCTGACCACCTCGGCCTTGTCCTCGGGCAGGACTTCCGCCCGGTAATCGTCAATGCCCGCCTTGCTGGCGATGGCCCTTGCGGTTGCCTCCACATCACCGGTAACCATCATCACCTTGATGCCGGCGTCATGCAGCCGTTTGATGGCGGCTTTTGAGTCGGGCTTGATGGCGTCCGCGACTCCGATCACCCCCAGAACCTCATCGCCAAGGGCCAGGAACAGGGGGGTGCCGGCCTCTTCCGCAATGGTATCGGCGGCCTCCGAGAGCTTGTCCAGCGTCAGGCCCTCGCCTTCCAGCCAGCG
>Ga0114984_1001027_pt1 | contig 10452 bp, 11 predicted proteins | sample Shrwel1BS1Day1_FD_96987 | JGI IMG/M metagenome (GOLD analysis project Ga0114984, IMG submission 96987) | Subsurface microbial communities from deep shales in Ohio, USA - Utica-3 well 1 S-1-Day1 | ecosystem: Environmental > Aquatic > Deep subsurface > Shale gas/oil reservoir > Produced water/Flow... | reverse complement strand
GTTTCCTTGTCCAGATCGGCCAGCAGCTCGTGGGAGATCTTGGCCATGCGGATTTCGGTATAGCGCATGGCCGCCGCCGAATCGCCATCGACCGAGCCGAAGTTGCCCTGACCATCCACCAGCATGTAGCGCATGGAGAAGCTCTGCGCCATGCGCACGATGGTGTCATACACCGCGCTGTCGCCATGGGGGTGGTACTTACCGATCACATCCCCCACCACACGGGCGGATTTCTTGTAGGGCTTGTTCCAGTCGTTGTTCAGTTCGTTCATGGCGAAAAGCACCCGCCGATGAACCGGTTTGAGGCCGTCACGCACATCCGGCAGCGCCCGCCCGACGATGACGCTCATGGCATAGTCGAGATAGGATTGTTTCAGCTCATCTTCGATGTTGACTGGCAGAACTTCTTTGGCTAAATCACCCATTCGCTCAGCTTTCCTTGATCCGGTGCCCGCGCGCACCCGGTTGGCGCGCTTTCAAACCGCGGGAGTATACCACAGATGGGTGCGCTTCACTCCCACCCGTGAGCCCCCCGGCGGGGAGTCAGGCACCATCGATCAGCGGCTGCAGCGCCCTGGGCAGGGCACTCCGACGCTGGCGCAACAACGGTGTGAGATGCTGTTTCCAGATCTGGGGGGCTGTCATGTCGGGCCAGCCCAGAAGCGCCAGATACTCTTCCCGGAAAAGCGGCTCCTCCACCTCCGCCTGCTCACGAAAATCCAGCAACCAGGCTGACAGGTGGAGCAGCGCCACCCGCAGCCGGACATCCGCCGGCAGCCGCTCGGGCGGAACAAAGCGGGGGTAGTGTTGCAGAGCGATGGTGCGCCAGACCGGCTCGGGCAGCTGCCAGACTTTGAGCAGCTGTGCCCCCACCACCCCCGGGTGCACCTGAGCGATCATCGCGTTGAACGCCGGATGGCGGCGCTGCAACAGCTCGATCACCACCCGCCCCACATCGTGCAGCAGCGCAATGGTCGCCATTTCGGCGGCCCTCGCCTGGCCGCTGGCCTGGGCCAGGGCGAACGCCAGATAGGAGATCAGCAGGGCGCGGTGATAGCTGGCACGAAACGGTTCGGTGTCCGGCAGACACTTGCGCAGACTTTCCGCCATGATGACCTGATACACACCTTCAAAGCCCAGCAGGCTCACGGCATGACTCAAATCGGTAATTTTTTGCTCGAAGTTGTAGCGGGAGGAGTTGATCGCCTTCAGCAGCGTGGCGGTCAGCGCCGGGTCCTGGCGCACCAGCTCGGCCACCTGAGCGTGAGTGCTGTGCTCATCCTGCAGCCGATCGAGCAACGCCACGCTGGAGAGCGGCAGGCGCGGGATGCGCCCGATGATCTGCCGTACCGGCTCGGAGGCGGCAAACTGTTCACCCGCCCGGGCGGTCGAGGTAAACAGGGCCGCCGATAGCCTCGCATAACGCTGCTGCGCTCGACCGACCTGCTCCAGTAGCTGGATCAGATGCACCCCCGCCGAGCGCTGCGCCAGTTGCAGCAGTTGCAGCCGGGTCGCCTCATGCAGCTGATTGAAGCGGGTCTCACTCAGCCACAGCAAGGCGCCATCCGCGCTGGCGCTGAGCGAGAAGCGCGGTAGCTGGGCCCCGGCCAGGCCCATCAGGTTCAGCGCCGAATCCACCTCGAGGCAGGTCACCTGCTCCGTTTGTTCCGTTGCCAACCGCAGCCGTATTCCGCCTGAGCGCAGCAGAATGAAACCCTCGCCCAGCGCCGGGGTGGCGGCCAACAGATCATCCCCCGCGGCGAAGCGTACCAGCTCGGCCTGATTGAGCAGCTCGATCGTCGCCGCCTCCGGCAGCCGCGCCAGCCCTGCCCGCACCTCCTCCCCCGCCCCTGCGGGTGCGTTTTTTTGCCCCTGCGGCGGTTCGTTTCGCTTCCAGAAAGCCATCGTGCCACCTCCGTTCCCTGGCCATGAAGGTCCGGGTGAATTTCGCCCCCAGAACCATGGTGCTAGAATGCGGCACAATCGAATATGGACGCAAGGGCAAAACGATGAGTGATGAGCGCACCCCGAATATCGATCCGGCCGAAATAGCCAAGTTCGAGGCGCAAGCCAGCCGCTGGTGGGACCCCGACAGCGAGTTCAAACCGTTGCACGATATCAATCCGCTGCGGGTGGATTTTATCGACCGCATCGGTTCTCTGGCGGGCAAGCGCGTGCTGGATGTGGGCTGCGGCGGTGGCATCCTCGCCGAGGCGATGGCGCACCGGGGCGCGACGGTAACCGGTATCGATATGGGGGAAGCCCCGCTCAAGGTGGCCCGGCTGCACGGCCTGGAGAGTGGTGTCAGCGTCGACTACCGCCGGATCACGGTGGAAGATCTGGCCGATGAGCAGCCCGCCAGCTTCGATCTGGTAACCTGCATGGAGTTACTGGAGCACGTTCCCGACCCCGAGTCGGTGGTGCGCGCCTGCGCCCATCTGGTCAAGCCGGGCGGGTGGGTGTTTTTCTCCACCCTGAACCGCAACCCCAAAAGTTACCTGTTTGCCATTCTGGGGGCCGAAGGGATGCTCAATCTGGTCCCGGGCGGCACCCATGAGTTCAACCGCTTCATCCGCCCGGCGGAACTGGGCGCGTGGGCACGCAGCGCCGGCCTGAATCTGGAGGAGATGACCGGTCTGGTCTACAACCCCTTCACCAGGGTGTACCGGCTCGATCCTGACGATGTCAGCGTCAACTACATGGTCGCCTGCCGACGGAACCCGGAATGATGGCGACCCTCGACGCCGTGCTGTTTGATCTGGATGGTACCCTGCTCGACAGTGCCCGCGACTTCCACCCGATCATCAACCGGCTGCTGGCGGAAGCCGGACGCGATCCGATCGGGTTCGACGCGCTGCGCAGCCAGGTTTCCAACGGGGCCGGCGCCATCGTGGCCCATGCGTTCCAACTGGAACCGCAGGCCGAGGCGTTTCAGGCCCTGCACCGGCGCCTGCTGGAGCACTATGCGGCCGACCTCTGCCGCCACGGGCGGCTGTTTGCGGGCATCGAGCCGCTGCTGAGCTGGCTGGAACAGATGGGCACCCCCTGGGGCATCGTGACCAACAAACCGCAACGGCTCAGCCTCGCCGTGCTCGAGCGGCTGAACCTGAGCGGGCGCTGCGCCAGCCTGGTCTGCCCGGAGGATCTCCGTTCAGGCAAGCCTGACCCGGAGGGACTCTGGCTCGCCTGCCAACAGCTGCAGGCAAAGCCGGCACGGTGCGTCTACGTTGGCGATCACCGACGGGACATCGAAGCCGGCCTGGCCGCGGGGATGATCACCATCGCGGCGGCCTGGGGCTACCTGCCCCCCGGCGAGCGGGTGGAGGAGTGGAACAGCCATTATCTCGCCCTCCAGCCATCAGAGCTGCAACACCTGCTAAACTCATTGCTGTCACAAGCCGAACCCCCACGCCCGGAATGACCGGGCAGTTCAAGGAGCCAAGGATGTTTCACTACGTTGCACCGACCGATCTGCTCAACGACCGGATCATTCTGGTGACCGGCGCCGGCGACGGGATAGGTCGTGCCGCCGCCTGGCACTACGCCCAACACGGCGCCACCGTGGTGCTGCTCGGTCGCACGCTGGAAAAGCTGGAATCACTCTATGATGAGATCGAAAGCGCCGGCCTGCCCCAGCCCGCCATCGTCCCCATGAAACTGGATACAGCGCAGGAACATGATTATATCGAGCTGAGCAACCAGCTCCACGATGAGTTCGGTCGCCTTGATGGCCTGCTGCACAATGCCGGCATCCTCGGTATGCGCACCCCGATCGAGAGCTACGACCCGATCACCTGGGAACAGGTGATGCGGGTCAACGTACACGCCCCCTTCTTGATGACGCAGGCGCTGCTGCCCCTGCTGCACCACTCCCCTGACGCTCGCGTGATCTTCACCACCTCCGGAGTGGGGCGCCGCGGGCGTGCCTACTGGGGAGCCTATGCGGTATCGAAGTTCGCCACCGAGGGGATGATGCAGGTGCTGGCCGACGAGCTGGACAACGACCCCACCATCCAGGTCAACGCCATCAACCCGGGCCCGACCCGCACCCAGATGCGCCACTACGCCTACCCGGCCGAGCCTCCCGAGAGCAACCCCACCCCGGCCGAGATCATGCCGCTCTACCTCTATCTGATGGGGCCGGACAGCAAGGGGGTCAACGGCCGCTCCATGGATGCCCAGGGGGAGGAATCCGCCTGAGCGGGCCGCTCAGCCCCGCCGGCCGCGGTGACCGGTGATCCGTTTGCCCACCGAGCGGGCCTTGATCTTGTTGCCACGGGGGCGCGCCTCCGCCGCCGGCTGCCCCCGCTCCACCGTCTGTCGCACCCGCTGCCGCTTGTAGAGGCGCTGCTCTTTTTCCGCCTCGTTCGGTGTTGGGCGGTGGGTACGGGCAACCTCCAACTCCAGCTCACGGGCCAGCAACGCTACCTCTTTGGGTGGCAGTTCGCGCCAAGTGCCCACCTTGATGTCACTGGGCAGAAACACCGGGCCGAAGCGCACCCGCTTGAGGCGGTTGACCTGCACACCCTGCGACTCCCACAATCGCCGCACCTCCCGGTTGCGCCCCTCCATGACAACACAGTGGTACCACTTGTTGGCCCCCTCCCCGTCGAAGTAGCGCACATCGGTGAATTTGGCGATACCGTCATCCAGCAAAACCCCCTGCTTCAGCCGTTCCAGCATGGCGTCATCCACCGCGCCCAGCACCCTGACCGCATATTCACGGTCCATCTGCATGGAGGGGTGCATCATGCGGTTGGCCAGCTCGCCGTCGGTGGTGAAAATCAGCAAGCCGGTGGTATTGATATCCAGCCTGCCAACGGCGATCCAGCGCCCCTGCCTGAGGGGGGGAAGATTGTCGAACACCGTCGCCCGCCCTTCGGGATCATGCCGTGTGCAGACCTCCCCCAATGGCTTGTTATAGATCAGCACCCGACACTCGGCCGTGGTGGCAAAGGTGAGCGTGGCGGGCTTGCCATCCACGACGACCTTGTCATCGGCACCGACCCGGTCGCCCAGCCTGGCCGGCTGGTCATTCAGGAGGATGCGGCCCTCCTCTATCCAACGCTCCATCTCACGACGTGAGCCAAAACCGGAGCGCGCCAAAACCTTTTGCAATTTTTCATCGGACATTTTGACGTCTCTTTTGTGCGTGGGCCAACCGAAAGGCCCCATTGCTAGTGGCAGGGAGCAGTGACAAACCAAAAAAGCCCCTCCGGGTTTCCCCGAAGAGGCCATTGCGCCCCGCGCATCATGCCCGATCACTCGATGGTGGGCAACTGCTCCTTGGTTATATTGTGCGCCAGCATATATTCACGGAAGGCCACCGGCGTGCGGCCACGACCGGACCAGGTATGCTCGTGTCCCTCGCTGTCGGTAATGATATATTTGGCCTTGACGCTCTTTTTACGCATCTCCGGTTCGATGGTCTCTTTCAACTCATCCAGTCCGATACCGGCTTTGCGCATCAGCTGGTGAATCTCCTCCACCTGCTGTTTTTTGGCCAGCTGTTCCTCCTCTTCGCGACGCTTGGCCTCTTCGAGCTCGACGCGGATATCATTGAGGTCAGCGATAACCTTGTCGATCTCTCCCAAGGTCATCTCTTGACAGTATTTGCGCAGGGAGTTTTTGCGGGTCAGGATCTTGCTAAAATCTGTCATAGTTGACTGCCATTGCTTAATTGAAGGATTCGATGCGCCCTATTATCGCTGCCAAATATTTTTTTTCAATACTGACCGTGCAAAATCCTATTTAAAATTGGAAGTATCACCAGCCCCCTCCCGAACCACCTCCGGCACCTCACCGACCATATTGATCACGCTGGTCGCTTCCATGCCACAATAGCCACCATCGATGATCAGATCCACCTGATGCTGAAGCAGCTCCCGCATTTCGTAGGGGTCGGTCAACGGTAACTGATCCCCCGGCATGATCAGGGAAGTACTCATGATAGGCTCGCCGAGCTGGGACAACAGGGCGGTCACAATCGGATTATTTGGCACCCGGATGCCGATGGTGCGCCGCTTCGGGTGTAGCAACCGGCGCGGCACCTCCGTCGTGGCGGGCAAAATGAATGTATACGCTCCGGGAGTATGCGCCTTCAGCAAGCGAAAGGTCTGATTATCCACTTTGGCATAGGTGCCAATGGCGGCGAGATCGTCACACACCAGAGTGAAGTTGTGTTTATCATCCAACTGCCGAATCCGCTTGATGCGATCCGCCGCCTTTTTATCACCCAGATGACAGCCCAGCGCATAGGCACAGTCGGTGGGGTAGATGACAACTCCACCGGAACGAATTATCTCCACCGCCTGCTGAATCAGGCGGGGTTGAGGATTTTCCGGGTGGATCTGAAAAAACTGGCTCATGCTGCAAGCCTCCTGTCGAATCGGCACTGATCTGCTTCAGCGCCCGATGAAGTCATGGATAAGATGTCTGTCGCTTTCGACGCGGGGAAAACGTCCCAGCCGCGTCCAGACCATTTCCGGGCGATGGAAGTCACTGCCGGAGGATATTTTGAGGTTCAGACTCTCCGCCAGGCGCAGCAACAATCCCACCTGCTCCTGGCTGACATTGGGGCAGCCGATTTCGATAGCGTCGATACCGAACCGGGCCAGCTCAGCCAACAACAGCCTCAGCCTGGAAAAGGTCAAATGGTATTTCGTGGGGTGGGCCAGCACAGAAAGCCCACCACTTTTTCGAATAATGTCGATCGCGGCGGGAACATCCGGCCACTGTGCCTGGACATCCCCCACCTTGCCCTGCCCCAGATAACGGTCGAACGCCTCGTTCTCACTGCTGACCACCCCGGCCGCCTGGAGCGCACGCGCAAAATGGGGGCGACCGATCTGGCCCGCCCCTGCCTGCGCCCGGGCCTGCTCGAGAATGGTATCCGGCACCACCCCCCGGGCAACCAGCTTGTGCGCGATGGTCTCTGCCCGGGCCGTGCGCAGTTCGGTCAGCCGAGCCATGTAGTCGCGCCAGCCGGGATAGCCGGGATCGATCCCCAACCCCAGCAGGTGCAACACCCGCCGCTGCCACAGGCAGGTCAGCTCCACACCGGGGATCAGCGTCACCCCGGCCGCATCGGCCGCCCGCCGCGCCGGCGCCAACCCCGCCAGTGTATCGTGGTCGGTCAAGGCGATATACTCGAGCGACGCCTCGACCGCCATGGCGACCAGCTCCGACGGGGACAGTGCGCCATCGGATGCGGTACTATGCATGTGGAGGTCGAACCCTGGCAGCACGCCCTCTTTGCCGGATACAGTCACAATAAGCTGTTTACCTCTGAAATGAACCGATCAACAACCACGTTAGCGGCCCGATGAAACTACTATTTGATTTTCTCCCCGTCATTATATTCTTTGCCGTGTATAAATTCAGCGGCGACATCATTTTGGCCACCGCGGTGCTGATTCCCGCCACGCTGGCCCAGATGGCATACACCTGGTTCAGAACCCACCGGATCGAAACAATGCAGTTGGTCACCCTTGGTTTGGTGGTCACGCTCGGCGGCGCCACCGTCCTGCTGGAGAACAAGGCGTTCATTCAATGGAAGCCGACCGTGGTCAACTGGTTGTTTGCCACAGCTTTCCTGTCGAGCCAGTTTATCGGCCAAAAACCGATCGTGCAGCGCCTGATGGAGAGTAGCCTCGAGCTGCCCGGCCACGTCTGGAGCAAGCTCAATATCGCCTGGGTGATCTTCTTTACCCTCATGGGGATCGCCAACCTGGCCGTGGTCTACACGCTGAGTGAGGAAGCGTGGGTCAATTTCAAGCTGTTCGGCATGCTCGGCTGCACGCTGGTGTTCGTGACAGGCCAGGGGCTTTACCTCTCGAAGCAGCTGCCCGAACAGAAAGAAACCAATGGAGAGCGTTGAGCGCGATGTTCTATGCCATCATTGCCACTGATATCAAACACTCACTGCAGCGGCGCCTGGCAGCGCGACCGGCGCATCTGGCGCGCCTGGAGCAGCTCAAACAGGAGGGCCGCCTGCTGGCTGCCGGCTCCCACCCTACCATCGATGGCGAAGACCCGGGGCCTGCCGGGTTCAGCGGCAGCCTGATCATTGCGCAATTCACCTCGCTCGAAGCCGCCCAGCGATGGGCCGATGCCGACCCCTACCACAAGGCGGGGGTTTATCAAACGGTCACTGTAAAACCATATAAAAAAGTTTTACCCTGAGCTAGTATACGCGCTGGCTGCAGAGACCTACTCGAGGTTACACTGGACTGACGACTGTAGTCGATCATGGGGCTGGCGTTGAGGAAAATTCTGATCGAATGCTCTATACTCACCCAATAGCGAAAACATCCACTTGGCACAAAGGATATGACGATGAAGAAAATTGCAATTGCTGCCGGACTGGCGATGGCGCTGAGCACCCCTGTCGCGGTGCAGGCTCAGGTACCAGGCTATGTCGTAAACAGTGACAACACCATTTGGCGCACCCGGTTCGACGAGTGCTGGCACACCGGCGACTGGAGCAAGGCCAAGGCGGTTGTTGATGGCTGTGACGGTTACGTGGCTCAGGTCGCTCCGGCTCCCATGGCAGCCCCTGCACCTGCCCCCACCCCGGTTGTGGCCGATGTGGAGAAGAAGTTCGCCCTCTACTTCGACTTCGACAGCACCAAGGTGGCTGATGTCGGTAGCATCGTCAACTACATCGGCTCGCTGTCCAGCCTGAAGAGCGTGAAACTGGTGGGTTACGCCGATTTCATCGGCTCAGAGGCCTACAACGAACAGCTCTCCAAGCGTCGCGCCGAAGCGGTGGCCGCCAAGCTGAGCCAGGCCGGCGTGGACTCCAACAAGATGTCCATCGGCTACATGGGCGAGTCCGCCCCGGTTGCAAACTGCACCGGTCGGGGTGCCGAGCTGATCGCGTGTCTGCGGCCCGATCGTCGGGTAGATGTTGAGATCGTGGGTCAAAAGCGCGTTCAGCAATAAGAACCGCCCACTCACTAAAAAGCCGGCCTTGAGCCGGCTTTTCTCATCTGGACCAAGGGGCATGGGACGCTGAACCAATCCTTGCCCTCAAGCGTCAGTCACACCACGGCCCAGCACCAACAGCACTGGCCTTGCCCTTGGCGCACGGCACCATTCCGCGCCTCATCTGGGTTGTGTGAACGGATATAGGCAAACCCTTCACCCATCACCAGCTCGAAACCGATATTGGAAGGTATGGCAACAAAGGTGGCAGAGCGGGCTTCAACAGTGCTGCGTTCCTCCCGTGTACGTGGGGAGGGGGCGTTTCCCTGCATGGAAACAGTGTTCACTTCGGCCGCCATCACCCTATACCCCAGCCTGGCCAAGCGACCAGTTATGTCGCCTGCGTACCGAATAATCTTCCCTGATCCGCTACCTGTCCGCGTCCATTTGATATGATGCGACGCAGCATGGATTGACCGTATCTGCCGGTGCCATCTGCACCGTGCCGACAGACAACACACAGCGACAACCTGGGATAACTGAATGGCCATCAAAAAATCGGAACTGTACTCGTCTCTTTGGGCCTCTTGCGATGCCCTGCGCGGCGGCATGGACGCTTCGCAGTACAAGGACTATGTCCTGTTTATGCTGTTCATCAAATACATCACCGACAAGTATGTGGATTCGGATGACTTCGCCCCGCCGGTCACCATCCCTGATGGCGCCAGCTTCAACGACATGGTCAAGCTCAAGGGCAAGACCGATGTCGGTGACAAGATCAACACGCAGATCATTCAGCCGCTGATCGAGGCCAACGATCGCCTGTCACGCAGCGACTTCCCGGATTTCAACGACCCCAACAAGCTGGGCGAAGGCAAGGCGATGGTGGATCGCCTGACCGATCTCATCTCCATATTTCAGAAGCCGGAACTCAACTTCGCCAAGAACCGTGCTGAGCATGATGATATTCTGGGCGATGCCTACGAATACCTGATGCGTCACTTCGCCAGCGAGAGCGGCAAGAGCAAGGGGCAGTTTTATACCCCCTCCGAAGTGAGCCGTATTCTGGCGCAGGTGCTGGGCATAGGGCCACACAACACCACCGCCCGTACCGTGGCCTACGACCCGACCTGTGGCTCCGGCTCGCTGCTGTTGAAGGTGGCCGCCGAAGCGGGCAAGCACATTACCCTTGAGGGGCAGGAAAAGGATGTCAGTACCGCCGGTCTGGCGCGCATGAACATGATCCTGCACGACTTCCCGACCGCCAACATCGTACAGGGCAACACCCTCGCCAACCCCAAGTTCAAGGACGGCGAGCAGCTACGCACCTATGACTATGTCGTGGCCAACCCGCCGTTCTCGGACAAAGCCTGGAGTACCGGCATCGCCGTGGACAATGATCCCTACCAGCGTTTCAAGATGAAGCAACAATGGTCGGGACGGCAGAATTTGAACCTGTTTCATGACATTTCCGTCGCCCTATCCAAGCATACCCAAACCAACTCAACCCCACAGCTGACGCGG
>Ga0114984_1001026_pt1 | contig 10463 bp, 10 predicted proteins | sample Shrwel1BS1Day1_FD_96987 | JGI IMG/M metagenome (GOLD analysis project Ga0114984, IMG submission 96987) | Subsurface microbial communities from deep shales in Ohio, USA - Utica-3 well 1 S-1-Day1 | ecosystem: Environmental > Aquatic > Deep subsurface > Shale gas/oil reservoir > Produced water/Flow... | reverse complement strand
GTGTGGTAATCGATCACTTCGTGCACCCCGAGTTCCGCCAGAAAATCGCGGTTTCGCGCCGAGGCCGTGGCAATGACATGGGCGCCCCGCTCCAAGGCAAACTGCACCGCGAAATGACCGACACCACCGGCACCGGCGTGGATCAGGATCTTCTGCCCGGACTCCAGCTTGCCCATCTCGAACAACCCCTGCCAGGCGGTCAGTGCCGCAAGGGGGATACCTCCGGCCGTCACCAGATCCAGTTCCTCTGGCACGATCGCCAGCTCATCCGCTGCGGCCAGGGCAAACTCGGCGTAGCCTCCACCGGCGGCCGGGAACCCCACCATGCCCATCACGCGGTCACCCGGCGCCAGGGTCGTCACTCCGTCGCCCACAGCAACCACCTCACCGGCGACATCATAGCCTGGCGTCCAGGGCAGCGAGTTCTCGATCTGGCGCGCCGCAAAACCCAGCCCTTTGCGGGTCTTCCAGTCGATGGGGTTCAGGCCGGCGCCATGAACCCGCACCAGTACCTGGCCATCTTCAGGCTGTGGCACCGGGCTTTCGATCACCTGCAGGACATCCCGTTCACCAAAACGGTCATAGACCACGTGGCGCATGGAAGTATCGATGTTGTGTTCATTGGTGGATTCCATGGGTCTCTCCAGACTTCGGTGGTAATGATCGGAGCTAACTGAGACAGACGCTTTCAGACTAGCAGAAAACCGGCTCCGGGGAAGCTCACTCCGGGGCCAGGCCCTTGCCGACCCTGACCGAGGCCGCTGACAGGATCTCGGCAAACTCCTTCGGTGCGCGGGACGGTCGCTGGGTTTTCATGTTGACGCAGGCATGGGTGGAGACCGCCCGCACCAGGGTTTTGCCATCCGCCGGGCGCACCAGCTGGAACTGGCGGGAGGAGCGCAAGCGCCCGTCAAACCCGGTCAGCCAGGTACCCAGAATAAGCCTATCCCCGGCGTTGGCGGAGGCCAGGTAGTCGATCTCGGTACGGGTGATGGCCATGGCCTTGCCGGTGGCCTCATGCAACTCCCAGGTCATGCCCAGGCTCTCGATGTGGGCCCAGCTGACGTCTTCCAGCCAGCGGACATAAACCACGTTGTTGGCGTGCCCGAGGCGATCGGTGTCCTCCTCGCGCACGGTAATTTCGAGGGTGAAGGGATCCGGCAGGTCCCAGTCAATGTTCTGTTCGGCGGTCATTCGTCAGTGTCTCCGAGCCCCGGAATGGCGTGCAACGGTAGCCGCCCGATACGGTCGTTGTGAAGTGAACCAAAGTATAGAACCCCGTCGTGGGGATTCACCGAGGTGATTTCCTGCAAGTGAGTGCCGCGGGTATCGTGCAGACTGGTAATGGGATTGCCGTCCCGGTCGAAGGCCACCACCAGGCCATATTCCTGGGGTGCCGGTTTCAGGCTGTCCGGCAGCTTGGCAACCAGGTCCTTGAGCCAGGGGGAGCGGTGCAAGGTATCAACCTGGGCGTTGCGCAGTGTGGGGAATGCCACCCAGTAACGGCCCTCTTCATCCACCGCCAGGTTATCGGGAAACCCGGGCAGGTTGTCGGCAAAGACTTCGGCCCGGCCGGCCCGGGGGCCTTGCAGCCAGTAACGCAGGATCCGGTATTTCCAGGTCTCGTTGACCAGAATAAAGTCTCCGTCCGGCGAAACGGCGACACCGTTGGCGAAGTGCAGGTTACCCAGCAGGACTTCGGCCCGACCGGTGCGGGGTGAATAACGCAGCAGACGACCGTGGGGACGCATTTCCAGCAGGTCTAGCCGGTAGTCCGGCTGATGGAAGCGTGAGCTGGCATCGGTGAAATAGATGGTGCCATCCGGGCCGATGTCCACATCGTCGGTAAACCGGAACGGTGTGCCCCCGGCCTCCCGGGCCAGCACGGTCACGGTCTTGTCCGGGGCAATGGACAGCAGCCCTTGCCAGGCGTCCGCAACGATCAGGTTGCCCTCGCGGTCAAACACCATCCCCAGTGGCCGGCCTCCGGTCTCAAGCCACTTTTCAACGCGACCGTCAGGGAAGACCCGGACGATGAAACCGTCCTGAGTACCGCTGTAGAGAACGCCGTCCGGCCCGACCGTGGTGTCTTCCGGCCCATAGACCTGGCCCCGGGCCAGCAGGTCCGCCAGGCGAAGCCGTTCGTTGGGTGCCAGGATCCCGGTCAGCGGTGGTGGCGAAGGCGGCTCCCAGGCCTTGCTGTCAATGGGCGACGGCGTCAGTAGAAAACTGCCGAGCAAAAGAAACACCACCAGCAACCCGATCAACAACCACTTCATAGAGTGCGTCCGCCCGTTGTTATTTTCCGATTTCCCCGCCAGGACAATGGCCTAACCATAGCAGACGGGGGCCAGACCATGAAAACGACCCGCGCCAGACGGCTCCGGAATCAGGTTTCGCTCTCGAGGAAACGGCGGCAAAGGGCAGCAAAGGTATCGGCTTTCTCGGCATGCAACCAGTGGCCGGTGTCCTGGATGATGCGCAGCTCGGCCGACGGAAACAGCCGCATGATCTGGTCCCGGTGTTTTTCCTGGATATAGGCGGATTCTGCGCCCTTGAGGAACAGGACTGGACCGTTGAAGGGGCCGTCACCCTCGGGGGCTTTGGCCAGATTTTCATAGCAGTCATCGATCACCGGCAGGTTCAGCCGCCACCGGAACATGGGGACGTCAGTGGTCTGTTCTTCGCTGGGCACCCGCTCCAGGTTCTTCAGCAGGAACTGCCGGACGCCGGGGGTCTCGACAAATTCCGCCAGCAGCTTGTCGGCATCCTGGCGGGAGCGCACGGCGGTCAGATCCAGACTTCTCAGCCCCTCGAGAATGGCATCGTGACGGGGTTTGTAACTGACCGGCGCGATATCCGCCACGATCACCTTGTCCACCCGCTCCGGCGCCATCAGGGCCACCTGCATGGCCACCTTGCCTCCCATGGAATGCCCCAGGAGTGAGGCCTTGTCCAGACCCTGGGCATCCATGTAGGCAAGTACATCCTCCGCCATGGAGGGGTAGTCCATGGTATCGGTATGCGGAGAGCTGCCGTGGTTGCGCTCGTCCAGGGCGTGAATCTGCCATTCATCCTGCAGCCGGCGCGCAATCCCCCCGAGGTTTTCCAGTGACCCGAACAGGCCATGCAACAAGATCAGGGGTTTGCCTTCGCCGGTAATTCGATGATTCAGCTCGACACTCATGGACAGACAGCCTCCGCATTGGACAGGATTGTTCTCGGAGCGGATACATTACCATTGCCAGCCCAGCGAGCAAGGCAGGAGATTGTCGGGACGAAAAAAAGCCGGGGGTTACCCGGCTTAAGGTCATAGGCTGAACGCCTGTCTGATCAGCAGTAGAAAATGCTGTCCAGATATTCCGCGAGAGCAATCACGTTCTTGCGTTCCTGCTCGCTATGGGGCACAAAGATTTCCTGTTCCATACAACACCTCCATCAAGTGTGCATTCATTACTCCAACCTGATGGGATGATGCTATCGTTGTAAGGCACAGAGGCCGTTGACAAGTTGTCCCATACGCTTGACATTTTGTACCAGTGTCCATGACAGCCTGTTAACTTTCAGAAGGAATGTTGTGAGTTCCTCGCACCCGGATACCCCTACAGCCCAGACTCCCGGCGTTGCCGCCTCCAGCACGCTGGCGCTGGTGCATTACCTGGAGCGCCAGGGTGTACTGGACCGGAGCCGGATCGCCGGTATCACCGGGCTGGGCACCGGTGAACTCGAAGATCCCGACCGCAGGGTGCCTGCCGAGGCCCACTACCGGCTGTGGGAGTATGCCGAACAGATCACCGGGGACGCCGGTGTCGGGCTCCATGCCGGCAAGCTGGTCGACCCGGAACGCATGGGCCTGGTGGGACACGTGTTTTTCAACTGCGACACCCTGGGCGAGGCGGTAACCCAGTATGTCCGCCTGCACCGGCTGATCAACGAATCGGTCATCCTCACCTTCGAGCAGAGCGGCGACACCGCGATCCTGACCTGGCAACCGGATACCCCGGAACACTACTGCCGCCAGGACATGGACCGGACCCTGGCCGCTGCCATGAGCCGGACCCGGCATTTCATCCACCCCGGCTTCCAGGCCGAATGGGCCGAGATTGCCCATGAAAAGCCGTCCTACGCCAACGAATACGAACTGCTGCTGGGCGGCCCGGTGAGTTTCGGCCACGGCATCACCCGTGTTGCCTTTGACAGCCGGCATCTGAGCCACCCGATACCTCACCGCAACCCCTACGTGTATTCGGCGGTTCTTCGCCAGGTCAACTTCCTGCTCGCCCGACTGCAGACCCGCCGCTCGTTCAGCCGCAAGATCCGCCGGCTGATTTCCCGGCAGATGGCGACCGACCGGATCGATGCCGACACCCTGGCCCGCCAGTGTCACATGAGCCGCCAGACCCTCTACCGAAAACTCAAGAAGGAAGGGCTGAGTTTCCACGAACTGGTGGAAGAGGTGCGCAAGGACAAGGCCCTGCGTTATGTCGCCGCCGACCATTATGCGTTGGGTGAGATCGCGTTCCTGCTGGGCTTTTCCGAACTCAGCGCCTTCAGCCGGGCATTCAAGCGCTGGACCGGGCAGGCGCCGGCGCAGTACCGGGCCGACCACCTGGGTGCTGATACCGGCACCACGGACTCCGGGAGTACGGCATGACGGAGGGCTTTCCGCTGATTGCCATCGCTGTCGGCCTGCTGTACCTGGCGGCACTGGCCTGCATCTACCGGATCCTGCTGACGTACCGCACGTCCCAGGGCGCCATCGCCTGGATCATTGGCCTGCTGGGTCTGCCGTACCTTACTGTCCCCCTGTTCCTGCTGATCGGCCGGAACCGCTTCGGTGGCTACGTCAAGGCCCGGCGGATGGGCGACGAATCCCTGACCGCACTGCTCAACCGGTTCGAACAGCAAACCACGTCCATTCCCGCTCCCGGCAATGACCGCTTCCAGGACGAATTGCAGGTGTTGTGTAAACTCGGCCGCCAGCCTTTCACCTCCGGCAACCAGTGCACCCTGCTGCGTGACGGCGAAGCCACCTTCGAAGCCCTGTTCGAAGCCATGGAGGATGCCTGCAACTACATCCTCCTGGAGTTCTACATCGTCCGCTCGGACCGGGTCGGCCAGCGCATCAAATCGATCCTTGAACGGAAGCTGGCCCAAGGCGTGGAGGTATGGTTCCTGTACGACGACATCGGCAGCGCCTTCCTGCCCCGCCGCTATCTGCGGGAACTGTCCCGGGCCGGAGCCCGCGTCGCCTCGTTCGGCGATGGCAACATCCGCCGGCGACGGTTCCAGATCAATTTCCGCAATCACCGGAAGTTGCTGGTGTGCGACGGCAAGGTGGGTTTCGTGGGGGGCATCAACCTCGGGGATGAATACCTCGGGACCGCCATGAACCAGGCCCCCCTCCGGGACACCCACTGCCGGATCGAAGGCCCGGCGGTAAGCGGCCTCCAGCTGGCCTGGCTGGAAGACTGGAACTGGGCCAGTGACGAGTTGCCCAACCTGGACTGGAGTGCCGGCGAGCACACCCCCGGGGACCAGGAAGTGCTGATCCTTCCCACCGGACCGGCCGATAGCTGGGAAACCTGCACCCTGTTTTTCCTTAACTGCATCAACAATGCCCGGTCCCGGATCTGGATTGCCTCGCCCTACTTCGTCCCGGATTTCCAGATCATGAATGCCCTGCAGCTTGCTGCGCTGCGGGGGGTCGATGTCCGCATCCTGATCCCGGAAACCCCGGACAATCACCTGATCAAACTCGCCGCCTATTCCTACCTGGTACAGGCCAGCCAGGCCGGCATCTGCATCTATCGCTATCAGCCGGGCTTCATGCACCAGAAGGTGGTTCTGGTGGATAACCGCTATGCCGCCGTGGGTACCGCCAACCTGGACAACCGCTCCATGCGCCTGAACTTCGAGATCACCGCCGTCAATACCGACCGACAGTTCGTGTCCGATGTCGAGCAGATGCTGGAGGAGGACCTGAACAGTTGCCGCTTGATGACCGAGCGCGACTACCGGGACCGCTCGATCCTGTTCCGGCTGACCTGCCGGGCGATCCGCCTTAGCGCCCCCCTGCTGTGACACCGGCCTCAGACTGGCTCGGAGCCACCGGAATGTGCGAATATGCGAGCAATTCCAATTCCATGCAGTAGCCCTGAACCGACATGAACGCTTTCAAGCCCCGTGAGACCCTGACCGAACAGGTCGCCCGCCACATCGAAAACCTGATCGTTTTTGGCCAGCTTCGCTCCGGCGAACGCATCTACGAAGGCGCCATGGCCAAAGAGCTGGACGTCAGCCACGGGTCGGTAAGGGAAGGATTGCTTCTGCTGGAAAAGCGGCACCTGGTACGCAACGTCCCGCGCAAGGGCGCGTTCGTCACGACCCTCGACGATTATTTCGTGCGCAGCCTGTACGAGACCCTGGAACTCTATCTCACACACACCGGAAGGAAGCTGGTGCGCCAGTGGCAGCCATCGGACATGGAGCGGCTCGAATCCCTGCACCGGCAGATGAAGGCCTGTTACCAGAACAACGACCTGATGAAGTTTCTCGAGCTGGGCATCGAATATACCAAGGCCTCACTGGTCTACGCCGACAACTACTTCATCGTGAATGCCATTGATGACCTCTGGCCTTCGGCCCGGCGCTGCGCCTTCGTTGCCTTCCAGCATGGTGGCAGCCGGGTTCTGGAGGACAATCTCGCCAACATGGAAGAGTCCATCAGTGCGATCCGGGACCGCGATGAGGAACGCCTTGCCGGCATCCTGCACCGTTTTGCCCTGCAACAGTGCCAGCAGGTACTGGACGCCATTGCCGGGAAGGGACAGCGAAGCTGAACGGCTGCGTCAATAGAACAGCTGGGTGAAGGAGAAGCCAATGTTGAGGTAGGCGCTCCAATTATCCGCATTGTTGTAGGCGCCCGCCAGCTGGACCGGCCCGAGGAAGGTGTCCACCCCGGCAAACAGGCTCCAGGACCGGACCGAACCGTCCCAGCTGGCATCGCTCAGGGACTCCCAGGCGTTGCCCGCCTCGAACCCGACACCGGCAAACCAGGGCACCAGCGGCCCGCCAAAACTCTGGCTGGCGTAGGCGGAAGCCATAGCGGCGCTCTCACCGGTGATCTGGCCCGGGGCAAACGCCGACAGCCGCCGGAAGCCACCCAGGCGGACATGGTTCTCAACCCCGGCCTCGCCCCGGGTCACATCCTCCGCGAACATCAGGCCCGTCAGGGTCAGGCCCTGCCAGCTTCCGGTACCCAGGAGCAGCGTGGTCACCGAGTCAAAATGCCGGTCCGACCCCAGGTCTTCCCGTTCAAACCGTGCTTTGACGCCGGCGAAAGCCCCGGCGGTCGGGAAGAATGCATCGTTTAGGGAATCATGGACCAGTCGCAGTGTCACGTTGCCCTGGTGGATAGCGTCATCCGGGGCGACCGGTTCCCCCACTTCCTCGTCCACCGTGGCATAGCCGCGGGTGTAGGTCAGCCTGGCCTCGGCATCACCGCCAAGTTCCATGCCAAGCGCCAGGTCTGCCGCGCGGAACGTAACGTCCACCTCTGCAATTCGCTGGCCCGTTTCATCATAGACGCTGAAATTGTCCCGGGAATACTCGCCACCCAGCACCAGGAACCGGTCATAGCCATAGTCCAGGGGCTGATACCACTGGGTGCGGACCCAGGGCTCGGTCCCCAGTTGCAGGCCGGTATGCCATTCGCCCCCGAGCCGGTTGAGTTCGGTCATGCGCAATGCGGAGGCGATATTGAAACGGGTTTCGCCGTCGAAATTGTCCTCGTAACCAAGCCCGAAGGACAGGTAATTGGGCCCCCAGGTCTTTTCCCGGGGCTGGATAACCAGCACAGTGCCATCCGGAGAGGGAGACAGCGAGTAGGAAACGGTTTCGTAATAGCCGAGACCGTAAATCCGCTTGAGATCCTCCTCCAGGGCCGGGACATCCAGGGGTTCACCAACACGCTGGCGAATCCTTTCCCGCAGGAAATCCCGAGCCAGCCGTCGGGTATTCTCGATCTCGATGCGGGCAATCGGGCCGGCACTGAACGTTCTCGTGGCCATCCGCGCCTTGTAGCCGGTCCAGTCGGTGCGTGAAACCTGTAAGGGTCTGAGCTCAACAGCATGGTTGCGGGCGGCGGTCGCGCCCAGTTCGAACAGTAGCGGCGCCTGGTAGAAGTCCGCCGAGGTGTGCCCGCGCAGATCTGGCCGGATCAGGATGTCCCGCTCACCAAGCAGATCCAGTTGCTGCTCCGTGTTGCGGCGGGTCAGCAGAGTGGTGAGCTGGCCCACCACGGAAAAGGCTTCGCGCAGGTCATCGGAATCCATGAGCGGATCGGTGATATCCACGGCGATGATCACGTCCGCGCCCATATCCCTGGCCACGCTGACCGGCAGGTTGTTGGCGACACCCCCATCCACCAGCAGCCGGCCGTCCAGCTCCACCGGGGCATAGACACCAGGGATACTCATGCTCGCCCGGACCGCCTCGGCGAGATTGCCGCGGCCGATGACCACCTGCTCCCCCGTGGCCAGGTCGGTCGCCACCGCCCGGAACGGAATCGCCAGCCGGTCAAAGTCCTCCACCAGGGCGGCATTCCGGGTCAGTTCGTTGAGAATGAAGCCCAGGTTCTGGCCGGCGACAATGCCGCCCCCGACATGCAGACCGTCGGCACGGACACCAAGACCGGGCAGCACCGGGAACCGCCAGTCATCCTGTTTGCGCCGGATCGGTTTGTAGACCCGGCCGGGGTCGTCCCGGAAACTGGACAGCCAGTCCATTTCAATGAAGCGTTCTTCAATCCGGGCAACCGGCATGCCGGAGGCATAAAGGGCACCCACGGCCGAACCGGCGCTGGTGCCCACCACCACATCCACCGGAATATTCATCTCCTCCAGCACCCGGAGGACCCCGACATGGGCCATACCCTTGGCCCCGCCACCGCTGAGCACCAGTCCCACCCGGGCACGCTCGCGCTCTTGCGCCAGCAGGGATGCCGGCGTCATCAGGCACAGAAGCAGGATAACCAGAGCTTTCAACAGACGCGTCCTGTCACCGGATACACTCAACGCCGGTCCTTGTCGTCCTCGTCCACCAGGGACAGGTGCGAGACATCCGGGACCATGGGTGGCGGCAGCTCCCGCTCCACCCCGAGGTCCGAACCCGCCGGCGCGAGGGTCCAGTCATCCAGGTGCTCGAACATCGGTGCCTCGGCTTCCTGATGTTCAGCCAGGGTCACCCCGACGGGATCCAGGTTCAGGCCGCTGCCTGCGAGGATGTCATCCACCTTTTCTCCGGCCACTGGCAACCGGTCCCCCGGTTCCACCTCCGGAGTTGCGCCACCTCTGGCCGGCGCAGGGGCGCTGGCGCTCGGATTGGGTGTCGGTTCGCTGCGCTCCGGATCCTCGACCCCGGGACGGGTTGACTCTGGCGCAGGCCGGGCACCGGGCATGGGCTGCACATGGGCCACCATGCCATGCTTTTTCAGCACCGCCCGGTACTTCTCGGCCTGGGCCTCCTCGAGTTTGTTGCGTATCACCACCGGCTGACCGCTGAACATCCGTTCAACCTGTTCGACAGAGGCCTTGAACAGCGCCCGGGCGTTATTTCTCGCCGTCTGCTCATCGGTTCCTGCAACACACTCACCTTTGAATACCAGCTGAAACATGGCTCTCTCCCTACTGTTTTCGCTCTTGAAAGAATAGTTGATCCGCCCGCCCGAGGCAGCCCGGACTGACTGTATCCAGACTGCAAACAATTGAAAAACTTTTGCCACCGCCGGCGTAATTGGCGCCGCACTCTGCAATAATGGCCTGTAACGAGATGTTACACTTTGTTACACTACCCAAAAGGAAACCAGGGAGTGGACACATGAACCTTCGCACCTTTCCCCGCACCGTCATCGCCGGCATCCTGCTGGCAGCGCCAATGGCGCACGCCGAAAACATTGATGTACTGATGAGCCAGGTCTTCCCCCAGCAGCAGGCCACCTACATCGGCTACGAAAGCATCATCCGCGAGGATATTCCGGTGGCGGCGACGGTGGATCGCAAATACCTGATCGTGGATTTCCGCTTCGCAGCGGGCGAACCGCCCACCGAGCAGCTGCAGGCCAGCGTCCACAAGGTCTGCATGACCCTGTTGAAGGATCGCGACCTGATCCGCAACCTGTCTGAATCCGGCTACGACATGGTCTCTGTGGCCTTTGACCGGCGCTCCCAGTTCGACTGTCTGTAACCAGCGGCAGGTCAGCCCTGTCGCCCCAGCAGCTTCGGAAATGCCTCCAGCGCACTGTTCACCGCATCCAGATTGAACGCTTCCACATCCGCCAGCAGTTTTTCACCGTAGCGGGTAACCGACGGTGACCGGTGGCGCTGCCCCCAGGCCACAACCCGGCGGGCAAAATCCTTCATCTGTTCCGGGTCGCCACTCTCGCGGACCGTTTTCCACTCATC
>Ga0114984_1001025_pt1 | contig 10463 bp, 9 predicted proteins | sample Shrwel1BS1Day1_FD_96987 | JGI IMG/M metagenome (GOLD analysis project Ga0114984, IMG submission 96987) | Subsurface microbial communities from deep shales in Ohio, USA - Utica-3 well 1 S-1-Day1 | ecosystem: Environmental > Aquatic > Deep subsurface > Shale gas/oil reservoir > Produced water/Flow... | reverse complement strand
TACCGCCATAACTGTCATCTAATAGTCATGGCAGGGAAGGTCGGACATGCGCCGATTCTGTTGAAAAAGTCGGAAGCGCCGCTTGGCGGGGGTATGGCCGTGCGACCTCAGGTTCTCTCGCGACAGAATTTGCCGCGCCAGGTACGCTAGCCGGCAAGCTCATTGCCGAAAATCGGGGCCCGTTTCCGACCCGCCGACTTTTCAACACAATCCGCCACAAGCAGACATTCGGGTAACAGGCAGCGCCCGGCCCACTTGTAGCCTGCCACTGTTTATTCAGGCGTGATAGCGCTATCGGTGCCAGAGACGGGAGACGCATACCTGCGGAGATGACCAGTGGATTTGAGATCACTAGGCCGCGCAGGTCGAATATCACGGCGCCAACTGATGCTCACCGCCGCGATGGCCGCCGTCGCTCCACGGGCCCTTGCCCAAACTCAATCGGGTAAAATTACCCCGGTCGCCGCCCGCCTTGTGGCGCTGAAGCCCTCGATCTTCGCCTCCGCCCAATCCGCCAATCGCGCCTATCTCACCTTTCTGTCACCCGACCGGTTGCTGCATAATTTCCACAAGGCCGCTGGGTTGCAGCCTAAAGGCGCGGTGTACGGCGGCTGGGAAGCTCAGAGCATCGCCGGCCATACGCTGGGCCACTATCTAAGCGGCTGCTCACTGATCGTGGCGAACACCGGCGATCTGCTGCTCAGCCAGCGCCTGATCGACACCGTCGCAGAGATGGCGCGGATCCAAGCCGCGCATGGAGATGGCTACGTCGGAGGAACGACCCTTTGGGGACAGACGGACGCGGTTGATGGCAAGCAGGTGTTCGAACAACTGCGTCGGGGCGACATCCGGGTCACGCCGTTCAGCCTGAATGACGGTTGGGTGCCGATCTATACCTGGCACAAAGTCCATGCTGGACTGCTCGCGGCGCATAGGCTCGCCGGAACGCCGGGCGCGCTCGATGTCGCTGTCGGTATGGCGGGTTATCTGGCCACGATCCTCGAGGGCCTGACCGACGACCAGGTGCAGCAGATCCTGATCGCCGAACATGGCGGGATCAACGAGGCCTATGCCGAGACCTACGCCCTGACGGGAGATCGACGTTGGCTGGACGTCGCACGCAGGCTTCGCCACCGGGCGATTCTGGAGCCTCTGGCTGACGGTCGCGACGAACTCGCCGGGCTTCACGCCAATACGCAAATTCCCAAGGTGATTGGCTTGGCGCGCCTGTACGAGGTCGCCGGGGACGATAAGGAGGCGCAGACCGCGCGCTTCTTCTATGAGACGGTCACCCGCCGTCACAGCTACGCCATCGGCGGAAACTCAGACCGCGAGCATTTTACGCCGCCCGGCAAGATCGCGGCCCACATCAGCGAGACGACCTGCGAGGCCTGCAACACCTACAATATGCTCAAACTGACCCGGCATCTCTACGCCTGGGCACCGCACGCCGCTCTGTTCGACGATTACGAACACGCCCAACTGAATCACATCATGGCCCACCAGCGCCCGGACACGGGTCGGTTCGTGTATTTCATGCCCTTGGCTGCGGGGTCGAGGCGGAGCTATTCGACACCAGAGGACAGTTTCTGGTGCTGCGTCGGCTCGGGCATGGAGAGCCACGCGAAGCATGCGGATTCGATCTATTGGCGCGACGCCGACGCCCTGTATGTCAACCTGTACATCCCGTCTCGCCTGACGCTTCCGGACAACGGCCTCACGCTGGAGATGGACACCGCCTACCCCATGGACGGCGAGGTGGCGCTCACGGTGAAGGAAGCGCCCACACAGCCCATGGATCTGGCGCTGCGTCGGCCGGGCTGGGCGACGTCGCACAGCCTAACCATCAACGGCGAACCCCGACGGGCGACGACGGATCGCGGCTATCTTCGAATCCGCCGTCGCTGGAAGGCGGGCGACCGCATCGTCCTGACCCTGCCCCTGACCTTGCGCGCGGAACCGACGCCGGACGATCCGAATCTCGTCGCCTTCCTGAGCGGCCCCCTGGTTCTTGCCTCTGACTTGGGGCCGGCTGACACCGCGTTCGACCGCCCTGCGCCGGCCTTCATCGTCGCGGCAGCGGGGAGCGCCTTGCTTCAGCCTGAACCCGGCCAGGCTCAGACCTTCACCGCGCCGCTTGCCCAGGGCGGGACCGCGCGGTTCTCGCCCTTCTTCAACCAATACGACCGTCGCTCGGCGGTCTACGCGCCGTTGTTCACCCCGGCGCGCTGGGCGACGGAGGGGGAGGCGTTTCTTGAGGCCGAGCGCCGCCGCATTGATCTCGCCAGGCGAACCATCGACGCGGTATTCTTGGGTGAACAACAACCCGAGATCGATCATGGCGTGGTCGCCAAGCTTGCAGACATTATCCAGATCAACGGCCGCAGCGGACGACGCATCTCGAACGGCGGCCAGATCGACCTGCGGCTAGCGCGGCGCGACACCCCGACGCTGCTGCGACTGATCTATTGGGGCGAGGACGTCAGCCAGCACGGGGTCGTTCTGCTCGACGGCGCACGGCTGGGCGAGGTGACGTACGCAAATGAACGACGCGACGGCTTCCAGTCCTTCGACCTGCTGCTACCGTCAGGCCCGTCCCCGGCCGCTATCACCCTGCAAGCAGTGGGGGGAGATCTAACGCTCTACGAGATACTGACGCTTGTGCCGCCCGACAGCGATCTATGACGCCGCCGCCTTCGCCGACTTCCGCCACATTCGCCTGTATCGAGGACGCCCGTCCATGAACTCCACCTTCAAACGCGCGGCAATGACGGGCCTCGTCGCCGTCGCAATGCTGGGCTGCGCCTCCAAGTCCGACGCACAGCCTTGGCCCGCCCAGAGTAAAGCTCAGTTCCATTGGCGGTCTTCTGAGCCGTTGATCACTCCAGCGACCGTCGGGGATCAGGCCTACGCCGGTTTAAAGGATCCTTCGGTCGTCTATTTCGACGGCGCCTATCACGTCTTCATGACGACCGCCGCGCCTGACGGCTGGCATATGGCCTACACTCGGTTCGCCGACTGGTCGGAGGCGCCGAACGCACCCATCGTCAGCTTGAAGCCATCTGGAATCGGCCCCGGATACCGCGCGGCGCCTCAGGTCTTCTATTTCGAACCCCAGAAGCTCTGGTACATGGTCTATCAAAGCGGACCGCCGATGTATTCGACGACGGCCGACATCAACGATCCGACGTCCTGGAGCGCGCCCAAACCGTTCTTTTCGGAAACGCCGGCGATCATCAAGGCGACGACGGGCCAGGACGCCTGGCTCGACTTCTGGGTCATCTGCGACGCCGCCGTCTGCCACCTGTTCAATACCGACGATCACGGCGCCCTCTTCCGATCGCAGACCCCAATCGGGCGTTTTCCTGAGGGGTTCGCGGACACCCAGGAGGTCATGGCCGGACCGCGTGACGATCTGTTCGAAGCCAGCATGCATTACAAGATCGCCGGGACGGGCCAATATCTGACGGTGATCGAGGCGATCGGTCCCCAAGGTCGCTATTTCCGCTCCTGGGTCAGCGATCGTCTGGATGGCGAATGGCGCCCGCTGGCGGACACGGTGTCCGATCCGTTCGCCGGGGCCGACAATGTGACGTTCGACGGTCGAGCCTGGTCCCAGGGCGTCTCGCACGGCGAACTCATTCGAAGCGGTTACGATCAGACCCTGACTATTGACCCCTGTAAGCCGCTGCAGTTCCTGTACCAGGGACTAGAAGCGCATGAGCCGGATACCGACTACATCAACCTGCCCTACAGACTGGGGCTTCTGACAGCCGACTCCACCAACCCCGTCAGCCGGTTGTGCCGAACTGCAGACGAGGGTTCGGCCCCATAACAGGCGGCGTGTCGCGACTGTTTCTCAACCGGGCACGCAGAAAGTCGATGAAGAGCTGCGTCTTCGCCGGCAACAGCTTTGTTTCCGTTATGGCGTAGACGGAGATTGGCGGCGCTTCCCATTCCGGCAACACACGACACAAGCGGCCAAAGGCGACGTCTTCGGCCGCGACGGCTTCCGCCAGCACGGCGATACCGCATTCGAGGCCGGCAAGCCGTTGGATCATGCCCACATCGTTGAGAAGAAAGCGGCCTTGGACGGGGGCGGCAACGCTCTCGCCCGAATTCAGCAGTGTCCAGGTATCTGTCTGCCCTGATCGCAGGCGCAGACACTCATGTGCCGCGAGATCGCGCGGATGCGACAGCTCTCCTGTTCGCTCGATATAGCGGGGGGCGGCATAAAGATGACGTGGCAGCTGCGTGATCTGGCGACTGATCAGGTTCGAATCTTGTGATTCCCCCATTCGAATGGCGACGTCGACCGGCTCCGCGACCAAATCGGCGCGCCGGGGCGAAAGATCGAATTCAAATGTGATGGCTGGATAGCGACCGGCAAACTCAGCGACGAGGGGAGCCAGAAAGACGGTCGCGAACCCGACGGGCAGCGATGCGCGTAAGACTCCGCTCGGCTGGGCGAGCATGTCGCCAAGTTGCTCATGCGCCAAACGCGCTTCATCGACGATGCGCTTGCAGCGTTCGAAATAAATCCGTCCGGCTTCCGTCAGCTCGATCCTGCGCGTCGTGCGGTGCAACAGACGCAGACCGATCGCGTTTTCCAACGCGGAAATTCGCCTGGATAAGGTCGAGTTGGGCACACCGATTGCGGCTGCGGCGCCGCGAAAGCTCATTGCTTTCGCGACTTCGACGAAGAGCGCCATGTCGCTGAGTTCGATCTTCATTGCGCCATTGATGCAGCAATGAATTCAGTTTGGCCATCTTTATCCCGCGAGGCCGCGGTGCGACTTTGTCGGTCAGGCATTGGCGTCGTCGCGAAAGACGCGCGGATACCAGCGCCGAAACGATGATAGCCGGCAGCCGCATCGCGCTGACCAGACGGAGACCGACAATGTCCTATACCAGACTCCAGGCCAAAGACGCCGCCCTCCTGCTCATCGACCACCAGGTCGGAACGATGAGCTGGGTCCGATCGACCAGCTTTGATGATATGAAGAAGAACGCACTCATCCTGGCCAAGGCTGCGGCAATCCTGAAGCTTCCGACCGTGCTGACCTCCAGTATGGAAGACCAGGCCCAGGGACCGCTGCTGAGCGAACTGGAAACGATCCTTCCGGCCGAATTCGAGGCCCGCATCAAGCGCCTCGGCATCGTTAATGCCATGGACGATGAGAACTTCGCCGCTGCGGTGAAGGCGACGGGCCGCAATAAGCTGATCCTTGCCGGCGTCACCAACGATGTCTGCACCGTCTATCCGGCGCTGACCCTCGTGGGCCAGGGCTACGATGTTCAAGTCGTCGCCGATGCCGGCGGTTCGCCGACCAAGATGGCCGACGATATTGCGCTGCGCCGCATGGAAAAGGCCGGGGTCACGCTGACCTCCACCAACCAACTGATTGCGGAACTCGCCGGTAGCTGGAGCACGCCCGAGGGCGGCCAACTCGTCCAGGCGCTAGGCATAGGTTGATCCTGCAAGACGCCTCTACCTCGGCACGCATCGCGCGCATGGCTCTGCAGGAGCCTGCGCATGGGGATGTGTGCCGAGTCTGATCCAAACCAGAGTTCGGAGATCGAGATTATGACTGACATTTGGCAGCCCATTAGCCTGGGCTCTCTCAAGCTGCCACACCGCTTCGCCATGGCGCCGATGACCCGCAGCCGCGCCAATCCCGATGGCATGCCGAGTGATCTCGCAGCGGAATACTACGGGCAGCGCGCCAGCGCCGGCCTTCTGATCAGCGAAGGCACGCAGCCCTCCGATGACGGCCAGGGTTATCTCGCGACACCGGGGATCTACACAGACGCGCATGTCGATGGCTGGCGGAAGGTGACGACCGCGGTGCACGATCGCGGCGGTCGCCTCTTCATCCAACTCATGCACGTCGGCCGCGTCTCACATCCCGACAACACACCGCATCATCGCCAGCCTGTCGCCCCGTCCGCGATTGCGCCGGGCGCGCAAATGTTCACGCTAAAGGGAATGCTGGATATTCCCGAGCCTCGGGCGTTAAGCACGCAGGAGATCAATGGGACGGTGGAGGATTTCCGCATCGCCGCCCGTCGCGCGATCGAAGCCGGGGCTGATGGCGTCGAAATCCATGGCGCGAACGGCTACCTGATCCACCAGTTCCTGGCCCCCAGCGCGAACACGAGAACCGACCAGTATGGCGGCGGCATCGAAAATCGCGCGCGCTTCGCCATCGAAGTCGCGACTGCAATCGTCGAGGAGATCGGCGCCGAAAAGACCGCAATTCGCCTGTCGCCCGGCGCGCCGATGAACGGCATCGACGAAGGCACCGAGGGGCCAGATCTCTATCGCTATCTCGTCGGTGAATTGAACAAGCTAGGCCTCGCCTATCTGCACCTGCTGCACCTCGGCGACGAGGGGTTGTTGGCCGACATTCGCCAATCGTGGAACCAGACGCTGATCATCAACCGGCCAAGCCGGCCCCGCGATCAGATCGGCGCTGACGTCGCCGCCGGCACGGCTGACATCGAAGCCTATGGGCAGATGATCCTCGCCAATCCGGACTTCATCGAGCGCCTGAAAGCCGATGCCCCGCTCAACGAGGGCGACCGCAACACCTTCTACGCCGGCGGCGCCAAAGGCTACATCGACTATCCGACCTTGGAGGCGGCGAGTAACCCGGCGAGCACGTGAGCTCGCCGCTTTCCAGAACGGACATGACGATGACCGCACCGATCAAACTCGACCGCACCCTGAAACTGGGACACAGCGCCGGGGGCTTCGGCATCGAAATCCTGTACCCGGGCGCAATCCTCAACGAAGGCGACAGCGGCATCGGCGCGATTGGCCGGATCGACCATGCCCGCGTGACGCCCGGCACCGTCATCCGCATGCACCCGCACAAGGACGATGAGATTCTCACCTATCTGCGCCGCGGCACGGTCCTGCATCGCGACACGGTGGGGCAGAAGGAGGAAATCTCGAACAGGCGTCTCATGCTGATGAACGCCGGCCATACGTTCCAGCATGAGGAGATGGTCCTGCCTGCGGGCGGCGTGCTCGAAGGCCTCCAAATCTTCATGCGCCCCCGCGAGGCCGACCTCGAGCCCATGGTTCAGTTCCATGAGTTTGATACCGTCGACAGCGAGAATGCTTGGCGTCTGATCGCCGGTCCCGCCGAAGCGCCGCTCCTGGTTCGGGCGGAAGCCTGGGTGCAGGACGCTCATCTCAGCGCGGGTCTCGGGATGGATCTTCCGCCTGCACCGCGCGAGAAGCTCTCTCGTCTCCTTTACGTTTTTTCGGGGCGGATCGCGGTGGCCGGGACCACGCTCTCGGACGGGGAAAGCATCCTGCTTGACGACGGCGATTTCGGCGTCAGCGCCGAACTGGACAGCGATCTTGTTCTCTTCACCACGGACCCCGCAGCACCGGTCTTCCGGGGCGGAATGTTCAGCGGGAACGTCGCGGGTGGGTAGACCCCGCTCCCGTGCACCGACGCAGGGCGGACGGCGCTTTAGTAGCTGACTATCGCTGCGATACAGATTGAAGCGAGCAAGTTGACAGCGTTGCGGTCGTATCGATCGGCAACGCGGCACAGATGCGTAAATCGGCAGAGTACGCGCTCGATGGCGTGATCGTATTAACTGACGGGGCTATGAAAATCATGAAAAAACCTTTGAAGCTTTATTATGCGCCGGGAACCTGCGCTTTGGCCTGCTGGATCGCATTGGATTGGGCTGGCGCCGAGTACTCGGTCGAGAAGGTTGATCCCAGCTCAGACTCGTACCGCCGGATCAATCCGCTCAGGACGGTCCCGGCCATCGATATCGGCTCGGAGCGACCAATGACGCAGGCTGACGCCATCCTCAAATTCATTGCCGATCGCCATCCCGACAAGAATCTGGGCGGAGATGAAGGCGAGGAAGCGGCGTTCGAGTTCGACGAGGTAATGGCTTTTCTGTCAGGCGATTTCCATCCAGCCTTCTGGCCCTATTTCTCCCCGGGACGGTTCACGACGGAAACCAGCGAGCCGGCGTTGGAGGCCGTCCGTACCGCGTCCTATGCACGGGTCGAGCGCGTGCTCGAACACCTTCATGCGCTGATCGGCGATACTAGCCACGTCTATCGGGGCAAGAGGACCGTCGCTGACGGGTACGCGTTTGTGATGACGAACTGGTCGACGAAGTTGCCGGTGAGTTGGCGTGATTATCCCAACCTACGCTCATTTATGGAGCGCATGGCCGCAGACGAAAGCGTCGCAAAAGTCCTGATGCAATCCAACGCCTGATGAAATTGGAACGGGCGGCCTCGGCTGATCGGGACGACCAAATCCTGCGAAATTCGGATTGACTTTGCCCCGATGTTGGGCCGAGCGTTGCCGCAACCTCTCGGTATCTATGCACCGGCGATCCGCCGGATGTATGCCGACGGAGACACGATCATCGTCTTCTTCGACGCGTCAGGCGACGCAACGGACGGCGTGCGCTACGACAATACCTACGCTTGGTTCATGCGGCTGGAAGACGGTCGGGTGGGGGAGGTCTCGGCGTTCTACGACAGCCTGGCCTTCAACGACCTGTGGCGACGGGTCTCGCCATGACGGAACCGGTGCGGAACGGCCTTCCCAGCCTTGAGCTCACCTTGCCAATCATGGACTTGGCGGCACCGTCAGGTGAGTTGCCTGCTCAGTAGCGGACCACCGCCCCGAAGCGACGCGATCGACCGCCTCGCACTTGAAAGAATCCGGGAAGTTCCTGCGGTGAACACTCATCCGACACTCCTCTCCAGCTCCAAAAAGCTAGTATGCGTGTCCACTGAAATGAGGGAGGATCAATCAGTCTCCACATCCTAGCCTACAATATGAAGCGGGTGATGGCGGTGCTGGGGACCAAGCCCCTGATGGACGCGATCAGGGATTGAGGCGAAGGCGCTCTGCGCCTGAATGCCTGATCCGGTTCGAGCCAGTTCCGCACCTTTTTACACGGCCTCAGTCACAAAGACGACCTTCAGAACCTCATTGCCTCCGACAACCGATCTGCCGTCCGGTTCGCAAGCTGCTTTAGGGGATCATCACTGAGATGGGCGTAGATCTCCGTAGTCCTAGCCTGCTTGTGGCCCAGGACCTTGCCGACCATGAACAGGGACGCTCCGCCGGCGATGGCGAAGCTCGCGAAACTGTGGCGCAGATCGTGAAGCCTGACATTCAACAAGCTTCTGATGTCACGCGGATCCTTGCCGGCCTCGATGGCCTTCAGCCTGAGGATTTCATCCGCGCAGACCTTCACCTTCGCCCAGAGATGCGGCAGTCCCACAAAATGCCCGTCGCCTTTGAGGGCCGGAAGCACGAAGAGTGATCGATCCGCCGCGGCCGGCATTTCGCCGGAGTTGTGGCCCCGCGACAGCTCCGGTGCGCGACATTCGTCCCAGCGCCTACGCAGGAGCTCAATGGCGGCGTCCGCCAAGGGAACCGTCTTGGCACCGGTCTTGGATTCCGGAAGGCGAAGGCACCCCACCTCCCAGTCCACATAATCCCACCGGAGCGACAGGATTTCAGATTTGCGGCATCCGGTGAGTATCAGCAAACGCACCGTGTCCGCCATGACGGCATGTCGGGGGTCTTCCCGCTCAAACTGCGCCAGCGCTTCACTGATCGCCGCGATCTCGCGATCCGAGAGGTAGCGTTCGCGCCGGATCGTCTGGAACCGCTCGACCCCCTTGGTCGGATTGATCTTCAGCAGATCGGTCAAAATGGCGAACTCATAGGCCGCTCCCAGCGTGACCACCGCGAGCGCGGCGACCCTCTTACCGCCGGTCACGCGTGAACGCTTGCGATAGCCCGTCTTGACGTTGCGCGCCGTCTTGCCCTGCGAAACCTCAAGCTGGAACTTGGCGACATCCAACCGCGTCAGGTCCTGCGCCAGGCGGCGCCCCAGGAGCGGCCTTATGTGGCAATCAAACAGGGTTCGGTTGGTGTCCCAGCTGGATGGCTTCTTGTTCGGCTTCATGGCCGGACCGTCCGCCATATAGTGGTCAATCATGGCGTTGACCGTCAGCGCATGCCGATCCGCAATCTTGACGGCTTGAGGATCCACACCCTCGCGCAGGTCACGCAGAGCCGCCCGTGCGTGATCCCGCGCCTCCTCAATCGAATAGCTTTCGTCAGCACGCCCCAGGGTCAGCTTGCGCAGCTGTCCCCCACGCCGATAGGTGAGAATGAAGCTCTTCACGCCGGACGGCCGCACGCGCACGCCCAGGCCGATGACCTCGGTATCGCGGACGCTGTAGTCCCCGTCGCGGGGCTCAAGGGTTTCGATCAGTTTCCGTGTGAGACGCGGCATAGGATGCCCTATTTCGGGGTAACACAGGGGTAACACAGGGGTAACAAGAGGTCAGAATTCCCCTCGTGTTACCCCGGTTTCCATTATCCCGTAAAATAGGAATATTTCAAGTTATCAATAACTTGGAACCAGTTGAAACCGGCTGAAAC
>Ga0114984_1001024_pt1 | contig 10464 bp, 9 predicted proteins | sample Shrwel1BS1Day1_FD_96987 | JGI IMG/M metagenome (GOLD analysis project Ga0114984, IMG submission 96987) | Subsurface microbial communities from deep shales in Ohio, USA - Utica-3 well 1 S-1-Day1 | ecosystem: Environmental > Aquatic > Deep subsurface > Shale gas/oil reservoir > Produced water/Flow... | reverse complement strand
GTATAGAGATCCGTTCCACGATGAGTCGTTTCGAAATTAGGTGGTGTGCTGAAAACCAAATAAGTCGCATAAATGATCGCGAATGCAACACCAGTCAGTATAAGCCGAGGCATATTTTTGTGAAATATACTGAAAAAACGTTTGCGCGCGTCAGCACTAACGATCAGCGCATAAACTAAAACAATAATTAAAGCCACCCAGGCAGTACGCGATCCACTAACCACTAGCGAAAATATTATCAATGCACCGCAAAGTGAAGATGTTAGTGTTTTCAGCTGCATATACGGAAGCAACAATAGCGACACCCCAACATATAAACCGAGATTATTTGGATTAAACAATGTGGAAATTGACCGAATCGATTGCGTCGAGTTCCAATAAGATTCGAATCGCGATGAAATAACCGTTAATTCAATGATAGAAAATACACCTATAACAGCCCCGCACAGCACAATAACACGACCAATCAATAGCAATCGATCCTCCCAGAGTGCTGGAATGAGAATAAACGAAATCATTACCCCAGCAATCATCATAGAGACTATCGCGATCTCTAATGAGCCGCTTTTGATCGCAAAGAAGCTAGCGATTGAAATCAACAGACTAGATAAAAATAACAAACCATAAGCACGGGTTGCGATGCAGAGATAAACGCTTAATGAAAAACAGATAACGTACTTCAGAACTTTCTGAAAAACATCCTCATCGTAGCCAAAATAAAAATTTGGCGAGAATAAATGATCTATGTAATAGAAAGCAGACAGAACCAGCCAAAGCATCAAAAAGGCAGGTGCGATGCTCGAAATACGAAATACTAAAACCCTACTCATTAATATCGATTTGATAAAAGCAGCTTAGAAATACTGCGAAAAGCATGACCGACTACACGGCCGCCAATATCTAAAGAAAAGTAAGCATAGGTAAGCAGGGACGACAGCAGCACACCAACCGAGACCCAAACAATATCCTGCTTGACGGAAAAAACTGCCACACAAACGGTCACACATAACAAGTGAAAGATATTTCCACTAACAAGATATAGATCTTGACGCGCCAAGTAATAATTAATCTTATAGGGCTCACACAATACGATTAGGGCAGCACTTGGAATCAGAAAATATAGAATTTTTATTTGATTGTGATAATCCGTCTTTCCGAAATGCATAAGCATAAAATCTGCGGGCAGCATTATCGCGACCATGGTACCTAAAACGGTCAAAAAGTACAGACGCTTTAGACGGCGGTAGTGAGGCAGATAGGCCTCGCGTCCTTGCGTAGCATGAATCTTGAGGCATTGCGGCCCGACTGTTGCACCCACGCTAAATGACACCACCAACGTAATGATCGACGCGCACGTAGCGAAAAAAAAGTAAACACCTAGATCGGCGGCAGGAAACGTGTCAGCGATCAACAGCTTATCGATAGCACCGATGCCCGCCGCAGCGAACGCAGAGACGATGAAGGTCCGGGCCTGCCAGACCAACGCACCCGATTGTGTAAGCCAAGTCGACGGCGCGAGGAATTCCTTGAAGGTAGGCCAAACATGGCGATTCAGCAGTAACGGAGCTGCAGTGACGACCAGAACGCCAAACCAGCAATACAGCACCAGCGACATCGACGGCGTGGTTAGCCCGCCTTCGACAAGCACCACGAAGACTAGCACCCAACCCACGTTCTTGATAAACAGCAAGCTGGAGGCATAAACAGGGCGCAACATCAGAATATTGAATCGGTAGACTTCGGTTATGAAGTGCTCCAGCACCAGAATACCGCAGACGCTGAACCAATGAGGTGACAACAGGTCAGCGTAGGCCAGCACAGCCACAGGGGCGAGCACTAAGTAGGCGAGCATTGCAGCCTGCGCTTGGCGGCGCAGTACCCGCCGTCGTTCGCCAGCGGACAGGGCGTGCAACTGTCGCCCTATAACCTGATTGATCTCCAGCCCAGCCACTTGCGCGAAGACGGTGGCGATAGTCATTAGGACGGCCACTTGACCCAGCAGGGTGCTACTGGCCTTTCCGGCTAGATAAAGGACGAACAGGAACTTAGCACCGGCGGAGCCGCCTCGCAGCAGGAACCCTAGCGCACCGAGCACTTTCACGTGCGTACCGCCCGCGACACAGAACGCATAATCCGAATGAATACGTTAGGAACAAATAGGAATGGCGTCGTTACGCACCAGAAGCGCAGCGAGGACCATCTGTAGTGACGCAACCGACTCCATATTCTCATCAGTTGCTTGGGCGCATACTCTTGCGCAGTCAGCTTAAAGTTGACGACCTGATAGAAGTCTTCACGCAGACCGATCGAATGAGCCAGTGCACAAGTCTCGTGATCGAAGCCAAAGCGCGGCAGTTCATGCGCGTACTCGACAAACTTAAGATGTGCCTGCATGTAGTACTCAATCTGGTCGCTTCCCTCATGGCGCTTTTCCGCGCGGGATTTCTCCAGACTGCTCTGCTGCATCGTAAACAAGGCGCCGCCTACGATAAGCCCCTCGCCCGCCTGTAGTATCTCGCGCGCGACGAAGAAGTGGATCCAAAGGGATCCCACGTAGCGCAAAGGATCCGCTTCCAACCACGCTTGCCGCTCGAACAAGCAAGCGCTAATCAGGCTGTTAGAGAACTGGATGTTCTTGAGTAGATCGGGCGCTGGCAGCCAACGATCCGGAGCAAGGCCCAGTCGGGAGGGTAGCAAGCGCCCTTCGATGCAGACTTGATAGTTGATGAAAGCGAAGCGAATGTCGCGCTGACGCAGCAGGCCGACCACATGAGCCAGAGCATTCGGGGCAGGCTGATCATCGTCCGAAAATGTCCAGACATAGCGACCCTCCGCGCGATTAAAGAGCGCACTCACGTTGCCATCGAAGCCCAGGTTCGACGCATTACGGAAGTAGCGCACGCGGACACTTGGATGTGCCGCCGAAATGCCCGCAACAACCTCTGGTGTGGTATCGGTACTGCAGTTGTCGGAGACGATGAGTTCGATGTCAGTCAACTCCAGACGCTCGGTCTGCTCGGCGAAGCTGAGCAGCGTGGCGCGCAAGCTCTCGGCGCGGTTATAGGTCGGAATAGCGATGGTCAGCAGCATCATCTGGTTGCAGGAAGTGGAGATGGTCGGTTCAGGCCGCTGAGGAAGTCAGATTCGCTCCGCCGAGCGTTTGCAGCGTCGAGGCGATGGCTTGAATCAGTGGTGTCTCGACGTGCAGGCCGAGTTGGCTGGCCTTCTGGACATCAGGCACGTACAGTGCGCGATGCCCCGAAATCATCGTTCCGAGCACGCGAACGCTCAGAGCCTGTCGGGTCTGCGCGGCAACAACATGGGCAAGCTCAAGGATGCTGACTGGCTCGTCCGAACCAACGTTGTAGATTTGGCCTGATTCGCCTCGGCGCATCAGATTGACCAGCCAGTGGGCGGCGTCGCGCCCATGCAGGTAAGAGCGCACGCCGCTGCCATCACTCTGGATGTCGATGTCTCGGCCAGCGAGCGCGTCCCTCACGAAATTGCCGGCGGCATATGGGCCGTGCAACGGCATGTGTTCACTGATTAGCGCGAAGCACCGGGCGATCACGCAGGCCAGCCCATATTGCTGTGCGTAGAGCACGCAGAGATGCTCAGCCAGACGCTTCCCCTGGCCGTACACGGACTCCGTATCAGTCGTGAGCGGAGCAAATGGGGCATCTTCATGCAACCGGGCGACGCCGTCTGGCACTCGACCGTAAGCTGCGCCGGAACTGACCAGAAGGAAACGTTCCGCACCCGACGCAATCGCGAAGTCCAATACATTGCGCGTACCTTGGACTAATTGATCCAACCATGCCAGCGGAGCGGTGTTGGAGTGTGTGTCAGCAGCCGCGTGCAATACGTCCGTGAACTGCCCCGCTACAGGCTCCGGCAAATGACCTAAGCTGCCCGCCACGAAACGCAACCAGGGATGATCCGCATAACTCGGATACTGAGCAAGGAAGGCCTGCGGCGACCGACTCAGGACAGTGACTTCGAATTCTGATCCGTACGCCCGGGCCGTTTCATGGAAGTAATCCAGCAGGCAGCGCCCGACGAACCCCGTGCCGCCGGTCATGAAAATCCGGCGCCCGCGAAGGCTCATTGGCTCAGATAGACGCAGTAAACTCATCAACCCTCCGCTCAACGGCAGCCCTGTCAAGTCCATGTTCTTGGAGCAGGTAGCCATGTGTCCCGCAACGCTCTGAGAAACGATCAGGTACGCCGATACGCAGCACGCGCACAGGCTGCCGCTCGCTGGTTATCTCCGTAATCGCGGCGCCAAGTCCGCCCAGCACCGAATGCTCCTCGAGGGTGATCAAACCAGAACTCCCGCTCGCAGCCGCACTTACATCGTCCGCGGACAGTGGTTTCAGCGACGGCGCGCTCCAAACCGAAAGTTCGCGCTTCGCAGCCACCTCCACCGCAGTGCATACCATCGACCCTGTCGCGATTAGGCCTGGCCTGTCGGCACGACCAACGCGGATCTGCAGCAGGCGTCCCGGCGAGAGAGTGCCGATCGGCCCGGCATGCACATCACCGCGATCAGACTTACCCATCCGCAAATACACCGGACCGTTAGCTTCATATGCACGGTCAACGCTGGCAGTCATCTCGAACCGATCGGCCGGCGACAAGACTTCTAAGCTGGGAATCGCCCGCGTGCAGGCAATGTCCTCCGTAGACTGATGGCTGGTTCCCAAATGACTATAGACGAATCCCGCGCCGTCGCCCAACAGGACGACCGGCAGGCCATCATGCGCAACATCTAGCTTGATCTGCTCAACGGTACGGATAGGTACGAAAGCGGCGAGGCCGTAAACAAATGGCCGAAAACCAACGCGAGCAAGACCTGCAGCCATGCCCACCATATTCTGCTCGGCAATGCCGGCATTGATGTATTGGCCCGGACAACGCTTGCGGAACTCGTCAAACAGGGAGTAACCGTGATCTCCCGTCAACAACAAGACCCTTGGATCGGCAAGTGCCAGCCGAACTAACGCACTGGAAAAAGCATCTCTCATTTCAGTGCTCCGAAAAGCCGAGAGCTTTAATGGCTTCGGCGTAAGTCTGTGCGTTCAGACGCGTGTAATGCCAGCGGTTATCGGATTCCATAAAGGGCACACCCTTGCCTTTTACCGTGCGCGCAATAAGGGCTTTAGGCCGACCTCTCCCAGAAGCCCACAAGCGACAGATTGCTGCATCTACCTCCATTTCATCATTACCGTCGATTTCAAGCGTCTCGAAACCAAAGCTCGCGAACTTCGCAGATAGATCCCCCAGCGCAAGCACCTCACCTGTCTCCCCCATCGCTTGAAAACCATTCTTATCAACGATTAGCATCAGATTGTCCATCTTGTGATGGGCTGCCAGCAGTGCCCCTTCCCAGATCGGCCCCTCATTCAACTCACCATCACCGACAATGGCATAGACCTTCTGATCAGTCCCCTTACGCTGAATGCCCATGGCAATCCCAACCCCAACAGAGAACCCGTGCCCCAGCGATCCTGACGTTACTTCCAGTCCTGGAACCCGCGAGTCAGATAGGCCCTTCAGATCACTCCCATCTTTGAAGTAGTTCAGGATGTGCGAATCATTGAGCCAGCCCAGTTCGTGCATGCATGCATACTGAGCCATCACACCGTGGCCCTTACTCAGAACAAGGTAATCACGCCCCTCGGCACGCGGATCGTTACCTGGGTAACGTAAGTGGTGGCGATAGAGTACCGTCATCAGCTCAATGATCGAGAACGCGCAGGCAATATGCACTGTCGATCCAGCATAAGCCATCTCGAGCACGGTGCGGCGCATCCGAGCCGGATCGAAGCGCATCTCGTGGCCGTTGTCCGCTCCAGGAGTCTCGTCAAATGACATTAGAAATTCACTCCGAAAAACTCTTCCAGTTTGCTGGCGATGTAATCCAGTTGTTCCGGACCGAGTGCCGGGAATGTGCCTAGCCAGAATGTCTGGTTCATCACGACGTCGGTGTTGGTTAGCTCGCCGCTGATGCGGTAGTTACGGCCGACCATGTAAGGCTGCTTTGTCAAATTACCGGCGAACAACAGGCGTGTGCCAATCCTGTTCTCTTCCAGGAAGCTGATCAAATCTGTACGTTTAACACCTGCAGTATCTTTGACAATCAATGGGAAGCCAAACCAGGAAGGCTCAGAATTCGGCGTGGCTTCCGGCAAATGCAAAAACTCTTCTACGCTGGACAACCGGTTCTTCAAATAAGTGAAATTGGCACGCCGTCGAGCAATGAAATCCTCCAGCCGGTCCATCTGCGCCAATCCACAGGCTGCTTGCATATCTGAAATCTTGAGGTTATAGCCCAGATGACTATATGTGTACTTGTGATCATAGCCGTCGGGCAAATCGCCACCTAGCTGTTCCTTGGTCCAGCAGAAGCGCTTATCACAAGTGTTGTCCTTGCCTGGCGGACAGTAGCAATCACGACCCCAATCTCTGAAAGACTCAGCGATCAACTTAAGTTCGGGATTATTGGTAAATACAGCACCACCTTCGCCCATGGTGATGTGGTGCGCAGGATAAAAGCTTAGCGTACCGATATCACCGAAAGTTCCAACCAACTGGCCGTTATAGGTCGCACCCAGTGCATCGCAGCAGTCCTCGACAAGCCATAGTTTGTATTTCTTACACAGCGCCGTGACCACGTCCAAGTTAAACGGATTGCCCAGGCTGTGGGCAAGCATGATGGCCTTGGTCTTTGGCGTGATCGCGGCTTCGATTTTGCTCGCATCAATGTTATGTGTTGCCAGGTCCACATCTACAAACACCGGCACAGCGCCGAACTGAACGATCGGGTTGACAGTGGTAGGAAAACCGGCGGCCACGCCAATAACCTCATCCCCTTGCTTGATCGCGCGGTCACCTAACTTTGGACTTGTTAGCGTTGAGAATGCGACTAAATTGGCCGAAGAGCCCGAGTTCACCGTGATCAGGTACTGCACTCCCAGAAACTGCCCCAGACGTTGCTCAAACATAGCATTAAAGCGCCCAGTGGTCAGCCACCCGTCCAGCGAGGCATCGACCATCATCTTCAGCTCACCTGCGCCGATAACTTTACCCGACACAGGCACAGCAGTCTGACCAGGGACGAAAGGCTTGGGCGCATACGCAATGTCAGCATACTGCTGGACCAGCTCACTGATCTGGCTGCGGAGCTTATCAAGCTGCGGCTGGAAGTTAATGGGAGTGGTCGTCATACGTCGGATTGGTATTGAGAGATTTGATTCAAACAGACGGCGCACATGTCCTGACCCGAGAGCCAGGCTTGATGCCAGTCGGTGATACGCTTTAGCGCAGTTTCGAGCGACCAGCGCGGCGCCCATTGCAAACGCTGATGCGCCTTAGAGATATCTAGCTTTAGAAAGCCGGCTTCATGAGGGTGATCCCCCGGCTGCAGAGTCCAAGCAGCGCCATCACCCCAGGACTCACACAGGTGCTCGACAATCCACTGCACGGGACGGGCATCTTCGTCGCGTGGGCCGAAGTTCCAGCCCTCAGCATCAACCAGGCCCTGCATGTAGAGGCGCTCGGCCAGCAACAGGTAACCTGACAGCGGCTCCAGTACGTGCTGCCAAGGCCGAATCGCATGCGGGTTTCGGATCAGCACTGGCTGCTTCTCTTGCAAGGCACGCAGAATATCCGGCAGTAGCCTGTCTTGCGCCCAGTCACCACCGCCAATGACATTGCCCGCACGGGCAGTTGCCATAGCAATACCCGCATCCTTGAAGAAGGATTTGCGGTAGGCCGAGCTCACAAGCTCAGCGCAACCCTTGCTGTTGGAGTATGGGTCGTAGCCGCCCATGGGCTCATCCTCGCGGTAGCCCCAGACCCACTCACGGTTCTCGTAGCACTTGTCCGTCGTGATATTGACGATGGCCTTGACCGATTCGGTATGACGCGCCGCCTCAAGCACATGCACCGTGCCCATCACGTTGGTGGCGTAGGTCTCGATCGGCTGGCGATACGACAAGCGCACAAGCGGCTGTGCCGCCATGTGAATCACGATCTCTGGCTTGAAAGCGGCGAATTCCGCTTTAACCGCGGCAAAGTCACGGATATCGGCAATGCGGTGCTCCATACCCTCGGCCACTCTGGCGACATCAAAGAGTGCAGGTTCCGTTGGCGGCGCCAGCGAGAAACCGCGCAATGTTGCCCCCATGGACTGAAGCCATAGGCTGAGCCAGCTGCCCTTGAAGCCCGTATGGCCAGTCAGGAGAACACGCTTGCCCTGCCAGAAGGCCGGGTTGGTCTGTGTGAGACCACTCATTTCCAGCCCTTCCAAGGTGCCTTGCCGGAAGCCCATAGCTCCTCCAGGTAGTTCTTGTCGCGCAACGTGTCCATCGGTTGCCAGAAGCCGTGGTGCTCATAGGCCATCAATTGACCATCGGAGGCCAACTGTTGCAAAGGTTGCTGCTCCCACACTGTTGAGTCATTTTCCAGATAGCTCAGAACTTCTGGAGAAAGCACAAAGAAGCCGCCATTGATCATGGCACCATCGCCTTTGGGCTTTTCTTTAAAGCTCATCACCTGCTTTTCTTGGATGTCCAAAGCCCCAAAGCGCCCTGGCGGATAAGTAGCCGTAAGCGTTGCAAATTTTTTATGTTGCCGGTGGAATTTAATGCTTGCAGTGATATCTATATCGCCAACACCATCGCCATATGTGAAACAAAAATCTTTTTCATTTTTCACATACTCTGCAACACGACGCAATCGCCCTCCAGTCATCGATTCCTCGCCGGTATCTACCAAGGTCACACTCCATGGTTCTGCTCTTTTATGGTGCACTTCCATGTGATTGTTGCGCATGTCAAAAGTAACATCTGACATATGTAAGAAGTAATTAGCAAAATACTCCTTGATGACATACCCTTTATAACCACAGCAGATAACAAAATCATTTACCCCATGGCTTGAATACATTTTTAGAATATGCCAAAGAATTGGCTTCCCGCCAATTTCCACCATAGGTTTAGGCCGTGTTGATGTTTCTTCGCTCAACCGAGTCCCTAAACCACCCGCAAGAATTACAGCTTTCATTTTTGGTTCTTAATTAATTTGTATTATTTGAGGAGACAAAAGCATCAGAGTGGAAATTATTTGCCTCAAGCCCAGATTCCTCTAGTGCTTTCTTGGCATCATGAATCATGCGATCAGAACCACAGGCATACACCACTGTATTTTCCCAATCAGTTTTTTTGTTTTTCAAAAAAATATTTTGCACATATCCCACCTCTCCCTCCCAGTAATCATCACTTCTTGAAAGGACTGGAGTGTATTGGTATTCCTTTACTACATCCAAAAAATCCAAATACAAATCAGATAAAATCCGCCCTCCCCAAAAAACATGAACCGATCGAGGTTTATCGATCTGAGGAAGATTGTGAATTGATTCCAAGATGGATTTCACGGGCGCGATACCCGTACCAGTCGCAAGAAAAATCAAATTCATTCCTTTGAATTTTCTGACGAAAAACGTACCTAATGGCCCACAAATTCGTAATAAATCATTTACCTTGGCTTTTTCAAACCAATAACGACTCATCACCCCGCCCTCCACATTGCGAATGTGAAGTTCTAAAGATTTATTTTTAAAATCTGAATTAGCTAAAGAGTAGCTACGCCGCACGCCGCCAGGACCAATAACATTCACATATTGTCCCGGGAAAAAATTAAATGTCGAACTTGGAGGAAAACGTAGTAAAACCCTTACGACATCCGGTGCCAGCAAAACAATATCGCCAATCCGACAAGGTAATATTTTCTCTTCAGGCAATGAGAAACCACAGATATCTTCAGCCTCTATAAAAATATCATTTACCGCAAAACGCACACAGCCCAAAATCCAACCATCAGCTTGCTCCTCAGCGGTCAACCCAACCTCAGGCTGGAGCAGCCCAGTTTCACCTCTTAGGAGCTTGCATTTGCAACTACTACAACGGCCCGTCTTGCAACTGTAGCTCAGCGAAACACCCGAACGAGTTGCAGCATCAAGCAAGGATTCATCATTTTTTGCTTCAAACTTGCGACCAGAGGTCAACTCAACTATAGCCATATTGCAATCTTACTCATCGCCATTAAATTCATTGCATATGCAATCACAGCAAACAGAAAGCGAGCATTAAATTTCAGGAGACTAAATTCGCCAAATCCGCCACGCGGTTCATCGCCGCATGCAGGGTGGCCAGCAGGCCCAGGCGGTTGGCCTTGAGTGCGGCGTCCTCGGCATTCACCATGACGTGCTCGAAGAAGGCATCTACGGGAGTGCGCAGGGCGGCCAGGGCTTGCAGGTTGGCGGTGTAGTCGCCGGCAGCCAGCAGTTGCTCGGCCTTGGGGGCCACGGTCTGCAGGGCGGCGAACAAGTCCTTTTCGGCCTGCTCCGCCAGCAAGGCTGCGTTCACCTGGGCGTGCACCACGGTTTCGGCCTTCTTCAGG
>Ga0114984_1001023_pt1 | contig 10470 bp, 11 predicted proteins | sample Shrwel1BS1Day1_FD_96987 | JGI IMG/M metagenome (GOLD analysis project Ga0114984, IMG submission 96987) | Subsurface microbial communities from deep shales in Ohio, USA - Utica-3 well 1 S-1-Day1 | ecosystem: Environmental > Aquatic > Deep subsurface > Shale gas/oil reservoir > Produced water/Flow... | reverse complement strand
TGCAGTGCCGTCGAGCGACTGGTGTTAGTTGCAAAGCAGTCGGTTGAGGCCACCGGCCCTCAATGTTCGCTATTGGCAGTCGCTGCCGTCCAGGAACCACCCGCGAATGTCGCAGATCAGCCTCGAACAGACCTTGCTTGGTTAGCGGCTGTTTTGCAGCGATCTAGGTCGGTCCGCGCCGTGCGTCGTACGACGGGTCCTCAGTGAATTCCGGTCATTGAGCCAAGAGCTGACACAAGGTTCGACCGACCGGTCTGGGGGCTGAACTGGCCGTTCGTTGCGTGCATGCTTGCGAGCCAACTTCAACATCAGCGGATGTCTGCTTAGCGCTGCAGGTCAACCGCTGCCGAACGCGAGCGACGCCAAATTCGAGGCGGACAGGCCCCACGATGCGCTGGTCCACAATCTGTTTCCTGGGCGGCTGAATGAGCCGTCGTGACCTCGCGCCCGCAGCTTTGAATCCCGTTCTTCGAGTTGGCGCCCTTGGCTGAGAGCTGGGGTCGGGTAAGCAGCACACCCGTCAGCCATCGCTGGGCGGCTGAGGCTTCAGAGCGTCCCGCCCCTTCTGCATCACCTCTGCCAAGCACTTCTTGAGCGCGACGAGCGAATCTGGCTTATCGCGGTCAAGCTCGTCCATGCCCAGCACCGCCCACCATTGGGTGACCTCGGCAGCGGCTGCGTCCAAATCGGCACCCCATCTCAACAAGATGGCCCGCTTGTCAAAAGCCATCGACATGAAGGCGCCATTGCGATTGAAAACTTCGTCGAGGTGCTCCGCGCTGATGACTTCCCGCGGGGCGCGGAACGAGCCTTCGTAGTCAACATACAGCGAGGCGTTCTTGAGGTCGTTGGACTTCTCGTGGAAATCGGCCTGCAGCTCGTTGAAGGCCTCATGAGCGGCGCCCATGTCGTCCTGCTGCTCGGCCGCTAGTTCGGCCTCGGATTTGGCCATAAAGTAAGCGATCGTTCGGTTCTTCGCTGCATGTTTGCTGAAGGCGCGGCTGAGCCGCTTCATGTCAACAGCCTGCCCGCGAAGGACCTCCGCGGTGGCCACGTAGAGCATTTCCAGCTTCCCGCATTCCTCCAGAGAAATCTGGTGCAGCAAAAGCGCACGGGCGACGTGGTCGGCGTCGGCCAGAAGGCGTGCTTCGTCAAAGAGCTCGTCGGCGTTCTGGACGGTCTTGCGGGCACCCTCGATGAGGGTTTCCGCGAGGGCACGGGCTTCGGATGTGAGGGGCATGGTCGGATTCTCGCAAGCCGGCTTGCGAGAATCCGACCGGCCCAGGTTGCTCCGAACTCTAGCACTGAGCGACGCCCAAAAACTTCTGAGGCGTGTGCACGTAACGAAAGGCTATCGCATACTGGGCCGGTGGAAAACTGCCGCCGTCGGCTCAGCCTTGCAGGTCATCTCAAACCGCGACGCCCCGACAGCTTCCGATTTCCGGCTCATCTTGCGACTAAGTTATGCGAGGGGGTATTCCCCTGAAACCAGAGGGGGGTGTTCGCATGACCAACGGAAAACAACGATGCACACACGAGAACCTGACGCGGCCGTAGAGGCCCTCGATGACCGCGCCTTGCTGGCTAGGCTGGCGCGTACGGACTGGGAGCACGACCCACTGTTCATCCCTGATGAGCAGGTCTTTCGCATGTTCGGGCGCGCTCGGGATGCTGGAAACACCAGCCGAGCGGGGATCCTTTCAAGGGTGCTGTCGCGGCGCCTGCTGGGCCTCGCCAAGGGCTTCGCAGTGCGCAGCGGCATCTACCCCGGGAACATCGGAAACATCGACCAGGCCGCGGAAGAGCTGTCGCAGTACGTCTGGGAGTGCCTTGTCACGCGGCCAGGCGACGCAGCGCATGCTGAAAAACTGTTCGGGCAGCTGTTTAAACGCCGCGCGCTCGATTTTCAGCGCCGTCTGCTGGCCAAGAAGCGCAACCTCCAGGACAGCCTGGATGCCATGGAACGCTCAGACGAGGACGAAGACCCCGACAAGACCATTCGCAAGGTCTCTGCGCTGCGCCAGCACGATACGCCGGCTGACGCCCTGGCCGCCCGGCAATGGCACGCGGAAGTTACTAAGCGGCTGCAAGCTGTGCTGACCAAGCAAGAGCACTACGTCTATACGATGCTTTTCGTCGAAGACATGCCGGTCAAGGACATTGCAGCTGCGCTTGGGGTCACCCCTCGAACCGTCAACACCTATAAGAACACCGCCCTCGACAAAGTCGCAGAGATGCGGAAGGAGTTCATGCAATGACATCGCCCACCCGCAGGCTGTCGCTCGAGGAAGTTCTGGACGAGTTCTTCTTCTCCGCCGACAAGCCGTCGCTCGCCATGGTTCTTCGCGCCTGCGAAGCCCATCCTCAATATCGCGAGGACATCCTTGAGTTTGCAGCCCTTTGGTCAGCACACGATGCCTCACCCGAGACCCCTGCTGCAGAGATTGCCGACGTCTCTGAGGAGTCTGTCTCGCGCCTGCAGAGCTTTGTACTCAACCGGCTCCATGAACTGGACAACGGTGCTGGGGCAAACTCACAAGCTGAAGCTGAAGCTGCACGCAAAGCCATCGAGTCGCTCGCCGGGAAACGCCTCAAGCAAGCCGCCGCTGCCGCGGGCCTGGGCGCTTCTGCGCTGCTGTTAACGAAGGTCCTCACCAAAAGCATCGTCGACGTTCCTATCAAGGTGCTGAGCGACTTGGCTGCGCATCTCGATGTTGCGCTTGGCGGGCTCCAAAGATGCTTGGGACCAGAACTGGCAGGGACGAAGAGCTATCGGTCGAAAGCCGCGCCAAACGCTTCGTCTCAAGAAACCTGGAAAGCCGCGGTCCAGTCCCTGTCGGTCAGCGACGAAGAGAAGAGACGATTGCTCGCGCTACAGCAAGTCAGGGAGGGCGACTCTTGACTCCCTTCCATAGAGCTAGAGAAGCTGCGACGCAGCTAAGGCACCAGCTGTTCGGCGACGAGGCGTCGTCCGGTATCCCATCGAAGCAAGTCATCGAAGCCACCGAAGACGCTGAGGACTTCGACATCTCGGATGCGGCACCTGACGACGAGGCTCTAGGAACCGCTGATGCTGTTTTGGTTCGCAAATTCCGGCAAATCGTTGTGCGCAACGATGTGCCGAGCGGGGAACGGGCGTTTCTCGTCGCACATGAATTCGGGCATTGGAAACTTCATGACGAAGGCCACGAGGGTTGCCACAAGGTCGTCGATTCGACCTTGAAGCCAGAGGACGGCGATACGTTCGGTCTCCAGAAAGTCGAGGCCTACGGCGCTCGAGAACGTGCAGAACTGCAGGCGAACATCTTCGCCAGAGAGCTACTGCTTCCGCGCACGGTGGCACGCGGCCTGTTCCTCACCGGGAAAAACGCGACGCAGCTGGCGCAAGAGCTGGACCTCCCCTTGGAGCTGGTTCGACAACAGCTGCTCGACGGATTGCTTCTTCCCGAACCCGCTGCGCCCTGTGAGGAGCAGTCCCAGCCCATCACACCGACCGAAGAACAGCTCGCCGCTGCAACATCCTCTGCGACGACGTCATTGGTCGTAGCCGGGCCAGGGACTGGAAAGACGGCCACGCTCCTTATGAGGGTGCAGCACCTGCTCGCCAAGGGAGCCAAACCCGAGGAACTGCTACTGCTCACGTTTTCAAATCGGGCTGCGCGAGAGCTCGTTGACCGGTTGCAGCAGTTGGGCGTGCCGAATGCTCATGACATCTGGGTCGGCACGTTTCACGCTTTTGGCCTGGAGTTCCTGCGCAAGAACCACGACCGGTTCGGCCTCCAAGCCCGCTTTGGCGTCGCCGACAAAATGGCTCAGATTGCGGTCCTCGAGCCACACATCTACGGACTCGGCCTAACCGCATTCAATCCCCTTGGCGACCCGCTTGAATGGCTAAAAGAAGTCACCTCGGCCATCCAGCGAGCCAAAGACGAGCTTGCGGATGCGACTGAGTTTGCCGATGCGGTGGACCGGTCGGCTCTAGACACTTCGGATGAGGCGCTGGCCAAGCAGTACGACGTCGCCAAGCTGTACAGGTGCTATGAGTCGAAGATTCAAGCCAACGGCAACCTCGTCGACATGGGAGACCTCGTCATGCTCCCTGCCATTGCACTGACGAAGGACTTTGCCAAGTACACCGCAAGTGTCGGTCGGTTCAAGCACATCCTTGTCGATGAGTACCAGGACGTAAACCGGGCAAGCGCCCAGCTCGTGAAGGCTCTTGCCGCTCACGCTAAGACCCTATGGGTGGTCGGGGACGCTCGGCAAGCCATCTACCGATTTCGCGGCGCGTCCATGCGCAACATCGTCCGCTTCGGCGACGACTTTCCGGCGCACAAGACTTTTCCTCTCAACGAGAATCGACGCAGTTTCGAAGAGGTCATCCGCGTCTTCGAGCACGCGGGCCGCGAGGGAAATCCTCTTCAAATGGTGCTTCCGCTCGATGACGTTGGTTCGGCGCGGGGGAACAGCGGCATCAAACCGCGTCACGTCCAGTGCCCTACCGACGATGTCGTCCACGGCGAACTCGCAGCTAACGTCCGCCGCATTCACGGCCTTGGCGTAGCGTTCCGCGACCAAGTCATCCTCGCGAGCACCCATGAGCACTGCAGCACTGCGGCCGACAGCCTGAATGCGGTCGGGGTGCCTGCGTTGCACCTCGGCGACATCTTCCAGCGACCCGAGGTCAAAGACCTGCTGGCTCTGCTGCAACTCTTCATTGACCGCTCCGGGAGCGGTCTGCTTCGAGTAACGCGCCTCCCAGGACTTGAGCTGCCGCCGGCTGACGTCGAGAAGCTGCTTAGCTGGTGCAAGGCGAATCGACCGGCACCGCTCTCATGGGTCACCGCCCCACCGTCCGGGCTCTCCGGAAAGGGCATTGCCGCTCTGGGCCAATGGGCAACCGCTTTCGCTGACCTCGACTCGTCGGATTCCCCTTGGGAGGTCGCCTGCCAGCTGTTACTGGACCGGACGGGCATTCTCCGGGCTCATCTTGCTGGTAGCAGCATCCACGACATCACGCGTCGTATTGCGCTCTGGCAGTTCATCTACTACCTGCGCGTGCCGGACGGCAGCCGCGCGTATCAGACCGTCGGCAGCTTCATCACTCGTTTGCGCCGACGTCTGCGCATCGGCGATGACCGCGAGCTTCGCATTCCGCCTCCTGAGGCGGATAGCCTCGACGCGGTTGCTGTCATGACAATCCACGGGAGCAAGGGCCTCGAGTTCGAGGCGGTCCATCTTGTGGATATCGACGCCAGGCATTTCCGCGTGGGTACCGACTCCGACCTCGTGCCCCAGTCCTTGCTGCAGTCGATCGCTCCCATTGAGAAATTTGAGGAGCAGAGCGAGGCGTCGAACAAGCTTTATGTGGCGCTATCGCGAGCCCGCGAGCACCTCGTACTCTATGAAACCAAGGCGATGTACAACGCTGAATGCGTTGCGGCCATCACCGGCGCCGCGCATCTACTCGAGCGCGTTCAAGGCAACGCCACCTTGCCCAAGTCGCCGGTGGTTTCCACTGTTGGCAGTGTGGCCGCTCCACCTGCCTCATTTGAGCTCTCAGGCTTCTTGTCGTATCGAGTGTGCCCTCGGCGGTACTACTACGACTTCATCAAGGAGCTGAGCCCGGCGGCAGGCCTGCACCCAGCTGCCCTGGTCGAAGGCGCGGTCATGCGAGAGCTGTTCGTGCCGTATGGCCAAGAGCCAGACGAACCGCCTGCGGAAGTGGAAAAAGTGCTTGCCTCTCTCGGCCCCGCTTTCAAGGATTCCGTGCCGCACTTGAGGGCCTACGCTGAACAGCTACGAGGCTTTGGTCGAGGATGGCTCGGCACGAAGCGCGCCGCGATGGGGAAGCCGTTTGACATCGAGTGTGCAGGCGTCCCGCTACACATCACGCCTCATCGCACCTCCAAATCTCAATCGGGGTTAGTTGTGAAGTTGGAATTCGTACGCATCAAGCCGTCCGGCAAGTGGTCGCGGCAGCACAAGGTTTTGAAGTGGGTGTTGAAGTACCTCGCCGAAGGGTATCCACGGCACTCGTTCCAGGGCAGCATCTTTGACCTGAGCACAGGCACTGAAGAGTCCGTCTCCCCGTACGGCCGGCTACCGGACGACTTCTTCCTAGTGCCGATTGCCCAGGCGCTGGCTGCCGGTAAGTTCGAGGCGAAGCCTAGCTCCTGGGAATGCCCGAAGTGCAGGCACTTCCTGCATTGCCCTGCCTGAACCGCTCCCGTACCAGCACTTCCGATTTCCAGGCCTTCCTGCGACTTACCCAGCATGAGCAGCGCATCCTGCGCAACTCACCCAGCTGTAAGGAGCAGCAATGCCAACCCGCGTTTACATCCAATCCGAGTATTTACCTGACATCAAGTTCGTCGAAGTCAACGACGACGCCACCATCGCCGAGCTGAAGCACGCCGCCCTGGCGCTGCTGCCGCCTGGCACCGACGCGACCGACCTGACCCTCTCGGTCGAGGACGAGGACGATGACGATGACGACGACACCCACGGCCACTCGACGCACGTCAAGCACCTCAAGAAGGAGCATGGCGTGCGCGTGCACCTCCACCGCTGCAAGCGGGTGGAGGTGAAGGTCCGCTTCGGTGTCGAGGTCGTGCACCACCAGTTCCGCCCGGCGACCACCGTTGGCCGCGTGCGCTTGTGGGCGGGCGAGAAGTTTGGCATGGCGCCGGGCGACATCGCCGAACACGTCCTGCAGATTGCCGGCACCACCGAGCAGCCCGACGTCGACGTCCACATCGGAATGCTGACGAAGTGCCCGCAGTGCGAGGTGACGTTCGACCTGGTGCCCGCGCACCGCATCAACGGCTAAGGGGCGAGGTATGGCACCGGACGAGCAATCGCTGCGTGCCGACCTCGCGTCGGCGCGCTTTCTCTCGGGCGAGGACCGCAACCGCTGGCAGTTCAAGAAGCTGGAGTGGCCCTTTGCCTACATCGACGTCATCGCCCGCGACCGGCGCGAGTACACGCTGCGCCTGGATTGCAGCGGTTTTCCGACCACGCCGCCCACGGGCACGTTCTGGGACCTGTCGACGAACAGCAAGCTGACCTTCGACAAGTGGCCCCAGGGCGGCGAGCGCTTGCAGCTGGCCTTCAAGCCTGGTTGGAAGGACGGCGACGCGCTCTACATCCCCTGCGACCGCGAAAGCATCGTCGGCCACGACTCCTGGTTCGCCCAGTACCCGCAGCTCATCTGGAAGCCCGCCAAGGGCATCTGCCACTACCTGGAGGTCGTCCATGAACTTCTTCAAAGTCGCGACTACGCCTGCGCCCCTGCTTGAGATGCCGGCGGCGCTCTGGGCGGAGCTGATGGCCCACCTGCGCGAGCAGGGTTCCGGCGTTCGCGAAAGCGGCGCCTTCCTCCTTGGGCGCAAGACCGATGCCGGACGCATGGTCCAGCGCTTTGTGCCCTACGAGCAACTGCAGCCCGACGCCTTCAGCAACGACTACGTGTCCTTGAAGGCCGGCGGCTTCGCCAAGCTCTGGGAGGTCTGCCGCGCCACTGACATGACGGTCGTGGCCGACGTCCACACGCACCCCTTCGGCCCCGGCCAGAGCCGTTCCGACCGCACCAACCCCATGGTCGCGCTGAAGGACCACATCGCCCTCATCGTGCCCAGGTTCGCCAAGGGCAACCCGCGCCCGCGTGACCTCGGGCTCTATGTCTACCAAGGCAACCACCAGTGGGCGGCGTACTCGGGTTCCGATGTCGGCCGCCTCCTGCGACTCACCGATGCTGGAGTTTTTCAATGACCGAGCTCAACGCTGATTCCATGCACCGGCTGGCCAAGATGGCCCTGGATGCCGGTGAAGTGGCCTCGCCCGAGGAGGCCGTGGCCCTGTTCTCGCGCTACCGGCTGCGCATCCATCTCGGCCACGGCTGGGCCCACACGCTGGCCGGGCAGGCCAGCTTTCTGACCGCGCTGAACACGGCCGTGCGCGCCTTCCTCGGCGGCGTCGAGGTCTACGGTGACCTGAGCCATGCCTTCGACGTCCCGCTGTACCAAGCTCGCAGCGCCCGAGAAGTCGCCGAGGAGCTTGGCGCGCTGGTGGCCACCAACGCCACAACCGAGCTGCCGACGCTCGTGCTCGGTGCCGCCCCCGAAGTCCCTCCGCCCGCCTTCTGCATCCACCTCAGCTGGGACCACTGGCGCTTCCAGATTGCACGCGTCGGCGCCGGCAGCGCGCTGACCTGCGTCGATGACAACCCACTCGCCGGCATTGGCGCCGCCGCGCTGGGTGTCAACGAAGCCTTCATGCATGTCCGCGGAGACCTTGCCGAGGCTGGTCATCGCGCCGTCGGCATGTCCCTCTGGAACCCGCTGGCCGTCGCCGACTGGCGCGACGATGCGTACAAAGGACCCGCGCTCGCCTACCTGCCGAAGTCCCTGTGGCTCGTCGGTTTGGGTCATCTCGGCCAGGCCTATGCGTGGACGCTGGGCATGCTGCCCTACCCGGTCAACAGTCGACCGCACCTGGTGCTTCAAGACTTCGACAAGGCAGCCAGGTCCAACCTCAGCACCTGCTTGCTGCTGTGGGAGGCTGACCTGCTTCAGCCGAAGGTCAGGGCCGTCGGGAGCCGCCTTGAGGCCGCCGGCTTCACCACCGCGCTGGTCGAACGCCGGTTCGGTCCTGAACACCGAGTGATGGTTGACGAGCCGTCCACGGCCCTCTTCGGCGTCGACAACGTCACCGCCCGTCGCGACCTTGACACAGCTGGGTTTGCGATGGTCGTCGAGACCGGGCTGGGTAGCGGATATCGCGACTTTCGCAACATCCGCCTGCACACGTTCCCGGGGCCGCGTCTGCCGTCCCAAATTTGGACGGCCGAGTCCACCGCGCAGGTCGCCACCGAGCTGAACGACGCCTACAAGAAGCTGGCCGAGGAGCACAAAGACATCTGCGGGATGACGCTGCTGGCCTCCCGCGCCGTGGCCACGCCGTTCGTTGGTGCGCTGGCGGCGGTGCTGGCCCTGGCCGAGGTGATGCGCCCCCTACACGGCGGCCTGGTCTACGCCGCGCTGGATGTGCAGATGAAGAGCCTGCGCCATCGCACCGGCGCAGCGCCCGCCGCACACCCGGGTCTCCAGACGGCCTTCGTCCAGGCCGAGAAGCGGCAAGTCAATTCGACGCGGGAGGCAACATGAGCAGGCGCCGTTACAGCCGCCGGGGACGCGGCGGCCTTCCCTCAGCGGTTGACGACATCGCGCACATCGCCGCGTCGTTCGGCCCCGTCGGCGCCCTATGGACAGGCGTGATTGGTTTCGGAGTCTTCTACACCGTGTTGCCGCTTTGCATGATTGCCTGGACCGAAGAGCGCAAAGCCAGCCTCAAGGGCCCGGCGGCGGCCTTCGCGAACTTGCTGGAGCAGGCCCTGTGGCACCGCTTCGTCTCGCCTTGCCAATGGGCCGGCATCGCCATCCTGCTAGTGTGCTCGGCCCTCGCTGTCTGGAAGCTCCTCGACCGTGCCGATCTCAATGATGAAGACGTGACCTTCTTGAGCTTCATTTCCAAGGGCATCAGCCGGCTGACTTTGCACTGAGCCGTCCCCTTCAGAGCTTGTCGTCCACTTCAACTGACGCGACAAACTCATCGGCGTTGGCCACCTGCCCAGCCGCTGCAAACAGCTGTCGAGCTTCCTCGTCCCATTGATGGTGCATTTGCTTCTCCAGCTTGTATTCGTCGAAGCGGCGGTAGACGAAATGCAGAATTTCTTGATGCCAAATCAACTGCAGAACCGATGAATGGCTTCTCGCCAGTCCTGAGTTGTGCCGACACACACGATATAGATGACCAAGGTCTCGTCTTGCCACACGCCATGACCGCAGAGTGCCCTGGCAATCTCCTCGACTTGGTCGGCTGGTAGGAATCCACCGGCGCAGAGCACCCTCTGCATGTTCTGGCGCTCTGGGCCCATCCACGGCCCGTTCAAGCCGCACTGCCCCGTCTTCACTTCAGAAAGCACCACCATCGGTCTGCGACGTTCAGCCATGAACAGCGGATGGTCTGGCATGGGCCGCTGTCGGTTCTCCGCGCGAAACGGGAACCTCACCCCCAGCACATCAACGTCCGTCTGCTGCGGATAGGCGCCGTCGTCGCGAGGTCCCTCGGGATGCACTATGAAGTTCGGGATGGTGAGAAAGCCGTTGAGCCGCAAGAACCAGAAGGCGAGGCGTTCAGGGAGGGGATGCGCATGAGGCACAGCATCCATGCCGTTGTTCCGGCGTGTCAACAGCCCTCGAACGCCGCGTTGTCCGGCGAGCATCCTTGCATGACAACGAGCGGACCAGCTTGGCGTCAGCGATTTCAGCCAGCCTGGCCGCCATGATCGGAATGCACCACGGGACTGCCTCTACTGGCAGCGATCACTCAAAAAGCCCAACCGCCTCCACACGCGCCGGACGGCCGCTTCAGGTCGGGTGACCGCTTCTGGAACCAGCGGCCGCTTAG
>Ga0114984_1001022_pt1 | contig 10479 bp, 9 predicted proteins | sample Shrwel1BS1Day1_FD_96987 | JGI IMG/M metagenome (GOLD analysis project Ga0114984, IMG submission 96987) | Subsurface microbial communities from deep shales in Ohio, USA - Utica-3 well 1 S-1-Day1 | ecosystem: Environmental > Aquatic > Deep subsurface > Shale gas/oil reservoir > Produced water/Flow... | reverse complement strand
TGTGGTGATATTGCCCGCTCAGGTTGGGATGATCAACTGCTCAGGTTGTTGAGGGGTGAAGCACACCCTTCAATTGCTCAATGATGGTCAGGAAAGCCTGTTTGTTCGGGTGGGGGCAAGTGAGCGTGGATGCCAATGGATCAATATGGATGTGACAGGCATAAAAAAGCCCCGTTTCCGGGGCTTTGGGGCGTTTCAGTGGATCTTGCTGGATCCCCTGAAACTCTTGGTTGGTGGAGACGGCGGGAATTGAACCCGCGTCCGCCAGCACTCAGCCTTGAGGTCTACATGCTTAGTGTCCTTCTATTGTTTTAACCTCGAGCGACCCGAAGGTCAGGGTGCAAGAGGCGAGCTCTTTAATCTTAGCCGCTATCCAGTGAGCTCTGGGTAGCGGAGCAGCCTATAAGCGATGACGTCCTGGGATGTTGCTACTGAGTTATAGGCGCCTCAGCCAGGACGACTGGAACGGCTTACGCCGCCAGTGCGTAGTTTTCGTCGTTTGCGACTATTTTAAAGCAGCTTTGGATTTACGAGATTCGCTGCCATCTCGACATGCACCCAAGGGTTCGTCACCGGCGTCGAAGCCAAGTCGTCCCCCTAGTGATTCCAGTATATGTGTCCGTAATACCGGACTTCAAGGGTTAAATACGCGATTTATACCTACCCCTGCTCAGCTCGCGTGCCGTTTAACTGCTTCGGGCCGTCCGGCCAGCGCTGCGTGGCGCAGGGCTTCGAAGCTTTCCCGGAAGTAGCCCATCACTGCATGCGGATCGGCATGGATTGCCTTGTCCACGGTGATGCCAAACTGCACGGTGCCAGCATAGCTCAGGATGCTCATCCCGATGCCGATGTTGCCGGTCTGGGGCACCCAGAACATGGTCTGGACCACTTTGCTGCCGGCCAGGTACACCGGGTTCTTTGGCCCCGGAACGTTGGTCAGCACGGCCGAAGCCTTGTTGCTGAGCAGATCCAGTGCCCGTTTTTCAAGTATATCAGGGCCGCGGCCAAACAAATCAAGGAGGCTGTATGTGATCTGGGCCTGGTAGGAGCGCTTGAGGCGGTTCATGTGCTCCCGGACCTGTCGGAAGCACATCACCGGGTCGGCGACTTCTACCGGCAGGGTGACGAGCACCAGACCGAATTTGTTGCCCAGGGTGTCAATGGGCTGGTCGAGGGGGCGGAGGTTGAAGGGCACGGCCACGCGGATGCCGCACTCGGGAATGACTTCCCCGGCGGCCTGGAAATGGCGGTTCAGGGCGCCAGTGGCAACGCTGAGCAGGCAATCGTTTATGGTCCCGCCAAGAGATTTTGCGCAGGCTTTCACTTCCGCCAGGTCCAGGGGTTCCGCCCAGGCCACCTGTTTACGCCCGGAGAGTGAGCCCTTCAGGTTGGTTTTGGGTTCGAAGGGAGCGAGCCCGAGTTTGGCCAGGTCCAGGGCGATGCCGCTGGCAGTGGTGGCCAGTTTTAACGGGTAGTCGGGTTCCTCGCGGATTGAGTGAAGCAGCAGGCGGGCCTGGCCGGCAGCCATGAGGGTGCTGTCGACGGTGCGGTGCAGGACCTGTCGGAGAAAGGACGTCTCCCCCACGTGCCGCTTGCGGGTGCGGCCAACCGTGCGCAGCTCTGGCTCCGGGGTCTTGTCGGTCATCGACAACAGCACGCGCACCAGGGAAATGCCGTCGGCGATGCAGTGATGGATGCGGATCAGGAGGGCGTAGCCGCCGTCGTAATGGTCGATATAATGCATCTGCCAGAGCGGGCGGCGGAAATCGAGAGCAGTGCTGTTCAGGTCGCTGACCAGGACCTCGAGCTCCGCCTTGCCGGCCTTGCCGGGAAGGGCAGTGCGGTGCAGGTGGTTGTCGATATCAAAGAGGGGGTCATCCTGCCACCAGGCCTTGTCGCCTTTCTCGACAACGCGCTGGCGAAAACGGCGAAAACACAGGAAACGTTCTTTCAACACCCGCTTGAGACGGTCGAGGCCGATGGGCTTCTCGAGCATCAGCACCCCCGAAATCATCATCGGGTTCTCGGGTGAATCCATTCTCAGCCAGGCATGGTCAATCGACGACATTGGCGTCATTTCAGATGACATAAGCCCTCCCTTTGCAGACCCTCAGTTTATCCAGACAAGGTACTGCATTTTGCGAAGATGGTCATCGATTCACTTCACGGATGATGCGCTGTTTCTGGCGGTTCCAGTCGCGCTCCTTCTCGGTGGCGCGCTTGTCGAACTGCTTCTTGCCCTTGGCCAGGGCGATCTCGCACTTCACCTTGTTCTTTTTCCAGTAAAGGGCGAGGGGGATGCAGGTGAAGCCGGCCTGATTGACCTTGCCGATGATTTTGGCGATCTCTTTCTTGTGCAGTAGCAGTTTGCGGGTGCGGGTCGGATCGGGGATCACGTGGGTGGAGGCGGTGCTCAGGGGAGTGATGTGGGCACCCAGTAACCAGGCCTCGCCGTTCTTGAGCAGCACATAGGCGTCCACCAGCTGCGCCTTGCCAGCCCGCAGGGATTTGACTTCCCAGCCCAGCAGGGACAGACCCGCCTCGAAGCGTTCCTCGATGTGATACTCGTGCTTCGCCTTCTTGTTCAGGGCGATGGTACTACTCGGCGTTCCGGGTTTCTTCTTGCTCATGAATCAGTGATCCGGGTTCGGATAAATGAACGAACGGCCGGGCTTGCCCCGGCAAAACGCGCATTGTAGCCCAGGACTGCCGGACCGGTCACGAAAACGCCGTAATCCTGACCGGTGAGGCGTGCGACTTTGCCGGCATCAGCTACAATGGCGACGCAGATACTTTCAGGGAAATGCATGTCGACGTCGTATCAGACCGCCAACGGGGCCTTCACCCGTAAATCCACATTCTTCTGGGCCTCCGTGGGCGCAACGGTGGGGCTGGCCAACCTGTGGCAGTTTCCCTACCTCGCCAGCCTTCATGGCGGTGGCCTGTTCGTGCTGATCTATCTGGCCTGTCTTCTGTTGATCACGCTGCCGCTGATGGTGACCGAAACGGCCCTGGGGCGTTATTCCCGCCACGGCATTGTGCTGGCCATGGACGGGCTGATCCGCAGCACCCGGTGCTCCCGCGGCTGGATGCTGGCCGGTCGGCTGAGTGTGCTGGCGTCGTTTGTGGTGCTCTCCTATACCGCGGTTTTCGGGTCGATTGCCCTGGCCTATGTGTTCTTCGGGGCCACGGGGCGGTTTTCCTCCGGTAGTGAGGCAGAGGCCGCTTCGGTGCTCTCCGGGTTGGTGTCGGATCCCGGGCAATACCGTTATTTCATGGCCTGGCATGCGTTCTTTCTGCTGCTGGTGCTCTGGGTTTCCGTGCAGGGCGTGGCCCGGGGGTTGGAGCGCACCATGCGGGTGGTGGTGCCGGGTGCTCTGGTGCTGATGCTGGTGCTGTTCGGGCTGGCGGGCTGGCAGGGCCGGGTCGGCGGCGCGTTTACCCGCCTTCTGGAAATGCGCCCGGAAGATGTATCCCCGGGTAGTATCAAGGCCGCGCTGTTCCACGCTTTCTTTACCCTGGGGCTGGGCATGGGGGTATGGACGGTTCTTGGCACCTACACAACGCCTGATACCTGCTTCAAACGGTCGATTCTTGCCGTTGTATTGATGGATACCCTGGTCGCCATCCTGGCTGGCCTGATGATCTTTGCCGTTGCCAGCGGAAGCACTGACTTTGACGGGGAGCAGGGCTTCAGCCTGCTGTTCGTCTCCCTGCCGGTTTCCCTGGCCCAGTTCCCCGGTAGCCAGCTGATTATTGCCTGTGTGTTTCTGCTGGTGGTGATGGTGGTCTGGACCACCTCGTTGGCGTTGCTGGAGCCGGTGGTCGGCTGGTTACGGGAGTGGACCGGCGCACCCAGGGGCATCTCCGTGGTGCTGATCGGGCTGTTGGTCTGGCTGGCGGGGCTGGTAACCCTGCTGTCTTTCAATATCTGGGCGGAATACCGGCTTTACGGAGCGACTCTGTTCCGGTGGCTGGAGCTTTTCACCGGCGGTCTGTTGATTCCCCTGGTGGCGATCCTCATTGCCCTGTTCACCGGTTGGTGCCTGACCCGCCGGCTGGCGCACCAACTGATCGGCCGGACCCCGGGCCTGTTTGCCCGGATCTGGTACTGGGATATGCGCATGATACTGCCGCTGGTGGTGGCCTATGTCGGTGTCATGTATACCGCCTTCTCGCTAAACAACCTGTGTGAGAATGGCAGCGCTGCGCTCTGGTGCGAGCGTCCCGCGCCGCTTGCCCTGGAGATTGCCCCTGATAAGTCGCAAGGAGCCGACCCGGGACCATCGGTTTCCGGCGGTCCGGGCAGCGAGCCCCGGCCGGAAGAGGCGGAATCTGCCGACGGGGATGAAGAAGCCGAACCGGAACCAGTGGATCAGCCTGAAAATGCCCCCAAAGAGGACGATATCCTTTATCATAGCGTCTGATTCAGGCTGTACTTTTTACTGAGGAGCCCATGGCCCATCAGATTGATAAAACCGCACTTGTCATGCACTCCGCTGAGCGCATGTTCCATCTGGTCAATGATATTGCCCGCTATCCCGAGTTCCTGCCCTGGTGTGCCGGGGCTGAGGTCCACGACCGGGGCGAGGAGCAGGTGACCGCCTCCCTGGAAATCGCCAAGGGCGGCATCCGTCACAAGCTGACTACCCGAAACCAACTGCTGATGCCTGAAGCCATCGAGATGAACCTGGTGGACGGGCCGTTCCGGAATCTCACCGGCCGCTGGCATTTCAAGGCCCTGGATGACAATGCCTGCAAGGTCATCCTGGCCCTGGAGTTCGAGTTCTCGGGTTCGCTGTCCCGGATGACGTTCGGGCCGGTCTTTTCCCAAGTGGCCAATACCATGGTGGACGCGTTCTGTCGCCGGGCCAACGAGCTGTATCGGGGAGGAAATTGATGATTCGGGTAGAAGTGGCCTACGCCCGGCCTGACAAGCAGGAAATCGTGTCGTTGACGGTGCCGGAAGGCACGACCGCGCTGGAGGCGGTGAAACTCTCGGGGATCACCGATATTTTCCCGGAGGTGGATCCGGATTCAAATGACATGGGCATCTTCGGAAAGATGATCAAGGATCCGGCCGCCCACGAATTACGGGAAGGTGATCGCGTGGAGCTGTATCGGCCCCTGAAGATCGACCCGAAACAGGCGCGCCTGAATCGGGCAAAAAAGAAGGGCGCCTGAGCGGGGGTCAGTAGGCGGGGGTTTCCTCAAGCAACTGCGCTTCATAATGGGAAAAGCTGTCACCATCATAGTAGACGATAATGCGTTGCTCGCGGATGTCGGCGCCTCTTGGCTGGAATGTGTAGACGTAGTATTCCCGGGAGAGGTCCACGGGATTGATGGTCAGCGGTGTGCCAAGTAGCGCGTGGACCTGGCTGCGGGGCATGCCGGCGTTGAGCGAAGTGAGCTCTTCGTCGGTCACAATGTTGCCCTGCTGGACGTTGATCTTGTAGACACCGGGGAAGACACAACCGGCCATAAAGAGAGTGAGAATGAGAGCTGTGATCTTTTGCATCGCCGGGGGAAATCCTCTATCTTGAAATCGCCTGCCAGAGGCAGATGTGACACGGGTTGACCGTTAAATGGCGGCTTCATCATACCGAAAGCCGTGAGGCACACCAAAGAGCGAATAGTAACATGCCATCTGAAAACGCCGAATTACGAAAAGTCGGTCTGAAGGTTACCCTGCCGCGGGTCAAGATCTTCAACATTCTGGAAAGCGCCGAAGAGCACCATCTGAGTGCCGAAGACGTTTACAAGAAGCTGCTTGAGCAGGGAGATGACGTGGGACTGGCAACCGTCTACCGGGTGCTGACTCAGTTCGAGGCGGCTGGCCTGGTACTGCGCCACAACTTCGAGGGAGGCCATGCGGTCTTTGAAATGGCGGGCGATGATCATCACGACCACATGGTGTGTACCCGCACCGGTGAGGTCATCGAGTTTGTGGACGAGGTGATCGAGGAGCGTCAGAAGAAGATCGCCGAGGAGCATGGCTATGAGATCGTGGATCACAGCCTGATTCTCTATGTGAAGCCGGCCAAAGCCGGAGAAGGCGAATAGCAGAGAACACAAAAAAAGGGGGGCAGGTATCAAGCTGCCCCCGAACAGCTCTCAGGATCGAGAGGGGTAGAGGTTCTGGTCCGCCGTCAGTGGTGGGTAGCCTGCCCCTTGGAAAACATCTCCCGGGCATGGGCAATGGTCTGCTCGGTCATATCCACACCACCCAGCATTCTCGCCACTTCACTGACCCTTCCCTTGTCGTCGAGAGCTTCAATTTTCGAGAAGGTTGCGTCTTTTTCCGTAAATTTGCTGACAAACAGGTGTTGATGGCACTGCGCCGCCACCTGCGGCAGGTGGGTTACGCACAGCACCTGGCCGTTGCTGCCGAGGGTGCGCAGCAGCTTTCCGACCACTTCAGCGGTGCCGCCGCCGATGCCGACATCCACTTCGTCGAACACCAGGGTAGGCGTAGTGGAGGTCTGCGCGACCACCACCTGGATAGCCAGGCTGATCCGGGACAGCTCACCACCGGAGGCCACTTTCGCCAGGGAGCGTGCCGGCTGGCCCGGGTTGGCACTGACCAGGAACTCGATGTCCTCCATGCCATGAGGGGCAGGTTGCTCATCACTGTTACGGTTCAGGTGGGTGACAAACTGCACTGACGGCATGCTCAGCTGGGCAAGCTCCCCGGCAATGCGCTGGTCCAGTTCCACGGCGGCTTTCTGCCGGGCTTCGGTGAGCTGGCTGGCCAGTTCGTCAAAGCCGGCGCGTTGTTTCTCCAGCTCTGCTTCCAGTTGCTCCAGGCTGCCTTCGCCGCCGTCCAATTCGGCCAACTCACCGCCCAGGCGGGCATGCAGTTCCGGCAGTTCTTCCGGGGTGATGCGGTGTTTGCGGGCCATCTGGTAGATGGCGCTCAGCCGCTCCTCGACCTCGGCGAGGCGGGCAGGGTCCGCTTCGTAATCCTCCACGAACCGGCGCAGGTTGTCGCCGGCTTCGGAAACCTGAATATGGGCCTCGTTCAGCATCTGGATGGTGTCGGCCAGGGCGGGCACCTCCACCGGTAGCTGTTCGAGTTGCTGCAGGGCCTGGCGGATCAGGCCCGAGGCACTGGTCTCCTCCTCGGTACAGAGCAGGGCGGCCTGGTGGCTGCTGTGCAGTACTGAATTCGCCTGGCTCAGCTGGGCCTGTTCCTGTTCCAGGGCTTCCTGTTCGCCGTCTTCGAGGGCCAGACGGCCCAGCTCTTCCACCTGGTAGCGCAGCAGTTGCAGTCGGGCTTCTGTCTCATCGGCATTCTGTTGCCGTTCGGTCAGGCGCTGGCGGGTCTGGTGCCAGGCTTTCCAGGCGGCGCGGGTATCGGCGGCCAGGGTTTCAATGCCGGCGAATTCGTCGAGCAGTTTGCGGTGGGTTTCCTTGCGCAGCAGGGACTGATGCTGATGCTGGCTGTGGATATCCATCAGCAGGCCGCCCAGTTCCTTCAGGTGTGCCAGGGGGCAGGGCTGGCCGTTGATGTAGGCCCGGGAGCGGCCGTCCTTGCTGATTACCCGGCGCAGGATGCAGTCGTTGTCATCGTCCAGTTCGTGCTGGTCCAGCCACGCCACCGCCCCGGGAATGTCGCTGACATCGAAGGTGGCGGTAATATCCGCCCGCTTGGCGCCATGACGAACGGCCCCGGCATCTGCGCGGCCACCCATGGCAAGCCCGAGGGCATCAAGGACGATGGATTTGCCCGCACCGGTCTCGCCGGTCAGCGCCGTCATACCCTTGTTGAACTGGAGTTCCACTCGTTCGGCAATGGCGTAATTGGAAACCGTAAGTTGTGTGAGCATGGGTAACCTCCGCTCCCGGTTCAGAATCCGTTGTTGAGTGCTTGGCGGTGCCTGTCTGAAATACTGGCTTTACATACAGTGACTGTAAATATATACAGGGTTTTGCCGGTTTGTAAACCTCCGGACGGGATTTTCTTCGCGAATACGGAGGAAAATGGTTGAAACCGGACGAGCGGGCCCCATATCCGTTCGCAAATACAGTTTTCCGGCTCGCTTCGGCCGGGAGCACATTTCAACCGGCCGTGTTGTCAGGCCGCTGGAGATTTAGCAGGAGAAGTCATGAGCACTGACGAGAACCGCAACGAACAGGCAGAGGAATTGAAGGAAGCGACCGAGGCGGCTGCTGAGGAAGCGCAGGCAACCGGGGACGCAGCCCCGGAAGGCGAGGAGGTTTCCGAAGTGGAAGCCCTCAACGCGCAGGTCCAGGAGCTCAAGGACCAGATGCTGCGTACCCAGGCGGAAATGCAGAACGTGCGTCGCCGCTCCGAGATCGATGTCGAGAAGGCCCACAAGTTCGCACTCGAGAAGTTCGTGAAGGAACTGCTGCCGGTGGCTGACAGCCTGGAGAAAGCGGTTGAAAGCACCGAGGGCCAGGAAGAGTCCGGTGAATTGGTGGCTTCCATCCGTGAGGGTGTGGAAATGACTCTAGATCTGTTCATGAAGAGCCTGGCGAAGTTCAATGTCGAGCAACTGAACCCGGTGGGTGAGCCGTTCGATCCGCAGCAGCATGAGGCCATGTCCATGGTGCCGGCACCGGACGCCGAGCCCAACAGCGTGGTCAACGTGGTGCAGAAGGGCTACCTGTTGAACGGCCGTGTGGTGCGCCCGGCGATGGTCATCGTTGCCAGGGACGAGTAACGAAAAATTCGCCGGCGGGCTTGAAAAGCCGATTAAAGCGCCAATATAGCGAGTAAATAGCGAGAAGCCGGGGCGACATACTCCGGGAAAGCATTCAGAAGATTTGGAGTGATTCGATGAGCAAGATTATTGGTATCGACCTGGGAACCACAAACTCCTGTGTGGCCATCATGGATGGCGACAAGGTAAAGGTAATCGAGAACGCCGAGGGTGATCGCACCACCCCGTCCATCATTGCCTACACCGAAGACGGCGAAACCCTGGTTGGTCAGTCTGCCAAGCGCCAGGCCGTTACCAACCCGGCCAACACCCTTTACGCCATCAAGCGTCTGATCGGTCGTCGTTTCGAGGACGATGTGGTCCAGAAGGACATCAAGATGGTGCCCTACAAGATCGTCAAGGCCGACAACGGTGACGCCTGGGTTGAAGTGAAGGGCCAGAAGATGGCGCCGCCGCAGGTGTCTGCAGAAGTTCTGAAGAAAATGAAGAAGACTGCTGAAGACTACCTGGGCGAGAAAATAACCGAGGCGGTTATCACCGTTCCGGCCTACTTCAACGACAGCCAGCGTCAGGCCACCAAGGACGCTGGCAGGATCGCCGGTCTGGAAGTGAAGCGGATTATCAACGAGCCGACCGCAGCTGCCCTGGCTTATGGCCTGGACAAGAAGAGCGGCGACCGTACTGTCGCAGTCTATGACCTGGGCGGTGGTACCTTCGACCTGTCCATCATCGAGATTGCTGATGTGGACGGCGAGCACCAGTTCGAAGTACTGGCCACCAACGGTGACACCTTCCTGGGTGGTGAAGACTTCGACCTGAAAGTGATCGAATACCTGGCGGACCAGTTCAAGAAAGACAGCGGTATCGACCTGCGTGGCGACTCCCTGGCGATGCAGCGCCTGAAGGAAGCGGCCGAGAAAGCGAAGATCGAGCTGTCCAGCAGCCAGCAGACCGACGTGAACCTGCCATACATCACAGCGGATCAGAGCGGTCCCAAGCACATGAACGTCAAGCTTACCCGTGCCAAGCTGGAATCCCTGGTCGAGGACCTGGTCCAGCGCAGCCTGGAGCCGTGTAAGGTGGCTCTGAAGGATTCCGGCATGAAGGCGTCTGAAATTGACGAGGTTATCCTGGTTGGCGGTCAGACCCGTATGCCGCTGGTGCAGGAGAAGGTAAAAGAGTTCTTCGGCAAGGAGCCGCGCAAGGACGTGAACCCGGATGAAGCGGTTGCCGTGGGTGCTGCCATCCAGGCGGCCGTACTGTCCGGTCACGTTAAGGATGTTCTGCTGCTGGACGTAACCCCGCTGACCCTGGGTATCGAAACCATGGGCGGCGTGGCGACTCCGCTGATCGAGAAGAACACCACGATCCCGACCAAGAAGTCGCAGATCTTCTCCACAGCGGAAGACAACCAGACTGCCGTGACCATCCACGTCGTTCAGGGCGAACGCAAGCAGGCGGCACAGAACAAGTCCCTGGGTCGTTTCGACCTGACGGACATTCCGCCGGCGCCGCGCGGTGTACCGCAGATTGAAGTAACTTTCGACATCGACGCCAATGGCATCCTGAACGTGTCCGCGAAGGACAAGGCCACCGGCAAAGAGCAATCCATCGTGATCAAGGCTTCTTCCGGCCTGAACGAGGAGGAAATCGAAAAGATGGTGCGTGATGCCGAGGCCAATGCCGAGGAAGATCGCAAGTTCGAAGAGCTGGTCCAGGCCCGCAACCAGGGTGACGCCATGGTTCACGCCGTGCGCAAGACCCTGAGCGAAGCCGGCGACAAGGTCAGCGA
>Ga0114984_1001021_pt1 | contig 10490 bp, 9 predicted proteins | sample Shrwel1BS1Day1_FD_96987 | JGI IMG/M metagenome (GOLD analysis project Ga0114984, IMG submission 96987) | Subsurface microbial communities from deep shales in Ohio, USA - Utica-3 well 1 S-1-Day1 | ecosystem: Environmental > Aquatic > Deep subsurface > Shale gas/oil reservoir > Produced water/Flow... | reverse complement strand
TCGCAGTAGAAATGCCCACTGCCTTCATGCACGAACAGCAGCTCGTCGCCATCGGCGTTGCGCACCCACGGCGCCATGCGCCATCTGGTGCGCAACGCCGATGGCGACGAGCTGCTGTTCGTGCATGAAGGCAGTGGGCATTTCTACTGCGATTTCGGCCATCTGGAGTACCGCGACGGCGATTACCTGCTGATCCCGCGTGGCACCGCCTGGCGCATCGAGGCCAGCACGCCGAGCTACTTCCTGCTGATCGAGAATAGCGACGGCGCCTACCAGTTGCCGGACAAGGGCCTGCTCGGGCCGCAGGCGATCTTCGACCTGGCGGTGCTGGAGCACCCGCATATCGACGACGCCTTCAGGGCGCAGCAGGACGAGAACACCTGGCAGATCAGGATCAAGCGGCGCAATCAGATCAGCACCGTAACCTACCCGTACAACCCGCTGGATGTGGTCGGCTGGCACGGCGACAACACTGTGGTGCGCCTGAACTGGCGCGACATCCGCCCACTGATCAGCCATCGCTACCACCTGCCGCCGTCGGTGCACACCACCTTCGTTGCCAACGGTTTCGTGATCTGCACCTTCACTCCACGGCCGGTGGAATCCGATCCCGGTGCGCTCAAGGTGCCGTTCTTCCACAACAACGACGACTACGACGAAGTGCTGTTCTATCACCGTGGCAACTTCTTCAGCCGCGACAATATTGAGCAGGGCATGGTCACCCTGCACCCGTGCGGCTTCCCCCATGGGCCGCACCCCAAGGCGTTGAAGAAGAGCCAGGAGGATCCGGCCACCTTCATCGACGAGGTGGCGGTGATGATCGACACCCGTCGTGCTCTGGAAGTGGCCGATGCCGCTGGCGCGGTGGACGTGGCCGAGTACGTCAACTCCTGGCGCGCGCCGGGTACACAAGGTTAAGGGCGGGCACCAATCGTCCCCTCTCCCCTTGGGGAGAGGGCTAGGGAGAGGGGGCTGGCAACACACCCTCTCCCCCGGCCCCCGCTTTGCGCCCCAGCCCTTCGCAGAGCTCAGGGCGCTACAGCGGGCGAAGCAGTGCTTCGCTTTCTCCGCTTCCGCCCCACAAGTGGGGGAGGGGGGAACAGCCCGCACGCGAACAGATGAATAGGTAGGAACCATGAAACTCGCATCACTGAATCAAGGCCGCGATGGCGTGCTGATCGTCGTTTCCCGCGATCTGACCCGCGCCGTCGTTGTGCCGCAGATCGCGTTCACTCTGCAGGCTGCGCTGGACGACTGGGCCGTGACCCGGCCCAAGCTCGAAGAGGTCTATCAGCGCCTCAACGATGGCCTGGAAGAGGGCGCCTTCGCTTTCGATCAGGCCGCCTGCCACAGCCCGTTGCCGCGTGCCTACCACTGGGCCGATGGCAGCGCCTACGTCAATCACGTCGAGCTGGTGCGCAAGGCGCGTGGCGCCGAGATGCCGGAATCCTTCTGGCACGACCCGCTGATGTACCAGGGCGGCGCCGATGCCTTTATCCCGCCGTACAGCCCGATTCGCCTGGCCGACGAAGCCTGGGGTATCGACCTGGAAGCCGAGCTGGCGGTGATCACCGACGACGTGCCGATGGGCGCCACTCCGGCCGAAGCGGCAGGGCATATCCGCCTGCTGATGCTGGTCAACGACGTGTCCCTGCGCAACCTGATTCCCGGCGAACTGGCCAAGGGCTTCGGCTTCTACCAGAGCAAGCCGTCGTCGAGCTTCTCGCCGGTGGCGATCACCCCGGACGAGCTGGGCGAAAGCTGGAAGGATGGCAAGGTGCATCGTCCACTGGTGTCGCATATCAACGGCGCGTTGTTCGGCCAGCCGGATGCCGGCGTGGACATGACCTTCAACTTCCCCACGCTGGTGGCGCATGCGGCCAAGACCCGGCCGTTGGGTGCCGGCACCATCATCGGTTCCGGCACCGTTTCCAACTACGACCGCAGCGCCGGATCGAGTTGCCTGGCAGAGAAACGCATGCTGGAGATCGTCGAGCAGGGCGAAGCGAAGACGCCGTTCCTCAAGTTCGGCGACCGGGTGCGCATCGAGATGTTCGACGCAGCCGGCCAGAGCATCTTCGGCGCCATCGATCAGGTGGTGGAAAAGTACGAAGTCCGCTGATCTGTGGGGGGGGCGGCTGTAGGAGCGGCTTTAGCCGCGATTCTCCAGCAGTCGCTTAAAGCATCGCGGCTGAAGCCGCTCCTACCAGGTCGCGTTTCGCAAGGAATCCGCAATGCTGAAACTCTACGGCTATTGGCGCTCCAGCGCTGCCTACCGCGTGCGCATCGCCCTCAACCTCAAGGGCCTGGCCTATGAGCAGGTGCCCGTGCACCTGGTCAAGGATGGCGGCCAGCAGCACAGCGCCGACTATCGCGCGTTGAACCCGCAAGGGCTGCTGCCGCTGCTGGTGGACGAGGAGAACGGCGGCGTGCGCATCGCCCAGTCGCTGGCGATCCTCGAATACCTCGAGGAAATCTTCCCAGTGCCGGCGCTGCTGCCGGCCGACCCGGCCGAGCGTGCGCAGGTGCGGGCGCTGGCGCTGCATATCGCCTGCGATGTGCATCCGCTGAACAATCTGCGCGTGCTGCAGTACCTGTCCAGCGAACTGGGCGTCGCCGATGAGGCGAAAAGCACCTGGTACCGGCACTGGGTCGCACTCGGCCTGGCCGCTGTGGATGAGGGCCTGGCGGTATTCGACGGACGTCTGTCACTCGGCGAGCGCCCCGGATATCTGGAAGCCTGCCTGATTCCGCAGCTGTATAATGCGCGGCGTTTTAACTGTGACCTTGCCGCGTACCCACGCATTGTCGCCATGGCGGCGCGCTGTGAACCCCTGGAGGCCTTTCAACTGGCCGCACCGGAGGTACAAGCCGACGCCCAGTGACACCCCCGGCTTAACCAAGCCTTGCATTCCGCTGCGCCACAAGCGTAGCGGGTCCGATTCCGTCACAGATAAAAACAAACAGGTGACGCATGACCCGTGAAAAACCGAAGAACCTCTGGCTGTCGCGCTGGGGTTTCATCCTCGCTGCAACCGGCTCGGCCGTGGGCCTGGGCAACATCTGGAAATTCCCCTACATCACCGGTGAGTACGGCGGCGGCGCCTTCGTGCTGATGTACTTGGCGTGCATCCTGGCCATTGGCATTCCGGTGATGATGACCGAGATCGCCATTGGTCGTCGTGGCCGCGGCAGCCCCATCGACGCCATCGGTCGCGTGGTGCGCGAGAACAATGGCAACCCGCTGTGGAAGGCCGTCGGCGGCATGGCCATGCTCGCCGGCTTCATGATCCTGTGCTTCTACGTGGTCGTCGCCGGCTGGGCCTTCGCCTATACGTGGAAGATGCTCGACGGCTCGCTGGCCGCCACCAGTGTCGAGGCGCTTGGCGGGGTGTTCGAGGCGCACAACGCCAACCCCTGGCAGCTCGGCGGCTGGAGCGTGCTGGTAGCGCTGCTGACCCTGTGGATCGTGGCCAAGGGCGTGCAGAAAGGCATCGAGAATGCCGTGCGCTGGATGATGCCGGGCCTGGCCCTGATGCTGATTGTGCTGGTCGGCTACGCCTTCACCAGCGGCAGCTTCAAGGCCGGTTTCGATTTCCTGTTCCATTTCGACGCCTCGAAGATCACTGGCGAGGCGCTGCTGGCCGCCCTGGGTCATGCCTTCTTCACCCTCAGCCTGGCCTCGGGGGCGATCCTCACCTACGGCTCGTACATTCCCGACGGTCAGTCCATCGCCCGCACCACCTTGCTGGTCGCCATCTGCGATACCTGTGTGGCGCTGCTGGCTGGCCTTGCGATCTTTCCGATCATCTTCGCCAACGGCATGAGTCCGGGCGCAGGGCCAGGTCTGATCTTCATGAGCCTGCCGCTGGCCTTCCAGCAGATGCCATTGGGCACCGCGTTCGGCGTGCTGTTCTTCGCCATGGTGTCGATCGCCGCGCTGACCTCGGCCATCTCCATGATCGAAGCCACGGTGGCCTATCTGAACGAGAAACACGGTATCAGCCGTCTGCGTGCAGCGCTGGCTTCCGGCGCCGTGCTGCTGGTGATCAGCCTGCTGGCGATGCTCTCGTTCAACCTGCTGGCCGGCTGGACACCGCTGGGCAAGAACTTCTTCGACTGGCTGGATTACCTCACCTCGCGCTGGATGATGCCGCTGGGCGGCATCTTCATGGTGGTGCTCGCTGGCTATGCGCTGCGCTGCGAAATCATGCGCGACGAACTGGACCTGCCACCTGCAGGCTATGCCCTGTGGCTGTTCATGGTGCGTTACGTCAGCCCGGTGCTGATCATGGTGGTGTTTCTGCATGCGCTGGGTTGGCTGCTGTTCGATCCGGTCGCCCAGTGGTACTGGATCGCTGGTGCCATCGGCCTGTTGGCGATCGCGGGTGAAATGCTGCGGCCACGGGTGATGCCGGTACTTGCCGGACGTTGAGCCTGGTCCAGGTCAAGCGGGGCGCAGTTTCGTCAGAAACTGCGCCTTTTTTATGGTTCGCGTATCGGCAAGGCGCACAGGTGGTCGGCGAGAAATCGCCGGTTTTTGGGCGCCAATAAGCGGATAATTGCCGAATCTTCCCGTCTGCACGTAAGACTCTGGCTATGCTGCAAGTAATGCATTGGCTAAGTGCCAGCACTCAAGCGGTGCCACTCTCCTGCCGGTAGCCTGTAATCGATATGGCATAGCAGTTGCGTAGCCAGTCGATCAGGCCGGGCTCACGAGGCGCGGCTATATAAGAAAAATCTGGAGTCGCCGTTATGTTCAAGTCTGCCACACGCCTTTTCGCCAATCTTGCCGTGGGCAAGAAGCTCCTCATTGGTTTCGGTCTGGTGCTGTTGCTGACAGCCGCCATGACCGTCAGCGGCTACCTTGCCGTCCAGGCGGTATTGAAAGGGCATGAGCAAGTCGGGGAACTGGCGCAGGTGAACCAGGAGATCCTCCAGGCACGTCGCCTGGAGCGGAACTTCGCCATCGAGCAGACTGAAGACAGCGCCGCGCGCGTACGCGAGAGCCTGCTCAAGGTGCAGGGCATGCTGGAGCATCTCGGGCAGGATGTGGCCGAAAGCTCGCGCATTCAGACCATGCAGCAAGCCACGTCCGAGTACCTCAAGCAGTTCGATAACTATGTCGAGCAGCAGGGCAAGGCACGTGAAGCCCGCCAGGATATGCGCACCGCAGCGGCGGAAGCGCGCGATCAGTTCGAGGTGATCGAACTGGACATGTATGACGCAGTACGCGAGCTGCGGCTACAGGGCGACCGCCTGCGTGGCAGTGATCCGCTGACCCTGGCAGAAACCGCGTCTGGCCTGAGCAAGCGCATGCTCGATCTGCGCAGCCAGGAAAGCCTCTACATCATCGATGGTTCGCCAGAAGCGCTGGAGGAGTGGGAGTACGTCAGTGAAGACCTGCAGACCGTCGCCGGCAGCCTGAAGGTCTGGCTCGAAGACGATCAGAAAGCGGCCATCGACACCGCCTTGCAGGCGCTGACTCTTTACCAGCGTTCCTTCCTCTACTACCAGCAGCTTCGTGAGCAGAACCAGGCGACCGAGAAGGCCATGATCGAGCGCGCGCGCTCGGTCGTCGATCTGGCCGAGTCGGCTCAGGCCAGCGCCGAGACTCACATGCTCGCCGATACCCAGCGTGCCTTGGTGATGCTCGGCATCATGGGCGTCGCTGCGGTGGTGCTGGGGCTGTTCGCCGCGCTGCTGATCACTCGCCTGATAGTCGCGCCGCTGCGCCAGACCGTGGCCTTTGCCCAGCGTATTGCGGCGGGCGACCTCAGTCAGGACATCCCGCAGGACCGCCGTGACGAAGTCGGTCAGCTGCTTGCAGCCATGCAGGACATGACCGTCAGCCTGCGCAACCTGGTCGGTCGCATCGGTGGCGGTGTCGGACAGATCGCTGCGGCTGCCGAGCAACTCTCTTCGATCACCGCACAAACCAGCGCCGGCGTGCAGACGCAGAAACTGGAGACCGAACAGACTGCGACTGCCATGCATCAGATGGCGGCCACCGTGCAGGAAGTGGCGCAGAACGCCGAGCAGGCCTCGCTGGCGGCGCGTGACGCTGACCTGGAGGCGCAGCAGGGCAATCGCGTGGTGCAGCAGGCGGTGGATCAGATCGACAGCCTGGCCAGCGAAGTGGAGCAGTCGGCCAAGGCCATTGCCGACCTCAATCAGGAGAGCGCGCGTATCGGCACTGTGCTGGAGGTGATTCGCAACGTCGCCGAGCAGACCAACCTGCTGGCGCTCAACGCTGCCATCGAGGCGGCCCGCGCGGGCGAGCAGGGTCGCGGTTTCGCCGTGGTCGCCGATGAGGTGCGAGCACTGGCCAAGCGCGCGCAGGACAGCACCGAGGAGATCGAAAGCCTGATCGCCGGGCTGCAGCGCATGGCCAAGGGCGCTGTGCAGCAGATGGACAGCAGCCGTGACCTGACCCGCCGCACCGTCGAACTGGCGGGCGAGGCTGGGGACGCGCTGGGGCGCATCACCCAGGCGGTGAGCACCATCGAGCAGATGAACCAGCAGATCGCCGCCGCTGCCGAAGAGCAGAGCGCTGTGGCCGAGGCGATCAACGAAAGCGTCACCCGTGTGCGTGATATTGGTGAACAGAGCGCCAGTGCCACGCAACAGACTGCGGCCTCCAGCGCCGAGCTGGCGCGTTTGGGTGTCGAGCTGCAGGAGTTGGTGCGCCAGTTCCGTACCTGATCGTCAGCCTGGCTGGGCTCAGGCCCAGCCAGGTATGACTTTAATCGCCAGGGCGGCAATCGGCGCTTGGCGTCATCTGCATGTCCAGCACGCGAATGCGCCCTGATGCGGGGTAATGCCAATGTACGTCCAGATCCCAGAAGCGCGCGCCATAGCGGCGCTCCGGCTGCGGCTGCTGGTAGGCCGGACGCGGATCCTGCGCCAGGCATTGCTCGATCAGCTCCACCAAGGGTTCATCCAGACGCAGCGCGTGTTGGCGCGCCAGGTGTAGCGCATCTTCCTGCCAGTCCACAGCTATCAATGGCGGCGGAGCATCGGCCATGTCGTTGCGGGCATCGCTCACGGCGTCGGCGTAGGGCACGTAGGGCTTGATATCCAGCACCGGGGTGCCGTCGAGCAGGTCGATACCGGACAGGTGCAGGCGGCCTGGTTCCACGCGTTCCAGGCGCACCACGGACTGGCCGATGCCATTGGGGCGATGGGTGGCGCGGGTGCTGAACACGCCTAACGTCTGGTTACCGCCCAGACGCGGCGGGCGTACCTTCAGGCGCGGCTTGTCTTCCAGCGCCTGGTGAAACAGAAACAGCAGCCAGACATGGCTGACCTGTTCCAGGCCCTGTACGGCCTCGCCCTGATCGAAGGGCGGCAGCAGCTCCAGCACGCCACGTGCGGCGGGCGCCAGGTGCGGCTGGCGAGGAATGGCGAATTTCTCCTTGAAGCAGGAGTGAACGATACCGACCGGGGAAACCAGATGCTGCATGGTGGCTTGCCTAGCGTCTATTGACGGGGGCGTCGTAGGTCACGCGGCAGCCGGCGTCGCGGAACGGGCCGGTGAAGCGAATCCAGCCCTCGCCAGGGCTGGTCTGGGCGCAGGTCAGGTGGCCATCGACTTTGCTCTGCCAGAGAAAGAACGGCGCCGGCGCAGCGAAGCCGGGCAGGCTCAGGGCGAGCAGGGCGGTGAGGAGCAGGGTACGCATGATGGTGGTCTCCAGAGCGTGACGGACACAGCCTAACACGGCCTCAGAATCGTTCCTTGTCACCCAGATAGCGCCATTGCCCGACTGGCAGCTTGGCCATCGGTACGCCGCCGATGCGGATGCGCTTCATGCCCAGCACTTTCAGGCCCAGTGCCGCGCAGATCTGCCGCAGCAGGTCGGGTGCCGGGTTCTTCAGAGCGAAGCGCAGGCGCTGTTCGCTCTGCCAGCTGGCCTTGCACGGCGGGAACTGCGTGCCCTTGTGGACCAGCCCCTTCTTCAGGAGCTCGAAGGTGCTGGCCGGCAGTTCGCCAGTGACATCGACCAGATACTCCTGCTCCAGCTTGGCGCCGTCCTCGCGCAGCTTGCGCTGGGCGCGCCAGTCCTGGCTGAGGATCACCAGGCCGCTGGCGCCGTGCTGCAGTGGCAGGCTTTGCTCCTGGCGCAGGAAGTGGCCATGCAGAATGCGCTGTGCATGCGGGTCTTCTTCCCAGTGGTTCTCACGTGCCAACAGATGCTGCAGCTGTGCGGCGCTGGAGCCGGCCGGGCAATGCACCAGCAGGGTGACTGGTTCTACCGGCTCGAGGCTGGCGCCTGGCAGCAGCTCGACACGCTGCGCCTCGACCTTGAACTGCGGCGCCTCGACCACCTGACCGTCCACCGTGACCCAGCCGCCGGTGATGTACAGCTCAGCCTCGCGCCGGGAACAGCCGAACAGTTCGATGACGCGTTTGGACAGACGGGTGGCTTCGCTCATGACGGTGCTCGACAAAAAGAAGGTCATTGTACCGGCAGGGAACCCTGGTGCCGGGAAAGAAAAGCCCCGCATTCAGCGTACTGCTGTTCACTTAAGAAACGGTCGAACGCGATCAGTCCCCTCGCCCCTTTGGGGAGAGGGTTAGGGCGGGCCGCGTTCGGCGAGGGAAAACTGGCAGTTTTGCCGTGTTTTCAGCCCTCTCCCACAGCCCCTCTCCACTAGGCGTGCCCCCAATAAATGGGAGAGGGGAGCCAAACGTGTGCAACCTTAAGTGAACAGCATTGCCGCATTCAGCGGGGCTCTTTAGGGGAGAGGTCGATCAGACCAGTTCGCCCCACATGTCGTATTCATCGGCATCGACGATGCGCACGCGCACCTTGTCGCCCGGCTTGACGTTGGTGGAGTCGATGAACACGCTGCCGTCGATCTCCGGGGCATCGGCCCAGGAACGGGCCACGGCGCCTTCGCCATCCACTTCGTCGACCAGTACGTCCATCTCCAGACCGATCTTGGCCTGCAGACGCGCCGAGCTGATCGCCTGCTGATGCGCCATGAAACGCTCCCAACGCTCCTGTTTGACCTCATCCGGTACCGGCTCCAGGCCCATGTCGTTGGCCGGTGCGCCTTCCACCGGCGAGTACTGGAAGCAGCCGACGCGGTCGAGCTGCGCCTCGGTCAGCCAGTCCAGCAAGTACTGGAAGTCTTCTTCGGTCTCGCCGGGGAAGCCGACGATGAAGGTGGAGCGAATGGTCAGCTCCGGGCAGATCTCGCGCCATTTCTTGATGCGCGCCAGGGTCTTGTCTTCGAAGGCCGGACGCTTCATCGACTTGAGCACTTTCGGGCTGGCGTGCTGGAAGGGGATGTCCAGGTACGGCAGCAGCTTGCCGGCGGCCATCAGCGGAATCACGTCATCGACGTTGGGGTAGGGATAAACGTAGTGTAGGCGCACCCACACGCCCATCGACGACAGCGCTTCGCACAGTTCGAGCATGCGCGTTTTCACTGGCTGGCCGTTCCAGAAGTCCAGCTTGTACTTCATGTCGACGCCGTAGGCGCTGGTGTCCTGGCTGATCACCAGCAGCTCCTTGACGCCGGCCTTGACCAGGCGCTCGGCTTCGCTCAGCACATCGCCCACCGGGCGGCTGACCAGCTTGCCGCGCATCGACGGGATGATGCAGAAGCTGCAGGTATGGTTGCAGCCTTCGGATATCTTCAGGTAAGCGTAGTGACGCGGGGTCAGCTTGATGCCTTGTGGCGGCACCAGATCGATCAGCGGGTTGTGCTCGGTTTTCGGCGGAATCACCTCATGCACCGCACTGACTACTTGCTCGTACTGCTGCGGGCCGGTTACCGCCAGCACGCTCGGGTGCACGTCGCGGATGCTGTCCTCGGCCACGCCCATGCAACCGGTGACGATCACCTTGCCGTTTTCCGCCAGCGCCTCACCGATGGCGTCGAGCGACTCGGCCTTGGCACTGTCGATGAAACCGCAGGTATTGACCACCACCACGTCGGCATCCTGGTAGGTCGGCACGATTTCGTAACCTTCCATGCGCAGCTGGGTCAGGATGCGTTCGGAGTCGACAGTTGCCTTCGGGCAACCAAGGCTGACGAATCCGACTTTCGGGGTGGCGGTGGACATGCGGGCTAACCTCTAAGGGCGCCTGGCTGGCGCCTCTGATCAAAAAGTGCGCAATTCTAGCGATGGATCATACGCTTGACCAGTGCTGTAAAAGACGCGCAAACGAAAAAGGCCACTCGTTAGAGTGGCCTTTTTCTGAAGGTGGTTGCGGGAGCAGGATTTGAACCTACGACCTTCGGGTTATGAGCCCGACGAGCTACCAGACTGCTCCATCCCGCGCCGGCAATTCTACGCTTGCTTAAAGTGTTGTCAATCGATTTATTGCTTTTGATCGAAAATATTAATTTTCCGCCAAAGCAAAAAGGCCACTCATTGAGTGGCCTTTTCGTGAAGCTGGTTGCGGGAGCAGGATTTGAACCTACGACCTTCGGGTTATGAGCCCGACGAGCTACCAGACTGCTCCATCCCGCGT
>Ga0114984_1001019_pt1 | contig 10496 bp, 9 predicted proteins | sample Shrwel1BS1Day1_FD_96987 | JGI IMG/M metagenome (GOLD analysis project Ga0114984, IMG submission 96987) | Subsurface microbial communities from deep shales in Ohio, USA - Utica-3 well 1 S-1-Day1 | ecosystem: Environmental > Aquatic > Deep subsurface > Shale gas/oil reservoir > Produced water/Flow... | reverse complement strand
TCACGGCTGACGAAGTGATGGGGCCTGAGTATCAGAGATGCGCCCGTTGAAGCGCTCCACCATGCCGTTCGTCTGGGGTGTCCTGGGCCTGGTCAGGCGATGCTCGATCCCCAGATCAGCGCAGAGGCGGTCGAACTCATACTTGCCGCTGGGATCACGGGCGTTCGACTGGAACAGGCGATCGGTGAACGCCTTGGCCGTTGTCCGTCGGGATATGGGTAATTTTGATCGGTGTGGCCTTCTGCAGGCTGTCCAGGAAGCGCCGAGCGGTAGCGGCGGTCTTGTTCGGGTGGATCTGCACAAAGACCCAGCGTGTGGCGCGATCGATCGCGACAAACAGATAGCGGCGTCTGGAGTCATCCGCCATTTGCTGCAGGTACTTCACGTCGATGTGGAAGCATCCGAGCTGCTTGAACGCTTTCTGTGCCGGCTTGGGCGTCTTGGGCTTGAGGTCGTTCAGGTTACTGACACCATGACGGCGCAGGCAACGGTCCAGCCCGGAGCGGGAGACCTTGTCGCACAGGAACTCTCTCACCACCGCCAGCAGGTCATCCAGGGGCAGCAAAAGCTGTTTGCGCAGGTAAACGACGATGGCCTCCCGAGCGGGCGTCAGGTGCGTTTGCAGGCGGTGTGGCGTATGCGAGCGGTCTTCGGTACTGGAACGGCTGCGCCACTTGCGCACCGTGGCTTCACTGATGCCATACTGCCGGGCGGGCTCGCGGACCGGTTTGCTACTGCGCCAGCTCTTTGCGAATGGCGGGGGTGGTGCGTGCCTGTTTGTGCAAAGATACCACCATGTCGATGGGCCTCCCTGTGTCTCCTGGATCAATTGCTCGATGGCGCGATACATGACGTATAGAGCGACGAACCAAGGATAACGCCGTTGGCTTATATGATCATCCGGGATGCGGCGCGTGTCGCATCCCGGATGATCCATGCGCTCCCACCCGTGTAGACTAACCCACAGGGCCGGGGGCATGGTGCTACGCTCGACATCACACCAGGGCCCGCCGCGGCATTGATCAGTGGCGACGTTTGTAGCGGCGCCAGCACCAGAGCAGTGGGCCGGACAGGGCGTACAGCAGGAACAGTAGCCAGAGGAAGGTCGAGGTGCTGATCGAGATGATCCCAAGCACCAGTGCGATCACGGTCAAGATCCAGAACGGCACCTGGCCCTTGAAGTCCACATCCTTGAAGCTGTAGTAGAGCACATTGCTGACCATCAGCACGCCGCATAGCACGAGGTAGAGTGCCACCAGGTAGTCGCCGCCGCTCAGGTCGATCTCATACTCGGTACAGGTCCAGACCAGCCCGGCAACCACCGCCGCCGCCGCGGGGCTGGGCAGACCGATAAAGTAGCGTTTGTCCACCGATCCGATCTGGGTGTTGAACCGCGCCAGGCGCAAAGCCGCGCCGACGGCGTATACAAAGGCGGCAAAAAAGCCCAGTTTGCCCAGATCGAACAGTAGCCAGTTGTACGCCACCAGCGCCGGCGCCACGCCAAAGGAGACCATATCGGCCAGGGAGTCGTACTCGGCGCCGAACGCGCTCTGGGTATTGGTCATACGAGCCACGCGGCCATCCAGTCCATCCAGCAGCATGGAAACGAAAATGGCGATGGCGGCGGGGATGAACTGGCCGTTCATGCTGGCAAGAATGGCGTAGAAACCGGAGAACAAGGCGCCGGTGGTAAACAGATTTGGTAGCAGGTAGACACCGCGCCGGCGGTGGGTCCCTTCCTCCGAAGGCTCATGTTCGTCTGGCGGCGATTGTTGTTGATCACTCATTCAGGGCTGCCTCTTCGCTACGACCGGAGGCATCATTCTACCCGACACCCGGGCCTGAACCCAACGCCGCGCAGCGCAACGACTTCTGCTTGACTCAATCAACAGGCACCCCGGTCTTTTCGCGATAGGCCGCAGCCAGGTTGGCATACAGGGCTTTACTGATACCGGTCACATCCATGAACCGCTCCAGCTCATGGCCACGGTAGGAGTCCAGCATGAGCAGCAGGCAGAAGCTGGCGGCGGCGTTGAACGCCTTGAGGAGAGCACCTATTTTGGCCACATCATCGGTATAGATATCCGACAACAGTGGAATGAGATGCTTATTGATCAGGGCGATCCCGCTAGTCATGAACTTGTCAGGCAGTTTCACTTGCACATGAACCACACCCACGCGGTGCATGTAGGCCGCAAAGTCAGCATCGTGGGGACCGGTAAACACTCTTTTAAGCCAAGTTTCGTGGGTGGCTTTCAGTGCATCGATACGCCCCTCCAGAAACGGCAAAATCTCTGGAATGGTCTGCAACTCGGCGTAAAACGCGTCGGTGATGGCGGCAAAATGGGGCTGGAGTTTGGGAGCTTCCTGAACCAGAACACGTTCATCATCAGGCTCAAATCCGGCATGGGTCTTGGCCCGCTCACACAAAGCAGCAAAATCGACATTATTCATAGCGGACGCATCCTTCAATAGTGGTGGCAGGAGAACATCCGGTAGGGCTCAGCGGGTGGGGCGCACCGCCCAAACGATCTATTTTTTTCGTGCGCCCATTCATGGCTCGCTCATACCGGAGTCCAACATTGCAAAAGCCACTTCACGATCTGGATCTTGAAAAGTGGCTCGTTCTCGAGTACCTCGGCGCAATGCCAGCGGCTCAGGGAGTGCTTCCCCTTGCCGGCGACACAGTACCGTTGATGACATAGGCAGAAGCCATGCCAAAACCACTCGAGCATTATGGTTATCCGCTATGACGGGGGTATTTCAGCGGGGCGACGTGCGGAGTTTCTGTGCAGCGTGCTTCAGTCGGGTGCAGATCAGCACCAGAAACGTGCAGCAGGGCCGAACGCAAAACCGCCGGGCGGGGCCGGCGGTTGCTGTTCGGTCACGCCGCGGGCGGCGGGATCAGTTCTTCTCTTTGTCGACCAGCTTGTTGGCGGCGATCCACGGCATCATCGCACGCAGTTTTTCTCCGACCTGTTCGATCGGGTGGGCCGCGTTGTTGCGGCGGCGGGCGGTCATGGCGGGATAGTTGGTGGCGCCTTCGCTGATGAACATCTTGGCGTATTCACCATCCTGAATGCGCCGCAGGGCGTTGCGCATCGCTGCGCGGGACTGCTCGTTGATCACCTCCGGGCCGGTCACGTACTCACCGTACTCGGCGTTGTTGGAGATGGAGTAGTTCATGTTGGCGATGCCGCCTTCGTACATCAGGTCCACGATCAGTTTCAGCTCGTGCAGGCACTCGAAGTAGGCCATCTCCGGCGCGTATCCGGCCTCCACCAGTGTCTCGAAACCGGCCTTGACCAGCTCGACGCAGCCACCACAGAGAACGGCCTGCTCGCCGAACAGGTCGGTTTCGGTCTCATCCTTGAAGGTGGTTTCGATGATGCCGGTACGACCGCCGCCCACGCCGGACGCGTAAGACAACGCCACGTTTTTGGCGTTGCCGGACGCATCCTGGAAGATTGCGATCAGGTCAGGGATACCGCCGCCCTTGACGAACTCGTTCCGTACCGTGTGGCCCGGCGCCTTCGGCGCAATCATGATCACGTCCAGATCCTTGCGCGGCACCACCTGGTTGTAATGGATGGAGAAGCCGTGGGCAAAGGCCAAGGTGGCGCCCTGCTTGATGTTCGGTTCGATCTCACTCTTGTACAGCTGCCCCTGGAACTCATCCGGGGTCAGGATCATCACCAGATCGGCGGCGGCGACGGCGGCGGCCACGTCGGCCACTTTCAGCCCCTGGGCCTCGGCCTTGGCACGGGAGGAGGAGCCGGCCCGCAGGCCGACGGTTACATCGACGCCGGAGTCGTGCAGGTTGCAGGCGTGGGCATGACCCTGGGAGCCGTACCCGATGATGGCAACTTTTTTGCTCTGGATGATGGAGAGATCACAGTCTTTGTCGTAGTAAACCTGCATGGTTGTTATCCTTTGGCTTGAGTGGGGGGAGTGGGGGCGCAGCCGCAAGCGGTCGACACCGGCGACCCCATGACCGGCCACCTTAAGGGATGGTGCTCGTTGCGTAAAATGATATATTTGCAACATTATCTTTCAGATCAGGAAACGCCATGGACACCCGCACCCTGCGCCTGTTTCTGAGCCTGGCGAAGACGCTGCACTTTGGCCGCAGTAGCGAGGCCTGTCACGTCAGCCCCTCCACCCTGAGCCGTGCCATCAAGCAGCTGGAGCACTCCTTGGGGGTCACCCTGTTCCTGCGCGACAACCGCAGCGTGCAGCTGACCCCGGAGGGGGTGCGCTTTGCCCAGTACGCCCGTGAGGCGTTGCAGCAGTGGGAGCAGCTGCGCAGCTCCCTGCTGGAGAGCGCCGACGAGCTCCAGGGGGAGATCAGCGTCTACTGCTCGGTCACCGCCAGCTACAGTTTTCTCTATCCGCTGCTGCGCCGGTTTCGTCAGCGCTACCCGCGGGTGGAGATCAAGCTGCACACCGGCGACCCGGAGCACGCCATCGCACGGGTGCAGAGCGGCCAGGAGGAGATCTCCATCGCCGCCCGCCCGGCCCGCCTCCGTGCCGGGGTCGCCTTCCGCCCCATCGATCGCACTCCGCTGCTGTTCATCGCCCCGGCCAGTGGGCCGAGTGATCGGCTCGACACGGAAGCGCAGTGGAGCCGCCAGCCGATGATACTGCCGGAGAGCGGCATCTCCCGCGAGCGCGTCGATCAGTGGTTCAGCGCGCGCCATATTCAGCCGCGCATCTATGCCCAGGTGGCCGGCAACGAGGCGATCGTCAGCATGGTCAGCCTCGGTTGCGGCATCGGCGTGGTGCCGCAGATCGTGCTGGAGAACAGCCCCTTGGCGGACCGGGTGCGGGTGCTGCCGGTCCTGCCGGCGCTGGAGCCCTACGAGATCGGCCTGTTTGCGCTGGAACGCAAGCTGCGCTCGCCCCTGATCCGTGCCTTCTGGTCGCTGCTGGATAATGGCCCCGTCACAGAGTGACGCTACGCTGCCCGCTGATTTTTCAGGAGATTGCCGTTCCATGACCCCCGAGATGCTGTTTGTGTTTGCCCTCCTCGCCACCACCATCGCACTGTTCATCAGCGACCGTATCCGCATGGATCTTGTGGCGCTCATGGTGGTGGTCGCCCTGGCCCTCTCCGGCGTCATCACCCCGGCGGAGTCGGTAGCCGGTTTCGGTGAACCGGTGGTCATCATGATCGCCGCCCTGTTTGTGGTGGGCGAGGCGCTGTTTCGCACCGGCATCGCCGCCGGCGCCGGCAACTGGCTGCTGCGCATGGGGGGGCGCAGTGAGGCCCGGCTGCTGCTCTTTCTGCTCCCGGTGGTGGCGGCGCTGTCGGCGTTCATGAGCTCCACCGGCGCGGTGGCGCTGCTGATCCCGGTGGTGCTGAGCATGGCCCGCCGCTCCGACATGCAGCCGTCGCGACTGATGATGCCACTGGCCTTCGCCGCGCTCATCGGCGGGATGCTGACCTTGATCGGCACACCGCCCAATATCATCGTCAGCAGCCAGATGCACGCGGCCGGGTTTGAACCCTTTGGTTTTTTCGACTTCACCCCGTTGGGGCTGGCGATACTGGTCGCGGGGATGGGTTATCTGATTTTCGTGGCCCGCCGGCTGCTGCCCACGCCCGGCCCGCAAACGAAGGAGGAGGGTGCGCCGGATGTCGCCACCCTCACCGCCCGCTACGCCCTGAGTCGTCAGCTGCATCAGCTGCTGGTTCTACCGGGCAGCCCTCTGGCGGAGAAAACCCCGACGGAAGCGGCCCTGCGTACCGAGCATGACCTCACCGTGATCGCCATCTCCCGCGCCGGGACGTTCCTCCCCAGCCTGCTGCCGGTGATGAGCAACACCCGTATCCGCTATCAGGATCATCTGATCGTCTATGCCGATGAGGCGACGCTGGATCAGCTCTGCAACACCCTGAAACTGAAGCGGTTGGAATTCCCCACCCATGCGGTGGGGCAACTTCAGCGCCAGTTCGGCATGGCTGAAGTGCTGCTTCCCCCCGGCTCCCCCCTGTGTGACCACTCGATCAAGGAGGGGCGGTTTCGTGAACGCTACGGCCTGAGTGTGCTGGGTGTGCGCCGCGACCTGCGCGCCGTGGACCCCAGTTTCACCACCACCCGCCTCCTGCCTGGCGACACCCTGCTACTGGCCGGCAGCTGGGAGCAGATCCGCCGCCTGCGGGGTTCCCGCGAGCTGGTGGTGTTGCAGACCCCCGCCGAGCTGGAGGAGATCCCCACCCACGGTAACCGCGGGCCGGTTGCGCTGCTCATTCTGCTGGCGATGCTGCTCTGCATGACCACCGGCTGGCTGGACAATCTGGCAGCCATTCTGCTGGCCGCGCTGGCGATGATCATCTGCGGCTGCGTATCGTTGCAGGAGGCCTACCGCTCCCTCAACGCCACCAGCCTGGTCCTGATCGCCGGGATGTTGCCCCTGGCGCTGGCGATGGAGCGCAGCGGGGCACTGGCCTGGGTGGTCGAGCACCTCGTCGGGCTGGTCGGTGAGGGCAGCCCGCTGGGGCTCTGTGCCAGCCTGTTCCTGCTGACCTCGCTGCTGAGTCAGTTCATCTCCAATACCGCCACCACCGTGCTGCTGGCACCCATTGCGATCACCACCGCCCAGCTGACCGGCATCAACCCCGAGCCGGTCATGATGACGGTGGCGATCGCCGCATCCACCGCCTTCGCCACCCCGATCGCCTCGCCGGTCAACACCCTGGTGCTGGCACCGGGTAACTACCGCTTTGCCGATTTTGCCCGGGTGGGGATCCCGTTGCAGCTGTTGGCGCTGGCGATCACGTTACTGCTGACGCCCCGGCTGTTCCCGTTCTGATGGCGCCATCAATCCAGGTGGCGGTGGAGGAAGCTGACCGAGCGCGACCATGCCAGCGCCGCGTCATCGGCGTCATAGCGCGCCCCGGTGGGGTTGGCGAAGGCGTGGTCCGCCACGTACCAGTAGATCTGGAAATCATTTTTGCCCGCTTCGCTCATCGCCCGCTCGAAACCGCCCACCATCGCCTCATCCATGTATTGATCGAGGGTGCCGAAATGGCCCAGTACCGGGCCGCGCAGCCGCGCCAACTGCTCCGGGGTGCGGCTGACATTGCCGTAGTAGATGATGGTGGCATCCACCGGGGTTGCGATGGAGGCGTTCAGCGACCAGCCCCCGCCAAAGCACCAGCCGATGGTGCCCACTTTGCCGTTGCAACGTTGGTGGCGGCGCAGCCAGTCGATCCAGCCCACCAGGGTCTCCTCCGCCTCCGCTTCATCCACCTGCTGCATCAGTGCCATCGCCTCCTCGGGATCATCGGTGGCACGCCCCTTATAGAGATCCACCGCCAACGCCATGAAGCCGAGGTTGGCAAGCTCCGCCGCCACCGCCTTGATCTGATCGTTCAACCCCCACCACTCATGGATCAGCACCACCGCCGGGAAGGGCCCCTCCCCCTCCGGCATCGCCAGCTGGGCCTGCACCTTGTTGCCGCCCCCCAGCGCCAGCTCCACCTGGCGGGTTCGGCTGCCCGCCGCCTGTGCCAGCAATGGGTCCGCCAGCACCACCGCCAGTGGCAGCGCCAGCATCCCCTTGAGGAAACGACGTCGCTCTTCGCCGGTTGCCCGTGGCAACGGTTTATCGGAAGGGGTATGACCACAGCCGTTGATATTACACATATCTGCTCTCCTCGTTCTGCGCTGAATATCGCCATAGGCTATTTCAGTCGGCTGTTGCGCGCAACGTCCCCGTTCGGCCCACCCCGGCGTCCCTTTCACCGCGCCTGCAAAAAAAACTTTTTTTTAGCCATTTTTTGCTCCATATTCACGCCTTGGTTCCGACCGCCGCACACGCGGTCGGGCACCGCGTGAGGCCCCATCCGGCCTCCATCACCCACAGCGTTGTCGGAGACCCATGGCGATGAACAACCTCTTCAAGCAACTCGGAAAACTCCTCCCGGCCCTGTTGCTGGCGGGTACCGCATCGGCGCAGGAGCTGAACATCTATAACTGGTCGGACTACATAGCCGAAGACACCCTGGCCCGGTTCGAGCAGCAAAGCGGCATCAAAGTGGTATATGACGTATATGACTCCAACGAGGTACTCGAAGCCAAACTGCTGGCGGGCCACAGCGGCTACGATCTGATCTTTCCGACCGCACGCCCCTTTGCCGAGCGCCACATCCGGGCGGGGCTCTACCAGCCGCTGGATAAAAGCAAACTGCCCCACTTCGATAACCTGGACCCGGTGATCATGCAGTCGCTGGCCGACATCGACCCCGGCAACCAACACTTGGTGCCCTATATGTGGGGCACCACCGGCATCGGTTACAACGTGAAAAAGGTGCGCGAGATTCTGGGCGACGAGATGCCGCTGGATAGCTGGCGGCTGCTGTTCGACCCGACGATCACCGCCAAACTGGCCGACTGCGGCATCGCGCTGATGGACGACGCCACCGAGGTGTTCGTCGCGGCGCGGGCCTATCTGGGTGAAGACACCACCGATTTCAGCAAGGCGGCGCTGGAGCGGGCGGCGGCCACCGTGCTGGCGGTGCGGCCCCATATCCGCTATTTCCACAGCTCCCAGTACATCAACGACCTGGCCAACGGTGACATCTGCGTGGCCCATGGCTACTCCGGTGACATCCTGCAGGCCCGCGACCGGGCGATCGAGGCGGGCAACGGCGTGGAACTGGCCTACAGCGTGCCGGCGGAGGGGGCCGTGGTCTGGACCGACGTGATGGCGATTCCGGCCGATGCCCCCCACCCGGACAACGCCCACCGGTTCATCGACTTTCTGCTGCAACCGGAGGTGATCGCCGCGATCACCAACCGGGTGGCCTACGCCAACGCCAACGCCGCGGCCACCGAGCTGATCGACGCCACCATCCGCAACGACGCAGGGATCTATCCGCCCCAGGAGACGCGGCAGCGGCTGATCGTATTGAAAACCCCCGGCGAGCGCCAGATCCGTGACATGAACCGCATCTGGACCCGGGTCAAAACCGGACGCTGACCCCGGCCGATCACCTGTAGCCGAAATGCCCCTGATCACAGGGGCATCATTTTATCGGGAGTAGCCAACGACGATGGCAACACTGCGCCAGTTCAAACCTGAAGAGCCCTGGCAGGCCCCGGAAGGGGAGCCTCTGGTTCGGATCGAAAAAGTGACCAAGCGCTTTGGCTCTTTTTATGCGGTGGACGAGGTCAGCCTGCACATTCATCAGGGAGAGTTCTTTTCTCTGCTGGGCCCCTCCGGCTGTGGCAAGACCACCCTGCTGCGGATGCTGGCCGGATTTGAAATCCCAACCAATGGCCGCATCTTTATCGATGGTCAGGATGTGACCGAGATGCCCCCCTATGAGCGGCCGGTGAACATGATGTTCCAGTCCTACGCCCTCTTTCCGCACATGAACGTGGCGGACAACATCGCCTTCGGCTTGAAGCAGGAGCGGATGCCCAAGGGGGAGCGTCAGGCTCGGGTCGCCGAGATGCTGGCGCTGGTGCAGATCGAGAAGCTGGCCCAGCGCAAGCCCCACCAACTCTCTGGCGGCCAGCGTCAACGGGTGGCGCTGGCGCGGGCGCTGGCCAAACACCCCAAGATCCTGCTGCTGGACGAGCCGCTGGGGGCGCTGGACAAAAAGCTGCGCGAACAGACCCAGTTCGAGCTGGTCAACATTCAGGAGCGCCTCGGCATCACCTTCATCGTGGTGACCCACGACCAGGAGGAGGCGATGACCATGTCCTCCCGCATCGCCCTGCTGCATGACGGTCGCGTCGAGCAGGTGGACCCGCCGCGGCGGCTGTATGAGTTTCCCTCCACCCGCTATGTGGCCAGCTTCATCGGCTCGGTCAACCTGTTCGAGGGCTATGTGGTGCAGCAGGACGACGACCAGGTGATCGTACAGTGTGACCAGGCCGACACCCTGCTGCAGGTGCGCCACAGTCAACCGCTGGTGCCCGGCATGGCGGTCACCGTTGCGCTGCGCCCAGAGAAGATGCGCCTCATCGGCCAGATCACCCCCGACGCCCCCAACCAGGTGCGCGGCATCATCAAGGAGATCGCCTACCTGGGTGATGTGTCGATCTATCATGTGGAGCTGGGCAGCGGCAAACGGGTGCAGTTCACCCAGTCCAACGTACAGGCGCTGGCGGAACAGCCGCTGAGCTGGGATGAGGAGGTGCTGCTGGGCTGGTCGGCCAACAGTTGCGGGGTGTTGACGGAATGAAACCGAAGCGACACCTGCCGGCGGCACGCGACCTGATCATCATCGTCCCCTGGTTCTGGCTGGCGCTGTTCTTCCTGCTGCCGTTTCTGTTTGTGCTCAAGATCAGCCTCTCCGAGCCGGCGCTGGCACAGCCCCCCTACCTGGATCTGATCCGCGAGGTCGAAGAGGGGCTGGTGACCATCATGCTCAATTTCGGCAACTATCAACTGCTGCTGCAAGACCCGCTCTATCTGAGCGCCCTGCTGGGCTCGCTGCAGGTGGCCGCCATCTCCACCGTCTGCTGCCTGCTGATCGG
>Ga0114984_1001018_pt1 | contig 10512 bp, 12 predicted proteins | sample Shrwel1BS1Day1_FD_96987 | JGI IMG/M metagenome (GOLD analysis project Ga0114984, IMG submission 96987) | Subsurface microbial communities from deep shales in Ohio, USA - Utica-3 well 1 S-1-Day1 | ecosystem: Environmental > Aquatic > Deep subsurface > Shale gas/oil reservoir > Produced water/Flow... | reverse complement strand
ATTAGATATTGGAGGGGTGAGGAATGAAGCACACAAGCGACGGCAGCACAGCAAGCTACTACGAGCTACCGGAAGGCGCGACAGAGTTGCAGGACCTGATCAGTTATCGCGACATGAACGGGCAAATGGCCGAGATTTTCCGGGCGTGTTATCGCTACGGCATTGCTAGCCACAGCCCAAAGCTGCGAGACGCAAAGAAGATCAAGTTTTATATCGAGGCCGAGATTGAGCGGCTGGAGAAGTACGGCGACGGCGTGCAGCAAATCGGCCAGCGCAACGAAGCCACGCCGAACGTGCTGGAGTTTGACGACCACTGCGCCGAGGCTATTCAGGCTGAGCCGATCGCAGAAGACATGACCGACCCGGCTAATTGGCGGGCTGGGGATTTGGTGGAGTGTGTCGAGGCGAGAACGGGAACATTTGATGTTGGTGATATTTATGAGCTTAAAGCGCTTGCCACTGGAGAGCTGTCTGTTAGGCATCCCGACGGAGGCGGCCAGCGCCTAAAAGGTGCTGTCTCGAAGTTCCGCTTCCACTCCCGCCCATCCAAATAGTTACCCTCCAGCGCCCTCCGCGCCTTTGCCCCGCTTCGGCGGGGATTTTTTATGCCCGTGTGCTACTATCCAATCATCACCAGACCGGGACGCAAGCATGGCACTGACCGACCAGGATTACATAGACGCGATCAAAGAGCACGGCACGCAGCGCAAGGCAGCCGACGCGCTGGGGGTAAACCGGAGGACGCTTGAGCGGCGCATGAAGCGCATAGCTCGCAAAGGATACAGCCCGCAGCACGACATGACGCACACAGTGCCGGACGGGTTCAAGGTTAAGGGTGTGTCGAGCCTGTACAACAAAGACGGCGTTTTGTCTGCTCAGTGGGTCAAGTCGAGCGAGGACCGGGATCGGCAGTATGAGTTGATGCAAGAGGCCGTAGCGGCCCTGTCAGAAGATATTCCACGCGCCACCATCGCACCGTTGCCGCCACTCGGCAACGACCAGCTCCTGAACGTCTACACTATCACCGATTACCACCTTGGCATGCTCGCATGGGAGCCTGAGACCGGCGCAGACTGGGATACGGATATTGCAGAGCGCATGTTGGTTGACTGGTTCTCGCACAGTATATCCCAAGCGCCTGACGCGGCGTCGTGCGTATTCGCCCAGCTCGGGGATTTCATGCATTTTGACGGCCTGGACAGCGTGACACCAAGCAGCGGGCACATCCTGGATGCCGACACGCGCTTTACTCGCCTTGTCCGCGTAGCCATCCGCGTCACTGCTCGCGTGATTGATATGCTGCTGAGCAAGTACCAGACAGTCTACGTCCTGATGGCCGAGGGAAACCACGACCTAGCGTCAAGCTGCTGGCTCCGCGAGTTGACGGCGGCGCGATACGAGAACGAGCCGCGCGTTATGGTAGAGACGCGGCCTGATCCCTATTACTGCTACGAGCACGGCCTGACAAGCCTGTTCTGGCACCACGGCCACAAGCACCGCATGGCTGGCATTGATGCCGTTTTTGCGGCCAAGTTCCGCGAGGTGTTCGGGCGCACCAAGCACAGCTACGCGCACATGGGCCACCTGCACCACAGGGATCTTAAAGAGACCAACCTGATGATTGTTGAGCAGCACCGCACCCTGGCGGCGCCTGACGCCTATGCGAGCCGTGGCGGCTGGATGAGCGGGCGCAGCAGTACGGTTATCACATATCATCGGGAGTATGGCGAGGTGGGACGGATTACGGTTTCGCCTGAGATGTTGCGCTTATCCGACGAACGGTAGTTTACATGCCGGCGCCAGCACATATACTGGAGCCATAACAAACACGGAGGGCAGGACATGATTTATTGGGATAAAGATGTAGCTCTGGCAGAGCTTGAGGGAAAAGTAATAAAGGAGATTGTCGGGCTAGAAAAAGAGTCTGACGAGGTCCGCATATTCACGGAATGCGGCAAAGAATATCTGTTCTATCACGATCAGAATTGCTGCGAGAGCGTGGCGCTGAATGATTTTGACGGATGCGCAGACGACATGATTGGCGCTACAATTATTAGCGCAGAGGCTGTTTCAAACAAAGATAGCGGAGAAAAGCCGAGCGAATACGCGGACAGCTGGACATGGACTTTTTACAAGATCGAGACCACCAAGGGCGGAATCTTGATGCGCTGGCTTGGCGAGTCAAATGGCTATTATTCGGAATCAGTAAGTTTCGTGTGGGCAAACAAGCCAGACTGAGCAACACCGGCCCCAGCAGCGGTTCTGCTGGGCATCTGGAAGGGTTTTGTCAAGCATAGCGGGTGATGCTAGCAAAAGGGGTCCGGGAGATATTGGCCATAAGGCCCGGATGAGATATGCGACGGCTGTGAGTCGTGAGACCTGTTCGACTTAGGTGGCAGAACCCTTCCAGATGCAGATGAATGCGCAGGCTGATGCGCAATGGGGGTTCAGCTTTGCCACTGGATTGCCCACGAGGCGGCAAATACGCCGCGCGGCGCGGACCGCCGAGAAGCAGCCGAGAGTTTCGCAGGCATGCGGATCTGCAACTGGTGATCGCGTCCACCACCGCGCAAGCCGGAGATCAGCACCGGCCATCTGCATCACAAGCGCCAACAGCTAAGAGTTGGCCAATACCCCTCGGGAGAGGCTGTATTGGAGTGTTATCAGGGCACAGTAGGAGCCGCTTGCATTGCAGCGCACCGCCTACTGGCCGCCATCCGGACTGATAGCACTACCAATGCAGGAATGCGCAGTGGTGATGCGCAAGCGTTCCGTATGCGGTGCCGATGTGCGCGGACTAGATCATTCCACCATGCCGGGATCACCTCCGGCCCTGCATTACTAATCACAATTGGAGATCAATATGAGCGACAAAGAAATCGAGCAAGAGATTCAGAGCAAAGGACTGAACGCTCCGCGTATCACGCCAGCCGACATCGAGGCGAACATCATCGCTGAGACGTGCTTCACGGCGTATGAGGGCATGCTAGGCGCGTACAAAAACCACGATGATGTGTACCAAGGAAAAGGCCAGATTCATCACGAATCGCTCGGCCTGCTGACCATCTGCGTCTTGGTTTTGCGTAACGGCTTCACCGTAACAGGCGAATCAGCCTGCGCCAGCCCCGAGAACTTCGACGAAGAGTTGGGCCGCAAGATTGCGCGCCAGAATGCGGTCCAGAAGATCTGGCCGCTTATGGGGTATCAGCTCCGTAGTCGCCTGGCTGAAGAGGCGACCTTCGGCGCTTCCAGCTGATCCAGACTGCATTACTAGCCGCCTCCGGGCGGCTTTTTATTGCCGAAAATCCAGCGCATAGGCCGCTCAATCGGCATCGAGTTTCCGAATACGCAAGTTCACGGCAAATATCGCCGCAACCCGTGCAAAGCGTAAACCATACTAGCCATCCGCCACGTTCACGCCTCCACAATTTGCCCGCCGTCAAGTACCGTGCCATAATTCAGGCATTCGTCAACTGGATTATGGAACTGTTTTATGTCACAACACCAGGCCGCACAGGATGTCGTAGTAGCAGGGGCAAAGCTGGCCCCAGCGGCTGCGGTGGTAGCAACGGACGCAGCAGCGCGTCAGTTTCTAGGGGTAGGCTTGCAGGATTGGGTGTATATCTTGACCTTGGCTTACCTGCTTTTTCAGATCGTGGTGATCATGCCGCGCGTCAAGAGTACGATTAAGGGATGGTTTAAGCGTGACGCCAGCTAAGAAGGCCATAGCCGCCGCAAGCGTCGCCGCAGCAATGAGCGTCGTGGCGTACTTCGAGGGATACCGCCCGGTCGCGTACCTGGACCCGGTTTCTATCCCAACGATATGCTACGGCCACACGGCAACAGCGCGCATCGGTCAGACAAAAACGCAGGCTGAATGCGACGATCTGCTAGAGTCAGATCTTGGTGAGGCGCTGGAGGCGGTTGATCTTCAGTTACCGAATGCACCACCGCTGACCAGAGCAGCCTTTGGAAGCTTTGTGTATAACGTCGGCGCTGGCGCTTTCAACCGGTCAACCCTGCTGCGTAAGGCAAGGGCGGGTGACTGGGTAGGCGCATGCAACGAGCTGAATCGCTGGGTTTATGCAGGCGGTCGCCAGTTGCCCGGCCTGGTGGCGCGCAGACAAGCGGAGCGTGAGCTGTGTTTAAGTGGATTGCATTAGCATTTGTTGCTGGCGCTATGTCCGCATACCAGGCTCAGGAATGGCGGTACGGCGCAGAGCTGGCCGACATAGCCCGAGAAAGCGCCGACGCGCTGGTACGAGCGCACGAGCAGGCACAGCAGCGCCAACAATCGCTACAGGCCGCACTAGACAAGGCAGAGGCAGACAAAGATGCAACACTGGCTGACATTGAGCGCATGCGCGCTAATCCTGAGCGGGTGTACATCCGTGCAACCTGCCCCGCAGTGCCAGCAGCCGGTGACAGTTCCGGCGAAACTGATGCAGCCGCCGCCAGACCTGATGACGCCGCTGTCAGAAATTATTGGCTACTCCGAGAGCGAATCGCCGAAGTGACGGCGCAGGTGATTGGATTGCAGGCTGTTGTTAAGGAGTGTACGAAATGAAAACCTTCCCCCGCCGCCCTGATGGGACGCGAAAGCCGACGTTTGAGACGCCGGAAGACGTTACCCGCGCGTTCGATGCCTACATGGAATGGCTTGAAGAAAACCCGCACGTCGTGCTGGACAAGCACTTGGTCGTAAACGGCGACGTCGTGGCAACCGAAAAGACCCTTGCCCGCAGCCCGACCCGGCAGAGCTGGTGCCGATACTTGGGCATCACTAAGCAGGGTTGGCACCACATCCGCAAGCAAGAGCATCTGGCAGACGTCTGTGCAGAGATCGACGAGGAGATCGACAGCCACATCATTGACTTGGCGCTGGTGGAGCGCGTCAATCCTGGTTTTGCTGCGCGGTTGACTGGGCTAGCTGAGAAGACCGACCACACGTCCAGCGATGGGAGCATGACGCCCAAGGAAACCGGCAACGCCGTACTTGAGGCGCTAAGCCGCAAGCATGCCGCTGACAATTGATGAGATAGTCGAATGCCGAACCGACCTGCTGACGTTCGCGCAAACCATGTTCCGTGCTCGCAAGGGCGCGGAGCTTGTCTATAACTGGCACCAGAAGGCGATATGCGATGCGCTTGAGCGTGTCGTTCTTGGCAAGGCCAAGCGCCTGATAATCAACGTCCCGCCGCGATCTGGCAAAACCGAGCTTGCCGTAATCAACTTCATGGCCTGGTGCATGGGCAACTGGCCGGACTCCGAGTTTATCCACGCCTCATACAGCAAGCGGCTTGCCACGACTAACACATGGGCCAGCCGCGCAATCGTCGAGCACGAAACCTTTGCCGAGATATTTGGCGCGCCTGATCTGCGCCGCGACTCCAACGCAAAGGACGAATGGCGCACAGGATCGGGCGGCATTGTTTACGCGACCGGCTCAGAAGGCACGATAACCGGCTACGGCGCTGGCAAGATGCGGCCAACGTTCGGGGGCGCAATCATTATTGACGACCCGCATAAGGCAGGCGAGGCGACAAGCCCGACGATGCGTCAGAACGTGCTCGACTGGTTCAGCACAACAATGGAAAGCCGGAAGAACAGCAACGATACGCCGATCATCGTGATTATGCAGCGACTACATGAAGAGGACTTGAGCGGCTGGCTGATGAATGGCGGCAACGGCGAGAAATGGGATCATCTGTGCATTCCTGCTGTCACGGAGAAAGACGAATCATTCTGGCCCAAGCAGTTTGAGCGCGAAAACCTCAAGCGGATGGAGCTGGCAAACCCGTATGTGTTTGCCGGGCAGTATATGCAGATACCTGCACCAATTGGCGGAGGCCTGTTCAAGGAAGCATGGTGGCAATACTACACCGCTCCGCCCGCGACCAGATGGCGCGCCATTTACGCAGATACGGCGCAGAAGACCAAGGAAGCCAATGACTACAGCGTGTTCCAGGTTTGGGGCGCTACAGCGTCAGGGCAGGCCGTGCTTTTAGACCAGATTCGCGGAAAATGGGAAGCGCCGGAACTTCTAACGCAAGCGCGCGCGTTCTGGAATAAGCACCGATCCGTAAAAAACATGGGCGTATTGCGGTCGTTCAAGATCGAGGATAAGGCTAGCGGCACTGGGCTGATTCAGACGTTGCGAAAGGAAGGCATGCCGGTAGTTCCGATTCCGCGCAGCACGGACAAGCTGACCCGCGCAATGGATGCCGCGCCGCTTGTTCAGTCTGGAAATGTACTGCTGCCTGAGAATGCCGATTGGCTATCGGAGTTTCTGGCTGAGGCTGGCGTATTCCCGAACGGGGCGCATGATGACCAGCTTGATCCGATGATGGACGCCGTTGCTGATATCCTTGGCGGCAACACTCATTCAATCCGTGATATGCTATAAAGCAAATCATTATCATTCAACGGCGGTGCCTTGACATGACAGACAGCCAAAAGCCACGTATCCGCATTCGCTCTGGCGCATCGCTCGACGGCCTTGTAAACGTCGTATCTGGCCTTGGTACTGCGAAAGCGAAACGTTCTCATAATCAATTCAGTTACTCTGTACTGAATGACTTTGCGAGTCTTGACGCAGCGTATCAAACAAGCTGGCTAGCACGACAGATCGTTGACGTGCCCGCCGAGGACATGACCCGCGAGTGGCGCACCATCAAAAGCGATGACGCGGACGTGATCCGTGCCGAGGAAGACCGCGTTGGCCTGCCTGCGATGACCTCAGAGGCGACAAGCTGGGCGCGCCTGTATGGCGGCGCTGGCATCCTCATGTTGACCGATCAGCCACTGGACAAGCCGCTTCGTCTCGACCGGCTCAAGAAGGGAAGCCTGCAACGCCTTATCGTGTTCGACCGCTTTGACATGACGCCTTCCGACCTTAATGTCAGCAACATCCTTGCCGCCAACTATTTGCAGCCGGAGTTTTATACTCTGGTCGGAGGCGCTCAGCGAGTGCACTGGACGCACTTTGCCAGATTCAACGGGGCCAAGCTGCCGCGCCGCCAACGTACGCAGACTCAGGGATGGGGTGACTCGGAGCTGCGCAAGTGCTTAGAAGACGTGATGGATATCGTCGCCAGCAAGGACGGACTGGCAGAGCTGATGCAAGAGGCCAACGTCGATATCATCAAGCGCGACAACCTGGCGGACGAGCTGGCAAGTGATCAGGACGAAGCGATTACCGCGCGTTATGCGCTGTTCAGCCAGATGAAATCGTTGGTCAACTTGGCGCTGCTGGACGGCCAAGAGTCCTATGAGCGCAAGACGCTAGACCTGTCCGGCGCTGCTCCGGTTCTTGAACTGCTGATGACATGGATCAGCGGCGCTGCTGACATTCCGGTTACTCGCCTATTCGGCACCAGCGCCAAGGGTCTGAATGCAACCGGCGAAGGCGACTTGCAGAACTACTACAACAGCCTGTCATCCAAGCGGGCCATCCAGATCGAGCCAGGATTGCGCCAGCTTGATGAGGTTATCGTCCGCTCGGCACTTGGCGCGTTTCCAGAGGACTTTAACTATGTCTGGAACCCGTTACAGATGCTCGACGAGGAAGCCGTCGCGCGTGCCGCCAAGATCAGAGCTGAGACGGATACGATTTACTTCGACATGGGTGCAGTCCGTGTAAGTCAGATTCAGCGCAACCTTCAAGCCGCCGAGCTGTACCAGTTCAGCGATGAGGAAATCGAAGAGCTGGAGCAGAACGAGGATGCAGGTCTGTTTAATGATTTGCCGGATGAGCCGGAGCGGACGCCGTCGAATGACGCAGAGCCAGCGCCACTGTACGTCAATCGCAAAGTCCTGAATGCCGCTGAGATCATCAAGTGGGCAAAGTCACAGGGGTTTAAAAGCACTCTATCGGAAAGCGAAATGCATGTAACCGTTGCATTCAGCAAGGCCCCGGTAGACTGGATGAAGGCCGGAGAGGCTTGGGCACAATCCGAGGATGGCGGGCTAACCGTTAGACCTGGCGGCCCTAGAATGATAGAGGTATTTGGCGAGGGCGCGGTTGTTCTGGCGTTCAGCAGCTCCGATCTGGCTTGGCGGCACATGGCCCTAAGAGAGATTGGCGCTTCTTGGGATTGGCCGGAGTATCAGCCGCACATCACCATCACCTACGCATCCGGCGACGTTGATGTTTCCAAAATCGAACCGTACCGTGGCGAGATCGTTCTAGGCCCTGAGATTTTCGAGCCAATCAAACTGAACTGGAAGGAAGGCGTCAGCGAACAATGATCGCAATCGGCATCCAGTACAACGCGAAGCTCAAGCGCCTGATCAAGCAGGTCAAGCGCGACATTGACGCAACCGTGATGCCGGAGGTGCGCTACTACGCGCCAGAATACACGCAAGACGCGTGGTCAGACGGCATTCAGGCGGCGATTGATGCGCTGCTGGCGCGCTGGGGATCGCCTGCCGTTCGGATTGTGGCTCAGCGTATGGCCGATGACTTCGTGCGCACGTCGCTGACCAAATCCAGCCGCGACATGAAGCGCACGGCAGGCATTGACGTGTTCACTGGCTCGCAGCAGATGCAGGACTACTTGAAAGCGGCGACGCAGCAGAACGTCAACCTGATTATGTCGATACCGAGCCAGTACATTGACCGCGTGGGCACGATGGTAATGGCCAACATGCGGTCAGGCATGCGCCCGAAGTTCATCGAAAAGGCACTGCAAGACGAGTTCGGAGTCACGCAACGTCGCGCGCGCATGATTGCGCGAGACCAGACAGCGAAGATACAAGGAGAGCTGGCAGAGAAGCAGCAGACGAGTGCAGGGTTTGAGTATTTCGAGTGGATCGACTCAGACGACAGCAGGGTACGCCATCGACATCGCCAGATTGCCGAGAAGGTGACGGAATACGGCAAAGGCGTTTACCGTTGGGACGACTTGCCGTTGAGTGATTCGGGCGTTCCGATTAAGCCAGGATCTGATTACCAGTGCCGATGCACAAGCCGCCCGGTCAGCGCCCGCGAGGTCGCCAGATTCCAAGCTCGGAACAATAGTTGATAATGCCAATGATAGCGATTATCATGTTCAGTAATTGCACTACAGGCGCGACAGATGAAATGCACAGTATTTGATCGTCAGGGATACCGGATTACTCAACGGGAATACACCGATGAGGGATTTTTGCGCGTACCCGGTCGAGTCGCCCGCACTGGAGTGCAGGAATATCTGGCGCGTGAGCTTGGCCTAGACGGCGACCCGATGCGAGTCGTCCGCGTTTACCGGCCTGCCGAGGAAGTGTTCAAGCCTGAGTCGTTGCAGTCCTATGACTCGGCAGACGTGACCAACACGCACCCGCCGCAACTGGTTACGGCTGACACCTACCGCCAGCACTCTGTTGGCGTCGTGCGCGGAGCCGGGCGACAAGATGGCGAGTTTGTCGTCGTCGATTTGATCGTCAAGGACGCCAGCGCCATCAAAGATATTGAGTCTGGCAAGTGCGAGTTGTCGGCAGGCTACACCGCCGTTTACGACGAAGAGTCAGGAACTACGCCAGATGGCGAGCCATACGACTACGTGCAGCGTGACATCAAGATCAACCACGTTGCGATTGTAGAAAGAGCAAGGGCGGGCGCTCAAGCTCGCGTTTTTGACCACAACCCCGAGGAAAAGCCCATGACTGTTAAGGTCACGCTGGACTCAGGCCGCTCGGTCGAAGTGCAAGACGAGGCAACCGCTGCCCTGTTGTCTGATGCATTCGAGCGCCTGACCAAACAGGTTACTGACGCGCAAGCAGAGGCCGACAAAGCCAAAGCCACCGCTGACGCCGCCGCCGAAGAACTGGAAGCAGCCCGCAAGGCCGCAAGCGATGAAGCTATCGCCGCGCGTGTTGCCGAGGTCGCCACTGTCACTGATGCCGCGCGCAAGATCGCAGGCAAAGAGTTCACCTGTGACAGCCTGAACATCGTCGAGATCAAGCGCGCCGCCCTGGCTGTTGCTCAGCCCAAGCGCGAATGGTCCGACAAGTCCACCGCCTATGTCGAGGCCGCATTTGATATGTGCGCCGAAAAGGTGGAAGAAGAGGACATGGAAGAAGGCAAGGAAACCAAGGACGAGCTGGTAAAACAGCTTGCCCAACTGGCGCAGGACGCAGCACGCCAGAAGACCGAAGACGCACCGGCAGTCAGCCACTATGACGCGCTGAAAGCCAATCTCTCAAATGCCCATAAGGGGGTGTAACATGCCCGTACAAGGCGGAAATGCAATTGATCACGGCTTCGCTTATGCGGGCATGGCAGTAGACGGCCAGACCGCTAACGACGTCTCCAAACTCAACACCGGCTCGGTCAACATCCCGTATGGTTACGGCGTTGTATCCAATGGCGATAACGGCGCTGTGCTGCCGACCGCTGCCAGCACTGCTGCTGACTTCGTGGGTATCGTCAAGCGCGAACTGAACCGCGCTTACACTGCCTCCGAGACATTCGGCGCGCAGGTTGACCGCGACATGACCGTTCGCACCGCTGGCGTCATCTATGCCACTGCT
>Ga0114984_1001017_pt1 | contig 10519 bp, 10 predicted proteins | sample Shrwel1BS1Day1_FD_96987 | JGI IMG/M metagenome (GOLD analysis project Ga0114984, IMG submission 96987) | Subsurface microbial communities from deep shales in Ohio, USA - Utica-3 well 1 S-1-Day1 | ecosystem: Environmental > Aquatic > Deep subsurface > Shale gas/oil reservoir > Produced water/Flow... | reverse complement strand
ATAGATCACCCTGGCAAAATGCTTATGCAGAGAGAGTTATAGGCACTTTAAAAAGAGAATTAACAGATCATCTTATTATAATTAATCAAATTCATTTATCAAAATCAATAAGAGAATATGTAGAAAAATATTATAATACGCATCGAACTCATCAAGGTTTAGATGGAAAAACTCCAATTCCATCCTCTGCTTATCCAGCAACAACTGCAGAGAATACAAAGTTAAAAGCAACTCCTGTTTTAAATGGTTTGTACCATACATATGAAAAAGTTGCTTAAATAATTTTCTAAATTTAAATTTTTTAGTCCTTCTATTTGGAAGGATATTTTGTCATGCCTAAAATTTTATAAGTTTAGCAAAACTAAATATTCAATAACAAAAAAGCAGAGCAAGCTGATTTATTTTTCTGGAAGTTAGCCTATTCTGCTTATTTTTTTGCCTGTTTTTGTGGTAATTATACTTTTTGAAGTGGACACCCACAGATATAGCAGTTTGTAACCATCTTTATGTCCTCCATCATTCAATCTATTTTTATTGTCATCTATATTATTTCATTTAAGTTGAAAAGACTTTTTCAAAACTAACCCTGCTCATCCAAAATATGCTCTTCTTTTTTATCTTCAGCATATAAAAAGACAGCTTTCTTAGTGAAAACTGTCCTTAAAAATTAACTATTATATTCTGCTAAAGCCTCTAATGCAATCTTAATTTCTCTTCTCTCACCCTCCATCACTACCTCTTCCTGATTTACATAGCTATTAATTCCAGCCGAAGAATCCTGAGCATCATTTACCACAACATTTAAAACAGATGCTGCTCTAACACCTCGCAAATTAGCAAGAGTAAAAAGTGAGGCTGTCTCCATATCAGAGGCCAGAACGTTTTTACTACTCCAGTAATCGATCACTTCCTGATTATGGTCAATGTAAAACGATTCATGACTGCGGCATATACCGAGCTTATTGGCAAAATCAAACTCTTCAGATTTAACTTTCAGCAGAGAGGTTATTTCAAAATCACTAACTGCCGGATAAACCTGATCAACATAAGTTTTGCTTAAACCGTCTTCTCTCACTGCAGCGGAAGCAATTACTAAATCACCAAGTTTTAAATCCGGCTGTAAAGCTCCACAACTTCCAATTCGAATAAAATTTTCTGCCCCACAATTGATAAGTTCTTCCAGTGCTATCCCCATTGAACAGCCGCCAATCCCAGTCGAAGTAACGGTAATTGGAACTCCTTTGTAGCTCCCAGTTACTGTTCTAAACTCCCTGTTAAAAGCAACCTCTTTTGCATCATCTAAGTATTCAGCAACCCTTAAAACACGCTCATGATCACCAGGAAGCAGTACATTACTGGCAATTTCATCTTTTCTACAAAGTAGATGTGCTTCTTTCATATAATCAACTCCTTATTATCACTAAAAATTATTAAATTTCAAAGCAGTTTCTGCTAAAATTTCACTTCTGCTTGGATGGACATAAATATTTCCGGCAAGGTTCTCCCAGCTTAAATTGCCGCTATTAACTGATAAACTCGAAATTATTTCTGATAAATCATCTCCAACAAGGTAGATTCCCAGAACCTTATTTTCATTCTCTGCTAAAATAACTTTTGCAAAACCTCCACTCTCAGCATTTAGGCTGCGCCAGCAGTCTTTAAAATGATATCGCTCAATTCGATATTCTATTCCTCTGGATTTAAGATCTTCCTCACTCATTCCAATTCCTGCAATCTCAGGAATAGTAAAGATATTAAGAGGAATTTGCTGTTCAGAGGCTGATTTAAGTTTTTTACTGCACGGCTCCTGGGGAATAGAATCAGCCGCAGACTCCATGGTATCTTTATTTTTTATAGCCTGAATAATTCTTAAAGAATCATTAATTGCAGTACTTGCAATACCGTAGCTTCCATTAACATCACCGGCTGCATAAATACCAGCAATATTTGTTTGCAGATTTTGATCAACCGCAATTGCATTTTTAAGAGTTTTAATTCCTGTCTTTTCAATTCCAGCTGGATAATTAACTTTTCTGCCGGCAGTAAGCAGCATCTGATCTACATCTGCCGTTAATTCTCCTATCTTTGCCCTGGCAGCTGGCATAAAATCACCGCTTAAGTTAATATTCAACTCTTTTTTTTCAGACTTTTGAAGCAGTTCTGCTGACTCTACCTTTGTTGAAGTTAAGATTTCAACTCCTTCTGATTTTAATCTCTCTTTAAGCTGATCACTTAAATCATTATCAATGCCTGGTAAAAAATCAGCCTCCATTTCAACTAAAATAACCTTAACTCCTAAAAAACTATAGATCGAAGCAAATTCTGCTCCTTCAATATTGCTGCCGACAATCATCATTTTTTGAGGCATTTTTTTCTGTGTAACCGCCTGCTGATGAGAGATTATATATTTGCCATCAATTTTTAAATTACTGCTTCCCTTTGCCTGACTTCCGGTAGCAATAATAATATTTTCAGCTTTTATTATTTTATCTTTTAGCTGATATTTTTTAGCTGAAATAAATTCTCCATCAGCAAAGTAAATATCGACACCTGCTGTTTTCAGATCTTTTTCAATTTTATTTTCTATGTCTTCAAAATCTTTTTTTTGAAGCAGAAAATTTTCCGGCCAGCCTTCAAATCTAATTCCCCTGATATTTTTCACTGCTTTTTGATAGGTTTTAATTCTATCAGAAATCCTCTTGACAGCTAAACTACCCCAGTAAAAGGCTGTTCCCCCGAGTTTTGATTTTTCCACAACAGCAGTTTTTAAACCGCACCTTCCAGCCTGGCGGGCAGCATAAAAGCCAGCTGCCCCGCATCCAATTACTAATAGATCATAACTTAATTCTTTTCTCTTCACTTTAACTCCCCTCCAGCTTTTCTAAAAGCGATCAAATAAATTAATAAAGAAAGCTCCGATAAGTAATTTAGCTGACTGTTTCCATCGAATTATTCTTCTTTTTATTAAGGTGTCTTCTGGCAATAATAAAGAGAGCAATGACTGTAAATAGATAGGGAATAGCTTTACTAAACTGAGATGGCACTCCCACTCCCTGCAGTCTCATTCCGACAGCATCAAAAAACCCGAATAAAAGAGCGGCTCCAAAGGTTTTAACAGGATGAGAGCGGCCAAAAATTATTGCTGCAAGTGCTATAAAACCACGATCAGCACTCATACCTTCAGAAAATAGGGTTAGGTAGCCTAATGAAAGATGGGCCCCTGCCAGTCCACAAAAAACTCCACACATAACTGAACTAAAATGTTTCATCAGCTGAGAACTAACCCCGACTGTATCCAAAGCTTCCGGATATTCTCCTGAAGCTCTAAGCCACATTCCGTAGGGTGTTTTATAAAGAAATATTGTCACTAAAACAACCAAAATCCAGCTTAGATAAACTGTAACCGAGTGGTTATTAAAAATAATATTTAGAAATTCTATATTTTCTAAAAATGGCATCTGAATTCTTGGAATAGCAATAATCTGATCAGAAGAAAAAGCACCTTTAACACCAAAAACACTTCTTAAAAGAAAAACTGTTAAACCTCCGGCAAAAATATTAATTGCAATCCCAACTATAAATTCATCTGCCTTTAACTTAACCACCATAAAGCTAAAGAAAATACCAATTATTATACCTGAAAGAATTGCAAAAACTACTCCCATAAAAGAGCTGGCAAAAAGATAACTACCCAGAACTCCAAAAAAAGCTCCAATTAAAATCATTCCATCCATTCCGATATTTAAGATATCTGCCTGCATGGTTAAAAGTCCACCTAAAGCTGCTAAAATAAGAGGAGTTGAGGTTCGAATAGTATTTTGAATCACAGATAGGTTAAAAATCCTTGCTAAAATTTCTTCCATTTAAGCTTCCTCTCCTCTCTTAAATAATGGTTTAATAATTTTTTTCATACCGGCTTCTCCGGCAATGAAGAAGATAATTACTGACTGAATAATTAAAACAAGTTCAGAAGGAATTTCAGTTGCCATCTCCATAGACATTGAACCGGTTTTTAAAACTGCAAAAAAGAAAGACATGAAAATAATTCCAAGCGGATTATTCTTAACAATCAGTGCTATCAGCATTCCATCAAAATAATAACCGGGCGAAATAGCCTGTAAAAAACGGAAATGAGTTCCAAGAACTTCGAACGCTCCTGCGATTCCGGCCAGACCTCCAGAAATCAGCATTGCTGTAATCATTCTTTTTTTAGAATTTACTCCACCATAATCAGCAAAGTCTTTATTCTGGCCTACCATTTTAAAATCATAACCTAATGTTGTTTTTTCCATCAGATAGTAAATTACAATTCCAATTACAGCTACCATAAATATACTGCTGTTTAAATTTGATAATCTTACCAGCCTACTTAATTGATAGCCTTCAGCTATTACATCCGTTCCTCCCATTTTACCCTGACTAGTTGCAAAGGGATAGTTGACCAGATAACCGGTAAAAAATATAGCAACACTGTTTAACATAATGGTAGTAATTACTTCATCAATATCATAATATACCTTTAGCAGTGCAGGAATATAAGCGTATGCAGCTCCAACTGCTGCTGCCAGTAAAACTGCAATTAAAATCCCTAAATAACCGGGTAGAGAAGTAAATGTTATCCCAACATAGGCAGCTGCAAATGCTCCCAGGTAAAGCTGGCCTTCACCACCAATATTATAAATTCCAGCCCTAAAAGAAACAGCTGTAGCAAGTCCTGTTAAAACAAGGGGGACCATCTTAGAAAGAGTGGTTGCAAAGCGATACTGTGAATTAAAAGCTCCCTCAAACATTGCCTTATACCCTACAATAGGATTCTTTCCATAAAACCACATAATTATTCCACCGAGCAGAAGGGCAGCTGCAATAGATATAAATAATGAGATTAAATATTCTACTTTATATTTATCTTTTTTAATCAATGCCTTTCACCTCTTTTTTCGGTCATGTAGAGACCAATTTCCTGTTTTGATAAGCTGCTGTCATTTTTAAATTCTCCTGTGATCTCACCTTCATAAATAGTTAAAATTCTATCTGAAAGGCGTAGAACCTCATCAAGTTCGGCCGAAACTAGTAAAATTGCACAGCCCTCATTTCTTTTCTTCATTATCTCTTCGTGTATAAATTCTATTGCACCGATATCAACCCCTCTAGTTGGCTGTGAGATTAGAAGTATTGGGCTCTCAAAAGAAAACTCCCTAGCAATAACCATTTTCTGCATATTACCACCTGACAGGCTGCCCGCATTTACCTCAGCCGAAGGTGTTCTGACATCAAAGTCCTCAATTAATTTCTCTGCTTCTTTTTTTACACTCTTTTGGTCTAAATGAATTTTGTGATGAGAAAATTGCTGCTGATACTGTTTACCCATTAATAAGTTTTCTGCAATACTTGCCTCTTTACTCATTCCATTTTTTAATCTGTCTTCAGGAATATGAACTACTCCATTTTTTCTTATTTCAGCACTGTCAGCATTTGATAAATCCTGATTGTTAATGAAGATCTTTCCGGCTTCTAATTTGCGTAGACCTGCAATCACCTCTATTAACTCTGACTGGCCGTTACCTTCTACCCCGGCAATTCCTAAAATTTCTCCCTGGCGCACTTCAAAGGAAACATTTTTAACAGCTTGTAGATTCCTGCTATCTCTGGCCTTAATATTTTTGACCTCAAGCTGCACTGAACCTTTTTTATCATCTCGATCCAGGTCAGATAAAAGTACTTCTCGTCCAACCATCAGCTCAGCTATTTTCTCCTTGGTGGCATCTTTGGTCTGCATGGTTTTTAATTTCTTACCCCGTCTCATTACTGTTACTCGATCAGAAATGCTCATAACCTCATTTAATTTATGAGTGATAAAAATTACTGTTTTATTTTTTTCTTTAACTAAAGTTTTAATTACCTCAAAAAGGTCCTCTGTTTCCTGTGGAGTTAAAACAGCTGTCGGTTCATCTAAAATTAAAATATCAGCTCCGTGATAGAGGACTTTTAAAATTTCAATTCGCTGCTGGATTCCAACTGAAACATCCTCAACCTTTTGCGCAGGATCAACTTCAAGCCCATATTCTGCTCTCAGATTTTCTGTTATTTTTTCGGCTTTTTTAAAGTCGGTAAAGATATTCTTTTTACGCGGCTCATAACCTAAAACTATGTTTTCAGCAATACTGAAAGAAGGAATTAGCATAAAATGCTGGTGAACCATTCCGATTCCCATCTCAATTGCTTTAGAGGGATTATCTATTTTAACCTTCTGGCCTTTAATGTAGATATCCCCTGAAGTTGGTTTATGCATTCCATAAAGTATTTTTAAAAGTGTTGTTTTGCCAGCTCCATTTTCACCAACAATTGCATGTATTTCACCTTTATTAATTCCTAAATTAATATCATCATTGGCAATAACTCCAGGAAAGACCTTCCTTGTATTTTCAAAGCGAATTAATTCTTCTGCCATTACTTTCACCTCTATAAAATTAATAAATTTAAAGGAGGAGCAACTTTCGCCCCTCCTAAATGACTAAACCTAATATTTATCTTGGTTTTTGACTCTTTTAAGACTTAATTTAAAGAGCTTAAATTATTTTAAATTAATACGCGTCTGAAACTTCAATTTCACCATTAATAATTTTTTCTTTAATTAACTGAACTTTTTCTTTAACCTCAGCAGGAACAATCTGCTCCATATCTTCTGTACCATAGCCAATGTAAACTCCTTCTTCTTCCAGTCCATAAGTATAAAGGCCACCGGAATTCAGTTCGTCATTGATGATTCTTTCAATTGATTCGTAAACTGAAACATTAACTGCTTTAACAACACTGGCAATTATTACATCCGGATTTATGTAGCGCTGATCAGCATCAACCCCGATTACATAACGGCCCTGTTCTTCAGCTGCCTGGAATACACCTTCTCCTGTTTTTCCGGCTGCTGCAAAAATAATATCTGCTCCCTGAGAGAAAAGAGTTAAAGCTGATTCTTTACCCTGAGCTGGATCTTCAAAATCGCCTGCAAAAACAGTTTCTACAGCTGTTTCAGAGTCAGCATAAGCTGCACCTTCCTGATAACCAACCTGGAAATTTCTAATTACAGGAATATCCATTCCACCAACCATCCCGATCATTTTTTCATCTGTAATATTAGCAACATCGCTTCTTTGAGTCATCATTGAAGCTAACGCTCCTGCTAAAAATGAACCTTCATTTTCTTTATAAACTATTGAAGTTATATTAGAGTGCCCTTCAATGTTATTATCAACATAAATATATTCAACTTCCGGGAATTCTGGAGCTATGCTCTGAACTACATCAAAAAACTCGAACCCAACAACCACTACTACATCAGCATACATTGAACCCTGGATTAAACGATCTCTAAATAGTGAAGGATCATTTCGACATTCTAAAACTCTTGATTCAACACCAAAATCATCTTCTGCCCATTCTACTCCCTGGGCAGATGAATCATAAAATGATCTGTCTCCCAATCCACCAGCTACTACCAGAGCCACTTTTAAATCTGAGCCCTCCTCAGCTGCTGCTGTTCCTACAAAGATTGAAGCAAAGATAAAAACTAAAACTAATAATAATAAACCTTTTTTCATTTTAATATCCCCTCTCTTAATAATGTAATGTGATTTAATTTAAAACCGCTTTATTTGTAGCGGCTTATTTCCTCTTCTTTGTTTAAAGCTTTAATATCCTTAATAATAATACTGGTATTTTTAAGCTCAATAATCCCTTTTTCACTGAGTCCTTTTAAAACCCGATTGATGCTTCTTTTGGTAACAGCCAGCTGATCAGAAAGCTGTTTTCTATCAATCTGTAGTTCAATTATTTGAGAATTAGATCCTCTTTCCTCAACTTTATAACCCAGATAATTACAAACCCGATAGCGAAGAGAATAAAGCATATCTTCACCAGCTTTATGTGAAAGCTTATAAAAGCTATCACAGAGAGTTTTGGTCAAATAAAGCAGGTACTCATGATCTTTTTTAATCCATTCCATAAAATACTTCCTCTGCAGCCTGATAATTCTTGCCGGAGTTAAAGTCTCAACAGTGCAAACATATGGCTGCTGATTAAAAATTTCTAATTCACCAAAATAATTACCACTTTTGTAAATCGACTGTACATATTTGCTACCATTTTCAGCCATTAAGTAAATATTGAGATATCCCTCAATTACATAATAAAAATAATCGGAAATTTCTCCCTGATAACAGATAACCTCTGCTTTATCATAGTCTTTAACTTCCCATTTATCTATTATCTCCGCAGGTGAATTAGCAAAAATTTCGGCAAATTTTTCATCATTTTTTATAATTTTTTTTAAATTCATTCTTCTCACCCTAATTTTAAGATATCTAAAAGAAAAAATGAAGGACATATGTCCTGAAAAAGAGATGACTCTAAAAGAACTATCTCTATCTGAAAATATATTATTACTCCATTAGCAGCTTCAGATTTTCAGACTAAAGTTTGAACTGGTCTACAATTTTTTTGATTCTTCAGTATTTTTTCTACCTGTGAGCCGTTGGCTCTCAATTCCTCACTGGAAGCAACCAGTCCCTGATCAAGTAGTCTTTACCTAATTAATAATTAGGTGCAAAGAGACTATTATTGCGAATAGTGTCCAAAAGAGAAAACATTTCTGCTTCTATAGCCAGCAACACTGGTTTCAAATTGATTAGTATCTTTAATCATTCCATCAAGATTTACAACAAATACATCACAACTAAAAACCGCTACCTAAAAAGGTAACGGTATTTTACTCGTCATATTCTGTTACATTAGAAATTATAAATTTATCATTTCCAATATATTTACGGATTAATTTTTCGTCCACACCAGTTTCTTCATGAATTTTTTGAACTGTTGAATTTGGATGATCCCAGAGAAAATCTTTGATCTTTCTTAATTTATACTCATTTTTTTCTGAGATTCATCACAGAGGCCGGAATTATTTTTAGTAAGTGAACTGCAGATATAGCAGTTAGAAACCATGTTTTATCCTCCATTTATTATAATAATTATTATTATATCTATATTTTAACAAATAAATGGTTAAATATCCAGGTTTTTTTAGAATTAAAGATCTTGATATAGCTAAAGAAATATCCGATCTGACAATAACTCAAATACTACAACAATCCTCTCTGACTATGCAGGCTCATTCAAAGCCTATTGATTCTAATATTTTAAATTTTTTGAGTTGATTTTAGTTAGTTAGATCATGTAACTAAATATTTATTTTGGTCGATTTCAAGAATTTAATTATACAAAAAAAACAATAAAATCATTAAAAAAATTATTCTAAATTAAATGAATTTTCTTCAGAAAAAGTAATTTTAACGCTTATCGAAAACAAGCTTCTATTTAATCATTATCATCATTAGTAAAATAGAGGTTCTTTATATATTAAAGGTTAAAAACTTCATATATTTTCAAATTACCTATACCTTCTCATCTAATAGGTTCTCACTATTTCCTTCTTCAGCATAGATAAAGCGATCTGAACAGGAAGCTGTCATTTTAACACTAACCTTACCGATTCCAAATTCTTCGTTAACCTGCTGCTGAATGGCAGCTTGAATCTCTGTTAAGTTATATTCTCCCGGATCTATTTTTACAGCTCTATTGCGGTCATTGTGGTTAATAAAAAAGATATTATTGCTGTCATTGATTTTAATCGGTCTTTTAATTGAATCTTTAGCTGCAAAGTCTTCTAAATCATAGGTGACTTTTTCTGGCTGCTGTGATTTGTTGAATCTGTCACCTTTTAGAACCTTCTCGTTCTGATCATTTCTCTCATCAGGCTGATTTATTTGATTATGGATTACATTTATAATTTGGGTTAGAACAGAATTAGTATTATCTACAGCAGACATTTTTGGTCACTCCTTTTAGTATTCTTCTAATAATTCCTGATTGAAGTCTTTTAACTTCCCAAGATATTCTACTATTTCTACCTCTAACAGATCTCCCAGATAATCATAATCCTCATTCTGCAGAGCAATCATAGCTCTATTTAGTGCCTGGTTAAAATCAGATAGTATCTTATTACCTTTATCTTTTAGCTCTTCATTATCTATTAAGGATATTATACCATTGATAACTTCCAGATACCACTGGATACCTTCTAGAGTCTTATCAAGCAGGTCAGAAGCATCAGCTTCCTTACCATTTTTAAAAAGCTCAGCTGAGTTATTTAAAGCATTTTTTAGTTTAGGAAGATAGTCTTCTGCTTCTTTAAGAGTTTCAGTTATTAGCTGCTCGACTTTTTTGCTTTCAAACTTTATCTCATCTATTCTTTCTAGATCAAGTTCATTTTCCTGAAAATATTCTAAAGATACCTCTACTTCATCCAAATGGATTGTGTCTATTATTTCATTTTCTAACTTTGATTCTACTAGTTTTAAAATATCATTTTTTTCTGTTACAGCTTCTTCTATTACATTCTCGTTTATGTATATTTTCATAATATATTTTCCTTCCCTAAAACAATTAAAGGAGATCGGTATTTATT
>Ga0114984_1001016_pt1 | contig 10533 bp, 12 predicted proteins | sample Shrwel1BS1Day1_FD_96987 | JGI IMG/M metagenome (GOLD analysis project Ga0114984, IMG submission 96987) | Subsurface microbial communities from deep shales in Ohio, USA - Utica-3 well 1 S-1-Day1 | ecosystem: Environmental > Aquatic > Deep subsurface > Shale gas/oil reservoir > Produced water/Flow... | reverse complement strand
TAGCATCGGTATATTTGGTAATTCATCGCTGCCAGAGTACAGCCAATCACCTTTCAGTGTTGGGTGATTGTCGCATCGGATTTGAATCAAAACATCGTCCGGCAAATCAGGCTTAACACCGTTACACTCGTATTCCTTCATGTATTCGTAACTCATTCCCTAAACTCCATCCAAGTTGATAAAAATGCCAGGCCTAAAAGCACGGCAATAAAAATCCACAGCGGCCAAATTAACGCGGCAACAATAGCGCGGTGGTTAAATCCCATGTGCCTTTCAATCGGCACGAAAAACGCTGCTGATATGGCGACGTAAATGAGTGTTTCAATCATTTTGCTTCCCCATCCCACATAGCTTATTAAGCCTATGCATGCAATAGTTTATACGCTTCTGAGCAGTTAAACGTTTTATTATCAACTCAGATAAAGATAGGACGACAATCAAACCCCCGCCTTCAAGTGCGCCATGCTCTATAAAAATATATGTTGAAGCAGCAACGCTTACGCATTGCCAGTGGCTGACCTTATTGGTAAACATTAACTCTGAAAGTTTGCCAACAAGGGTCCATTTTGCATCTAGGTTTAGCATCTGTCCTTCCTCCTATCACTATTCCACTTAATACCCAAGCGCTCATGAAGATAACGCCGCCAATGGTCACGCCATGATGCATCCGCCCATAGGTGACTGGTGCTGTAGGCTTTGCTGTTTAATACTCTTTTAGTTAGCACCGCCAACCCTCCGCATAATTAAAAATCCTGTGTTTACGTTGGTGCCTGATTCTCTAAAACTTCCAATTGGCAAATCGCGCCACTCACCTTTTAAAATTTTATGCTTATACCAAGCGTTGGCAGGAAGAATTGACACAAGCGTTCCTCCGTCTTTCAAAAACTTCTTGGCGTGCTCAATATGCTTAACGTAATGCTTGCCATAAAACGGAGGATTCATAATAACAAAGTCAAACTCTGGCGTTGTAGCCATTTCTAAAAAGTTAGCAACATGAACAGCGTGACCTTTAGCTTTTGCCTGTGACGCTCTTAATTTGTCAAACTCAACGCCAACACACTTGGCTCCAATGTCATTTAACCCATCCATGATAGCACCATCACCGCAACTTGGCTCCAAAACTGCAGACCCTTTTGGTATATGCACTGATGACAAAACATGCTCAACAACCGCTTTTGGCGTGCGGTAAAACTGCAAATCCTTCGCAACCTCTGTGCTTTGTGGTCGCTCGCCCTTTTCGTGTGCATCTGGTAACACGTCTCCATAAAATTCGTGTAAAGCCTCGCTTACAATTCGTAGCGCGTTTTTGTCAAAATAGACGTGCGAGTTACCATTCTGGAATGTGCGCACGGACAAGCCCAATCGTGGCAACTCAAAATCCTCTGAGCGTAACTTGCTTTGATATATCAGTGCCTGCTCATCCTGAGTTAGCATAGGCGAGCCTGTAACCTGCAAAATCGCCTCGCACATATCTTTTAGGTGGTCGCTACCCCAAGAGCCGTAGCCTGCAAAGTTTCTGATAATAGCCCGCTTAGGCAGGCCCTTTACGCCAAACCCAAAGTTAGAATGTGATTTGTAAAACTTGTCTAGCTTGCAAAATGCCTCCGCAAGACCTTTCAGAATGTAATAACGCGGATCCTCCCAATACTTACCGAAAGTCGCCTGCAAGTTCTCTAGTGTTAGCGGTGCTGGGCTTGCTAATGACTGATTAAACTTGCGCTTATCATCCGCGCTAAAGACGTTATCCAATCCAAGACGGTGATATATTGACTTCCAAGCGCTTGCTAACAATATGCGCTGTCCGTGACTTTCTGATAGGTAATTCTTTTTTATAAACGAGTCACCTGTAAATCCGCCGATAACCTGAACGGCAGAATCCATATCGCGCTCAGCTTGCTCGAATGCTTTTATCAACTCGCTCAAGTTCTGCGATTTAGCGTGATATTCTTCTATGACCTCTTTAATGCTAGTCGGGCAGGATAACTGGTTCATTCTGATAACCCTCTTGTAAATTGGCACGCCACACAGGACTCGAACCTGTAACCTACGACTTAGAACGACGTTGCTCTATCCATTTGAGCTAGTGGCGCATTACATAAAAACAAGCCTAGCACAAAGGCTAGGCTTAGGTGGTACGACCAGTTAGAAGGGGATGTCGTCGTCGAAATCTTGATTGCCGCCCTGATTCTGTGGCTGCTGACTTCCTTGCTTGCTCTGTTGAGGTTGTTGATTCTGGTTATTCTGATAACCACCACCCTGACCTGACGACTGACCACCCTGACCACCACGACTATCCAGCATCTGCATATCGTTAATGATGATTTCAGTAGTGTAACGCTCTACGCCGTCCTGTCCTTCCCACTTGCGGGTCTGCAACTTGCCTTCGACATAAACCTTACTGCCTTTTTTGAGGTATTCGCCGCACACCTCAGCCAATCGACGGTAAGCGACACACCGATGCCATTCAGTTTGCTCGCGTGGCTCGCCTGTCTGCTTGTCATTCCAGCTTTCACTGGTCGCAATAGACAAGTTTGCGATTGCCGTGCTGTTTTGGGTGTAGCGTACCTCGGGATCTTGCCCGAGGTTGCCAATGATTGTTACTCGATTCACTCCGCGTGATGCCATGGTTATTTCTCCTCGTTAAAAAATTCGTCTGTTGACTCGCCTTTTTGCTGTTCGGTTTCTTTTTGGTTTTCTTTCTTGCTGCCTTCTTGCTTTACTTTAGACTGCTTTTTATCGCCATCGCCTAGTTTATTAGCAAGCGTATCCTCAGCGTCTAACGAACCGCCATCAATCCAGTCAGCAACTTTTGACTGTCCGTCTTTAATTGATTTGTAAACGCCTGTAAGTGTAACGATGTCATCGGCAGTAAGGTCGTCAAGTTTTTTACCCACCATCTTTTTCAGTGTGCCGCTACCAATGTTAATTGCATCAAACGCACTAATCATTCGCTTAATACGATCTTTTAAAGGCTCTCCGCTACCTCCGCGCAATGTTTGAACGACTTGTTCTGTTGCTGCTTCAATTACATCAGCAGGAATGATTGACAGGATGCGAGCACGCAGTCGACGAGCGCCCATGTTAGCTGCAATCTCGTAAATATCACGCTGGTCGCTTAGCTTTTGGCCTCCTCCACGCTTGTCTCGAACGTGTTTTACAGTAAACTGCTGCTTGCTCACTGTATTTGTTTGCATATCCCAGCAGTAAGCCATCATCTCGGTAAATCCTTCTTTCTGGCTTAACTCCTGAATTCCATAGTCAATGTTTCCCCAATACATAGCGATAGTTTCTGCCATGCGGATAGATGGCCCGCTAACCTTCTGTCCGCCACGAGGGTATGAATATAATGCTGACTCAGCAAATGATGGGCGCTTGCACGCTTCAATGATGCGAGCATAAGCTGATGACTCATCACGTGGGAACTTTTTGGCGATAACCATGCGCCCCTGAGCCTCTGCCGTGGCTCGCTCTTGCTCAACAGAAACAATTCCTTGATTTATGTCTTTTGCTTGCTCTTTTTGAAACGGGTTATGCCCGTTATTAACTTGCTCTGCTAGTGTTGTCATAATTTACTCCGTAGTTGTTACTTGAAAATCGGGAAGCGCTCAACGCCGAACCAGTTGTTAGAGTGTAAGCATTCGGCATAGCGGTCTAGGTTATTGTTGACTCGATCAAAGAAGCCGTATTGCTCTAATTCTTCACGAGTTATAGTGAACACAGAAACTGGGTATCTTCCCATCTCGATGTTTTTCTGAAGAAGCAAAAACGAATACTCATCGATCTGCTTTCCGTAGTGAATAGACGCAGTGTCCATGTAGTACGCAGCCGTATGACCGTAATTAAATTCAAACAATGGGTTTTTCCAGCGCAAAGGACTACGCCAAGCGCTAATGTCTGCTGTTGTTTTTACGTCGCAAAGCAATGGGAAACCGCCTTTGTGTAGATCCAAGTCAGGACGAATCTTCCTCATTATCTCACGGTCTTTATCCAAAACAAAAATAGATGGTTCGACATCGCTATCAATAGATAAAAACTTAGCCATTGTTGGATTAGCGTTGGCGCTCGCTTTCATGATGCGTATTTGTGTTTCCTCATTTTCAAGAAGAACAATTTTGCCAGCCCCATGTTCGCGCTCAAACTCTGTGAATCCTTTGCTATCGCGAGATTTTGTTGGGCCAATAAGAACTGACTCATCGAACTTTTCTGGCTCAATTAATGCGGTGTGAGACGCGGTACCAAAGTCTGATGTGCCAGATTTGCTCGGATCTTTGGGCGCGTCTTTCGACCACTTGAAATCGGCAGGGTTTCGCTCAATAAGCAAAAGCCCACTGTTGCTAATAGCATTTGCTTCTTGATAGTCGTGCATAGGCAGTGATTTGTAATATCCTGCTTTTGGCTTTGATGGGTTAAATTTATCACTCATATCATTCTCCTTTTTTGTTGACTCACTAATACTAACTTACTTTTTGCTTTTAACAGATCCGACCAGTTGACCTGTCTTTTGATCTACCGTCCACCCTCGCTTTAATTCGGCGGCAACCCATCGACCAATAGACGCTGCATCGCGCATATCTTCGTTTGTCCTTTCTTGCCATCCTGTTAGCTCTCGAAACAGCTTTGCGTTGCTCTTAACCTGCTTGCCGATACCTAAGGGCGCAAGTATTGGTGGTCGCCCCGTTATATCGGTGATCAACTCGGCAATCATAGAGCCCGCTGCTTTTACCATGCCGATGTTCTGTGCAATCCGTGCCTGTACTGCCTGCCCGCCTTTGCGGTTGTGTCGATACACTGTGCCGTGCTTGTTGACGTCCTCTATGGCAAAAGTCTCTCCATTAAGATACTCGATAGTTCTTATTAATTCTGGCAGTCGCATACTTGAAAGCTCAGCTATGTCGCCATTATCCATATTGATTATTGCCACCCCCGACTTTTTAAGATCGGGGTCGATTGCGATAATATAGTTACTCATTCTTCCTCCCTCCCGCTACGAAACTTCTTACGGGCTATGATGCTAGTGAATTTTTTAGGGTCAATTCGGTGTGTGATCTCCACTGGTTCCTGAAATACAGCCTTGCTTTTTAGTATCTCAGAAACCGTGCGGAATTGCTTGCCTACCTGTGACCGCATACGCGGGCAGTTAATATGCTGACGCAAAAACTTATCCCATGCGCGGCGCTTAACAATATCGCTACTAAACGGATCTAGGTGTTCTTTGGCAATCTCTGGTCGCTTTTCACCGTTAACGTTAATAAAGCTTTTCAAGTGATAAGCAACCCAAAACCCCTTCGCGCCTTTCGACTCAGAACGATAAAACTCAACGTGTTTTACGGGCTTATATTCTGCATCTGTGTATGCCTTACCTTTTAGTTTTAGTGCAGGGTCAATCATAACGGCTTCACAATTGCGGCAGGATTGAGCGCTAGGCGCGTTTTTAGTTTCGCAGTTCTGACACACGGCAAACTGGAAAAAATGCTCACAGCGTCCGTCTGGTTGAGTATTATCAGCACCTATGCAACGAACCGCGTACATGCTGTTATCGGTTTGGCAAAGTGGGCATGGCTGTGTTTCTCCAGACTGCTTGCCGCGCTCTGCCAATGCAGTGTCAAGCATCTGATGATCGTAAATGTCGCCCATGCTTTCCATGGTGTCGGTATAGTCAAGAACAAGTCCGTCGTCTTTGATATAACCCTTTTCTTCATCTTCTTTTTTTAGAGTGCGCAAAATTCGCCCGATAAGCTGGACAAGCAAGGTTAATGATCCAATACGGCGCAATATTACGCAGGTGTCCCATAGTGGAACATTGACCCCCGTTGTTAAACATCCTATCTGCAACACGTACTTTATTTTACCTGCCCGTGCATCATTAAGTATCTGGCGTCGTTTCTTTGAACCTGTTGAGTCTGTCACAATCGCCCATGTGCCACGCGGTAAGAACTCGGACACTTGCTCGCAGTGCCTTTTCCCTGCACAGGTAATCAACACGCCGTTGCGATCCTTTGTGCGCTCAATTACTTCCTCAATGATTATCTGCGTCTTTGTGCGGTCTTTTAAGATCTCGCGCTGCATCGCTTGCAACTCTTTCGAGCTAAAATCGTGCGCACCTTCACCGCCTTCGGGTGTAAACTTCTCTAGGTCGTAATGGTGATCAGCGTCGCCAAACCCGAACACAGGTGGCACAAGGTAGCCTAGCGACACAAGCAACATGGTTGGCACTTCATATAGCTTTTCACGCCAGAATCCATGTAAACCAACTTCAGGAGGAACAATGATGTCAGTTTTGCCTCGATAAGGTGATCCAGTGTACCCAATAATGCGTACATCAGGATTTATTTCAATAAAGTGTAAAAGTATTTTTACATACTGATTTTTTGTTTCTTTAGCACGATTTTTGTCTTTTATGCACTCCATCAATTCCTGCCAGTCAAGCTGATGACATTCGTCGATCAAGATTGCCGCTGGCTTGAACTTAGGTACTTTTTTGCCATTCTCGTCAAGCTGATAAGAACCGTCATAGTTGACCTTATAGCCAAATGCTGTGTGCAAGCTGTTAGCAACCGTGCCCTCAGTACCCATAATAATATTGTAAGCTGTCGATTTCTGCTCCAAGCTGGCACTAAACACAGAGCATTTACCACCCATCGACCAGTATTCTTTGCTGTTCTGCTCGATGATTTCACCCTGACGCGCAAGCACAAGCACCTTCCCACCGCGCTCTTGGATATGCTTGCATACTGCGCCAATGGATACCGTTTTTCCTGCGCCAACCGACGCATCAATAACTGCTGGATAGTGTCTAAAAGGCAGCTTTGTATTCTCATCACACGGCTTGCGCAAGTGTTCAATCGTTGCCTCGTGTGCTGGTAGTTGATATTCTGGGCGCAACTGATACCCGTTTAAGTTTGGCAAGGCTGTCATAGTTCTTCTCCCATCTTCTTGTGTTTTATTTCATTGTTTTTTTCATCATAAAAAACCCAATCCATGTCGTAGCAAAGATTGTCACAACCCGAGTCATCGGCAGTTAGTACAGGCGTTATTTTCATGTTGCTTGGCGCGTGCTTAACAAGGTATTTTATGTTGTAACTTGACCATGCAATTAAAACGTTCTCTCCAGTTAATTCAGCAATTTTACGGGCATTCCAGCAATCAGAAACAGCATAATAATCGTCATTGTTCTGTTTCTTAATAAGCGTGTAAGCGCCATAGGAAACGCCGCCAGCTATAAACTTAATATCTTTCCCAATCCATGCTGCGTTAACTAAAACGTCTGCAAATGTCTTGATGGGTAAAAACTGGTCGCCATCCTTTTCCCAAAACTCACAACCAAGCAAATCCCTAATTGAGCATAAAGATTTAAACTTGGCGGCTTTCTTTTCGTCTCTTTTGTCGTCTGGAGGCAAATTAAATTTAGGTGCGTAAACCCGCTTCTGTGCAACCTTTACACGCTCAATAGGAACGTGATTTATAAAGTCAGCTAGATCTTTAACCATGTCACCAAATGAAATGCCCGCGTATTCCATGATTACGTTCTCAGGCGGATGCATAGAGTCAGCTGCACAGTGACGGCAAAACAAGCAAAGCCGACCATTTACATCGCGCCAATGAGCTCTGTCGTCACCGCCGCATAATGGGCAAGGATAGTTGTCTGAATTGATGCCTCGCATACGTGGTATTTCAATTCCGTACTGAGGCAGTATTTCAGACCATAAACCGTCAAGCTGGTGTGAAAAATCCTTGTAATCAATCATAGCGGTTCAATCCTTAGGCTGTTTATTTCAATGTCGCCTATCGAAGTAACCTCCGACTTAGTTAAAAACCATCCAATCTTTTTACGGCATTCGCTTTTACTGCCAGCAAATCTATAAATTATCCCGTCAATTCTTTGGTGATTTACTTTGTCAATTAAATTGTAATCAATTGCTAATTGAAAAATTTTCATCATTTCATCCTCGGATTGATATAAACGTCTCCGTCAACAACAATGCAGTAGCCTAACCGCTCAAGCTCTGGTAATGCGTGGCGCTTTAGTTTGCTAGTCAGCCCATCGATGCCGTTAAACGGCTTTGTACGCTTAATGTTGTCAACTATTTTTGCAACACTCATTCTGAGTCTGCCTTTTTCAGCCCAGTTGACCATCTTGTCAGCAAGCGCCACTACCTCTGATGTGTCACCTGTGTAGCCCATAGCGTCGGCTGCATTGATGTATGTTTTTGCAAGATCAGAAAAAATAGAAATAGCCCACCAAATATAATCCTCATCAATATCAAGTGAGCGAGCATTTCCTTCTTGCCAATGCTCGATGATATGTAGAGTTGCGGCAATCTTTAACACCTGCTTATCGGCTTTCCCCATAAACCCGCGTATTAGATTACTTTCGTACTCACCGCCGCGCGCCAGCTTTCCTTCGAATGAATTGCGCCATTCAGCAATAGCTTTTAATCCATCTTGCGGTGGGCGCAAGATCATGACTTTTTCTTCATTTACGATATTGCGTATTAGCGCTTGATAAGACTGTCTTAACTCATCAGGCACGGGTATAAATTTAGTGTGGTCGCGTTTACCCAGTATTTCAGGCTCAGCAAGAAGAAGGAAGCGCTCGGCAATACCGCGACCTTCTTGCCCGGCTTTGAGTATTGAATCAACCGCCGTATCTTGGGCAATAACAGAAATCGTTCCGCGGGCACGTCCTTCAAACCCCTTTCGGCTTACGCGTTCTGAATCTGCGCGCTCGTTATCCCACATACTCAAAACCATCGAAAAGTTACCACGCCCACTGTTACCGTCCTTGTAAACATCGCCGAGCAATACGGTTGCCGCCTCTGCTTCAGCGCTCACCACATTAACCATGCCGCACTGTATTGATGCCCTTTCTTCTAGCGCTTCTGGTGTTGCGTTCTGTAAAAACGGCTTCCATATTGGCGTGTTTTGAAGCTGCTCGTGCAGATCTTCGTACTCCTGAACTTTATAAAAGTATGAGTTGTCTGCGGGGCTTGTTTTGGCAATATCTTTCTCTAGCGCGTCCATTTTTGCGGATATAACGCGCCGTTGGACTTTGTTATTTTTGTTAATTGACTCGTAAGCCGTAATGACGGGCTCAGTAAAAAACCCATTCACACCTGACTTGCCCGTTGATGGGGGCTGGCTTGTAACGCAATACAGGTTAACTGGCGCTAGGTCGTTGAAATACTTTATGCGGAAATTGCGCGTTGCAGCAGATGCAACAACACCAAGACCGTGAAGCCATGCGGTTGATTTTGGAAACTGGTACTGCTCCCCCAAAGCATGAGCAAGTTTCGTCAGTAAATCACCTCTTTTGCTCGCAACAAGATTAGGTGATGTGCGCTCAATTCTATAATTTTCAACAGACCCAAGCCGAGGCCATAGGTCAGCATTTTTTATCAGCGGCGATGATAGCTTTGCTGCTGCATAAGCCATCGAGCATTGATGCTGCTCTGCGTAAGACTCCAAATCATCTACGCTTGCCGCCTGATTGACAGCGTGCAGCATAATTACTCCTTATTCCATACAAGAACGTCTGGACGTAAATTCTCTTTCTTAAACTTGCCCTGTGTTATCTTCTCAACCTGAATGGCGGCTGTTGCACTTATGCGCCCACGAGAAACCCAGCGATTCACAACAAATCTAGATACGCCAAGCGCACGCCCAAGCCGCGACTGCGAGTGAAAGTATTGGATCAGATCTGACAGTTCTTTTTGCTGTCGCTCTTTGACCATCTCGTTTTGTTCTTTTACTAGTTGATGCAATTCCATTGTGAACTCCCCTGTTAAACACTTTTGCAAACTTAGCATTCAGATTGTTGCGCGTCAACCGTTCACACAGACTATTTTCAGATTACCCAGAAACAGGGAGGAATTACCCCAGAAAATTTACCCGTATGGTAAAGAATTACCCCATCTTGGGTAATTTTGGGTCAATGGTTGCCCCAGACGCTAGACCCCACCATGTAAGGGATTTATATATAAATAAAATAAAATAGGGTAATTATCATCTCTCTTTTTATTTTTATATTTTTCTCTCTATTTTTGCTGTTTTGGAGTCATTATTAGATGGGCATTACCCCAAAACCACAAAAAATCATCAAAAACCCAGTAACTACGAGGCTTATATTCTGGGGTAAGTACTGACCCATAATTACCCAGTAAAGAAAAATTTACACTTGGTTCTTTTTTAGCGATATTGCTTGTCAGTGCTTGACAGCGCGTGAGGATTAAGTAAACTTGTACATACGCTGTGGCAACACAGTCGATGTGTTAAATTTAGTCGTGAAGTACCGCACCGCACAGGAGACATTACGAACCCGATAGGCGGTGCAACCAAAGCGAACGTAGCTCAACTAGTAGAGCGCTATCCTTCCAAGTTAGATGTTGCAGGTTCAATTCCTGTCGTTCGCTCCAATTTACCCACCCACACGCTCTTGCGTCAATTACGTAACGCGCAACAGCAGTCGGTGGTAAGTTATACGCCCGCAACCTCTTGGTCCATTTACCTACGTTGCGGCTTTCAATTAAGACAGTA
>Ga0114984_1001015_pt1 | contig 10538 bp, 11 predicted proteins | sample Shrwel1BS1Day1_FD_96987 | JGI IMG/M metagenome (GOLD analysis project Ga0114984, IMG submission 96987) | Subsurface microbial communities from deep shales in Ohio, USA - Utica-3 well 1 S-1-Day1 | ecosystem: Environmental > Aquatic > Deep subsurface > Shale gas/oil reservoir > Produced water/Flow... | reverse complement strand
CCTTCGTGTGCCCCGGCAAATATGAATACGGTCCGATTCTCCGCGAGAACCTGACCCGAATCGAGATCGAGGGCTAATACGATGGCAATCCGACAGTTTCTCGATGGAATCGAGCATCACTTTGAAAAAGGCGGCAAGTACGAGCGTTGGTATGCGCTCTATGAAGCCGTCGACACCATTTTCTACTCGCCTTCGAGCGTAACCTCCACCACCTCCCATGTGCGTGACGGCATAGACCTCAAACGCATCATGATCACGGTGTGGCTGTGCACCTTCCCGGCCATGTTCTTCGGCATGTGGAACATTGGCTACCAGGCCAACAGCTTCCTGGCGGCCAACCCGGATGCCATGGTGGCTGACGATGGCCTGCGGGCTGCCTTTATCCAGGCCCTGGCGGTAACCGGCGCCGGTGCCGGCATGTGGGATAACTTCGTTTACGGCCTGGCGTACTTCGTGCCCGTCTACTTCGTCACCTTCGTGGTGGGTGGTTTCTGGGAAGTGCTGTTCGCCACTGTACGTCGCCACGAAGTGAACGAGGGTTTCTTCGTGACCTCCGTCCTTTTTGCCCTGATCTGCCCGCCCACCATCCCGCTGTGGCAGGTGGCCCTGGGTATCACCTTCGGTGTGGTTATCGGCAAGGAAGTGTTCGGCGGTACCGGCAAGAACTTCCTGAACCCGGCCCTGACCGGTCGTGCCTTCCTGTACTTCGCCTACCCGGCACAGATCTCCGGTGACACCATCTGGACCGCAGTTGACGGCTTCAGTGGTGCCACATCGCTGAGTTTGGCTGCCTTCGGTGGTGTCGAGGCCCTGGACAAGCACATCGGCTGGATGAACGCGTTTATCGGCACCATTCAGGGTTCCATCGGTGAAACCTCCACGCTGGCCGTCCTGATCGGTGGTCTGATCCTCCTGGTCATGAAGATTGCCTCTTACCGCATTGTCGGTGGTGTAATGATCGGCATGATCGCCATGGCGCTGTTACTGAATCTGGTCGGTTCCGAAACCAACCTGATGTTTGCGGTTCCGCCGCACTGGCACCTGGTGATGGGCGGTTTCGCCTTCGGTATGATGTTCATGGCAACGGACCCGGTATCAGCGTCAATGACCAACACCGGGCGTTGGTGCTTTGGCATCCTCGTTGGCGTCATGACCGTGCTGATCCGTGTGGTCAACCCGGCCTTCCCGGAAGGCATCATGCTGGCCATCCTGTTCGGCAACCTGTTTGCACCGCTGATTGACCACTTCGTGGTCCAGGCCAACATCAAACGGAGGCTTGCTCGTGGCTAAATCGAAAGAAACCGTTACCCGGACGGTCATTGTTGCCCTGGTGCTGAGTGTATTCTTCTCGGTGATCGTGTCCACCGCGGCCGTCACGCTCAAGCCGCTTCAGGTCAAGAATCAGAACCTGAACATCAAGACCAACATACTCTCGGCGGCGGACATGCTGCCGCAGGCCGCAACCCCTCAACAGATCGATGAGGTTTTCTCCCGCTTCGAGGTCAAACTGGTCAACCTCGAGACGGGCAAGTACGTGGAACCGGGCTACGTGGGCGTCCAGGACCCCATGAAGTACGATATGTACAAGGCTGCATCCAACCCGGAGTTGTCAACGGACATCCCGGCTGACGAGGACAGGGCCGGCATCGGCCGCCGTCCGGATGTCGCAAAGGTATACATCCTGCGCGAGAATGGTGAGCTCAGGAAAGTGGTGCTGCCGATCCATGGTTATGGCCTGTGGTCCACCCTGTATGGTTTTGTTTCCCTGAAAGGGGATGCCAACACCATTGAAGGCCTGGGTTTCTACCAGCACGGAGAAACACCGGGTCTCGGAGGTGAGGTGGATAACCCCCGCTGGAAAGCCAAATGGGAAGGCAAGGTAGTTTACGGCCAGGACATGACCGAACCACAGATCAGGCTGGTCAAGGGGGGTGTCAACGAAAACACCAGGAACAGGGAGCACAAGGTTGACGCCCTTTCCGGTGCTACGCTGACCAGTAGGGGCGTTGAAAACCTGCTTAATTACTGGTTGGGTGATCGTGGCTACGCCCATTTCCTTAAAAACTTGCGTCAAGGGGAGGTCTGATCATGGCGACTACATCAGCCAAGCAGGTCCTGTTCGAACCGATTTTCAGTAACAACCCGATCGCCCTGCAGATTCTTGGTATCTGCTCGGCGCTGGCGGTAACTTCCAGCCTGAACGTGACGATCGTCATGTGTATTTCAGTGATTGCGGTAACCGCTTTCTCCAACCTGGCGGTGTCCCTGATTCGCAGCCAGATTCCCGGCAGTATCCGGATCATCGTGCAGATGACCATCATCGCGTCGCTGGTTATCGTGGTGGATCAGTTGCTGAAAGCCTACGCGTACGAGATCAGCAAGCAGTTGTCGGTCTTTGTCGGGCTGATTATCACCAACTGCATCGTCATGGGCCGTGCGGAAGGTTTTGCCATGCAGAACGGCCCGTGGCTCAGCTTCCTCGACGGTGTCGGTAATGGTCTCGGCTACTCGGTACTCCTGCTGTTCGTGGGTTTCTGGCGCGAACTGTTCGGCTCCGGCTCGCTGTTCGGCTTTACCATCCTGTCACCGGTGAACGAAGGCGGCTGGTATGTCACCAACGGTCTGCTGCTGTTGCCGCCGAGCGCGTTCTTCATTATCGGCCTGAGCATCTGGGCGCTGCGCACCTGGAAGCCCGAGCAGGTGGAAGAGCCCGGTTACAAGCTGTCTGCCCATAAAGTCCGGGAGGCCTTCTGATGGAACATTATCTGAGTCTTCTTGTACAGGCGGTTTTCATTGAAAACATGGCACTGGCTTTCTTCCTGGGGATGTGCACCTTCATCGCCATCTCCAAGAAGATCGAGGCTGCCATCGGTCTGGGTATCGCGGTGGTCGTGGTACTGACCATCACCGTTCCGGTGAATAATCTGATCTACAACTACGTACTCCGGGAAGGCGCGTTGGACTGGGCCGGCATGCCCGGTACTGACCTGAGCTTCCTGGGCCTGATCACCTACATCGGTGTAATCGCCGCGATCGTACAGATCATGGAGATGGTACTGGACAAGTACATCCCTGCTCTCTACGCAGCGTTGGGTGTGTTCCTGCCGCTGATCACCGTAAACTGCGCGATCCTTGGTGCCGCGCTGTTCATGGTTGAGCGTGATTACAACTTTGGCGAGAGCGTGGTGTTCGGCTTTGGTGCGGGTCTCGGTTGGGCGCTGGCGATTGTTGCCCTTGCAGGGATTCGTGAGAAGCTGAAGTACAGTGACGTGCCTCCGGGCCTGCGTGGCCTGGGTATCACATTTATTACGGTTGGTCTGATGTCGCTGGGCTTCATGTCCTTTTCCGGCATCTCCCTCTAACCCACCGGTGATTCGGTTTAACGAGAAGGCAAGACCATGAGTGCAATTATTCTTGGCGTGGTCATGTTCACCGTTATCGTTCTGGCGCTGGTCGCGATTATCCTCGCGGCCCGCTCCAGGCTGGTAAGCACCGGTGACGTGACCATTGAAATCAATGACGACCCCGAACATACCCTGAAGACCAGTGCCGGTGGCAAGCTGCTGGGCACTCTCGCGAACAATGGTATCTATCTGTCCTCCGCTTGTGGCGGCGGTGGCACCTGCGCCCAGTGTAAATGCAAGGTGTTCGAAGGCGGCGGCGCGATGCTGCCAACAGAGAAGACCCACTTCACTCCCCGGGAGGAAAAGGAAGGCTGGCGCCTGTCCTGTCAGGTGCCGGTCAAGCAGGACATGAAAATTGAGGTGCCGGAGGAATTCTTCGGAGTCCGGAAGTGGGAGTGCGAGGTTATCTCCAACCACAACGTAGCCACGTTCATCAAGGAGCTGGTGCTCAAATTGCCGGAGGGCGAGGAAGTGGACTTCCGTGCCGGCGGCTATGTTCAGCTCGAGTGTCCCCCCTACGAGATTTCGTTCAAGGATTTCGATATCGAGGAAGAGTTCCGGGAAGACTGGGATAAGCACGACCTGTGGCGCTTTGTTGCAGTCAACAAGGAAGAAACTGTGCGAGCCTACTCGATGGCAAACTATCCGGAAGAGAAGGGGCTGCTCAAGTTCAACATCCGTATCGCCACACCGCCCCCGGGAACCGATCATCCGCCGGGCATCATGTCCAGTTATGTGTTCAGCCTGAAGCCGGGCGACAAGGTGACGGTGATGGGACCGTTCGGTGAGTTCTTCGCCAAGGACACGGATGCCGAAATGATCTTCATTGGTGGCGGTGCCGGTATGGCACCCATGCGTTCCCACATCTTTGACCAGCTCAAGCGCCTGCATTCCAAACGCAAAATCAGCTTCTGGTACGGTGCCCGCAGTGTCCGCGAGATGTTCTACGTGGAAGACTTCGACGGCCTGGCCGAAGAAAACGACAACTTTGAGTGGCACGTGGCCCTGTCGGACCCGCTGCCGGACGACAACTGGGAAGGCCCGACCGGCTTTATCCACAACGTGCTGTATGAAAACTACCTCAAGGACCACCCGGCGCCGGAAGACTGTGAGTACTACATGTGTGGCCCCCCCATCATGAACGCCTCGGTTATCAAGATGCTGAAGGAACTTGGTGTCGAGGACGAAAACATCATGCTGGATGACTTCGGGGGGTAATCAGCTCAGATGACATTCCCCATGTTACGACCCGTCAGGGTAGCCCTGGTCAGCGCCTTTATTGCGCTGGCCTTTGCCGCTCTGGCGGGTTGTTCGTTTGAGCCCGAGGAAAAAGTCTGGGAAATCTCCGGTGGAGTTTTCGGTACCACTTACCACATCAATGCCGTACTGACCGATGATCAGCAACGCCTGGAAAATCTGGCCAAAGGCATTGAGGCAGAGTTGGAGAAGGTGGATGCCGCCATGTCGACCTGGCGGGAGGACTCGGAACTGTCACGGCTGAACAGAATGTCGGATCAGAGCGAATGGATCAGGATTTCCGAACCGCTCTACGACGTTCTGGCGAAAGCTGTGGAAGTATCCGAACTGACCGACGGCGCCTTTGATGTGACCATAGGCCCGGTGGTAAACCTCTGGGGGTTTGGCCCCGAGGCCCGGCCGGAGCAGGTTCCGAGCGAGCAGGAACTGGCAGGTGTGTTGTCTGCCACCGGCTACGAAAAGCTTGAACTTCGGAAAGAACCGCCGTCAGTGCGAGCCACGCAACCCCAGTACATTGATCTTTCAGCCATTGCGAAAGGTTACGGTGTGGATGTGGTGGCCCGTTATCTCGACAGCGAAGGTGTGAACGCTTACCTTGTAGAGATCGGCGGTGAAGTCCGCGTTAAGGGGCGTAAGCCCGGCGGCGATGCCTGGCGTCTGGCCATTGAACAGCCCATATCGGAAGGCCGGCAGGTCAATCGAGTGGTCGCGCTCGAAAACGAGGCTATGGCGACGTCCGGAGATTATCGTAACTATTACGAATCGGAAGGGCAGCGTTACTCCCATACAATTGACCCTGAGACCGGGAAACCCATCACCCACAATCTGGCCTCGGTGACCGTGCTGGCAGAAGACTGCATGACCGCGGATGCACTGGCCACCGGCTTCAATGTGATGGGCCTGGAACGGGCTCAGGCACTGGCAACGCGGGAGAATATCCCCGCCTATTTTATTATCAGGACGGAAAACGGCTTTGAAACGCATCAGACGCCAGCCTTTTCCTCCTATGTGATCCAGTAAAGGGAGGGCAACATGGGTACCTTTCTTCTTGTTTTGTTCATCGTGATTGTGCTGGTGGCGGCAATGTCCATCGGCGTCATGTTTGGTCGCAAGCCGATCAGCGGAACCTGCGGCGGCATCGGTGCACTCGGTATCAGCACCTCCTGTGAGATTTGTGGCGGCAATACCCGGAAGTGTAAGGAAGAAAACGATCGGCTGGAGGGTGAAGCCAGGGGCGCTGACCACCTGGCCTACGATGCTTCCAGCGCCGATCGTCACTGACTGTTACGCCGCCGTTCCATATACAGGATCAATAATCAGAATCAAATTCTCACGACGTAGATAAGGAGTCACTGCGCGCATGGCAGACCATCATTACGACGTCGTCGTTATCGGCGCCGGTCCGGGCGGCGAAGGCGCGGCGATGAATGCGACCAAACACGGAAAACGTGTCGCAATCATCGAAGACAAGCCGACGGTCGGCGGTAACTGCACCCACTGGGGCACCATCCCGTCCAAAGCGCTGCGTCACTCGGTCAAGCAGATCATCACGTTCAACACCAACCAGATGTTCCGTGATATCGGCGAACCGCGCTGGTTCTCGTTCCCGAGAGTTCTGCAGAATGCGCAGAAGGTGATCGGCAAGCAGGTGAAACTGCGCACTCAGTTCTATTCGCGCAACCGGGTGGACCTGATCAACGGCCGCGCGGCGTTTCTGGACCGGAACCGGGTCGAAGTCCGTGGCAACAAGTCCGTCGAAATCCTGCATTTCAAACAGGCCATCATTGCCACCGGTTCCCGTCCGTACCTGCCGCCCGATGTCGATTTCCGCCACCACCGGATCTACAACTCCGACACTATCCTGAACCTGTCCCATACTCCCAGGACACTGATCATCTATGGCGCGGGTGTCATCGGCTCCGAATATGCCTCGATCTTTGCAGGGCTTGGCGTCAAGGTGGACCTGATCAACCCGGGCAGCCGCCTGCTGTCGTTCCTGGACGATGAGATCTCCGACGCCCTGAGCTACCACCTGCGCAACAACGGCGTGCTGGTGCGCCACAACGAACTATACGAGTCTGTCATCGGTGATGACCATGGCGTGGTGCTGTCGCTGCAGTCCGGCAAGAAGATCCGGGCGGATGCCTTCCTCTGGTGTAATGGTCGCTCAGGCAACACCGAAAGCCTGGGGCTCGAGAATATTGACCTGGTGCCCAACGGCCGCGGCCAGCTCGCCGTGGACGAGCATTACCGTACCGAAGTGGAAAACATCTACGCAGTGGGTGATGTGATCGGCTGGCCCAGCCTGGCCAGCGCCGCCTATGACCAGGGCCGTTCGGCGTCCTCGGATATCGTCAGGGATGAATACTTCCGGTTCGTTTCAGACGTGCCGACCGGCATCTACACCATTCCCGAAATCAGTTCGGTGGGCAAGACCGAGCGGGAACTGACGGAAGCCAGGGTGCCCTATGAAGTGGGCCAGGCTTTCTTCAAGGACCTCGCCCGCGCCCAGATCACCGGCGAAGCGGTGGGCATGCTGAAGATCCTGTTCCACCGGGAAACCCGCGAAATCCTGGGAATCCACTGTTTCGGTGACCAGGCCGCTGAGATCGTCCACATCGGCCAGGCCATCATGAACCAGGAAGGGGAGGCCAACTCCCTGAATTACTTCATCAACACCACCTTCAATTACCCGACCATGGCCGAGGCCTATCGGGTGGCGGCGTTGAATGGGTTAAACCGGATCTTCTGATGAACTCCGGGCCAGATGAAAGCCTTCATCCGGCCCCATCTTCACCTCATTCCCGGCCTCGGGACTTGCCTCCTCCCTGACCGGCAACTGCAACAACGCCTGAGCGCGATTGTCAAAAAACATCCGGGTACTGGTCGGGTAGTCGGTAATGATGCTGTCCACACCCAAATCCTCAAGCTGCAGCATGTCGTGGATCCGGTTCACCGTCCACGTCGACACATGCATCCCCCGCCGGTGAGCCAGATCCACCGTGTCCTTGCCGAGGATTGTCCATTTCGCGCAGAAATACTGGCAGCCCAGCCGGGCGGCAATATTGAGTGGCCGCGGGAACTTCCGGTCCGCAACCAGTCCGGTGCGGATATTCTTGTCACGGCGCCGGATTTCCCTCAGGAACCAGGGGTCATTGGAGGTTACGGCGGCGCGTTGGTAAAGGCCCCGGTGCTGGATGATTTCGGTCAGCCGGTTGGACAGGATGTTCAGGCGCTGGCGGGCATCCTTTTTGACCTCAAGCTGGAGGTGCTCCAGATCATCACACTGGTCCAGCAACTGCTCCAGGGTTGGAATGCCCACCTTCCTGGGCCAGGCAGCAGTGTTCCGGCGTGCATCCATATTCGCCAGTTCGGCAGCGGTGTAGTTGCACACGCCGCCCCTGGCTCCGGTGGTGCGGTCCACCGTCAGGTCATGCACGAGCACCGGGATGCCGTCCCTGGACAGAACCACATCCAGCTCGAAATGCCGTATGCCGTGGCGATAGGCGTGAATGAATCCGGGGAGGGTATTCTCCGGGGCCTCCCCCTTGGCGCCCCGGTGCCCGTAGACAATCATTCTGGTGCTGAATCCTTCAGTCGTTGGTAAATGGCCTGGCGCTTTTTCCAGGTTTCATGGCACAGGCGGATATCTTCAAGATAGGCCGACAGTTCGTGCATGAGCAAGGCCTGGGGGCCATCCACCAGAGCTTTTTCCGGCTTCGGGTGGAAATCCACCAGTACCATGTTGGCGCCCGCGATCACGCCCTGAGCGGTAGCATGCTCGATATCGAGAATGCCATCGGGAGAGGCATCCCGGGTTCCCACCGAGTGGGACGGATCCACGGACACCGGCATCCGGGTGAGGCGCTTGACCGTCGGTACGTGGGCAAAATCCACCATGTTGCGATGCGGACTGCCGGCTTCGGTTTTCATGCCTCGCAGGCAGAAGATGACATTGGAGTTGCCTTCACTGGCCAGGTATTCCGCAGCGTTCAGGGACTCGTTCAGGGTGATGCCGAAACCACGCTTGAGCAGCACCGGGTAGGTGCTCTGGCGGCCAATTGCCTTGAGCAACTCGAAGTTCTGGGTATTGCGGGTGCCCACCTGCAGCATGACACCGGTCGGGCGGCCCAGTCTCTCCAGACAGGTGTCGATTTCCTCGATGTGGCTCTCGTGGGTGATCTCCATGGCGACCACCCTGATGCCGTGCTTGCCCGCCTTCTCGAACACCCAGGGCAGGCAGCCCTTGCCGTGGCCCTGGAACGAGTAGGGGTTGGTCCGCGGCTTGTAGGCACCCATGCGGGTACAGACCTCGCCATGTTCCTCCAGCGCCTGCATCATCATTTCAACGTGCTCGGGCACATCCACGGCGCACAGGCCGGCAAAAACGTTCAGGTTCTGCTGGTTGAACTCCACGCCGTTGTAGGTAAAGCCGCTCTGGCGCTGATCATCCCGGTGCCGGCCCAGAATCCGGTAGTCCTCGGAAATGCGGATGGCCCGCTCCACCGCCGGTAACGCCTCGATTTCTTCCTTGTCCAGGGATTTGGTGTCTCCCAGCAGGTAGATCTCGGTCAGCCGCTGGCTGGCACCCTGCACCTCATGCACACGCAGGGATACGTTGGGCAGGTTTTCCAGGTAGTGCATGGTCTGCCGGTAGGCATCACTGTCCAGTGGGGTGTTGGGATGAAGAATGGCTAGCATGGTATCTCCTTGTATTAACCGGTCCCCTCGGCCCGGTGCCGCGCCTGCATGTATTCCCTGTGGTTAAGATGCAGCAGGTCTGCTATGCGGCGAATAAGGTGTTCTTCGTATTTGTCGATGCGCCCGTCGGCCAGAGCCACGTGCCAGATGCTCTCCAGCAGGGCCTGTTTCTGTTCCTGGTCCAGATGATCGTTGATCTGACCGGTAAACTCATACAGTGACGTGGCGTCTTCGGCATGGGCGAGGGCATCCTGCAGGATCTCCCCGGCTTCCTCCCGGGTTACCTGGTGCGCCTTCACGGCACAGTCCACGATGGTTTTCAGTTCCCGCTCGTCCTCGTCGTTGTCGACCCTGGACAGTTGCACCATCAGGGCCGTCGCTGCGACAGCAAGCTGATGGGCGTTCGGTTTGACCGGCTCGGATCCGGAAACGGCAAACAGTTTCTTCAGGCGCTCGATCATGATCGGTTACTTCGGTTGTTGAATCACTCAGGCCGCACGGGCCAGTTCGCGCACCCGGTTCTCCAGCTCGATCTGATCGGCGGTGAACCGGCGGATGCCATCAGCCAGTTTCTCGGTGGCCATCGCATCCTCATTGGATTCCCAGCGGAACAGTTTTTCATCAATGGAACCGAACCGGTCGCTGGTGCTGGCATTGTCCGGGTGCAGCTGGCGGTCAAGGGTGCCGGTATCGTCCTGCAGTTCCTGCAGCAGGGCAGGGCTGATAGTCAGCTTGTCACAACCGGCCAGCATCTCGATCTCGCCGGTGTTGCGGAAACTGGCGCCCATCACCACGGTATCGAAGCCATTGGCCTTGTAGTAATTATAGATCCTGCTGACGGAGAGCACGCCCGGATCTTCGTGCGCGGGGAAGCTGTCCCGCCCGCTGTTGGCCAGGTGCCAGTCCAGGATACGACCCACAAACGGTGAAACCAGATGTGCGCCCGCCTGGGCACAGGCAGCGGCCTGGATGAAAGAGAACAGCAATGTCAGGTTGCAGCGGATACCTTCCTTCTCCAGTTGCTCGGCGGCGCGGATGCCTTCCCAGGTGGAGGCGATCTTGATCAACAGGCGTTTTTCAGTGTCAATGCCTTCAGCTCGGTACAAGGACACAATACGTTTGGCGCGGGCTATGGTTGCTTCGGTGTCAAAGCTAAGCCTTGCATCCACTTCAGTG
>Ga0114984_1001014_pt1 | contig 10539 bp, 11 predicted proteins | sample Shrwel1BS1Day1_FD_96987 | JGI IMG/M metagenome (GOLD analysis project Ga0114984, IMG submission 96987) | Subsurface microbial communities from deep shales in Ohio, USA - Utica-3 well 1 S-1-Day1 | ecosystem: Environmental > Aquatic > Deep subsurface > Shale gas/oil reservoir > Produced water/Flow... | reverse complement strand
GCATGCTGGCCAGCATGCCGCTGGACCAGCGCGTGCGTGTGCAGGGCGATGAAGGAACGCCAATCGTGCGCAGTGACCCAACGGGTGAGATTGCGCAACGCTATCGCCAGCTCGCGCGGGATGTGGTGGCGGCTATCCTACAACGTCAGCCTCATCAGGCGGAATCCACCGGGCTGCGCATCGAGGTATCGGGCAATACGTGAGGCCATGCGTCCCGTCTGCATGGCCCCTTATCGACCCTTATCGACCAGGCATCAGCAAGCCACCGCACAGCACCACTGCCGCCAGCCACACGGCACCCATCAACATGGGTGCCATGATGCGCCATCCTGCCTGACGCAGCATGCCCACCGAACTGCGCATGCCCAGTGCCGCGGCCGACACGGCCAGGCATGATTGAGACAGATCCGACAGCATGCTGCCGGCCGCCGCAGGCAGCCACTGCATGGACTGCAACAAAGCCAGCCCGATGAACAGTTGCATGAACCAGGGCACCAAACTGGGCTTGCGAGGCGCAGTGCCGAGATGCTGCGACGTAGTCTGCGAAGGCTGCGTGGTCTGATGCCATCGCAGCATGGCCGAGATCGACAACACGACCACGGCCAGCAAGGACACACGCAAAAGCTTGACGATGATGGCGACGTCGCCCACATCGCGACCCATGGTGTAGCCCGCCACCATGACCTGAGCTACGTCGTGGATGCTGCCGCCCAGCATCAGGCCGGACTGAAATGGCCGCAGCGCCAACCAGCTGCAAAGCAGTGGATAACTCAGCATGGCCATGGTCGACAAGGTGGTGGCGCACACGACGATGGCCAGTGTGCGCTGCTCAGTTTGACGGTCGCGCGGCACGACGGCTGCGATCGCCAGGGCCGCCGAGGCACCGCAGATGGCCGTGGCGCCGCCTGCGATCAGGCCGATGCGCCAGGGCATGCCCAGCCCCTTGACCACCAAGGCCACGCACACGATGGTGCTGGCCACTGCCGCCAGGATCAAGGCCACGGTCGGCCAGCCCAGCGAGGCCATCTGGTGCAGCGTGATGCGTGCGCCCAGCAGGCCAATGCCCAGTCGCAGCAAGGTCTGTGCGCTGAAGCTCACGCCTGCGCCATGACGCGAGGTGTCACTCAGTTCATGAAAGGCCATGCCCATCAGCAAGGCATACAGCACACGCGGGCCACCCCATCGCAGCTCGATAAAAGCCGCTGCCATGCCGATAACCACGCACAGCATCAGCCCAGGTGCGAGCGAACGCCCCTGGTGCTTGAAAGCGGGCCATGTCAGCACAAGCGAGTTGGGCAAGGTCATGTTGTGTGGCGCTTCACTTGTCAACGAAAGCGCGTTCGATCACATAGTGGCCCGGTGTGCTCATGTTGCCTTCGCTCAGGCCGCGCTCATCGAGCAGGGCCTTGGTGTCGCGCAGCATCTCTGGGCTGCCGCAGAGCATGAAGCGATCAGCTTCGGGGTCAAGGTTGGGCAACTTGATATCGGCAAACAACTGACCCGAACGCATCAGGTCAGGGATGCGGCCCTGGTGCATGAAGGGCTCACGCGTCACCGTGGGGTAGTAGATCAACTGCATGCTGATCTGCTCGCCCAGCCATTCGTGCTGCGGCAATACGTTTTCGATGTGGTCTCGGTAGGCCAGTTCGGCCACTTGCCTACAGCCATGCACGAGCACGACCTTCTCGTATCGCTCGTAGACATCTGGATCCTGGATGATGCTCATAAAAGGTGCCAGCCCTGTGCCTGTTGACAGCAGGTACAGGGTCTTGCCCGGCATCAGGTTTTGCAGCAACAGCGTGCCTGTGGGCTTACGTCCCACCAACACCTTGTCGCCCGGCTTGATGAGGGACAGGTGCGAGGTGAGTGGGCCATCTGGCACCTTGATGCTCAGGAAGGTGAGCTGCTCATCGTGGTGCGCACCGGCCATGCTGTAGGCACGCATCAGGGGTTTGTCGTTGATGGGCAGGCCGATCATGGCGAACTGCCCGCTCTGGAAGCGAAAGCCGGGCTCACGCGTGCCGCTGAACGAGAACAACCGGTCGGTCCAGTGATGGACTTCAGTGACGGTCGATTCAAAGTAGATGCTGGACATGGTCATGCTCCTTCTTAATCAGTTGGCCAGTGATTGCAGGTAGGCCCAGGGGTAGATGCCACGGTCGTGGCCATCGCTGAAGTGCAGTTGCAGGCCGACATCGCCGACGGGCGTGACCGTGGTCAGTTGAACATCGGGGTCGCAGGTAGTGGCTTCATTCGGCGCACGCCGCCTGTGGCCTTCGCACCAGGCGCATTTGCAAGCGCTGCGCAGACGCGCATGGCCCAGGCTGATGCCGGAGCCATCGGCCCATCGCAACTCCAGCCTGCGGCTGAGCTGGTGGATGACGACCTGGTTGGGCAGGGCCAGATTTGGCGGAGCTTGTTCACATGACATGTGCAGCTCCTTGTGGGCCTACTTCGGTGCTCAGGCCGGCCAGACCGCCTTCCTTGAGCTCGCCCTTCATCGAGGCAAGGCTTTCTTCGCGGATCAAGGCGCGCACGGTTTGTACAAGGGCGATGAACTCGGGCGAGGCCATCATGGCGGGCGTGCGGGGCCGGGGCAAGTTGACACGCAGTTCGGCCTTGATGCGTCCAGGCCGGGCCGTCATCACATAGATGCGGTCAGACAGGAAAATGGCCTCGTCGATGTCGTGCGTGATGAACAGCACCGAGATACGCAGGCGTTGCCACATATTGGTCAAGATCTCTTGCATGACCACGCGGGTCTGTGCATCGAGCGCGCCAAAAGGCTCGTCCATCAGCAGCACCTGCGGGCTCGTGGCCAGGGCGCGCACGATGCCCACGCGCTGTTTCATGCCGCCAGATAGCTGATCGGGGTAGTGGTTCTCGAATGAGAGTAAGCCTGCCAAGCCCAGCAACGTGCGTGCTTGGCATTCTCGCTCCGTGCGCGCCATGCCGTGCATCTTCAAGCCGAACTCGACGTTCTTGCGCACCGTCATCCAAGGGAAGAGCGAGTACTGCTGAAAGACCACACCGCGGTCCGGCCCCGGACCATGGACGCTTTTGCCATCGACAGTCAAGAAGCCTGCGCTTGGTTCGATGAAGCCAGCCACCGCATTGAGCAGCGTGGACTTGCCGCAACCCGATGGCCCGATCAGCGAGACGAACTCGCCCGGGTCTACATGCAGCGATACCGATTGCACGGCCTCCATGCTGCTAGTGCGTGTCTGGAAGCGGATGCCCACATCGCGGGCCTCAATGTGGCCTAGGCTGGCCTGTTCAGTGCCGTGCGACATCATGCGCCCCCTTTGGATGAGCCAGCTTGCCAGGGCATAACCATGCGCGCTGCCAGGCGGATGGCACCGCTGCACAACAAGCCCAATACGCCGATGGTGATCATGCCCAGCGCGATCTCGGCGTACGAGATCAGCGAATAGGCTTCCCATGTGAAGTAGCCGATGCCGAACTGTCCCGAGATCATCTCAGCTGCGATCAGCGAGACCCAAGCCACGCCCATGCCCACGGCCAGGCCGGTGAAGATATGGGGCAGCGCGGCGGGCAACATGATCTGCCACAGCATGTGTCGCTCGGGGCAACCCAGGCAGCGTGCGGCCCGCAGCAGCACAGGGTCGATGGCCTCCACGCCGTGGATGGTGTTGAGCAGTATGGGGAAGAAGGCGCCAATGAAGGTGATGAAGACGATGCTGACTTCGTTGTCAGGCCACAGCATGATCGACATGGGCACCCAGGCAATGGCTGGAATGGGGCGAAACACCTCCAGCGCGGGCAGGCTGAGCATCCTGAAACCACGGTAGCGCCCGATCAACAAGCCAAGGCTCACGCCCAGGCCGGTCGCAACGAAAAAGCCCAGCAAGATGCGGCGCACGCTGATGCCGATGTTGGTCATGAACTGCGGCGACTGGTTGACCTCCAGCAGCTTCTCGAACACGGCGGCTGGCGTGGGGATGTTGGCAAAGCGGATGTACAAATCCAGCTTGTAGCGTGTAGCCAGATCCCAGGTCAGCAGCACGGCTCCGATCGATGCCGCGCCAAGCAGCATGGGCAACCATTGCTGGGTCAGCCAGGCGCGCAACATGCCTTGCCATGAGGAGGCATCGGGCGGCGTGGTCTGTGGCGTGGGGTGAGGGGTTTCATGCAGGATCACGGCGGGCCCATCGACCTGCGTCAGCGCGAGGGCAGTGGCGGGCTGCGGATCGCGGCGGGGGATGGCTGCTTGCGCCCAGTTGGAAACACGCATGGCATCAACCTCCTGCTTTGGCCAGAGCCAAGGCGTCCGTGTAGCTCACCAACTTGCCGTTGGTTGTGGCAGCGTGGGCTTGGGCATCCTTCTTGAGCAGGAAGGGCACCAGCGTCGGCTTCTTGGGGTCGCTGTTGTCCAGCGCAAAGAAGGCCTTGTCGGCAAACAGCTTGATACCCAGGGCCTTGTCATAAAGATAGGCTACCTGTACCTTCTTGCCTTCCTTCTGGTACTTGTTGATGGCGCCCAGCGTGCACATGGTTGAACTCAGGGAGACCATGCCGCCTTGCGCCAGCCAGATCTGACCGGCTTCCTTGGGCCGTGCGATGGGCACATTGCAAAAGGGGTCCTTGCCAATTACTTCGTAGTTAGCAAGGGTCTGCCTCTGTGCTTCGTAGTCAAGTCCGCGCTCCTTGAAGGCCTGGCGCACATAGCTTTCGTTGATCCAGGCATTCACATCAAATTCTTTGACGCGACCCAGCTTTTGCAACACGCCATGTGCGGTCTTGATCGTGTCGAACCAGCGTGGCTTGATGCTGGGGTCCAGCGTATGGATGCCGCCTGGGCCCAGGAAGATGTAGACAACCTCTTTTTCGATCTTGGTCCACTCTTCGATCTTGGTGGCTGCTGCCACCGGGTCTTTGCGCACCCAATCGTTGGCTTCCATCAGGGCCTTGACATAGGCGACGACAGCTTCGGGGTATTTATCGGCAAAGTCCTTGCGCACAACCACGCCGTGGAAGGTGGGTACTTTGGTCTGCACGCCGTCGAAGATCTTGCGTGCAAATCCGCGGTAGGGCAGCAGTTCGGCAAAGGGCACGAAGTCACCGTGCGCGTCTATCTTGCGCTCTTGCAGGTTAGTGGTGCCAACTTCAGGGCTTTGGCTAACCAGATTCCAGAAGTCAGGGCCCCAGCCGCGCTCCTGCATGGCTTGCAGCATCATGCCGTGCGCGGCCGATCCAAACGGCACGGACACCGTCTTGCCCTTGAGGTCTGCCAGGTCGTAATAGGGGCTGTCCTTGTGCACAACCACACCGTTGCCGGCACCAAATGCGTTGTAGGCGATGACCGCGACCAGCTGCGTCTCGTTGCCCTTGTTCTGCTGGCCGGTGGCACCGTTGACCATCAAGGGATAGTCGCCCATCATGCCGATCTGCAGCTTGTTGGCGATCATGCCGTTGGTCACGGGCGGGCCGGAGGTGAAGTTCTGCCACTCGATCTTGAACTCGATGTCCTTGTACTTGCCTGTTTTGGGCAGGTACTTCTCCAGCAGCTTGAGTTCCTTGATGACGATGCCACCGGTGACCGTGTTGGTGGTGGTGTTTTGGGTGCCGATGCCCAGGTTGACGACTTCGCCAGCACGGGTCGCCATAGGCAGATACATCGCGGCGGCGCAGATCAGCGCCAAGCTTGTGCGATGCGTCGCATTTCGTTGTGGGGGTACATGCAGGATCATCACTTCACTCCATTCATGGATGCTTCAGATTGGCGCGGCTCAGCGTTTGGATGTCGTTGTGGCTTGTGGTCCCAGGGAGGCATTCAGGCGGGCGCCTCGGTCACCAGCAGGTGGCGCTTGTCCGGCTTGTCTGCCCATTCGTCGGCATCGGGCAGCGGCTCTTGCGAGGCTGTGATCACGGGCCAGGTCTGGGCCAGCTCGGCATTGAGGGCCAGGAAGTCCATCTGATCGGGCTTCAGGTCTGACTCTTCCACGATCGCGTCCACCGGGCACTCGGCGATGCAAACGCCGCAGTCGATGCACACGACCGGGTCGATGACCAGAAAGTTGGGGCCCTCATGAAAACAGTCGACCGGGCACACGGCGACGCAATCGGTGTACTTGCATTGGATACAGGCGTTGGTAACGACATGGGTCATGACGCGGCTCCTGACGCAAGAGGGTCGGGCATGTTCAACTGGGTCAAGGCCAGCTTAGCCAGCTTGCGCACGTCCGGATCGCTGTCATGCAATGCGTGTTCCAGAGGGGGAATAGCTCGTGCGTCTCGCAATTCGCCCAAGGCGATCACGGCCTCCTTGCGCAGGTTGCTCATGGGGTGATCCAGCGCTTGACCCAATGCCGGCAAGGCTTCCTTGACTTTGAGGCGACCCAGCGCACGCGCAGCCTTGAGCCGCACTTGCCAGTACTCATCCTCCATCGCCGAAATCAGGCTGGCGCTGCCGGGCAGCAGGCCCAGCTTGCCCATGGTGTTGGCGGCCTCTTCTCGCACCTGCCACACGCTGTCGCCCAAGGCGCGGCTCAAGGTGGGTTGCACGCTGACTTCGCCGCTACCATGGGCAAAACCCAGGGCACCCACGGCGGCACGGCGAACATCGGCGTCTTCATCGTGCACGGCCATTTGCGTGAGCGCACCAATGGTCTGCGTCTGCTTGAGGTAGGCGATCACACCCACAGCCTCGCGCCGCACCTGTGCATGCGGGCTTTGCAATGAGGCCAGCGCGGGCGCCATGGCCGAGGGCGCACGCAGGGCCTTGATGGCATGCAACGCGGATGCCTGCACCCATGGGTCGGCATCATCAAGATAAGGCAGCAGCGCGGCGCTAGATGCGACGTCCTTCAACTCGGCCAGGGTGTAGGCCACGGCTTCGCGCACCGCTTCGTCTGTGTCCTTGAGCAAGGGCACCAGTGCAGCCAGCACCTCGGGCTCTTCAAAGCCTTCGAGTGCCTTAGCGGCCTCCAGCCGCACCACGGCGCTGGCGTCGCCAAGCGCGGAGGTCAACAGGGGGGCGATGTCATCGACCTCGTCGCTGTAGGGCAGGTCTATCACGGCCAGGCGGCGCACTTCGGCATCCGCGTGGCGCAGTCGGTCTTCAATGCTGTGGCCTTGCATGATCAGGCCCTCAGCGAACGAGGTAAGGGATGTTGACGTGCACTGCGCCAGTCGGGCAGTCTTTCTCGCACGGCATGCAATACCAGCATTCATCGAACTTCATGAAGGCTTTATTGCTGACCAGATCGATGGCCAGTACGTCCAGCGGGCAGACGTCCACGCAGACCGTGCAGCCTTTGTCGGCAATGCACTTGGACTGATCGACGACCACTGGGGCTTGGGTTCGGGTGACGGCAATGCTCATGGGATGCTCCTGTGCAAAACGGTGGCGATACGATCAAGCGGCCTGGGCGGGTGTGGCCACACGCAAGCGCTGGTAGGCTGACTTTTCTTGCTCATTGAGTTCGACCACATAGGGCTCGACCTCGCGCTTGCGGAAGACCATGTCGCCATTGACTGCCTTACCGACATTGCTGTGGCAGAACCAGTTCTCATCGTCTTTCTCGGGATGATCCACGCACAGGTGGTACAAGCCCCAGCGGCTTTCGGTGCGGAACAGCGAGGCGCGTGCGGCCAGCTCGGCGCAGTCGCGGATGGCATAGGCCTCCATGGCGCGCATCAGCTCGTGCGGGTTCTCGGCACTCATGTGCTCAAGGTCTTCGTGGATCTCGTCAAAGCGCTGCAGCGCGATCTCCATCTTGCGGGTGACCTTGGGGGGTTGCAGATAGTCATTGACGATGCGGCGCGTCTTGTACTCGACCTGAAAGGGCGTGAGACCTTCGCTGCGTTTCAGTGGTGCGGCAATGCGGGCCTTCTCTGCTGCGATGGCATCGGTGTTGAGCTCGGCTGGCGCTTGGTCCGCCACATAGCTGGCCGCGTTTTCGCCGCAGAACTTGCCGTACACAAAGGCGCCCAGCATGTAGTTGTGCGGGATGCTGGCGCAGTCGCCCGCCGCATACAAGCCTGGGATCGAGCACTCGCCGCGCTCGTTGGTGTAGATGCCCGAGGCACTGTGGCCGCTGCAAAAGCCGATCTCCGAGATGTGCATCTCGATCATCTTCTTGCGGTAGTCGTTGCCGCGTTGCTCGTGGAAGCGCCCCCGGCTGGGACGCTCATTCGTGTGCAGGATGTGTTCGATCTCAGCAATCGTTTCTTCGGCCAGGTGGTCCAGCTTCAAAAAGACCGGGCCGCGGCCGCCTTCGAGTTCATTGAAGAACTCCAGCATCATCTGGCCGCTCCAGTAATCGCACTCGATGAAGCGCTGGCCTTCAGCATTGGCCGTGTAGCCACCAAACGGCCCGGTCACATAGGCGCAGGCGGGGCCGTTGTAGTCCTTGATCAGGGGGTTGATCTGGAAGCACTCCAGATTGGTCAGCTCGGCGCCCGCGTGATAAGCCATTACATGGCCTTCGCCGCAATTGGTGGGGTTCTCGTAAGTGCCCCACAGATAGCCCGATGCTGGCAAGCCCAGTCGGCCTGCCGCGCCGGTCGTGATGATCACGGCCTTGGCCTTGATGACGTAGAAGTCGGCGGTGCGGCAATCGAAGCCCATGATGCCGCAGGCCTGTCCATCGGGTCCGGTCAGCACGCGGGTCACGACCACACGGTTGGTGATGTCCACACGCGCCTTCTTGAGTTGGCGGTACAGCACACGCTTCATGTGGTGGCCTTCGGGCATGGGCAACACATAGCTACCCAGGTGGTGCACCTTGCGCACTGCGTAGTCGCCGGTCTCGTCCTTCTCGAACTTGATGCCCCACTTGTCCAGCTCTTCGATCATCGCGAAGCTGTTGGCCGCATAGGCATACACCCCCTTTTGATCGACGATGCCGTCATTGGCCACGGTGATCTCTTTGGTGTATTGCTCGGGCGTAGCGTGCCCGGGAATCACCGCGTTGTTCAGCCCATCCATGCCCATCGAGATCGCGCCGCTGCGCTTCACGTTGGCCTTGTCAATCAGCAGCACCCGCAGCTTGGGGTTCTTCTCTTTGGCTTTCACGGCGGCCATCGGGCCGCCTGTGCCACCGCCGACCACCACAATGTCGTACTCCAGCTCGATCGTGTCCATATTGGCTCTCTCTCAGTCTTGAGGGTGAAGGGGTGTCCGCTCGACACGGACCTTGTAGGTAAAGGCATCACCTCGGTAATAGAGGTGTTCGTAGTCAAAAGGCTGACCATCCATCGTGTGCGTCGTGCGCTCGATAAACAGCACGGGCGAGCCATCGGGCACGCGCAGTTGCTCGGCCAGACGTTCGTCGGCCACCATCGAGCCGATCTGCACATCGGCGTGCCCAAGCAAGATGCCGAAGTCGTTCTCGACGATGGCAAACACATCGCGTGTGGCCAGGTCTTCCTTGGCCAGGCGCGCGCCCAGTTCGATCGACACATAACTGATGTCCAGCGAGATGGGCTCACGGTTCAGAAAGCGCAGGCGCTGTAACTCGCAGACCTTGTCACGCTTGCCCAGTTGCAATCGCTCTTGAACTTGGGGCGAGGGCTTGACGTCTCGCAGGCTGAGCAAACGCGAGTAGGTCTCGTAGCCCATCTGGCGCATGGCCTCACCGAAGCCCTGCAGCTTGCCCAGGTCCTGAAACGCTTTGGGCTTGGACACGAAAGTGCCCTTGCCGTGGATGCGAAAGATCAGGCCTTCGTTTTGCAAGTCATTGAGCGCCTGCCTGACCGTGATGCGGCTGACACCATAGGACGCGATCATCTCGCTCTCCGACGGCATCTGATCGTGCCGCTTGTAGGAGCCATCGAGGATGCGCTCGCGCAGGTGCTCTTTGATCTGCGCATACAAGGGCGTGGGCGACAGCTGGAGCACCGAAGCCATCTGCTGAGGCAGCGGGCTGATGGGCCTGTCAGCGGGCGGGCGTTTGGGGTGTTTGGGTAAACTCGTCATAACAAGTCATGATGAGCAAAGGCTGTGCCAGGCTTTTTAGCCTTTCAAGGCGGTGTGCGCGCTCTATTGATGTGCATCAATGCACCATTTGCCATCGCGACGTACAGGCAAATGACGGACGCGGCTTTGTTAAGGTGCGGCATTGGTGCAGTGCTGCCTAGGTGCTCGACGGCGAGGCTGACTTGCCCCAGGAAGGAGAAGTGTTCGTCATCGTCGATAAAGCACACGCCATTGCCAAAGTCGGCACTTACAACCATCACCTGGTGATTCTTTGCCTAGCGGCTGCACTGCCTGATCACCTCGCCTGAAGCATACGGACCATGCGACCAGCAAACTGGCACCAAGCAAGCAGCGTGAGCCATTGCGGCAGCTTGTCGAACTTCACCCGGAAAGTAGGCCATATGCAGGTGGCAACACGCGATCCGGGTACCGGACTTCCAGCAGTTCAATGCCTGTTTGGGTGAAGCCCAGTATCATTGCCGGGCCGCTGGTTCGTACCTCGGCCCGGCTTTTCCTCCCTGAGCCGGTGGCGCACCGTGATGACAGCGATGCGTCTTGTGCTCGCTGATCACCCGCTGATCGGCGGGCTTTTTTTT
>Ga0114984_1001013_pt1 | contig 10548 bp, 13 predicted proteins | sample Shrwel1BS1Day1_FD_96987 | JGI IMG/M metagenome (GOLD analysis project Ga0114984, IMG submission 96987) | Subsurface microbial communities from deep shales in Ohio, USA - Utica-3 well 1 S-1-Day1 | ecosystem: Environmental > Aquatic > Deep subsurface > Shale gas/oil reservoir > Produced water/Flow... | reverse complement strand
TTGCATCCCGCATACTATAGTGGAGTATTATATTTAAATCAATATATACTCCACTATAGTATGCGGGTGTAACATAGCGCCAACCATGATAATCTTTTATGCCATAAAACAATGGGTTGAATTACTTAATGCGAGCCAGGAAGTAAAATATCCCTGCCTAGATGATATCTGCGGGATTTGGTACTGTTAAATTTCGTCGTGGATTAGGGGTGAATAGTTCTCTGTAATGGTCAAAAAATGAGCTTAACGAATGGAAGGGACTTCTCCTGATTATGAGCCTGATTAACTCTTGTGCAATCATGGGGTACACATCGTCCCGGAGGAATTCGTTATGACTATCACGACTGTCGGTATCGATCTTGCTAAAAATGTGTTTGCTGTTCACTGCGTTGACCAAGGGGGTCAAAGCCCAATGGAACGGAAACGTACGCTAAGAGCGTAACCTTCTGTATTGTCAGTTTTAAGTACACATCAAACGGACATCAGGATATAGCTCAAATACTGTCAGATTAAGGTCGTTTTCTGATTTTCAGGACACTTCCCCCTCAATGTGTAAGACGCTAACCTGACATAATCGTTCAAAAAACGTACTTAGCGTACGTTTTCGTACGGTAAGGCTTCAAACCCCATTATCAACAGTTGACCGAAGCAAGACGATACCAGATTTCCGTGCTGTTAGAACAGGGCTTTTCTATAGCACACATAGCTAAATGCATTGATTGTCATCGCTCTAGTGTCTATAGGGAAGTTAAACGATGCCAAGGGCAATCACGCTATCAGCCTGATATTGCACACAAGCAGGCTGTCACAATGAGGCGTCAGTCGAGTAAATATGCGATACCCTCACAGCGAATAGAGAGCATCGTCCTTTTGCTGCAATTGGATTGGAGCCCTGAGCAAATCTCGCAGGTGTTGCGTCTGGTGAAGGAGCCCGTCAGTCACGAGTGGATTTATCGCTATATTGCACGCGATAAACGCCGTGGTGGCAAACTTTATCGTCATTTACGTCAAGGACATAAGCGTTATCGACGCGGTAAAGTAGAGCAAGCTCCTACCATAAAAAACGCCGTATCCATTGACGACAGACCAGCCATTGTTGATAGCCGAGAGCGATTTGGCGACTGGGAAATTGACACCGTATTGGGGCTGCATGGAACGGGTTCGATTGTAACCCTATTAGAGCGTAAGACTCGGTTTTATTTGATAAAGAAAGTCAATTCGAAGTCAGCGGCAGATGTAACGAAAGCGACGATTGAGTTACTGATGCCATATAGGGCGCATGTGCTGACGATAACGGCAGATAATGGACGCGAATTTGCTCACCACCAAGAGATAGCAGAGGCGCTAGATACGCAGGTGTATTTTGCGCACCCTTATCGTTCTTGTGAACGTGGTGCGAATGAAAACGCCAATGGATTACTGCGGCAGTACGTCAAAAAAGGGGTTGATTTGAGGCTAGTGAGTGATGAATTAATCGAATTTGCTCAGAATAGAATTAACTATCGTCCCAAAAAGTGTTTGAAGTTTAAGCAGCCTGCGGTGGTGTTTCACCAGTTAGCTGCTTAATTGTCGAGTGTCGCACTTCGGAGTTGAATTCGGGCATAAAGAAGAGCTTTTACATACGCCTAATGTCCTGGCACGATTAAACGATCCTATGAAAAAATCCATCGAAATAAATTCAAGTTTAGATGATTTTCTAGAATGGTTTGCTTCTGATCCTATCTGTGAGCAAAGAGGGTTGTAGCGTTGTTTTGCTAACTTTACATTTTTGGCGCGTTGGGCAAATTTAGCCACTATCTGATTAATCAGCGTTATAAAAAGCTAGAAGCAGCGATTTAAAGTACACTCTTTTGAAAACATAACCATTACGAGAAGTATCATTTATAGCCTTGAGCCAAATCGTTCAGCCTATAAAAGTCCTTCCAATACAGTTTTCATTGAAAACTACTAGGAGGAAAACACCGCAGTTTTCATTGAAAACTACGAGGAGAAAAACACCGCAGTTTTCATTGAAAACATTTTATGCTTTAAGTTGAAAAAATGATGAATAGCTGCAGCCATTATAAGCTCACCAACTTGATAAAGTAACATTTTCAAAATGGTGTTTAATCAACTCTAAAAAATTAGGGCAAAAAACAGCGTTACCCCATTCTCGCAGAATTTATAATCGGTTTAGCGTTCCATTCTAAAAACGCCTCAAGGCTAAGTATCCAATGTAAATCCTTAGCGTTAATGATGTTAAACAGCAAAATTTTGGTGGCAATATCCTCCCCTAGTTTAGCCATTTCAACATCACCTTTTTTAGTGTTATCTCTAAGATGCTCCAGAGCGCGTTTCTTTGAGTTTGATTGGCTTTTACCTACTTTAACAACACCTAGAGTGGGGTGCCAAAAGACATATACACCAGGTGCATTAACTTCTGAACTACCATCGTACCTAGCGGCATGGATAGACATTTCAATGGTATGAAAGCGATCTGTGAGAGCAGAAAATTCTGATTCAAAAAGCCGTTTTACGTCTTTATCTGTAAGCACAACAAACTCCTAGAGACAGCTGAACATCAAGTCACATCATTAATCGCACGGATCAACGCTTTGGTATTGATCTTATCGCGCATGCTGATCAGGCCACGGAACAGCTTAGCTGCAGTGATATTTTTACCCGATTCTGCCTCTAAGGCTTCGAGCCATAAATTCAAATCGGCCCTATCGTTTTCCGTTAAGCGCAATGGCAGCGGTGAAGTGCCTGTGGTGATATTGCGGCGGGTGGAAACCGTGGTGATTTTCTCTTGTGGCTTTGTGCTTTCTTGGGACTCTTTAACAGACTTACGTCTATTCAATCCAGTAACACCAGTTAATTTGCTCATATTATGTATTACACTTGTTATACATTAAGACGTTGCATGACTTCTTTAGCCAGGCTCTTATAATCAGCTAACGTAAGGCTGCTAGGCTTGTAATTCAGCAAGGTTTGACCGCTGACGCTGGCTTGGCCGACGTCCTCAGAACGGCGAATAGTGGTCGCTAATACTTTGCCTTCAAGCGAGGCTAATTGCTCATCGAGGAAGTTGTTAATTAGCTTATTGGCCTTGGCAAATTCATTACGGAATACCGCGTAGTTTACGTGCTCGCTTTCTTTGACTTCTTCAAGTGCATCCAGCAAATCAGCTAAGCCGTTTAATGAAAATGAACCACCATCAACGGGGATCAGGAACATATCAGCGGCCATCATGGCGTTAACCGATGTTAGGCTTAGGTTAGGCGGGCAATCTAAGATCACTATGTCAAAATCGCTGGCGATAGCTTCAAGCTGCTTTAACAGAATGCGTTCGCGGTGAACTTTAGTGAGGCTCTGTTCAATCACGCGGCTTAGGCGAATATCCGTTGGGCAAATACACAGGTTGGGAATCGCTTCACCATTGGACTGCGCTGGCATAATGGCCTGTTGAATGGGGCACTTTTTCGAGGACTCGAATACATCAGTAATAGAGTGTTCAAATTCAAATTGACCGCCCGTTAATACCACGGATAGGTTAGCCTGGGGATCTAAATCAATCACCAGCACCCGTTTACCTTCATGCGCTAATTGCGCGGATAGGTTGATCACTGTGGTGGTCTTGCCGACTCCACCTTTCTGATTTATCACTGCTAGCGTTTTCACAGCACACCCTCGACTAAAAATGTAGGACAAATGTAATACATTAAATTCCTTATGTATAGTTATGCTTTCTAAAATGTGTTGTATCTCAAATGTAATACACCCGTCAATCTATAGCCCTTGAGATGCCTACACGTTGTCATCTAACTGCCCGATATTAACGAACGTTTTTTTAGCACAGTTTCCGATCCTGCTCTAACCTAGGATAATGTCTCTAATATTTAATCTTACGATAAGTAACGAATAAAAATTACCATTGCTAAATTTTACCTAAATCTCAATAAGCGAGGGAACGCTATGAAAAGCATGCATTGGAAACGAGTCATCATTTATAGCTCAATCACGAGCGCAACTTTTTATATTGTCGCTTTTGCCTATTTTTGGTTACAGCCAGTCCCTCCCATGCGTTGCATGAATGAATTGAGCGAATTGGCCGACATAGCGTTACAAGAATATAAAGAGGGCAGAACTAAGGCATTTACTCAAGATATGTACTTCAACGAAGAAACTAAGCAATGGTGCTATTTCGATGAGGAGGATTAACTCTAGTGCGGAGCTATGGCGCGGCTCTTTATGAACACATAATTACTGAAAAATGAAAATATAAACATAAAAAAACAAATGCTTGCATTTTAAATGTATTACATTTGAAATACATAAACCACGAAGGAAGTGTATGTCCTGCCATCAGATTTGTGCCTTAGTCAATGGCTCTGTTTGTATGAATTTATGCGTTTTAGACCTCAATCCTCGGGGTTACTACCTTGTCGAGCATGGCCAAATTTGGCAATTATGTCATCAAGACTTAAGTAAACCCGTTGCAGAAATTGAGAGAACAGATCACCACACGCTCGAGCGGCTATCACGATTAATCGCAAAGTGACTTGATAAGGTTACAAAATCAAGACTAAGCGTCACACAAGCCCGCTCGTCGTGTGACGCTCAGTACCGCGATGATAAGCCAAACCTACTTGATAAAGTTACAAAATCATGTTTTTGCAATCAAAAATATTAACGGCTAACACTGCACTTTCGGTAAATTCATCCATTTAGTAGTGTACTGAGGGGTTAATTTATCTCTACGCATGGCCCATTTATGCTCAATACCTTGAGCCGCCATGAATATGCAATCACTACCGTAGCGTTGATTTAACTTATCAAAAGTTTGCATCAGTGCGGGATTCTCAGTGGGAGCATGGAACAAATCATACTGAATATGCTTTGTAGGCATTAACTCAACTAACCCCACGCCAATTTTGTAATAACGCACACCAGAACGGAAAACTTGTGGTAACACTCGCGATACTGCAGCCGTGATCTCTGCCGTGGATGCTGTGGGGCAAGGAAACTGCACCACGGCTTTATAACTCACAGGCCGCTCATCGTGTGGCGAATTACTGGCAAATACCAACATACTTTTACAGCTTGAGCCTTGTTGCCGCGCTTTTGCGGCAGCGATCCCCGCGTGCTTACACAGTGCTTGCTGCAGGGCATCAATATCGGTAATGCGCTCGCCTAGGCTGCGAGTTGAAAATATTTGCTGCTTATCGGCCCGTGCTTCATCCCATTGTTTGCACACTTGGCCGTTTAATTCGCGCACAGTGCGCTCGAGTTCAATATTAAATTGTTTACGGGCAAGCCCTGGCGGCATGGCCGCCAATTGCGCCGCCGTAGTAATGCCTATTAGGGTTAATTTGGCCGACAAGCGCCGACCAATACCCCACACTTCACCCACTGGCATTTGCTGTAATATCGCAAGGCGTTGCTGCCCAGACTCAATAACACAGACACCCGCATAACCAGGTATTTGTTTCGCGGCATGATTCGCTATTTTTGCGAGCGTTAAGGTGCTCCCTATGCCGACACACACCGGCAAACGAGCCTCTTTCCACACAGTGCGACGGATCGCTTGTGCGTGCGTTTTTAAACACGTAATGGCGGGATAACAGCGATTAAAAGAGAGAAAGGATTCATCAATCGAATACACATATTGTTCAGGTGCAAAGCGCCCGATAATTTGCATCATTTTGGCCGATAAATCGGCATACAATTCGTAATTAGACGATAGCGCAATCACACCCTTTTTCTGGCAGAGATCGCGAATTTGAAAGTAGGGCACAAATTTAGGGATACCCGCTTCTTTAGCCTGTCGATTAGCAGCGACAACCATTCCATCGTTATTACTGAGCACCACCACAGGTTTTTTGCGCCAATCGGGCCGAAACACCTGCTCACAGCTGCAATAAAAACTATTGGCGTCAACGAGAGCAAACATTTAAGGGCACAGTAACGGACTAGGACGATGACAACGAATAGAGCGAGTGACCACACCTTCGATACTAAACTCATCGTATTCATGCACCGATACTGGCTGATATTGTTCATTACATGACAATAACAAACGCCTTTGGGTATCGATAAGTTTACAGACAAAAAGCCCGTTAAAATTTGCGACTATCACATCACCATTGCGGGCGGTTTCATGGCGGTCCACGATTAATACATCACCATCATAAATCCCAACGTCTTGCATTGAATCCCCCTCCGCCAGACATAAAAAACTGGCATTGGGGTGCGTGATAAGCAATTCATCAAGGCTTAGCCCAAGCTGAGTATATTCAGCTGCGGGGCTTTCAAAACCAGTAATACCCGCATGAGCGGAAATAGGAATAACACGCATAAAACACCAATTAACTGTACAAATATACAGTTAATTCTAGCAAGTCATTTAGTTTACACAAGCTCTAAAAATAATTTAGCGACTTAAAATAAAATCTTTTAAAAACAAATTCATAAAATATTTATGTATTACATTTGATATACATAAAAGATAGATATTACTTATACACTAAGCAGTGATTGATCAGCTGATTCTGTATACTTTGCCGTTGGCTCAAAAAAAGTAACACTGTAATCAGGACTTCGCCACTAACGTAGCTAACCTCATACAGTATTCTAAAATCCTCTTTTATCGCATGTCTTATCTGAGTAACTCCAAGCTCAACTAACTCTTGGCATAGTGAATGGCTAAGAGGATTTTGCATAACAGAAACTTCAAAGGCATCAATAACAGCCTCAATTCTCTCTATTACAGCAATCTCTTCATTCCACTGAGCATAGTGAGATATGGCACTATTTACGGTATCTTCAAATGTCTTGGTATATTCAAGTTTCACCACAGACATACTACTTATCCTTTAACGCGAGCTTACGATCCGCCAAGCGTTCCTTGAAAGTACTTGATGACATTGTTCGACCATTTTGTTGATCACTTTTCGCAAAACTGACCATCTTGAGTAAAGCTATCGCTTCATCGCGTCGATTTTTATCCGCTACTGACTCTATAACGTAAGCAGGAACACCATTTTGAGTAATAATCATCGGTTCATCGAGTGGCAAGTTCGCAGCATTTTTTTTCAAAAAACTGATTGTTTCTATGTTCATAGGTTTGTGCCTGGCTGATTGATAGGGAATAAGATAGCCATATGACTATGGTCGTAATCATATCACAGACAAATAAAAAGACTAAATAAAGACCAAATAAAGACCAAATATAGACTGTTCTTATACAAATGATAGTCGAGCAACTTGAAACTGTTACTTTTTCAAAATTGATTTCATGAGAATTGCGCTATTTTTTATAGTAAATTTTTAACGGGCATTTTTTGCAATGCAAAAAAATGCCCGTTAAATGTCTCAGGAAAATTCCAATACCGAGCACCATTATTACATCTCAATACTAGGCGTTGATGCGTGGCAAGCCCTCTTTCCCTTTATTTTTTCTCATATTTTCCACTCGGGCGAGACAACGACGCGGGGGTTCTCCGCATCACAAGCACTCCCCTGTTACCCCCCCCGCGCCTTGCGCTCTAGGTGAAATTAAAAACTTCACCTAGAGCGCAACACATCAAGCTTTGTAACGTTTTCATTGTTCAGATTTCATTGTACAAATTAAAGCAATAAATGCCGTCAAACGGGATCGCTAAAACACCACCATTTCACTCAAAAACACCCCATCGATATACACCTTATTGAGCCTAAAACCGTTATAAAAATTTTGCATTGCAAAAAATAACGATTTATCCCCAGGCATTCATCACTAAGCTATGCCGTTCTTCACTCAGCACCTGCAGATAGATTTCCGTGGTCTTGCTGTCACTGTGTCCCATGAGCTGACTGATCACATGCAGCGGCACCGGTGGATTAGCCGTAACCATTGCCACCCCAAAGCCATGCCGCAAACCTTTACCGGTTGCTTGCGCTCCCACTATCCCCGCCCTGTACATAACACGCTTCACTAAACGATAAGCGGTAGGTCTACTCATAGGCCATAACACACTATCAGCGTTCAACTCACGGCGTAGCTGCGCACGTAGACCAAACACCAAATCCAAATGCTCAATCAAAAACGGCGGCACCGGCACGCTGCGATACTGCGCTTGCTTCAACCGGCCATGGGGATCGGTTTTATGCTTCTTAAGGGAGCGAATAACGATTGCTGCATCCTCGACCATCACATGCCTGGGCGAGATCGCTAATGCCTCAGACGGGCGACAACCGGTGTAATGCAGGACATGGCAAAACATCCGCTCACTTGGCGATTCTAAGGCACTGGCATCGAGGAAACGCCGCCGTTCTTCAGCGGTTAAATACAACCGCTCACCATCAGGCGTAAATAGGCGCATTTCAGGGGCAATATCGGGGTTTTGCATGGGGTTGAATCAGTTCTCTAGAGATTTGATTCATCTTAAGGGAAAAAACCGCCCCAGAATAGCCGCAAACGGGTTTTGAGGGCGGGTTTTAGGGGCTCGCGTGAATCAGTCTGGGGTAGAGTGGTTCACTAGCTCATTTTTAGACAAAGCCAAGTTAAAGCTATGGCTCTAACTTGGTGCATTCAGATTTGAAAAAATAAGCTTAACTCGATACAGTCAACTTCGCTTAGCGAAGTAATAACAAGGGAATATGACTTTTGCTTATCATCCTTGTGGTATTGCTCCCGACAAAAAACTCCCTTATTCGCGAGTGGCCATATGCTCCCATCACCATAAGGTCAATCTGATGCTCGGCTTGATAGGCTGCAAGTGCGGTTTGCACCTCCCCTTGGCACGCTGCTGTGACCACGTTGAAGTTTGCTTCGTGGAGAACATCTGCGACTAAGGTTAATTCAGCCGCAGCTTGTGGTTTGTTGTCAGACACCATGACCAAATGACACTCAAGCCCCCTGAGTAACGGGCTACTAGCAACTCGATTAAGCGCTTTTTTCGCCGTTTGGCTGCCATCATAGGCAATCATAAATCGCTTCGGCGCATGAAATTCAGCCATCACGACTAAGATAGGCTGGTTTATCGTACGGATCACACTTTCAAGGTGGCTGCCAATGGCCTGCACCTGATCTTGATGTTGCTCACCTTGACGCCCCATCACAACCAATCTGGCTTTACACTTTTGCTCTAACAAAGTTTCAACCAAGTCGCCATGGCGCTGCAAGGTTTCAATCTCAATTGCTGGTGCGGAATCAATAAGAAGAGTTCGCGCGTCTTGCAACAGATATTTGCCCTGCTCAAGCGCCAATTTACTTCGACGAGCCTCAAGTTCTACCATCTCATTAAGCAAGTGTTCTCGCGTACCTAGGCCAATATTTCCAGACAGATTTGTCTCTGTTGGATAAGTTGATTTATCTAATACATGCAATAACGTCACTGGCGCATCCAGTTGATTTGCAGCCCAGCTACTAGCATCACATACGGCAAGTGTCGCTTTTGAACCGTCGATACAGGCAATCACATTTGTCATCGTTATTTTCCTTTTTACTGTGTTGCTAGAGAGTTAGTGACCAGACATCATTTTTTCGACTTCTTCTGGCTTATCATGCACTCCAAATTTATCGACTATGGTGGCACTGGCTTCATTTAGGCCAATCAACTCGACCTCCGTCCCCTCACGGCGGAATTTAATCACTACCTTGTCCAGCGCCGATACCGCCGTAATATCCCAAAAATGCGCTTGAGATAAGTCGATAGTCACTTTATCAACCACTTCCCTAAAATCGAATGAATTACTGAACTTATCTGCCGAGGCAAAAAAGACTTGCCCAATAACCTGATAATGGCGACCAGTGTCGGCAGCAGTCGTTGCACTCTTAACCACCATAAAACGGCCCACTTTATTAGCAAAGAACAAAGATGCGAGTAATACCCCTACAAATACCCCCATTGCTAAGTTATGAGTAGCCACCACCACAGCAACGGTCGCCACCATCACAAGATTGGTCGACATTGGGTGATGTTTAAGGTTACGAATGGAATCCCAAGAGAATGTGCCGATAGATACCATGATCATCACGGCAACCAGTGCCGCCATAGGAATAAGCTTTAACCACTCACCTAAAAACACCACCATCACAAGTAAAAAAACACCTGCTGCGAAAGCAGATAAACGTCCTCTGCCACCCGATTTAATGTTGATGATTGACTGACCAATCATGGCACAACCTGCCATACCGCCCATTAGCCCCGCGCCGATATTGGCAATACCTTGGCCCTTACACTCGCGGTTCTTATCGCTTTGAGTATCGGTTAAGTCATCAACTATGGTGGCGGTCATCATGGATTCCAGCAAACCCACCACGGCAAGGCCGGCCGAGTATGGGAAGATGATCATCAGAGTTTCAAGGGTCAATGGCACTTCAGGCCAGAGGAAAATAGGCAAAGTATCAGGCAGTTGTCCCATGTCGCCGACAGTACGAATATCTAACCCCATATAAACCGCAAAAAGCGTTAATCCGACAATACACACGAGAGGCGAAGGTACGGATTTACCAATCACAGGGATGAGTGGGAATAGGTAAATGATACCGAGGCCAGCTACCGTCATCGCATATACGTGCCAAGT
>Ga0114984_1001012_pt1 | contig 10552 bp, 8 predicted proteins | sample Shrwel1BS1Day1_FD_96987 | JGI IMG/M metagenome (GOLD analysis project Ga0114984, IMG submission 96987) | Subsurface microbial communities from deep shales in Ohio, USA - Utica-3 well 1 S-1-Day1 | ecosystem: Environmental > Aquatic > Deep subsurface > Shale gas/oil reservoir > Produced water/Flow... | reverse complement strand
TCGGTACTCTGTGCCTATCTGGCTGCGGGTAACGGCCGGGCACGCCTGTCGATGGCGTTGTGGCTGGCCGCGCTGGCGTTTCTAACGGCCACCTTGATGACCCAGAGCCGCGGGGTGGCGATCGCCTATCTGTTACTGGTTCCTCTTTTGCTTTATTTCCTGGTGCGCAACCGGTTGGGCAGCGTGCGCCTGGGGGTGACCCTGCTGGTGGCGCTGGTGCTGATCCTCTCCTGGGCGGCCACCTCCGAGACCACCCGCGACCGTTTTTATGAAACACAACAGGAGGTTGGGCTACTGTCAAAACAGGAGAACAGTGACCAAACCTATCTGACCTCGATGGGATTTCGCATTTTGCTGTGGCGCTTCTCGCTGGCGGTTGCAGCGGAACATCCGCTGTTCGGGGTGGGTGACGAGCGTTTTCAGCAGCTCAAAAAAGCGTGGTCGGCCAGTGGTCGCTTTCCCGCCATCTTGAGTGAGCATCAACCCACCACCCATGCCCACAACCAATATCTACAGGAGCTGGCTATGCGCGGTGTGGTAGGGTTGGCGGCGCTGCTGACGCTGCTGATCGCTCCGGCGGTGAAGGGGGTGCGGCTGATGCGATCGGGGCGGATCGGGCAGGCCCGTTGCGGCGCCCTGCTGCTCAGCCTCACGCTCGCTTTCGCCGTTTTCAGCCTCACCGAGGTGGCGCTCAAACACCCGGAAAAGATCATCCTGTTTGTGGTGGTTGGCTTCATCGCCCTGCGGCTGAGTCAGGAGCGCCAGCCGGTGATCGATGACCACGCCGACGAGCATCGGCGGGGAGGGTGCGGGTGAAAGTGTTGCAGGTGGTCCCCGCCCTGGAGGGGGGCGGGGTCGAGAAAGGCACCCTGGAGGTGGCCCGCTATCTCGTCGAGCAGGGGCACCAATCGCTGGTGTTGTCCGCCGGCGGGGGCATGGTGGAGCAGCTGGAGCGGGAGGGCAGCCGCCACCTGCAGCTGGATATCGGTCGCAAGTCCCCCTTCACCTTGCGCCATCTCTGGGCGCTGCGGCGGCTGTTGCGGCGTGAGCGCCCCGCGATACTCCATCTGCGCTCGCGCATGCCCGCCTGGGTGTGCTGGCTGGCGTGGCGGGGGCTGCCGGCCGAGGCGAGGCCGCGGCTGGTGACAACGGTCCATGGCCTCTATTCGGTAAGCGGCTACAGCGGCGTCATGTGCAAGGGGGAGCGGGTGATCGCCGTTTCCCAGACCGTTCGGCGCTACCTCAGCGACCATTACCCGAAGGTCGATCCAGCCCGGATCCGGTTGATCTACCGCGGCATCGATCCGAACGAGTTCCCCCGGGGCTACCAACCCTCGGAGCAGTGGCAAGCGCGCTGGTGGGCGCAGTTCCCCCAACTGCGCGGAGCGACCGTTCTGACCCTGCCGGGGCGGCTGACCCGGCTCAAGGGGCACCACGATTTCATCGAGTTGATCCGGGCCTTGCGCGCGCGGGGGCTCGAGGTCAAAGGGGTGATCGTCGGCGGGGTGGACCCCAAACGGCGCGAGTACGCCCAAGCGCTGCGGCAGAAGGTGGCGGCGCTGGGGCTGAGCGATACGGTGCTTTTCACCGGCGCACGAACTGATATGCGTGACATTTACGCCGCCTCCAGCCTGGTGCTCTCCCTGTCGACCCAGCCGGAATCCTTCGGCCGCACGGTGGCGGAGGCGCTCAGCATGGGGCGCCCGGTCGTGGGCTATGACCATGGCGGGGTCGGTGAGATACTGCACTCGGTGTTCCCGCAGGGGCGGGTACCGCTGTCGGATCGGCGCCGGCTGGTCGAGGTGGTCGCCCGCCTGCTGCAGGCGCCGGGGCCGATCGGGCCGGTGCCCTTTTTGAAACAAACCATGCTGGAGCAGACCCTCGCCTGCTATCTCGAGCTCTCCAGCCTGCCCGCGGAGTCGGTATGAGCAAGCCAGTCCATGTCGTTTGCCTGAAGTGGGGGAGCAAGTACTCCGCCGACTATGTGAACCGCCTCTATCGCATGGTGAAACGCAACCTGAGCCACCCCTTCCGCTTCCACTGCCTGACCGAGGACGCGGCGGGGCTGGCGTCGGGGATCGAGCACCTGCCGCTGCAAAGCGGGGCGCTGACCGGCTGGTGGTACAAATTGTCGCTGTTTCAACGCGACTTTTTCGCTCTCGAGGGGGAGATGATCTATCTGGATCTGGATCTGGTGATCACGGGCAATATCGATTTTCTGGTCGAGCAGCCGGGGGCGTTCGTCATCATTCGCAACTGGTCGCGCAAGCCGATGTGGAACAGCTCGGTGATGCGCTTTCCCATCGGGCGGTACGCCCAAATCTGGGAGCGTTTCCAGGCCCGGCAGGAGGCGATCATGCGCGAGCTCGAGGGCGATCAGGAGTGGATTTTCGCCTGCGTCCCCGAGGCCACCACCTGGCCGGCGGATAAAATCGTCTCCTACAAAAAGAGCCTGCAATCGAAGGCGTTTCGCCCGCTGGAGAAAATGGGGCTGGGGCGGCTCGGCCTGAAGGCGCCGGACTGGATGGACACGCCGCTGCCGAAGGAAGCCGCCATCGTGGTCTTCCATGGCAAGCCGGACCCGGAGGATGTGGCCCACTCGGCGTATGGGTTTTGGAAGCGAGCGTCGTTCATCGAAAGGTGCTGGAGGTAGGGATGGGGCTCCGATCGCTCCCTGACCCGCTCTCGAGCCCAGTGATAACGCCCTGATTGGTAGAAACGATGAAACAGATAATCTGCATGAAGTGGGGCACCCTCTACGGTCCCGAATATGTGAACCGGCTCTACGCCATGGTACGCCACAACCTGACGGGGCCGATCCGCTTCGTCTGTCTCACCGATGACACCGCGGGGGTGCGGGAAGAGGTGGAGTGCCACGACTGCCCCACGATCGATCTGCCCGAACCCCAGTGCCGACTGGGTTGGCGCAAATTGACCCTGTACAGGGAGAGCGAACACCTGTTTGGACTGACGGGCGATTGGCTCTACCTCGACCTGGATGTGGTGGTCACCGCCAGCCTGGACCCTTTCTTCGCATACCGGCCGGAAAAAAACTTTGTGGTGATGCAGAACTGGACCCAGCCGGGCAGGGGGATCGGGAACACCTCGGTCTATCGGTTCCGGGTGGGGGCCGATGCCTACCTGTACGACCATCTGATCGCCAATCAGGAGAGCGTTTTTCAGCGCTATCGCAACTCTCAAACCTACATCTCCCGCACCGTCAGGGAGCTCGAGTTCTGGCCGGATGAGTGGTGCGTGCTGTTCAAGACCCACTGCGTACCGGGCTGGCCCGCCCGCCTCTGGCGGGAGCCGCGACTGCCGGCGCAGGCCAGAGTGGTGGCGTTTCCGGGCGACCCCAACCCCCACGACGCGGTGCGGGGGCGCTGGCCGGTGAAACGGTGGTACAAAAAGCTCTACAAAAGCATCCGCCCGGCGCGGTGGATTCAGCGGATCTGGGATGAGGCCGAGGCCAGCGCCGGGAGCCCCCGCTAGAATGGCGCTCGATCTGCTCATTCTCGACGAAGGCTCTCCCGGTCACCGGGCCCAATCCCTGGGGGTGGTACAACTACTGGAGCGGCAGGGGATCGCGGTGCGGGTGCAGCGGGTAACGCTCCACAACCGGCTGCCGGGCTTCTGCCGTGGCCCGATGCGGCGGCTGATCGCGCTCCCCTGGCCCTGGCTGAATGCGCTCTGCCTGCGCCTGAGCAGCCCCCTGGAACGGGCGCCCAACCCTTTGCCCGACCTGATCATCTCCAGTGGCGGAAAAAGCGCCTTCGCCAGCCTGGTGCTGAAGCGGCGCTATCGGGCGGCGAACCTGTTCGTGGGGGTACCCGAGCCCTTTCCCGACCGCTGGTTCGACCTCATCATCACCCCGGTCAGGCGCTCCTTTCACGTTCCCTCCCTGGTCAGCGGCCTGATTCCCAATACGGTGACGCCGCAGCGGGTGGCGGCGGCCGGACGGGCCTACTGGCACGGTGACCCGCCGCCACCGCCCTGCTGGGCGCTGCTGATCGGGGGGAACAGCCGCAGCCACCACTACAGCGAGGCCGACTGGCAGGGGCTGGTGGCGGGCATCAACCGGCTGGCGGCGGAGCGGGGGATTCGCTGGTTGATCACCACCTCGCGGCGGACCCCGCCGGAGGTTGAGCAGATGCTGTCGCAGCAGCTCGATCCGGCGGTGGTGGCGGAGTTGGTGTGCTATAACCGCGCCCCCAAAAAGGTGGTGCACCCCTTCCTCGCCGCCGCCGAGCGGGTGTTGGTGACCCAGGACAGCCTGACCATGGCGAGCGAAGCGCTCTGTAGCGGCCGGCCGGTGACGCTGTTGGCCCCGGAGCGGTTGCGGGTGAAGCAGGGCTCCTACTTCGCCGAACTGGTGGAGTTTTTCCCCCGCCTGGCCGGGGTGGAGCGGATTTTGGCCAGCGAGCTGCCCCGCTACACGCCAGCCCCCCCCGGCGAGGGGGCGATCATCAGCCTCGACGCCATCGGCCCGGAGCTGGCCCACTGGGTGAGCGAGCTGCAACGGCGCCGGGGGGGGTGAAAACCGCCCGCCCGATTCGGCACCGGGCCGGGCGGCTGGCCGAGGGGGCTATTCGCGCCAGTGTTCTTCGATCCATTTCGCCGGCATGAAAAAGCGTTTCAGATAGCGAAAGCGGGAGCCGGTGAACTCCCGGCTGAAGCAGGCGCGAAGGTGTTGCAGCCGCCCGTGGGCCTCGACCTGATCGGACCAGCGCCCCAGCACCGCATCGGCCGGATCGGGTTTTCCCGGAAAGATCACCACCCGGGTCCCCCTGGGCAGCCTGGGGGGGCGCAGGTAGCGCAGAGGCCAGGGGCCGAGGCAGTCCATGCGAAAGTGGCGCACCCAGCCACGGGGCCAGAATTTGACCCCCCCCTCGATGCAGTTGGTGACATAGCGCTGCTCGAACTGGTATTTGTCGGCGATCCCCTCCGGGTCTTTGCGGAAATTCTCCAGCAGGTAACCGTGGCGGCCTATTTCGAAGCGGAAGATCGAGGTCTGACCGAGCCGCTCCAGCGGCTTGACCCAGTTGCGGGCCAGAATGACATCCTCGGGGCTGCCATGGCTGAAGAAGGGGTCCAGGCTGGCGGTGATCACCACATCCAGATCGATGAACAACACGACCCCGGTCAGGTCGAACAGCTCGTACCCCCACATCGCCGTTTTGGGCCACTTTCCCGGCGCGTTGGCGGGGCGGGGGCAACCCAGCTCCGGCAGCCCCCGGCACACCACCTCTTCCCGGATGCCGGCGGGGTCGTCGGTCAGGCAGATCACCCGGAACGGGGGGGTGATGTTGCGCTGCACCATCGAGTAGATCCGATTGACATACTCCGGCCCGTAGCGGGTGCCCCATTTGATACACAATACCTGCTTGACCTGTTCACTCATGTCCTGTTCCTGTGGTTTGCCGCCGCCGATAAAGGTAGTTCTTGCCCTTGGGGTGAGTTTTGAAGCGCCGGTGTACCCACATGTACTGGGTGGGGTCTTTGCGGATCGCGCGCTCGATCTCCGCGTTGACCCGCGCGGCGTCGGCCGCCTCATCCCCGCTGGGGAAGGATGGGAGCGGAGGAAACAGCTCCAGCTCGTAGCCGGAGTCGTCCGGCAGGCGGTGCTGCGCCAGCATCAGGATCGGCGAGCCGTTCAGTTTCACCATGCGGGAGGTGGCGGTGAGGGTAGCCGCCGGAACCCCGAAAAAAGGGGCGTAGACGGACTGGCTGCGGCCAAAGTCCTGATCCGGCGCATACCAGACGATATGATTTTTCCTCAGCGCCCTCACCACGGCGCGGATGTTGGAGCGCTCGAACGCCTGGCCGAAATAGCGCAGCCGATTGCGGGTAATGACCTGCTCCAGGTAGGGGTTGTTGTGGCGGCGATACATCGCATCGACCGGGTAGTAGTCTGAAAACAGCAGCCCCCCCAGGTCGAGGGTGGAAAAGTGCGCCCCCAGCAGAATCACCCCTTTGCCCTGGGCCAGCGCCGCATCCAGATACTCCCGCCCCTTGAGGGTGAAACAGCCGCGCAGCTTGTCCAGCGGAGTCCACCAGGCCATGGCGGTTTCGAACAGACCGATCCCGTTGTTGGCGAACACCGTGCGCACCATTTTCGCCTGCTCCGCCGGGCTCAGCTCGGGAAAACAGAGGCGGATGTTCACCTGGGTGACATGGCGCCGGCGGGGGCTGAGGTAGAACAGGAGATGCCCCACCACGCGACCGAGGCGGATCTGCCAGCGCCAGGGGAGGCGGTTGAGCAACCACAACAGGGCGATGCCGGCGCGGGCGGGCCAGAAGCGCGGGGCTGGAAAACGGGGGGCGGCAGTGGGTCGGCTCACGGGCTCTCTTGCAACAGATCGATGACGGGGATGATTGTAAAGCGGCGCCGCCCGCGCGGCAAACCGCCGGGGTTGCCCCCTCCGGCCGATCGTCTCATGTTATGATGCGCCCGGACCCGAGAGCTGAAAGGTTACAGATGAAAATAGCAGTTGCAGGTACAGGTTATGTGGGGCTGTCCAACGCCGTGTTGCTGGCGCAGCACAATGAAGTGGTGGCGCTGGATATCCTGAGTGAGAAGGTGGCGCAGTTGAACCGCGGCGAGTCGCCGATCGAAGATGCGCAGATCAGTGAATATCTCGCCAGCGGCAAGCTACGCCTGCGCGCCACTCTGGACAAGCGGGAAGCCTACCGGGGGGCCGATTTCGTCATCATCGCCACCCCCACCGATTACGATCCGCAGACAAACTATTTCAATACCCGCAGCGTCGAGGCGGTGGCCCGGGATGTGCTGGCGATCAACCCGCACGCCGTGATGGTGATCAAGTCCACGGTCCCGGTGGGTTTCACCCGCGAGCTGCGCCAGCGGCTGGGCAGCGACAACCTGATCTTCTCGCCGGAGTTTCTGCGCGAGGGCAAGGCGCTGTACGACAACCTCTACCCGTCGCGCATCATCGTGGGGGAGCGCTCGGCGCGGGCGGAGCGCTTCGCCCAGCTGCTGATCGAGGGGGCCATCAAGGAGGAGATCCCGGTTCTGTTCACCGACTCCAACGAAGCGGAGGCGATCAAGCTGTTCGCCAACACCTATCTGGCGATGCGGGTCGCCTACTTCAACGAGCTGGACACCTACGCCCAGAGCCATGGATTGAACACCCGCCAGATCATCGAGGGGGTGGGGCTCGACCCGCGCATCGGCAGCCACTACAACAACCCCTCCTTCGGTTATGGCGGCTACTGTTTGCCCAAGGACACCAAACAGTTACTGGCCAACTACGATCAGGTTCCCAACAATCTGATCCGCGCCATCGTCGACTCCAACACCACCCGCAAGGATTTCATCGCCAACTCGATCATCGCCCGCAACCCGAAGGTGGTGGGGGTGTATCGGCTGGTGATGAAATCCGGTTCGGACAACTTCCGCGCCTCCGCCATTCAGGGGGTGATGAAGCGGATCAAGGCCAAGGGGATCGAAGTGGTGGTCTATGAGCCGGTGCTGGAGGGTGAGCAGTTTTTCAACTCCCGCGTGATCCGTGATCTGGATGAGTTCAAACGGGTCAGTGATGTGATTCTGGCCAACCGGTTGGCAGAGGAGATCCGCGACTGCGGGGCGAAGGTCTTTACCCGGGATCTGTTCGGCAGCGACGCCTGAGCAGAGACAACGACAAACACGTGGAGCGGATGGATAACAAAGAGCAAACCGAACGGGTCGGAACGGCGGGGGCAGATTCGGGTGCGTGGCACCTGTACCGGCGGCTGTTGATCTATGTGCGCCCGCTGTGGCCGATGTTTCTCGTCAGCTTCGTCGGCTTCGCCATATACGGCCTGGGGCAGGCGCTCTCCGCCAAGTGGCTCGAGATGGTGGTCGATGCCGTGCAGCGGGCCGACTACGACCAGCGCGGCTTTCTTGCCCTGGCCGTGCTCGGTGTCTTTCTGCTGCGGGGGCTGGGGGCTTTCATCGGCAACTACAGCATCGCCTATGTGGGGCGGGAGGTGATTCACACCCTGCGAACGCAGGTGTTCGAGCGGTTGCTGCTGCTCCCCTCCCACTACTACAGCCACAAATCCAGCGGCGAGCTCCTGGCCAAGCTGACCTACAACGTCGAGCAGGTGACCGGGGCGGTCACCAACGCGATCAAGGTGCTGTTTCGGGAGGGGCTCTCGGTGGCCGGGCTGATGGGCTATATGCTCTATCTCAACTGGAAGCTGACGCTGCTCTTCGTCGCCGCCGGGCCGCTGATCGGGCTGGTGGTTTCGGTGGCCGCCAAGCGGATGCGCCGGCTGAGCCGGCGGATTCAACAATCGGTGGGCGATATCACCGAATCGGCCTCTGAAGCGATCAAAGGCTATCAGGTGGTGCGCATCTTTGGCGGGGCGGACGCTGAGCGCGAGCGCTTCCGGCAGGCCAGTCTGCACAACAAACGCCAGTTCATGAAACTGGTGGTGACCCAGTCGCTCAATACGCCGATCATCCAGTTGCTGGTGGCGCTGGCGCTGGCGTCGCTGCTGTTTCTGGCTATGCACCCCGACGTGGTGGGCAGCATGAGTACCGGCGGGTTCGTCGCCTTCCTGACCGCCGCCGGCATGGTGACCAAGCCCCTGCGCCTGCTCACCGATGTCACCTCCATCGTGCAAAAAGGGATCGCCGCCGCGGAAAGCCTGTTCGAGGTGTTGGATGAAACGGTGGAACAGGACCGGGGCACCCGCGTTCTGGATCAGGTGGGCGATATCGAGTTCCGTCACCTCTCCTTCGCTTACCCCGGCACGGAAAAACAGGTGCTAAAGGACATCTGCCTGCGCCTGCCGCAGGGCAAGACCGTGGCGCTGGTGGGGCGCTCCGGCAGCGGCAAGACCACCCTGGCCAGCCTCCTGCCCCGTTTCAATGATGGCTGGAGCGGGGAATTACTGATCAACAAAGAGCCGTTGCAGACATTTACCCTGGCCAGCCTGCGCCGCCAGATCGCGCTGGTAAACCAGAATGTGGTGCTGTTCAACGGTACCATCGCCGAGAACATCGCCTATGGCGCCATGGCTGGGGCCAGTGAAAGCGCGGTCCTGGCGGCGGCAAAGGCGGCCCATGTGAGCGAGTTCGCGGCGCGCCTGCCCGAGGGGATTCGCACCCGGGTGGGGGAGAATGGGGTGCTGCTCTCCGGCGGTCAGCGCCAGCGCATCGCCATCGCCCGGGCCATTTTGAAGGATGCTCCGATCCTGATTCTGGATGAGGCCACCTCGGCGCTGGACAGCGAGTCCGAACGCCATATCCAGCAGGCGCTGGAGGAGGTGATGCGCGGGCGTACCACCCTGGTGATCGCCCACCGGCTGTCGACCATCGAAAAAGCGGACCTGATCGTGGTCATGGAGGAGGGGCGCATCATCGAGCAGGGCACCCACTCCGAGCTGCTGGAGCAGCAGGGGGCCTATGCCCGCTTTCATATCCTGCAAACCGACACCGCCCCGGAGTGACGCCGATGGCGCGCCTGCTCTACACCGCGCTCTGTTACACCCTGGCGCCGATCTTTCTGCTGCGCCTGTGGTGGCGCGGCCGTCGCCTGCCCGGGTATCGCCGCAACGGGTGGCAGCGGCTGGGGTTGGGGGCTGCCATCGCGGGACCGGTGATCTGGATCCACGCGGTGTCGGTGGGGGAGACGGTCGCCATCGCCCCGCTGGTGGAGCGGCTGCTGGCGCGCTACCCCCGCCATCGCCTTCTGCTCACCAGCATGACCCCCACCGGCGCGGCGCGGGTGCGCGCCCTGTTCGGCGACCGGGTCGAGCAGCGTTTCTGCCCCTGGGATCTGCCGCTGGCAGTGCGGGCTTTTTTGCGCCGGGCGCGCCCCGAGCTGTGTATCATCGTCGAGACCGAGCTGTGGCCCAATCTGGTCGATCAGTGTGCCCGCGCCGGCGTTCCGGTAGTGCTGGCCAATGCGCGGCTGTCGGCGCGCTCGGCGCGCGGCTATCAGCGCCTGGCCCCGCTGAGCCGCCCCATGCTGCAGCAGCTGAGCCTGATCGCCGCGCAGGGGCGGGCGGACGCACGGCGGTTTGTTGCCCTGGGCGCACCCCCCGAACGGGTGGCGGTGATCGGCAGTATCAAGTTCGATCTGCAGCCCGATGCCGCTCAGGTGGCGGCGGGACGGGCGCTGCGGCAGCGGCTGGGCAGCGATCGCCCGGTGGTGATCGCCGCCAGCACCCACCGCGGCGAGGATGAGATCCTGCTGAACGCCTGGCGGCAACTCAGGGCGAGCCATCCGCAACTGGTGCTGATCCTGGTGCCGCGCCACCCGGAGCGCTTCGAGGCGGTGGCCCGCCTGTGCCGGAGCTGCAGCGAGCGGCTGGTCCGGCGCAGCGCCGGCGGCCAGCCGGACACACAGACCGAACTCTACCTGGGCGACAGCATGGGCGAGCTGATGATGCTCTATGCCGCCGCCGACATCGCCTTCGTCGGTGGCAGTTTCAGTGGTACCGGCGGCCACAATCCGCTGGAGCCGGCGGCGCTGGGGGTGCCGGTGGTGATGGGGCCGGACTGCTTCAATTTTCAGCCGATCACCGACGCGCTCAGCGC
>Ga0114984_1001011_pt1 | contig 10556 bp, 9 predicted proteins | sample Shrwel1BS1Day1_FD_96987 | JGI IMG/M metagenome (GOLD analysis project Ga0114984, IMG submission 96987) | Subsurface microbial communities from deep shales in Ohio, USA - Utica-3 well 1 S-1-Day1 | ecosystem: Environmental > Aquatic > Deep subsurface > Shale gas/oil reservoir > Produced water/Flow... | reverse complement strand
TCCGCCAAAATGGCGGGAAACGGGCAAAAAACACACAAATAAAGGGAAAATAGTGTCTGAATCTTCGATTTTTTGCCGGTTAAAACCAAGATCGGCAAAAATCAGCGGTTATTCAGACCTTCCCTAGACCGTGTTTAAAATTGGGTGACTCCAACTACAGCGGGGCATGGCAGTCATTAGCCAAAAGCGACTTCTGCATTAGGACATTGAGACCAAAAACACCTTGCAACATGTCCAAATAATTAACACTCTCCTGAGACAGGCTTCCATCGGCCACCTCCCTGCCCTTTGTTTTCAAGAACAATTCCTTAGTTTGGTCGGTTTTATGCTTTATACACCGCTGGCCTGGGGCTTGCTGTTCAGCATATAGCTCATAAACCCCTCAAACCTCATCAACATGGAAGAACCATGGACAAGGAGCACGTTCTGACACAGCGCTTCATGCAAGACTTGTTAGTCACTCCATAGGCTATCGCAGCTATTTTTAGTGCACGGGATGTGCTCCGGAATCTGTTTCCAAGGAGCCTACAATGCATCTCAAACGACGTGGTGCAGTGCCACGCCCATCGATTCAGGTCTTTTTGAAAGGTCTCTCTCTTGGTCGCAATGACGTTGCTACCAACATTTCTACCCGCCGCAGAGCCAACCCCTGTCACGCTGCAATTCGAGCGCCAAGGCCTGGACCTCGATACGGGCGCTGTAACTGACTTGGACCCCGTGATGGGGTCATCTGATGAGTCAGATCTTGCCATCGGCTACCACGCTGATCGCTCGCCACACGCAACGTTGATCCCATCTTCTGGCGCCGAGATGGCCCTAATGCCGGGCACTGGCATGGCGGACGTTACGGTAGACGAGATCACGGGAGCTACATTCTCGTCCACTTTGCAAGATGAACCGTTTGGAAGCGAATCCAGTGCATTGGTGAAGACGGCAGCGGGCTCGGTTTTTCTCATTGGCAATGCTAGTGAGGCCGTTGAAAGTGTCAGCTTTCAATACATGCGTGTGGAGTAGGAGGAAAGCATTATGAATAAGCTAGTTTTCTTTTCTCTGTTTCTAGTTCTGCCCTACCTGGTGTTTGGTGCCTCCCCTGCCTCTGCGCTTTCAGCAACACAGGCAGCGAAGCTACTTGCGTCTGATGGTGATGCATCCGACCATTTTGGAATCGCTGTAGCGGTTTCGGGGAATACAGCAGTAGTGGGTAGTCCCCGCGACGATGACAATGGCGGTGATAGTGGTGCTGCATATGTATTCATTCGGGACGGAAACGGTAACTGGGCTCAGCAAGCCAAATTAATGCCATTAGATGGAGAGACTGCTGACAATTTTGGACGGTCTGTAGCCTTATCTGGAGATATGGCTCTTATTGGCAGTATATACGGCGATGGGAACAATGGTCTTGGGACGGGTTCGGCTTATATCTTTACCCGTGACGGGGGCGGAAACTGGTCCCAGCAAGCCAAGCTCATTGCCCTGGATGGTGCGGTAGACGATTTTTTTGGATGGTCTGTAGCCTTGGCAGGAAACACTGCCATTATCGGTAGTCGTTACGATGACGATAATGGTAATGGAAGCGGATCTGCCTATGTGTTTACTGACGGTGGGAGCGGCAACTGGACTCAGCAAGCAAAGTTATTGCCAACCGATGGTGCAAGTGGAGATAACTTTGGGATTTCTGTAGCGCTGTCTGGGGAAACGGCTCTCGTTGGTAGTCACTCTGATGACAGTTCTCGTGGTTCAGTCTACGTGTTCAATCGTAATAGCAACAGTATTTGGACCGAGCAAACCAAGCTCCTTGCAGCCGACAGAACTCCCTATGACTTTTTTGGAGTTTCAGTATCGTTGTCGGGTAGCACAGCCCTTATCGGAAGTGCTTATGATGATGATGCTGGCCCCAATAGCGGGTCGGTCTATGTATTTATTCGCGATGGAAACGGTAGCTGGCTCCAACAATCCAAACTACTTTCGAGCGATGCTGGAAGCGAAGAGGCTTTCGGAATTTCTGTAGAGATTTCTGGGAATATAGCACTAATAGGTAGCCACCTTGATGAAAATAGGGGCTCAGCCTACGTGTTTACCAGTGATGATAACACCAGCTGGGTTCAGCAGGCGAAGCTACTTGCAGACGACGGTACCCCATTGGATTCTTTTGGTCTTGATGTGGCGATCTCTGGGGAAATGGCTGTCATTGGCAGTTACTTCAATAATAACAATGGTACCTACACTGGTGCAGCCTACGTATTCGACCTTTCCAGTTCAGATGCCGATGGTGATGGCATACTCGACGATTCAGATAATTGCGTCGATACTGTAAATCCTGACCAAGCAGATAACGATTCTGATGGTCTGGGCGATGCCTGCGACACCGACGATGACAATGACGGCCTAGCCGACGGTTCTGACAACTGCCCGTTCACGAATAATCCGGATCAACTGGATATCGATGGCGACGGTGCCGGTGACGCTTGCGATGGGGACCTTGATGGTGATGGCGTTCTCAACGGAGTGGATTTGTGTCCAAGCAGCCCGGATCCCTTGCAATCAGACTCCGATGGCGATGGCATTGGTGATGCCTGTGACCCCGACGACGACAACGACAGCGTTCTGGATGCGGCACCTGACAACTGCCCCTTAACCCCCAATTCAGGTCAAGAAGACCAGGATGCCGACAACATTGGTGATGCTTGTGACTCCGACGTGGATGGTGATGGTGTTCTGAATACTTCGGATAACTGTCCTCTAGTCGCCAACTCGGATCAAACCGATACGGATACCGACAGCCAAGGCGATGCCTGTGACGCCGATGACGATAATGACGGCTTTGGTGATTCCACTGACAATTGTCCGCTGGTTGCGAATGTTGGCCAAGGAGATGCTGATGGCGATGGTCTCGGCGATGCCTGTGATCCCGATGACGACAATGACGGCGTATCCGATCTGACCGATAACTGCCCATTATCACCGAATGCGAGTCAGGCCGATGCGGATGGTGATGGAATCGGTGATATCTGTGATTCGGATGACGACAACGATTCGGTCCCAGACCTGAGCGACAATTGCCCGGTGGTTCCAAACCCAGGCCAGAATGATGGCGACGGAGATGGACTTGGCGATCCTTGTGACAGTGATCTTGACGGTGATGGTGTGGCCAATAACACCGACAACTGTCCGGCAAATCCGAATCCGGGACAAGCGGATCTGGATGGCGATGGAACCGGCGATCTGTGCGATCTGGACATCGATGGTGATGGCCTGGCAAACACCAATGACAACTGCCCTGCTCTCCCGAACCCTGGACAGGAAGATAACGAGGGTGACGGCTTGGGCGATGCCTGTGATCCGGACGACGACAATGACAACGTTGAGGACCTGTACGACAACTGCCCGGTTGTAGCCAATCAGAGCCAGTCTGACCTTGATGGTGACGGCCTGGGCGATGCCTGTGACCCAGATGTGGACGGTGACGGTGTGGCCAACGGCGCGGATGTTTGTCCGGCAACCCCGACAGGCTCTACTGTCTCACCGGATACCGGATGTTCTGTTGCCCAGCTGTGCCCCTGCGAAGGGCCAAGAGGTAGCACAGAGGACTGGAGAAATCACGGCAAGTACGTTTCCTGTACTGCCCGCAGTGCGGAGTCTTTCTTGGAGCAAGGTCTGATCACCGAATCAGAGAAAGACGCGATCGTTTCGAACGCAGCTAATAGTGAGTGTGGCGCGAAACGTTAAATTAGGCTCCATTGTTAAAGAGGCGGCCATCTGGCCGCCTCTTTTTTAGGCTGCCATAGCGGGTTGCGTGCGCAGCTAAAAAGCCAATTTTTCGGTTCTTCATTGCATGAGCTGCTTGGTTAGGGAAAAGAGGGCAATAGCTGCGATTGAGTACACTATTAGATGCTCTGCTAACGTTACAAGATTCAAGCCGATTCCCGCAGGTGCGAGATTTTCCCTGTAGAATTTGACAGCTCGATACACATCGACAGCATCATGCCGACTTGAACTCAAAGACGACCTAAAATCAAAGTACAAGTCAACAAAATCATCAATATTATTGCGCTCCATTGCTCCATCAAGAGCCTGGACCGGGTTTAGCAAATTGCCTAGGTCGTTATTTATATGTTTGATTTTCGCATTCCTGACAGATGAATCTATTCTTCTTGAGAATTCATAAAATACTCCGCTTGCGAAGATAGATATAAGGACGAAGATTATGAATCTTTCAGGTGATCCATTCGCAACCTTTAGGCCAAAAAATGATAACTCTGTATAATCAATGCCAATCCAAGCCGCCGCAGCCACAAGGATGGAAGTTGAAACAAAAATTCTTTTAGATGTTAAGGTTTTTTTCGTCTGCCAATCACTAAAAACCTCATAAAGATCTTCTGTCTTGAGGTTCGACCTGTCTAACTCCTCAATAGCGTCATCTATGATCTGCTCGTCTTCTCCATGAATTTTTAGCTCCCTTCTCGGTTCGTTGAGGTCAGGTATTCTAGGCGCTGACATGTCTGAGATGAGGTTATTTATATTCATGTTGTCCTGTGACCAAACTAAACCTAACGTTCATGGCAACTGGCGCCGGAGCGCAGCCGAGAGAACCAAAAGCGGTGCGTTTTGGCCTCCGGTTGACTGCTTGGCTAAATCCGCTTCGAACTCAGAGCCTCATTGCGTGCGACTCTCAGTATTGCCTTCCTACCCTCTGAGTCTGCCGCAATAAAATGTTTTATTAGCTCCGGAAGTTCCTGGGGCAGTTCATCGCTCGGCGAGGGTCCAGAAGCACTCGTGTAGCCCATTAATTCTGCCGGGCTAACACCGAAACCTTGAGCAATCGCTTCCATGGTTGAAATAGAGGGGGATTTCAAAACGCCATTTTCAGCTACTAAATTGCTGATTGTCTTTTGGCTTACTCCCGAGTATTCCGCCAGTGTTTTTTGACTCCAGCCCTTCTCAGCCATCAGTGTCTTGATGTTTTTTCGTAATTTCGAATCAGAATCCATTCAATCTATTCCAACCTTTATCAAGATTTATCAAGATTTATCAAGATTTATCGCTTGCAGCATGCGCGCCCATTGAATGGAGACGAAGCCGCAGTGTGATGGGCGTCGCGGTGCCTGCATTGGTCAAAAGACACTACCCCAAGCTTCTTACTAAGCGGGAGGCAGCCCGTGTATAGTAGAACACAGGGTCACCTCTGGAGTTATACCGCTGAACAAGCAACCCCAAACCCAACATCAACTCCAGATCATCTTGGAAAAAGCGCGTTTCCTTGCATAGGTAATTTGGACCTGAGGACAAAACGAGACGTTTTTGTTTCGCGCCGAGCTCATTTGAAAGGAGAAAATACTCACTATGGTTCTGCTCCATGAGAGCGAGGATCTCGAGAGCTTGGTCCGATATCGATTCCCGCGCAAAAGCGGCGGCTAAATCTTGAACCCCATTGGAGCGGCTGGACAGAATAGCCAGCCGATCAGAAATATCATCGAGCTTTTCATGGACATCGACCAAGCCTTTATTCAGTAACGCCTTAATACTGCCTGTTGTGGCTTGATTAGACTCAATCGATTTCTTTATATCTTCATGGTTGTGTTCTGAAAGCCAAGCAAGGAACTCGCTCAGTTCGAGTTGCTGCTGCCCTGACCTACCCGAAGAGAACGCAGAAAGTAAGCCTACAATTGTTGCGAATTCTGCGACCATGGTTCCTCTGCCTTTTAACGCCGTGGCGTTGCAGCGCACCAGAGCACTAGCGTAGGTACGTCCGACAACGGCCACTGGTTATGTTTTATCACTTTGAACTCCAAAATTCAGCTCGGAACCTGCTTCGAAATTGAAATGAAGTGTCCTAGTGATATTGCCCAGGTAAGTATAAATACACCGCGCTTTGTTGATAATGCCTCTGTCAGCTGATAGTAGCGCATTGCAGTATGAAGCCATGCCAGTATGCTGACCATCAGACATGATATTTTGCATCTTCTCTCGCTTCGCCAAGCCTTTGTCAGGGCTGATACCGAGCATATTCAATACAATGTGGGCACCACAGATAGCACCGTGCTGTGTATGCTGCACGCCCTCTATGCCGGGAAACGGCTCGAACCCAAAGAACTGATCTTTACTCACACCCGGAACGGCGGGTGCTATGAGTTCCCAGACCTCATCGATAGGAGAGACTGTTTTTTCAATTCTTTTTCTCTCCTCACTTGAGACACCCAAAGACGCCCGTGTTTGGTCAATAGGGACACGATCTTTTAAGTGTTGCTCTATTACACCGGACATTTTCTCAGAAACGGCACGTGCTTGACTAACAAGGTCATCTTTACGCTCATCGTCTAACCCACTGGTTAGTCGCTCAACCTCTTTGCGGAGTTCTTCTGGGGTTTGTTGCAACTGCTCGAAATTATCGGCTCCAAACGAACGAATAAGGTATTCGACAGAGTGATCATTGGAGCCTTCAAACGCTGATATTGCTTCCAGATGTCTCTCGTACCTTTCATAGGGGTCAACGCAACCTCTTAATCTAATATCCCCCTCAGACTGAAAGTGCTCGTTCAGGACATCACACACTTCAACCGCTTTCAGTGCCCTCATGCCGTCTAGGGCATCGGTATTACCGTTCCGGTATATCTCATCGAGGTGAGCGTGCGAATAAACCCAAATAAAACGTTCCGGATCCACTATGGAAATATCACCACAAGCGACATACCGAAAAACGTTCATATCGGCGTAGATCGTTGGCCGCTGCGTAGCAAAGTGGGAGTTCATAGTGAGATGCCCGATTCTTCCTCAAACATAACGCTAATATTAAGCACCGCCCGACTAGGGCGTCCGGTGGACGGCCGTCAGTTTCGGAGCAAACTTGAATGACTGGTTATATTTTTTACGGTGTCGGCATTCTTCCGCACTGGAAGCATACTCCGCGCTGAATGTGTCTGTAGATCCCCATTCCTTTATTATGGCACCTGCTACAGTAACCGGAAATTTTGCTATTGTGGATCAGTGAGCGGGCCACGTAGTCGGCTTCACTTGCTTTTTGCTCCTCCAATCGCCTCAAATCACGCCGCGCTCGAAGGACATTGATTAAGCGCATGATTCGCCGAGCCCGGTCAGAGCTCTTGTTTCCAATAAAAGCGTAAGCCTGCACTAGCTGCTTGATCCGAGACTTCCCTAGTTCGTCCATGATAATGCCCCCATTTGGCTCAAAAAATATAACGCTTGAAGCATCCACGCCCTTAGAAAGAAGCCAAAGGCGAAATGGAATGGGCGTCGCCGTGCCGGCACTGGTTATAATCTATTCTGAGCATGACGCTCCCATTTGACCTATTTTTTCACCCAAATCAACATCTTTTATTTCTAGTACTTCTTTAGTAATTTCCCAAAATTGACATGCCAGTACTAAAACGTCTTCTGGGGGAACTCTTCCATAGACTCTCAACTTAAAGTCCCCACTTTTATCGACAAGATTGGCAATTTCATCGTAATCAATAAAAATTAATATATCTTGCGTCCAGTAACAACTTGAAGAACTATCACAGGTAACGTCAGAGCTAACCTGACTGACTTTATAGCGTTTACCATCCAGGTTCAGTGCGTAATCTGGGTCCATAAAATCACTGGTTTTGATGCGTGAATAAATATGGGTATTGACTGCGCCATCCGAATTTAGGAATGCTCTTATGAAAGAAGGGTTTGGCCCAATATTCCTACGATCCACTCCCCAGCGGGTGGATGTGATTTCCCAAGACTTCTCGAACTCATCAAATTTTGACTCTGGCTTTGAGTAAGGCAAAGAAGATGCGCAGCCGTTTAACAGTATGGCTGATAAAAATATGTACATCATTTTCAGCATTGCGATCAAATCTCCTTGAACTCTCGGCAAAGCATAACACCTGTGGTAACGGAGCGTGGCGTTGACCGCCTTGTTAAGCATTCTTTACACGCACCTTAAATAACATTCCTACAGGTGACTTTTTGACCTTGTTTGATTCAGTCGCCAACTCTCTTATTGAAGAGGGGATATCCCTAAGTTTAGGAGCATCCAACAGTTGATCCGCCGCGATCGCCGCAATTCCCCAAACAGGCATTCCCGTAATTGCGGCACTCACCCCGAGAGACCCCACTACAATCCATGAACCGACGTCTCTGCCGGCGAACTTCCATTTTTTAGACCTAATCGCTTCGATGTTTTCCTCATGTACGCGAAAAGCCTCGTTAATATTGTCAAAAACGTGATCTCGACTACGGTGGAAATTTTCTGGATTGGAGGCGACTATTTCTTCAATTCCTTTGCCAAGCATTTCTCTAATCTCACCCATGGCTCCTTGCTGCCTGATATCGATCAATGCTTCCGGTGGTATATTCCCAAGCCACTCCATTTCAGTAGTAGAAAGATCTTGAAGCCCTCGAACTATATGCAAATCTTTCGCGCCCGTGGCGGATTCGGTTCTTTCCGCGTCATATTCCATTTTCCAGGCTAGGTATTGCCAAGATGTTGGAGCGTCGATTATTGGTGTTCCATTTAAACGTCTAGCTTTGATAAGCAGCTCGTTGCTGACGCTCATTCTACCTAATGATTGCGAGGCAAGCAGGACTCCTGGCGATTTTATAAAAGGCTTATAATGCTCACTTTCTAATGCGCGTTCCAGTTGAGAGGCTACATTTCCAGTCCAATTTGTATCAAAAAGAACTCTACTCTCATCTCCAATTTCTGCCACTGCCCTTTCAATTGTGTCTAGGGCTGAAGCAAAATCCATTAGCTCCTCAAAAGACTCAAACTCCCTGCCAAATAATTTCCCAGCATGAACCAAAGAATCTTGTTTTCCTAGATGATGAAAAAAATCTCTTTCATCGTCTTCAATGACTGCTAAATCGGGAAGTATTGCAATGATCGGGACATCTAGCTCCGCGCATGCAAGCTCTTTATACTTAAGAATGTTCATTGCGTGCTTTATCAGATAATAAGCAGCATCGTTTTTTGGGTAATTCTCAAATATATGTTTTGACCTAAGAAATGGATCTGGCAACACTACTGTATCTGTGTATATTCCGCATTTTGATGCTATATTTTCATCTTGAGCTGGAAATAGATCACCGCCAAATATTCCCTTAATATTCCCATGCATATCTTGGATATGAATGTGCGCAATTCTTCCGACACTTACCCAGAATTCCTCAATCACATTCAGAAATTCATCCATGTTTTTGGTAAAACCTTCCATAAAGCTTTTGTTTCGAGTAAGCGCTATACCCACGTGATGAGGGGTGATTTTTTCTTTGAGCATCTTCTCGTAGAAGGGACCAAAATTCCTTTCGATGAACGTGAAATATGTATTCTGGATTTCACTCAATGAGGCTTCTTTCTTTAGCTCTTCTCTGTCGTGCATTTCAGTGACTGCAAGAGCCATGGAGCGAACCAACCCATCTACAGTGTCTAGATCTACTTCTCCGTCCGGGCCTTGCCTCACTGCACGGAGGCTCTTTTCGACGTCAAGACCTTCCGCAATATGCACCTTACCGGCTTTGAGTTGCTCTTGGAGAACTCGCAAGCGATGACGAAGCCGTTCTTCATACTCCCTCTCTTCTTGGGATTTCTCTTCGTTATTCATCGCCAGACTCCAATTCCAGTTTGTTGCTTAACAGCATCTAGAAAGCGCTGTCGCTTCATCATTGCAGAAATTTGACTACTTCGTTATTACAGACTATGAATCGTCATTCGCACGGTGTATCACTTCATAAAACAATAGCTTAGCCTAGCACCACACCCTTTGCTACGGAATCATTTGGCATCTGTGCTTCGCGCACCCAATAATACTGCTGAAATATACAGATATTGGCGGGGTCGGTAGCCACAAAAAGCCACGCAAACCTCATGTAGTGTTTACCCAGACGAAGCCTGAACCGCCCCGAGTTTTGAGGAGGCTCCAGCATCTGAGAGAATGGAGCCATGAACAAATCCAACAAGTTTTCCCCTGAAGTTAAAGAACGTGCGGTGCGGCTAGTGCAGGAGCATCGTGGCGAGTATTCGTCGCTGTGGGCTGCTGTTGAGTCAATCGCCCCCAAGATTGGCTGTGTGCCGCAGACTTTGCTGGAATGGGTCAAGCGTGCCGAGATTGATGTCGGGGAACGTCCCGGTACAACTACCGCCGAAGCGCAACGAATGAAGGATCTGGAGCGCGAGAACAAGGAACTGCGGCGTGCCAATGACATCCTTCGCACGGCCAGCGCTTTTTTCGCCCAGGCGGAGCTCGACCGCAAGCTGAAGTCATAAACACCTACATTGATCAGCATCGGGATACCTACGGGGTCGAGCCGATCTGCAAGGTATTGCAGGTTGCCCCGTCGGCCTACCGGCGTCATGCGGCCCGGCAGCGCAATCCAGAACTACGCAGTGACCGGGCCAAGCGTGACGAGGTTTTAATGCCGCAGATCAAGCGTGTCTGGAACGACAATCTCAAAGTCTATGGTGCCGATAAAGTCTGGAAGCAGATGAACCGGGAAGCCATTCCTGTGGCCCGCTGTACCGTGGAGCGGCTCATGGGTCGTCTGGGCCTTCAGGGTGCCCGCCGCGGCAAGAC
>Ga0114984_1001009_pt1 | contig 10581 bp, 11 predicted proteins | sample Shrwel1BS1Day1_FD_96987 | JGI IMG/M metagenome (GOLD analysis project Ga0114984, IMG submission 96987) | Subsurface microbial communities from deep shales in Ohio, USA - Utica-3 well 1 S-1-Day1 | ecosystem: Environmental > Aquatic > Deep subsurface > Shale gas/oil reservoir > Produced water/Flow... | reverse complement strand
TTTTTTATTTGTGTATTTTCCAGTTAGAGTTGTTATATCTATTGAGCAGAAATACGTTAAAATTTGAGCCTTATAAAATGAACATGTTAATTGTTCATTTCAATCTTTAAATAGCAAAAGGCATTTGCATTGTTCCAGTCTTTAAACATTCAAACCCGACTGGGTGGTTTCTATCTGTTTTACTATTCGATAGTTGGAACATTCATGCCGTATTGGAACTTGTATTTACAAGACCAAGGCTTTAATTATCAAGAAATTGGTATTTTGTCATCTATCGCAATTATTACGCGTTTTTTTGCGCCATTAATCTGGGGATGGATCGCTGATAAGTCTGGTAAGCGAATGCTATTGTTTCGGATTGCAACGTGGATGGAAGCTTGTATTTGGTTTGCAATTTTTGTGATTCCAAACAGTTTTCAATCCGTTGCTTTGCTGATGTTGATCTTTAGTTTTTTTCAAAATGCGATCTTGGCTCAATTCGAGGGTGTCACTTTATTTTGGTTAGGTGAAAAAAGAGCGGAACTATATGGAAAAGTAAGGAAGTGGGGCTCTGTCGGTTTTATTGTAGGTGTTTTTGTGATTGGTGCGTTGTTGGAAATTATTCCAATTTCTATGTTGCCGATTTTGCTTTTAGCTGTTTCATTTCTTGCATTTTTATGGTCTTTTAGTATTAAAGAGCCTATACATGCGCCGAGCTCACAAAAGAAATTAGAGTCACTCATTCCTGTATTAAAAAAGCCGACAGTTGCAGCATTTTTTACGATTGAGTTTATCTTACTGTTTTCTCAGGCACCTTTTTATAGCTTTTACAGTAATTTCTTGAAAGAAATAGGATTTAGTACTACTCAAATTGGCAGTTTATAGGCAGCAGGTGTGATCGCTGAGATTGTGATGTTTGCCGTAGCGCAAAAGTTGTTTTTCACACGGTTTTCATGGCGTTCATTAGTGGCACTGTGTCTAATTTTGACCAGTTTGCGCTGGTTTTTGGTTGGTGTTCTTACAACCAATTATTTCGGGCAGTTTCTAGCTCAATGTCTTCATGCATTTAGTTTTGGTTTATTCCATTTAATTGCAATGAAAGTGATTTTCCAAAACTTTTCACCTGAGCAACAAGGTCGCGGTCAGGCACTATACAGTACGATGTGGGGACTTGGAGTAGCTTCAGGAAGTTTACTGGCAGGGCATTATTGGCAACAATTAACTGGCGCAACAATTTTTTTATATGCAAGTGTAGTGGTGTTATTCGGATTATTGCTGATCTATTGGCTGCCGAATCGGGTGGAAACAGCAGCCAAAAGTTAATTTAAATTTTAATATTTTGATACTGAGGCATCCAAGGCTGTGCTTGTTCTAATTGTGCTGCCAGCTGTAGTAATTGATCTTCACGTCCGAAAGGCGCAATAAATTGACTCCCTAAAGGTAAACCATTTTTATTCCAATATAGCGGCACGGACATAGCAGATAAGCCAGTTACATTTGCTAATTGAGTAAATGGAACCCAGCTCAAATTATCCTGAACCATTTTATCGACGAGTTTTCCTTGAGCTAAATAATGTGCTTTCCCGACTTTGAGCAAAGCTTTTAAAATCGGCTTTTGCCAAGCAGGAGTAACAATTTCTCCATTTTTAGGAGCAACAGATGCTGTTGAGGGGGTTAGATACAGATCATATTGCTCAAAGAACAAGTTCATCTGTGTACTGTAGCTTCCCCAATTATTTAAAGTATGAATATATTCGGTTGCACTCGTTTTTGCTCCAAACGCTGCTAAAGCCACCGAATCAAGTTCGAAATCATCATCGGTCGTGTCTGACATTAATTTGATCTGTGCTTGCATGTATGAGAATTGACTGAACCATGTAGTAATAAAATCTTTTGCGAGTTCAAGTCCATTAATTTGTGGGCGATCTTCAACAACAATATGCCCAAGTGATTCTAATAGTTTTGCTGTATGTTCGACGGCTTGAATCGCATCTTTCGATACTTTGGTGCCGATTGGGGATTGAGTATTAAAAGCTATTCTTAATTTCTTCGGAGCTTGTTGAATAATATCTACATATTTTTGTTCAGGTGATTGAATCCTAAACAGAGAGCTTTGTTCTGGCCCATGTACAGCATCAAGCATTGCTGCGCTATCTCGGACTGATTTAGACAAAACATGCTGCATTGCAGCACCATGCATTGCTTCACTATATTGAGGTCCCCAAGGAGTTCGTCCTCGGCTCGGTTTTAATCCAAATAGTCCGCAATAGGATGCAGGAATGCGAATAGATCCACCACCATCCCCAGCACCTGCAATAGGAACAATTCCTGCTGCTACAGCAGAAGCAGACCCTCCCGATGAGCCGCCGCTATTATGTTTTAAGTTCCATGGATTTCGGCATGCACCCCAAGCTTCAGGTTCAGTAATTCCTTTGATTCCGAACTCTGGGGTATTCGTGCGACCAAAAGTGATAATCCCCGCATTTTCCCAGCGATTGACAATTTCTGCATTAAAGTCAGGCGTATAGTTGAACTTCTTTAGTGAATTGCTTCCATATGACGTTGGAACACCTTGGTATTCTTGAAATAAGTCTTTAACTAAAAAGGGAACACCAGCAAACGCCCCATGACGCTCTTGCTGAGCGCGTTGTTTGGCTTGTTCATACATTGGAATGATGATGGCATTAAGTTTAGGATTTACCTTTTCATTACGCTCTAATGCAATCTTCAAAAGTTCAGAAGCATGGATCTCTTTATTTTTGACTAATGCGGCTAGTCCGAGACCATCATATTGTACATATTCAGAAAAATTCATGGCTTTTATCCCTAAAGCTAACTCTTTATAAAGTAAACAATATCTATTTTTTAAATATCTAGAATACCCGAAATAAATCGGATAACAATCAAATAAAATCCATATAAAAAATATTGTGTTTATATGGTTATGATTGGGTGATTTTAAATAAAAATATGCTAAGTTAAGCCTATGCGACGTTAAGATGACGACTTTATTAAATCTATGAAAAATATTTATATTATTGGATTATTATGGGCTTGCTCGACATGGACTATGGCGGATACAGTCGTAACTGATAAAGCAACAACGGTACAACAAGCAGCGAAAGCAAATGCGATCCGTGTAACTACACGCCCTGAAATTATGGGGTTGTGGGGAATGGAAATTCCAAATAATAAGAAGTGTACCGAATACTACAATTTTCGAGGAATGAGCGATGTTGTGATTAAAAGCGGTAATGAGTGGTCATATGGCTTATATGATTATCAACCTTCAGAAGATCACAAAGAACGATTACCTGCTTTAATTTTGCAAATTAAATATGACAATAACGAAACTGATTGCTCAGGACAAAAACAGGATCAGACAGGTGAGGTTTCTCAATACTTCGTGAAATGGTCAAACGAACATACGATTGATTTCTGTGCTAATGAGAAAGGTGAGAAGTGTTTTGCGACCTTGCGTCGTGTGTTGCCATAATTTGTAGTTGATATAAAAAAGCCTCTTAATTTCCTAAGAGGCTTTTTTATTATGCTTTCTCAGCTTGCGGTTCAAGCTGCTTTAACAAATGTTTTTCTAAATAGTGAATATCCATTGCTTGTTCACAAAAGTTTTTATCTTTTAAGATTAAATCTTTGTGTAATGGAATATTGGTTTTGATGCCTGTCAAAATCATTTCATCAAGTGCTTGACGCATACGAGCTAAAGATGTTTCACGGTCTTTGCCATATGAAATTAGTTTTGCAATCATCGAGTCATAGTATGGTGGAATGCTATAACCCTGATAAATATGAGAATCTAAGCGAATTCCTGCGCCGCCTGGTGCATAAAAACTTTCAATTTTACCAGGTGATGGTAGGAATGTAGTTGGATCCTCTGCATTGATACGGCATTCGATCGCATGACCTTTCACTTCAACTTCATGCTGTTCAATATCTAGGCCAAGACCTGCAGCAATTCGAAGTTGTTGTTCAATGATATCAATTCCAGTCACCATTTCAGTAACAGGGTGTTCCACTTGAACGCGTGTATTCATCTCGATAAAGAAGAATTCACCATCTTCAAACAAGAACTCAAATGTCCCAGCACCACGATATTGCATTAACTTACAAGCATTTACACAAGCTTCAAGAATATCCGCACGCGCTTGTTCAGGTAAGTTTGGAGCAGGTGCTTCTTCTAGAACCTTCTGATGGCGACGTTGCAATGAACAGTCACGATCATATAGATGAATCGCATGACCATTACCATCACCTAGTACTTGTACTTCAACATGACGAGGCTTTTGCAGGAAACGTTCCATATAAACTGTATCGTCGCCAAACCACATCTCAGCATCACGTTGAGCGGCTTGAACAGACTCAAGTAATGTGTCGACACGTTCAACAATACGCATACCACGACCACCACCACCAGCTGCCGCTTTCACGATCAATGGGAAACCGATCTCACGTGCTTCAGCCAATGCATTGTGAATGGTAACAGCGTGATCACAGCCAGGAACAGTAGGTACGCCAGCTTTTTTCATTGCAATAATCGCGGAGACTTTATTCCCCATCAAACGAATATGCTCAGGTCGAGGACCAATGAAAATGAAGCCTGAGTTTTCAACAATTTCTGCGAATTCAGCATTTTCTGACAAGAAGCCATAACCAGGGTGAATCGCATCAGCACCTGTAATTTCTGCGGCAGTAATAATTGCAGGAATATTCAGATAGCTTTCGCTACTTGTACCTGGTCCAATACATACCGCTTCATCGACAAAGCGTAAATGCATTAAATCTTTATCTGCGTCTGAATAGATACCGACAGTTTTAATACCAAGTGTTTTACAAGCCCGAGTTATTCGTAAGGCGATTTCACCACGGTTTGCAATTAATACTTTCTGCAACATAGAAATCCCCAACTTATTAAGCGCGGTAGCGGAAAAGCGGTTGGCCGAATTGGATGACTTCACCATTTTTTACAAGAATTTCTTCAATCACACCGCTCTTGGTTGCTTCGATCGGGTTCATGATTTTCATTGCTTCGATGATTCCGAGTGTTTCACCAGCAGAAACGGTTTGACCGACATTCACAAATAGTGCTTCACCAGGGCTTGCAGCGGCATAGAACACACCAACCATTGGTGATGTTTCAACAGCACCACGAGGAGTTTTTGCTGCTGGAGCCGCTGGAGCTGCCGTTGTAGGGGCGGCCGCCACAGGTGCAGCAGCATACACTGGAGTAGGGCGAGTCAATGAAATAGATTGATCTCCTTCCTTAACTTCAATGGCTTGTAAGTCAGATTCAATCATCAAATCGATGAGTTTCTTGATTTTACGGATATCCATGAGTGCATGTTCCTACAATGTCTAAATTAGTTAGAAGATTGAATTTTTTCAATAGCGTAATCGAGTGCGAAGGAATAACCCTTAGCACCTAGGCCACAAATTACGCCAATGGCTTTATCGGATAGAAAAGAGTGATGTCTGAATGCTTCACGAGCGTGAACATTGGACAAATGAACTTCAACAAAAGGGATTGCAACACCCAGTAAAGCATCTCGCAAAGCGACAGAAGTGTGGGTGAGCGCAGCTGGGTTAATGATGATAAACTTTACACCTTCAGTTTGTGCTTGATGAATACGATCAACAATTGCACCTTCCCAGTTGCTTTGGAATGTTTCTAATGTAAGAGATGAATCTTTGGCTTGAGCAATTAATTGTTGGTTAATATCGTCTAGCGTGAGATAACCATATACTTCTGGTTCTCGCTTACCTAGCAAGTTCAAATTCGGTCCGTGAATCACCAAAATGGTTGAGCTCATTTAGCCTGCTCCAATTTTAAAATTGCAAATTTAATTTGCAAGATGTCTGCAAAGTTTGCTTATTATGGCACAAAATTCTGCAATTTTTTTATAATTTCTTTTGCTGAGTGAAGAAAGTTGCATGCCAAGCATGGTGCATATAATGAAAACTTTGCAAGGAAATCGCAATGTTAAAATATGACAAAAAATAGGTTTATTTATTTTTAAAACATTTTAAACCGAACTCACCCGAATCGTTCATGAGATTTGTGTAACTGATGAGTCAATCACTTATAAGTCTTATTTTGATCATAACTTAAGTGAGTGAAAGTGTTGATTTTTTAAACATGATTGAGGGGAGACTTAAACATCTCTTAAGATTAAAGCATTGTTTTAAATGGATTTGTATTGTGCTTTTGTCTACTGCAATCGAGTATGAGAAAATTGCTTTTTGATATTAGAAAATTATGAAAGCTTATAAAGTGTTCACTTTGGAAATAGTATTTCTCTCAGACAATTAAGTAGATTCGTATAAATTGTAAGTTGGCAAAAATGATGAATTTTCACATTTGTTATGGCAGTTAATGACATGAAAATGTCCGAAAAAGATATCTATTGCTTCGATAATATACTTCGTACTTAAGAGACAACTTTCGATTGGCGTAGTATCTCTTATGGGTCTTTCAAAGCTGTCTTTCGATTGAAGACAGCTTTTTTTTGTCTTTAATTTACTGATGCTGTTTTATAAATCTGAGGCAGTAGACAATTTTGAGCGAGCTCAGTAGATATTTCGGATGATGATTCTAAGGCATTCCATTGCTGCATTTGCTCAAACAACCATTCAAAGTCAGTCACTTTGGGTTGTGCATCATTTTCAATCAGATGGCGAACTATATTTTGTATGGCATGGTATTTTTCTACATGCACTTCTTCAGAACATTCAAACTGAATAATATCGAATTCGACTAAAAGGTCCCAAATTGGCGCAAAGTCTTCAATCGATTTAAGCTCTTGCTGTGCTTTGATTAAAGCTCGAGTGAGTGAGATTAATGTATTCGGATGCTGTTCTGCCCAATCATGTGTCACAGCAAGTACTTTATCTGCGACATTTGGGATAATTTGCTGACTTGAACATACAATTTGTCCTAATCCTGCTAATTCAGCTTGGGTATTCCAAGGCTCACCCACACAGAAACCATCGACTAAATGAGTGCTTAGTGCTTCTACCATATACGATGGCGGTAAGGTTTTTACTTGAATGTTTTTTGCAAGTTCCCTATCTGCCAAAGCAAGCCATTCTTTTAAACAATAATGATGGATAGAATGTTGAAACACATGCGCGAGTGAAACAGGATGATTTTGTTTAAGATAATCTACTAACTTTTGAGCAGATTGTTCAGCAGTATCGTCTTTTTGAATTTGTAATTGATAACATAGTTTCTGACTCAGGCTAATAAAAGCACGACTCTCGCTTAAGACCAATGGTGTTTGTAAGGGGATACCAATCTGATCATTGCCAATTGCGGCAGCAGGTAACATAGCAGATAAGCAATGTGCAGCATCGAGTAAACCAAATGCCAGTCGATCGCGTAAACTTGCCCAAGAGGCTTCTTTGATCAGGCGAACATCTAATCCTTCTTCATCAAAAAAACCGCGTTGTTTAGCCCAAAGCAGTGCTACGCAATCAAGTAAAGGAATATAACCAAGTTGCAATTCTGTTTTTTCTAAACTGCTCATTTATTCATCCTTTAGTTGATTGTTTAAAAGCTCTTGTGCATCGAGTAGACGACGTGCCATTTCACCGATGGTCATACGATGACTCATCGCATTTTTTCTTAATAATTGGAATGCTGTATCTTCAGTGAGACCGTGAAGTTGCATCAGTAAAACTTTCGCTTTTTCAATATCTTTTCGATCTGCGAGTTTTGTTTTTGCATCTTTTAGATCACATTCAAGTTTTTTATGCTTTTTATATTGCTCAATCGAAATGTCCAGAATGGTATGTAAACGACTTGGATCGATACCATCAACAATATAGGCAGTGATGCCTGCATCAATTGCTTGTTTGATGGTGTCTTTGTCAGTGTTTTTAGTAAAGAGTACAGTGGGTAGGTCAAAGTTACTTACACAGCTTTCAATAACGTCACGATGTGGATGATCCATATCGAGCAAAATGACATCTGCTTGAAGATGTTCCAATTTGAAAATATTCAGGTGATCAAGAGTAAAGCAAGCAACAACATCAAAATCATGTTCAATTAAACAAGTTTTGATGTATTCAGCTCGGGCTTGATCATCATCAATAAGTGCGATTCTGAGTTTCGGCATAAGTATAAAGATCAAACGATAAGTGTGTGTGCATTTAAGACGATGCACGATGAATGTTGTTTTAAAAGCAAAATTGGTGCCATTGGAGTTATTCTTATTCGGTGCAATCGCTCCTTTAGCATCTACATTATGCGCTTTATTGTATCGTTCATTGATTTCAGAACCAAAGAAAATTTAGAACTATGTTTTAAAACTATAAAATGTATTGTTTTGGTGCGTAAAAAGAGTTCTTTTGAAGCAGAAAGAATTGTGCTTTAAAACGGGTCATCCTCATAAAGCCCTATTTTGTATAGGGGTAAAATGTAGTGCTTAAGCTATTTTTATTTATAAAAATCATTAAAAAACAATTATTAATATAATATCTTGCTTTGATTTATTAAAGTTGGCATAGCATTTGCTAAATATTTATTGAGTCAAAGACGACTTTCCAAAAAATTGTAAGACGGCCAACGATGTCCGATCTGATCTGTTTGTTCACACAGAGTGCTGTGTCAACAAAGCAATATACGTTCAGTATGGGAGATGGCAATGTCTTTAGATTTATCGGCAAAAAAAGCCACATCAATAAAGTTATTTAACTTTTCTGCACCAGCGATGCGGGCATTCCACATGAGTTGGCTTGCTTTCTTCGTTTGTTTCTTTGCTTGGTTTGCATGTGCACCTTTAATGCCAGTCATTGCAGGTGAATTTCATCTGACTAAAGATCAAATCGCAAATATCAATATCGCAGCAGTCGCAATCACCATCTTAGTCCGTTTGATCGTTGGTCCTTTATGTGACAAGTACGGACCACGTAAAACATATACCGCTTTGTTGATTATCGGCAGTATCCCCGTTTTTGGTGTCGCTTCTGCAAATAGTTATGAATCATTTCTGTTCTTTCGCTTATTAATTGGTGCAATTGGTGCGAGTTTTGTGATTACGCAATACCACACTAGCATCATGTTTGCTCCAAATGTCGTGGGAACTGCAAACGCAGCCTCAGCTGGTTGGGGTAATGCTGGTGGTGGGGCAACACAAGCACTCATGCCGTTATTACTATCTGCATTGGTGATGTTTGGTGTTGAGCAAGCATTGGGTTGGAGACTCGCACTAATCGTTCCAGGTTTCATGATGGTGATCGTAGGTTTCCTTTACTGGAAGTTTACTCAAGATTGTCCTCAAGGTGATTTCAAAGAGTTACGTGCTCAAGGTGTGGTTGTTGGCAGCGATAAAAAAGGTGGTCTAGCAATCTTAATGCATGCTGCTCGTAACTATCGCGTATGGATTCTCTTTTTCTCATATGCAGCTTGTTTCGGTATCGAAATCTTTATCCATAACATCATTGCGATGTACTACGTCGAACACTTTAGTTTCGGATTAAAAGAGGCTGGTTTAGCAGCAGGTATCTTTGGTTTGCTCGCATTATTTGCCCGTGCATTGGGTGGGATTCTTTCAGACAAAGTTGCACTCAAAAAAGGCTTGGATGGTCGTACTAAAGTACTGTTTGGATTGATCCTTGGCGAAGGGCTTTTCTTAATGTTGTTCTCGCAAATGAATGGACCTGTACTCGCTATTCTCGTAATGACGGTATTTGCATTATTCACACACATGGCATGTGGTGCGACTTATGCGCTTGTTCCATTCATTGATCGTGAAGCGCTAGGTGGTGTTGCAGGCATCATCGGTGCAGGTGGAAACGTTGGTGCAGTGGCAGCAGGTTTCTTACTGAAAGGTATGTTGGATATTCAAACTTGTTTAATGGTTTTAGGTGGCTTAGTGGTCATTGCTGCGAGTTCGGTCATGCTTATCCGATTTTCGGTAGAGCATAAAGAAAAAGAACAACGTTTATTTGAACAAGCAATTTTAGAACGTGGCTCAGAACAAAACAGCGCAGCTTAATCTCAGATTAGATTTTAGGAGAAACACAATGAAATTAGTGATGATTGGTCACGGTATGGTGGGTCATAAATTCATCGAAGCCATCTTAGAGAAAGCTGATGATGAATTAGAGATAACAATTCTTGCTGAAGAACCACGGATTGCATATGACCGCGTACATTTGACTGAATATTTTTCAGGTAAAACAGCGAAAGATTTATCACTTGCTCGTTTCGATTTTGCCGATGCTCATGGTATCGATTTAAGACTAAATACCAAAGCTATTGCAATTGATACAAAAGAACAAACAGTGACAACTAGTATGGGTGATGTCATCAGTTACGACAAACTTGTACTGGCAACTGGTTCATATGCTTTCGTTCCGCCAATTGCAGGTAATGATCGTGAAAATTGCTTTGTATATCGTACCATCGAAGATTTAGATGCGATCCGTGCTGCAAGCCTAAACGCGACATCAGGTGTGGTGATCGGTGGTGGTCTACTCGGTTTGGAAGCGGCTAAAGCTTTGCGTGATTTAAATCTTGAAACACATGTAGTTGAATTTGCCCCACGTTTGATGGCGGTTCAGATCGATGATTTGGGCGGTAAA
>Ga0114984_1001007_pt1 | contig 10588 bp, 9 predicted proteins | sample Shrwel1BS1Day1_FD_96987 | JGI IMG/M metagenome (GOLD analysis project Ga0114984, IMG submission 96987) | Subsurface microbial communities from deep shales in Ohio, USA - Utica-3 well 1 S-1-Day1 | ecosystem: Environmental > Aquatic > Deep subsurface > Shale gas/oil reservoir > Produced water/Flow... | reverse complement strand
TAGTAGCGGAAGCCGTAGGAGAGCAGTTTCTGGCTCTCCTGCGCCCGTACCTCTTCGCTGCTGCTGCCCATCACCACCGAGATCAGACGCATCCCATCCCGTACCGCCGAGGCCACCAGACAGTAGCCGGCCGCATCGGTATGGCCGGTCTTGATGCCATCCACGCTGTCATCCCGCCACAGCAGCTTGTTGCGGTTCGGCTGACGTATGTTGTTGTAGGTAAAGTATTTTTGCGAGTAGATCTGGTAATGTTGCGGAAACTGGTTGATCAGCGCCTGGCCCAGTTTCGCCAGATCGATGGCGGTGGAGTAGTGCTCCTCCGCCGGCAGGCCGGTGGCGTTGACGAAGTGGGTGTTTTCCATCCCCAGCAGTCGCGCGTGTTGGTTCATCAGGTCGGCAAAGGCCCGCTCGCTGCCGGCAATATGCTCGGCCAGCGCAACCGAGGCATCGTTGCCCGATTGGATGATGACACCATGCAGAAGATCATCCACGCTGACCTGCGTTCCCTCTTGGATGAACATGCGGGAGCCCCCGGTGCGCCAGGCCCTCTCGCTCACCAGCACCTTATCTTCCGGGGCGATATTGCCCTTGGCGATCTCGTACTCGACCACATAGCTGGTCATCATTTTGGTCAGGCTGGCAGGGGGGAAACGTTCATCTTCACGATCGGCGGCGATGATATGGCCCGTATCGGCATCCATGACCAGGTAGGCGCGCGCGGCGATCTGGGGGGGTGCCGGAATCAGTGCCGCAGCGGCCTGAACCGTGGTCACGGCCAGCAGCAGAAGCATCAGAACGGAGAGCGTAAACAGGTATCGAAAAGCAGATCGTTGCGCCATGGTCTCGTTACATCGTGAAAGTGAAATAATGTTGCGGCAGTGACCCGCCGCCCCTATGGATAGAGCCCAACTCTACCCGCCACTTCCGGGCAAGTCCACCAGGTGTGCGCCCGGAAACCCCGCCGCGTCCAGCTGCTCCAGAATCCACCCCAGGGGGCGGTTGCCGCTCAGCGGACCCAGTTGGACGCGGTAGAGGGTGCGAGCGTCACGCTGCACCGGGCGAACCTGCACCGGCTCCTGCAGCAAGCCGAGCAGGCGTGCGGCGACCGCCTGGGCTTTCGATTCGGTCGAGAAAGCCGCCACCTGCAGGCTGCGCCCGCCGCTCGCCGCCTGTCCGGCCGCGGGTGGAGCGGGTCGCGGCTGGCGGGACTGCGCCAGCACCGCCTCGCTGCTGCCCGGCATAATGGCCTCGACCTCCACCCGGGCGGTCCCGTTTTGCAGCATACCCAGACGGTAGGCGGCGGCGTAGGAGAGATCGATCAGCCGATCAGCATGGAACGGGCCGCGGTCATTGACCCGGACGATCACCTGGCGTCCATTTTCCAGGTTGGTGACCTTGACGAAGCTGGGTAGCGGCAGTGACTTGTGCGCGGCCGTCATCTGGTACATATCGTAGATTTCACCGTTCGAGGTGGTGTGGCCGTGAAACTTCTTGCCATACCAGGAGGCGTTGCCCCGTGCTCGATAGCCCTCCGCACTCGGCAGTACGTAGTAGCGTTTGCCGAGCACCTCATAGGGGCTTTTATTGCCCCAGCGGCTGAGCGGCTCGGAGCGGGGCACCGCGTCGGGCACATGGGCCAGATCCACCACCCGGTCGGGGCCACGGTCCCGTTGCATGCTGTAACGACCGCCGCCATCGCGTGATGCGCAGCCAACCAGGGCTAGGGCAAGTGCCAGCAGCGGCAGCAGCAGCCTGTTCATCTCACCCCTCCTGCGCTTCCCGGGCGGCACGAAGCGCCTGGCTGAGCTCATATACCGCCATGGCATAGAGGCGGCTATGGTTGTAACGGGTGATGACATAAAAATTGTGCAGCCCGAACCAGTAGTGCTCGCCATCCTCCATGGTCAACTCCAGCAGGGTCGCTTTCTGCGTCCGATCGATGTCGCGCCGGGTGGAGATGCCCCGGGCTTCCCACTCGGCCAGGCTAATCTCGGGCTCGAGCCCGGCATTTATCCACTGCGGATCGGCCGGTTTGTTCATGACCACATTGGAGCGCACCGGCGCGCCGGGTTGCCAGCCATGCTGCTTGAAATAGTTGGCCACGCTGCCGATGGCGTCGTCGGTGTCACTCCAGATGTTGCGCCGGCCATCGGCGTTGAAGTCCACGGCGTAACGGCGAAAGCTGGAGGGGATGAACTGGCCATAGCCGATGGCGCCAGCGTAGGAGCCCACCAGCTCAGTGGGGTCCAGGTTCTCCTCCCGCACCATCCGCAGGTACTCCAGCAGCTGCTCGCGGAAGAACTCCCCCCTGGGGGGATAGTCGAACCCCAGCGTCGCCAGGGCATCCAACACCCGATAGCGCCCCATGATGCGACCATAGCGGGTTTCCACGCCGATAATGGCGACAATGATTTCCGCCGGCACCCCATAGGTCGCTTCCGCCCGCTCGAGGGCCTCCTCATGTTCCTGCCAGAAACTGACACCCTGCTCGATCCGCTTCGGTTCGACGAACAGTTTGCGATACTCCCCCCAGGTCAGGCGCCGCTCCGCCGGGCGCGACATCGCCTTCAAGATCGACTCCTGCCGCCGCGCCTCGGCCAGCAGTTGGCGCACCCGGGCGGCATCGAACCCCTCCTGGGCGAGCCTGGCGACCAGCTCATCGGCCAGCGGGTGAGCCTCGTATCCCGCCGCCGCGTACCCCGAGGCGGTCGCGCCCAGCAGCACGCCCGTCAGCAGCAGTATTCCCATCGCGTTGCGCATTGTGTCTCCCCCTCAGCGGGTCAGCATCTGTTTATGGGTCTTGATGGACATCAGTATGCCAAACCCGGCCATCAGCGTCACAATCGAGGTGCCGCCGTAACTGACCAGTGGCAGGGGCACCCCCACCACCGGCAGCAACCCGGTCACCATGCCGATATTGACAAACACATAGACGAAAAAGGTCAGTGTGATGCTGCCGGCGAGCAGGCGGGAAAAACTCTCTTGGGCCTGCACCGCAATCATCAGTCCACGCGCAATGATCAACAGGTAGAGCGTCAGCAAGATCAACACCCCGGTCATGCCGAGCTCTTCACCGATCACGGCGATGATGAAATCGGTGTGGGACTCGGGCAGAAAATCGAGCTGCGACTGGGTGCCGTGCAACCAACCCTTGCCGGAGAGGCCGCCGGAACCGATGGCGGTTTTGGACTGGATTATGTTCCAGCCCGCCCCCAGCGGATCGCTTTCGGGGTCCAGGAAGGTGAGCACTCGCTGACGCTGATAGTCTTTCATTATGGCCCAGAGCGCCGGCAAGGCGGCGGCGGCAAGGCCGAGGGCGATAAAAATCCAGCGCCAGTAGACCCCCGCAAGCAGAATGACGAACACCCCCGAGGCCGCGATCAGCAACGCCGTGCCCAAGTCTGGCTGCTGCATGATCAACGCGGTGGGAATGGCCAGCAACACCAGCGTACTGAGCAGGTGCCGGAAAGTGGGCGGCAACGGCTGGCGCACCAGCCAGGCGGCGATCATCGCCGGCACGGCCAGTTTCATCACCTCCGCCGGCTGAAAGCGCAGCCCCGGCAGCTCCAGCCAGCGCTGCGCCCCCTTGGCGCCCACCCCGAAAAAGAGCACCCCCAGCAGCAAGCCAACTCCGACCAGATAGCCCAGCGGCGCCAGAAAGCGGTAGGTTCTGGGCTGAATCTGTGCCAGCAGCAGGATCACCGCAAAGCCCGCCCCCATCCTGACGGCCTGGCGCTGCACATAACCGAGGTCTTGCCCCGAGGCGCTGTAGAGCACAAACAGGCCAAACCCGCACAGCAGCAGCAGCAGCACCAGCAACCAGCCATCCAGGTGGGTATAGTGCCACAGCCCGCCCGGGCGCTGCGGATGCAGGCCACTACCTGGCATGGTGCGTTGAAAATCACGCCCGCTCATGGTTTCTCCTGCAGGTCATTGTGGTAGTCGCCGGTCAGCCAGGCATCCATCACCTCCCGCGCGATGGGGGCGGCGGTGCCCGACCCGCCACCGCCGTTTTCGACCACGACGGCCACGGCGATGCGCGGCTCATCCACCGGCGCGAACGCGATGAACAGGGCGTGGTCACGGTGCCGCTCGGCCAGAGCCTGCGCATCATATTTGGCATCCTGCGCAATGCCCACCACCTGGGCGGTGCCGCTCTTGCCCGCGATACGGTACTGTGCCCCCCGGGCCGCGCGCCGCGCCGTGCCTCTTTCGCCGTGCATGACCGCCACCATGCCATCGATCACATGGTTCCAGTTGTCCGGATTTTCGAGCACCACATCGGCCGGCTTCGGCTTGCGCTGGTAGATCGGCGGGAACGGCTGCGGCGCATCGCCCGGCGTCTGGACCAGCCCCTGCAGCAGGTGTGGCTGTACCCAGCGGCCGCGGTTGGCCAGCACCGCCGTCGTCGTTGCCAACTGCAGAGGGGTCATCACCAGAAAACCCTGGCCGATGCTCAGGTTGATCGAGTCTCCCGGGTACCAGGGCAGCTGACGGACACTCTCTTTCCACTCCCGGGAGGGCAGAAAAGAGGTGATCGCCTCCGGTAGATCCAGGCTGGTATCCGCCCCTACGCCAAAACGGCCGAGGAAGTCCGACATCGGCTCGACCCCCATTCTGTGCCCCACCTCGTAGAACCAGACATCGCAGGATTCGGCCAGAGCGCGGTTCAGATCGACCCAGCCGTGGCCGCCCCGCTTCCAGTCGCGATAGCGGCGCCCGTTCTGGGTGAGCTGATAAAACCCCGGATCCCAGATCCGTTTCTCCGGCGTGATCGCCTCTGTTTCCAGCGCCGCCAGGGCGATCACCGGCTTGATGGTGGAGCCCGGCGGATAGCCCCCCCGCAGGGCGCGGTTGAACAGAGGCAGATCGATGGAATCCCGCAGGGCGTTGTAATCACGACTGGAGATACCGGTCACGAACAGGTTGGGGTCATAGCCGGGGGTGCTCACCAGAGCCAGGATTTCGCCGCTGGCCGGTTCGATCGCCACGATGGCGGCGCGCTGCCCCGCCAGCAGCGACTCGGAGAACTGCTGCAGACGCAGATCCAGGCTCAACTGCAGGTTCTGCCCCGGCACCGGATCTTGCCGCTCGAGCACCCGCAGAATACGCCCCCGGGCGTTGGTTTCGACCTTCTGGAACCCCACCCGCCCGTGCAGCAGATCCTCATAGAACCGTTCGATCCCCAGCTTGCCGATGTAGTGGGTGGCCGCATAGTTGGTCGGATCGACCTGCTCCAGCTCACGCACATTGATCCGCCCCACGTAGCCCAGCGCATGTACCAGCGAGGCACCGTAGGGGTAGTGTCGGATCAGGTCGGCCTCCACCTGCACACCGGGCAGGCGGTAGTAATTCAGCGAGATGCGCGCGATCTCCTCTTCGCTCAGGTCGAAGCGCAGCGGGACGGTCTCGAACGGCCTGCGCCGCTGCTGTAGACGCTCCTGGAACCGCTCGATGTCACGCTCGCTCAATTCGATCAGCTCGCCCAGCTTGGCCAGGGTGGCGTCGAGATCGTCCACCTCCTCCTTCAGCAGGGTGACCGAAAAGTTGGGCTGATTGTCGGCCAGCAGCACCCCGTTGCGATCGTAGATGAGCCCGCGGCGCGGCGCCACCGGCTGCAGTTGCACCCGGTTCTGCTCCGATATGGCGGCGTAGCGCTCAAACTCCACCACCTGCAGGTAGTAGACTCGCCCGATCAGCACCAGCATCAACAGCAGCACACAGCCAAACGCGAGCACGGCCCGGCTGGTAAAGATGATGCTTTCCTCGGAGTAGTCTTTCAAGCGCTCAAAGAGTGCCATGGTCCGCCGCTGTCTCAACACTATTTATGGTAGGGGTGCCCCTGGAGAAGGGTCCAGGCTCGGTAGAGCTGCTCTGCGAGCACCACCCGCACCAACGGGTGCGGCAGCGTGAGCGCCGACAGCGACCACCTCTGTTCAGCCAGCGCCAGAGCGCGCGGATCGAGGCCGTCCGGCCCGCCGACCAACAGGCTGACGTTGCGCCCCTCCATGCACCACTGCCGGGCTTGGTCGGCCAGCTGCGGCGTCGACCAGGGCTGCCCCCGCGGGTCCAGCGCCACCACCCGCTCCCCCTTGCCGATGGCGGCGAGCATGGCGTCACCTTCACTGCGGATGGCGCGGGCGATCGGTGTGTTCTTGCCGCGCTGCCCCGGCGTCAGCTCCACCAGCTCCAGCCGAAACTCCGGCGGCAGGCGGCGGGCGTACTCGTCATAGCCCGCCTCCACCCAGGCAGGCATCCGGTTGCCGATGGCGAGCAGACGGATTCGCACCCCTCAGCGCCCATCCTGAGCGAGCTCGGCTTCCTCTGCCGCTTCGGCATCCATCTGCCACAACCGCTCCAAATCATAAAAGCTGCGCGCATCCGGCATCATCACATGCACGATCAGATCGCCCAGATCCACCAGAATCCAATCTCCCACCGTCTGACCTTCGATCCCCACAGGCCGCAGACCGGCGGCCTTCACCTTGTCGATCACCTCCTGGGCCACGGAGATCACATGCCGCTTTGAGGTGCCACTGGCGATGATCATGTAATCGGTCACGCTGGATTTGCCACGCACATCGATCTCGGTGATCTCTCGCGCCTTGATCCCCTCCAGTGCATCGCGCACCAGCTCACGCAGTTGCTCAGTTTGCATTAGCGCTTCGTACCCTCTTTTGAGTGATAACCATAAAGTTTGTGCTGCTGGATATAGTGCCACACCGGCTCCGGCAGCAGGTAGCGCGGTGAGCGCCCACTGGCGATCAACGCTCTGATCTGGGTGGCGGAGATCCCCAGCGGGGTCAGCTCCTGAACATGGATCCGTCCGGCCGGTTCGCGCAGCAATACCTGCGGGTCACGGCTGCGATGCCGGCGCAGCAGCGCCTGCAGCACCTCGCTCAGGTCGCTGTCGGCGTAGCCCGGGCGGGCGATCACCAGAATATGGGCGTAGTCGAGGAACGCCTGCCAGTGGTGCCAATGCTCCAGCGTCTGAAAGGCATCCATCCCCATGGTCATGATGATGGGGCGGCCAAGGCCATGCTCCTGCCGGAGTGATTGCAGGGTCAGTAGGGAGTAGGAGGGCGCGTCCGACTCGATCTCGCGCGCGTCGGCGCACAGCGCCGGCTCGTCCGCCACCGCCAGCTGCACCATCTCGAGCCGCTGTTGCGCTGTGCAGCCGGGCTGGTCCCGGTGGACCGGCTCGCCGGAGGGGATCAGGCAGACCTGTTCCACCCCCAGCCACTGCTGCAGTTCCAGCGCCGTGCGCAGATGACCGTTGTGAACCGGATCGAAGGTTCCCCCCATGAACACCAGCGGCGCCATCAACGGCGAACCTGACCGTCACCCAGCACGATATATTTTTCCGAGGTGAGCCCCTCCAGCCCCACCGGGCCACGGGCATGGATCTTGTCGGTCGAGATGCCGATCTCGGCCCCCAGGCCGTACTCGAACCCATCGGCGAAACGGGTGGATGCGTTCACCATCACCGAGCTGGAGTCCACCTCGCGCAGGAAGGTACGCGCCTTGCTGTAGTTCTCGGTGACGATCGCATCGGTGTGTTGGGAGCCGTGCCGGTTGATGTGGGCGATCGCCTCCGCCATGCCAGCCACAATCCGAATCGACAGAATCGGGGCCAGATACTCGGTGTCCCAGTCGGCCTCGGTGGCCGGGTTCAGTCGCGGCAGCAGCGCCCGGCTGCGTTCACAGCCGCGCAGCTCCACATTCAACTGCTCGAAGTGGTCGGCCAGCTCCGGCAGAATTTCGGCGGCGATGGCCGCGTCCACCAGCAGCGTTTCCATGGTGTTGCAGGTGCCATAGCGCTGGGTTTTGGCGTTGATGGCGATGTTCAGCGCCTTGCTGCGATCCGCCTCGGCCTCGATATAGACATGGCAGATGCCATCCAGATGCTTGATCACCGGCACCCGCGCCTCGTTGGCGATACGCTCGATCAGCCCCTTGCCGCCGCGCGGCACGATCACATCGACATATTCCGGCAGCGCGATCAGACGGCCCACCGCCTCCCGGTCGGTGGTTTCAACCACCTGTACCGCCTGCAACGGCAGCCCCGCCGCCTCCAGCCCCTGGTGGATACAGGCACCGATCGCCTGATTGGAGTGGATCGCCTCGGAGCCACCGCGCAGGATCGCCGCGTTGCCGGCTTTCAGGCACAGGCTCGCCGCCTCACAGGTCACATTGGGGCGAGACTCGTAGATGATGCCGATCACCCCCAGCGGCACGCGCATCTTGCCAACCTGAATACCGGAGGGGCGGTAGTTGAGATCACGCACCGCGCCGATCGGATCGGGCAGCGCCGCGACCTGACGCAACCCCTCGAGCATGCCATCGATTCGCGCCGGGGTCAGCTCGAGCCGGTCCAGCAGAGCCGCATCCAGCCCCTTGTCACGGCCGTGCTCCATATCGGTACGATTGGCCGCGGCCAGCGCATCCCGCTGGGCATCGATCGCCGCGGCCATGGCCAGCAGCGCCTTGTTTTTGCGCTCGGTGTCGGCACGCGCCATCAGGCGCGACGCCGCGCGCGCCTGCTCGCCGAGCTGAGTCATATAGAGTGCTACATCCATTATCATCCATCCGCCAGGAGATCGTTGGCTCTCCAGTATAACGCCAGTGACACAAAAGGTCTTTTCCCACACCCCACCTGCAGCCGCGGCCGGCCCAGGCGCGAAGACGCCATCGGCGCCCGTCGCGGGTGTTACTGCTCCCGGGGGAAACCGTTACCGGCCGCAAGGCTTCCGCAGGTACACATGGCGCTGAGCATCATCGTCGGATCGGCCACCCCCTTGCCGACAATGTCGTAGGCGGTGCCGTGGGCAACCGACATATGCAGATAGGGGGGGCCAAGAATGATCACACAGTTGCCGGAGAACCCCCAGGTTTTTACCGCAATGTGGCCTTGATCATGGTACATCGCCAACACCATGTCATAGCGCCCCTCGATCCCCTGGCGGAAAACGGAATCGGGGCTCGAAGGCCCCTCCACATCGATCCCCCCCTCCCGTGCACGCGCCACCCCGGGGGCGATCGCTTCCCGCTCCTCATCTCCCGTTGCATGGGGGTTGAGCCCCGCTACGACGATCCGTGGGTTAGGGATACCCCAGCGCTTCATCGCCCCGTCGATCTCTATGAGGGTGTGGTGGATGAGATCGGCGCTGATGACGTCACACACCTGTCGCAGCGGCATGTGATCTGTCAGATGGATCACCCGCAACGGCCCGGTAATGAGCACCAGGTAGCTCTCCCCGGGCACGGGGCTGATCACCTTATGGAGCTGGCCGGCCAGTTTCAGTGAGCCGGTGCTGATCGGCCCCATGATGCTGGCCGCAAAGGTGCCATTGCGCGTTAGTGTGTCGAGCTCATCGAGCCAGATGGCGCTCGCTTCGCCGGATCGGGCGCTATCCTCACCCAGTGGCAGTGGCTCTTTCAGCGCCCCGCTGTCGATGATATCGATCACCCCGGGGTCATCGCTGGGCAGCTCGTCGGGGCGCATGGTGCGCACCTTCGCCTTGACTCCGGTCATCTCCAAGGCGCGCTCCATCACGGCGGCGCTGCCAACGAGAACGGGGATCGAGTACTCATGTACGCGCCCCGTTGCCAACGCCTTGGCGATCACTTCAGGGCCGATACCGCCCGGATCACCAATCATCGTACCAACCACCAACCGCTGCGCCTGTGCTTCTGTATTCATTGTTATTATCTCCCTCACTCCCCCGCGGGGGCCTGGATTGCCTAACTGCCCAACTGCAAAGATCAGGCAATGGTATTTGCACCACCCCCACCCTTCAACTTTTTTCTCACCGTTTGGACCTGCCCGGCGATCAGCACGGCGTCCGCTTCCCGCTGTGCCCCCGAGTTGATTGTTGCTATCATCGCGGAACCGTTATCCGCTATCAGCCAACCGGTACCAACGCCCCATGCAGCCACACGCCGACAGCCGCCCCCGTATGCTCTCCCTGCGCGCCCTGCTCTCTGTGGCCCTCATCCTGCTGCTGAGCCTCTCCCTCGCCGGCATGTTGGAATACCTGCGCAGCCGTGAGCTGGCCCGCCAGCAGGCCGACGAGGTGGGGCGGATGTTTGGCCGCGCCAGCGCCATTTTGATCCAACCGCTGGTGCTGGCGGATGATCGCATCAGCCTCAACTTTCTGTTCACCGAGCTGAGCGCCCAGCCCATGATCAGCGGCCTGCGACTGACCGCCCCCGACCAGACCCTGATCGCGCTGGCGGGGGAGCCCCACGGGCGAGGCCACAGCCTCGATCTGGTGCAGGGGGAGGACGTGATCGGCCAGCTCACCTACTGGACCAATCCAGCCCCCTTCGAGCGGCGGCTGCAGCGGCAACTGCTGGAGACCGGCGTGCTGCTCGGTGGCAGTTTGCTGCTGAGCGCACTGCTGCTGGGCCTGAACCTGCGGCGCCCGCCGGCCACGGAGGAGCGCGCCGAGCGGCCCACCTTCCGCGAGTACACCCGTGATTTGACCCCCGCCACCGCCCGCGACACCATTCCCGCGTTCAGCTTCGACGCGGCCGACAGTGCGCCGCCGCCCCGCCCGGCAGCGGCGCCGACAGCCCATCGAGC